>JAESFN010000098.1_pt1 | contig 166586 bp, 152 predicted proteins | sample 9269411 | NCBI WGS metagenome assembly JAESFN01 (sample SAMN14505399, study PRJNA617100) | algae metagenome | isolation source: Iphinoe sp. HA4291-MV1 and co-occurring heterotrophs from trail next to... | place: USA: Maunawili Falls, Hawaii | collected 2009-07-25
CATAAACCAAGACGCCAAGGACGATACCATAAAGCACCGCCCCACCATACTTATTGGTCCTTCGATAACCGGCCGTAAACGCGAAGGCAATGACCAGCGAGCCACACAGCGTAAGTGGCAGTGCAAGGAGCCTGAGGAACCGCGTTTCCGTCTCGGCCCGCTCGCGTGTATCGGTGAGCCGGGCGGCCAGCGATCCCGCCAGTTCCCACACCGTCATGTCCTTGATCGAGGCGATCCGCGCCCGCATATCGCCGGCGCTGCGCCCGGTCGACAGGCGGAAATCCGTCATCGCCTCAGGCACTTCGTTGGAGCGATAGCGTGTCGCCTCGGCCATCACCCACTCGCTGCCGACCAGTTCCGCCGCCGGGGCCTCGATGCGGTCGCGCGGCGCGTCCATCAGGAACACGTTGACGCTGCCCAGCGCCGTGCCCGACGGGTTCACGTAGCCGGCCTCGAGAATGTAGTGGACATCGCCCTGCCGTTCGTCGAGCCACAGTGTGCCGGCCCGGCCGACCTCGCCGCTCGAGGTAGTGCTCGGCGACAGCGTGCGGTTGAACTGAATCACCGCGGTGTCGACCACCAGCGTCACCAGCGTACCGCCGGCAAAGGTCACCGCCAGCGGTACGATCATCACCCGCCAGACCGACCGGCCGGAGGCCTTGATCACCGTCATCTCGCGCGTTGCCTGCAGGTTCAGCAGGCCCGCCACGGTGCCCACGAGAAAGGTCAGTGGCAGCGTGTCGATAATCCAGCGCGCCGCCGCCAGCACCACCGCGGTCAGCGCGAGTGGCATGCCGCCCGTCGCTGAAAGGGCCGCAAAGCGGGTAGTGTTGAGCGATTCGACCAGCAGCACGATGCCGAACAGCACCACGAGCGTCAGCCCGACATTGCTCGCCAGCCGCCTGACGATGATCCAGTCGATCCGGTTCATCGGCTGTGCGCCTCCCGCGGCAGGGGCGCGAACAGCCGCAGCCGATAGACCAGCACGGCCAACGCGATGACGATCAGCACGACGACGCCACTGAGCTCGCGCGCCCAGCCGGTGACAGGGGCGTAAGTGGTAACCGCGCGCTCGAACAGCACAGCTCCGAGCACGGTGATCTCCACCGGCAGCATCGGCTCCCGGCGCCGGCCTGACGGGAAGGCACTGATCGCCGCGACGAACAGGCAGAGCGCCAGCACCCTTAGGCCATTGGCGGTACGCTCGGCGATATGTCGTGCGTCCTCCCTGGGCATCTCACCATCCTCGATTGCGCGCGTGATCAGGCCCCAGGTGCTCTGGTCGCCGCGCCGGTCGCCGGTGTCCTCGTCGCCGGTCAGCCGCTCGAGCGCGATGTCGTAGCGCTGGAACGAGATCTCCGAGAACTGTCCGTCGGCGGTGCGATACTGGATCGTGCCGTCCTCGAGCTGCAGCACGAAGCCCAGCTCGTCCGCCGTGATCACTGCCGAGTCGGCGATGTAGGTGCGGCGCGTCTCGGCATCGCGCCGGTCATCGGCGAAGAACGAGGTGATCTGCCCATCGGCTCCGCGTCCGCCGACCGTGATGGTCACCCCGTCGCCGAGCTCGGCAAACCGGTTCGGCACCAGCGAGCGGCCCACCAGGTCGGCCGCGGCCTGCGCCTTGATCTGGTTGTTCTCGCGGCTGGCAATCGGCTCGATCACATGCGCCAGCAGCCACACCAGCAATGTACCGACTGCCGCATAGCCCAGAATCGTCCCCAACAGCACCGGCAGCCGCTGCGACACGTGGATGATGTGCAGCTCGCGCGACCCCTGCATGGCGCGCAGCGCCCGGGCCAGCCCGATGGCGAGGCAGACGTAAAGGAAGGCAATGGAGAGCGGCGGCAGCCCGAGGATGGTCTGCCAGAACAGCGTCCCGAGGCCTCGGTCGCGCAGCGCCCCGACCTCGACGATTCTAAGTAGCTGCACGAGGTACAGAATCGTCAGCGCGACGCCGAAAAGCGCGGCGGCTTCGGCGGCAAAAAGCCTGAATAAATAAGTGCCTAGCCGAGTCATGCTGACAAATGGGTTCCGACGCGCATCCACCCTCCGGCTTGCCCCCGGCGGATGAACCGGGCGGACTTTGCCTGCCCTCGCCATGGCTTGGCAAGCCAATCGGGCAAGGGCGTGGCCGATGCCCCCGGGGTGTTGCGGGATTGACGCGACGGGCGTAGCCACTATCAGTCGACCGAAGACCTCTCGCGGACGAACGCGTCCGCCCCATTGCCATAAGGTATTTTGCTCATGCCGAACCGGATCGAGATCAAGACCGCCGCCTTGCCGCTGAAAGCGACGGGAACGCTGGTTGTCTACGTCGCCGAGGGCGCCGCCCCAACCGGCGGGGCAGCCGACGTGTGGAAGGCCACCGGGCTCGACTGGCAGAAGGTCTCCGCGGCCGCCAGCTTCAAGGGCAAGCAGGGTCAGGTGATCGATCTCCTCGCGCCGACCGGCGTCGCGGCCGACCGGCTGCTCGTGCTCGGCAGCGGCAAGGCCGGGCAGGGCGCCAGCCTCTCCGCGTGGACCGATCGCGGTGGCTCGCTCGCCGGCAAGCTCGCCGGGATCAAGGCGACCAAGGCCGCCGTGCTGCTCGATGATGCCGAGGCAACCCCCGCGAACATCGGCGAACTCGCCGCCGGCCTCCGCCTCCGCCACTACAAGTTCGATCGCTACAAGCCGGCCAAGGCCGACGACAACGGCGACAGCGCGCTGACCGTCACCCTGCACGTCGATGGCAAGTCCGCCGTCGACAAGGCCATTGCCGACCGCCAGGCCACCGCCGAGGGCACCATTCTCGCCCGCGACCTGATCCATCTGCCGCCCAACGTCCTCGGCACGCTCGAGTTCGCCGCCGAGGCTGCCAAGCTCGCCGAGCTCGGCGTCGAGATCGAACAACTCGACGAAAAGGCCATGCGCAAGCTCGGCATGAACGCGCTGCTCGGCGTCGCCCAGGGCTCGGCCCGTCCGCCGCGCCTCGTCATCATGCGCTGGAATGGCGGCAAGGCGAAGGAGCAGCCGATCGCCTTCGTCGGCAAGGGCGTGGTTTTCGATTCCGGCGGCATCTCGATCAAGCCCGGCCTCGGCATGGAGGACATGAAGGGCGACATGGGTGGCGCCGCTGCCGTCACCGGCCTGATGCACGCGCTGGCGAGCCGCAAGGCCAAGGTCAACGCCATCGGCGTCATCGGCCTCGTCGAGAACATGCCGTCAGGTACCGCCTACCGCCCCGGCGACATCCTCACCGCGATGAGCGGCACCACCATCGAGATCGTCAACACCGACGCCGAGGGCCGCCTCGTCCTCGCCGATGCGCTTTGGTACACGCAGGATCGCTTCAAGCCGAAGTTCATGATCAACCTCGCGACCCTCACCGGCGCCATCGGCGTGGCGCTCGGCAACGATCACGCCGGCCTGTTCTCCAACAACGACGAACTCTCGGCGAGACTGCTGGCCGCCGGCCTCGCCACCGGCGAAAAGCTCTGGCGTCTGCCGATGGGCCCGGCCTACGACAAGCAGATCGACAGCCGCTTCGCCGACATCAAGAACTCGGGCGGTCGCCCAGCCGGTTCGATCACCGCGGCACAGTTCCTCCTTCGCTTCGTCAACGACGTGCCGTGGGCGCATCTCGATATCGCCGCCGTGGCGCTCGCCTCGCCGACCAGCGAGACCAACACCGCCTGGGCCTCCGGCTTCGGCGTCGCGCTCCTCGACCGGCTGGTCCGCGACAACTACGAGGCCAAATGACCGGCACTTTGCCCGATCTGCCGCTGACCGCCAGCCCGTCGCGCCTGTGGTTGCCGCCCATTGCGGCAATATCAGTGTTCGCGGGGCTGGTGGCGCTGCTGCCGACCGCGCTGCTGCTCGCGAGCCTCGTCGGCCTCCTCGGCATGCACCCGAGCGTCGACCTGACGCTGCTGGCGCTGCCGACGCTGGCCGTCGCGGTGTTCTTCCTCGCCGTCGGCAGCGTGGTGATCGGCGACCTCCGCCTGCCGCGGCCCGTGCTGACAATCGACGAGCACGGCGTCTTCGACCGCCGCATTACCGACACCCCGATCGCCTGGACCGATGTGGTGGAAGTCGCCGCCGCACCCGGCGGTGGTGGCGTCCTCCTCGCGCTAAAGACTCCGCGCGAAACCCGCCTCAGCCCCTATCGCGCCGGCACTGCCGGTTTCCGCCAGCCGGCCGCCGGCCTGGCCAACATCCCGGTCCGCGCGATGGACCAGCCGGCGAAACTGCTGGCCGAGACGCTGACGGCGCTGGCGCTGCGCAACGGCGCCGTGCTGCCTTCGGAGGAGGCCGCGTGACCGAGATCCTGTTCTACCATCTCGAAAGCCAGCCACTCGAGCGCGTCCTGCCGGTGCTGCTGGAGAAATCGCTGGAGCGCGGCTGGAGCGTCGTGGTCGAAACCGGCAGCGACGAGCGGGCCCAGGCGCTCGACCACATGCTGTGGACCTATCGCGACGACAGCTTCCTGCCGCACTCGCTCGCCGGTGGTGATGCCGACCACCTGCAGCCGGTGCTGATCACCACGCGGCCGCACAACCCGAACAATGCCGAAGTCCGCTTCTTCGTCGATCGCGCCGTGCCGCAATCCGGTGATGGCTACCAGCGCATCGTCTTCATGTTCTCAGGCCACGACCCCGACGCCGTCACCGACGCGCGCGCCGCCTGGAAGGCCCTGCGCGACGGCAACGAGGTGACCTACTGGCAGCAGGACGGCAACGGCCGCTGGGCCAAAAAGGGGTAGGGCGTCAGCCCGGTTCCCAGCCCGGCTCCGCCTGCTCGAACTTCGAGAACTGGAACCCCGGCGCCACAGTGCAGCCGACCAACGTCCAGTCGCCGAGGCACGCTGCGCGTTGCCACGCGTCGCCCGGGATCACCACCTGCGGCCGCTCACCGGCCATCAGGTCGTTGCCCAGAGGATGCGACGTCACGGTCCTGGCGTCCCGCGAGATGTCGAGCCGCATCGGCGCCCCGGCGTACCAGTGCCAGACTTCGGCCGAATCCACCCGATGCCAGGCGCCGGTCTCGTGGTTGCTGAGCAGGTAGTAGATCAGCGTCGAATGCGGCCGGCCGGTGGTGTTGAGCGTGTCGGCGAAGGTCTGCTTGTAGAAGCCGCCCTCGGGGTGCGGCTCCATGCCGAGCAGCGCCACCACTTCGCTTGCGGTCATCGCCTTCATCCCATCGCCCTCTCGGCCTGTTCCAGCTCTTCGCTGAGCGTCAGCCAGCTCTCTTCGACCCTGGCGATTTCGCCCTCGAAGCGCGCCTTGTCCTTGCCGAGCAGGATCACCCGCTCCGGGGCCCCGTCATAGGTCTTGGGGTCGGCGAGAAAGCCGTCCACCCGCGCCAGTTCGGTGCGCAACCGGCCGAGCTTCTGCTCGAGGTCCTTGATCGACTTGCGCAGCGGGGCGACCTCGGCGCGCTTCGCCGCCGCATCCTGCCGCGCGGCCTTGCGATCCTCGACCACCGGGGCGGCCGCGTCCTTCTTGCTGCTCTTGCCGCTGCTGTTGGAGGTCAACAGCCGCTGGTAAGTGTCCAGGTCCTCGTCGAATTCCTCGATCGTGCCGTTCTGCGCGATCCACAGCTTGTCGACCGTGGCGTCGATCAGGTGGCGATCGTGGCTGATGATCAGCACGGCGCCCGAATAGTCGTTCAGCGCCGCCACCAGTGCGTCGCGGCTGTCGATGTCGAGATGGTTGGTCGGCTCGTCGAGGATCAGCATTCCCGGCCCGCCGAAGGTAATGAGCCCGAGCAGCAGGCGCGCCCGCTCGCCACCCGAGAGGTTCTTCACCTTGGTGTCCATGCGCGAGGTGGTGAGCCCCATCTGCGCCACGCGCGAGCGGCGCTTCGCCTCGCTGTCGTAGGGCATCAGGTCGACGACATGCTCGAACGGCGTCTGTTCGGGCTTCAGCTTGTCGAGCTGGTGCTGCGCGAAGTACGCGATCTCCAGCCCCTTGCCCTTCCGCATCTCGCCGCCCATCGGCTTCAGGTCGCCGGAGAGGAGCTTCGCGAATGTCGACTTGCCATTGCCGTTGACGCCGATCAGCGCAATGCGATCGTCCGGGTCGATCCGGTTGGTGATGTGTCTGAGGATCACCTTGTCGCCATAGCCCACCGACACGTTGTCGAAGGTCATCATCGGCGAGGCCGGGACCTTCTTGGGGTCGGGGAAGTTGAACGGCGACGAGCTCTCGTCGAACATCGCCGCCGGCGGCTTCAGCTTGGCGATCATTTTCACGCGGGCTTGCGCCTGCTTGGCCTTGGTAGCCTTGGCCTTGAAGCGGTCGACGAACTTCTGCAGGTGCGCAATCTGGTCGAGCGTCTTCTCGCGGCTCTTGTTGTTGAGCTCCATCTGCATCCGGCGCGTCTCTTCGAACGTGTCGTAGGCGCCCTTGTAGAAGGTGAGCTTCTTGTGCTCGAGATGCGCGATCGAGTTCACCGCCTTGTTCAGGAGGTCACGGTCGTGGCTGATCATGAACACGGTGTAGGGATAGGTCGCGAGATACTTCTCGAGCCACAGCGTGCCTTCGAGATCGAGATAGTTCGTCGGCTCGTCCAGTAGCAGCAGGTCCGGTTGCGAAAACAGCACGCCCGCCAGTGACACGCGCATCCGCCAGCCGCCGGAGAGTTCGTGCGTCGGCGCGTTCTGCCGGTCCTTCTCGAACCCGAGGCCCTTGAGAATGGTCGAGGCCCGCGCTTCCGCGGTATGCGCGTCGATCTCGGCGAGCCGTGTATGGATATCGCCGATGCGGTGCGGATCATGGGCCGTCTCGGCCTCGGCCAACAGCGCCGTGCGCTCCTTGTCGGCCGACAGCACCACGTCGAGCACGCTGATGTCGCTCGCCGGCGCTTCCTGCGCCACTGCGCCGATCCGCGCCTTCTTGTTGACCTCGATGGTGCCGCCCTCGGGCGCGATCTGCCCCAGGATCAGCTGGAACAGCGTGGTCTTGCCCGTGCCGTTCTTGCCCACGAACCCGGTCTTCGAGCCATCGGGCAAGACAAGGTTGGCGTTCTCGAACAGGGGACGGCCCTGGATGCGGTAACTGAGATCGGTAATGGTCAACATGGCGCGGCCGATGCATCCGCGGCGCGCGGAATGCGTTAGGTGTGAGTGAGTTTCAAATCGAGCCGACCCAATAGACCGAGAACCCGGAGAAGTCCAATGCGCCTCGTCCCCGCCACCCTCGCCCTGTGCCTCGTCTCCGGCGTGGCCTTCGCCCAGGAGCTAGCCCCGCTCAGCGATCTGGCCGCCTGCCGGCTCGATGCAGAGCTGGTGTCGCTGAGTTTCAGCTACGAAGGCGGCGCCTGCGAAAAGACCGGCAACGGCAGCGTCGACCTCGTCGAATCCGGCACGGCCACCGTGACCATCCCGGTCGTCCCGACCGCCGAAGTCTGCACCATGCAGGTGGTGAAGGTGACCCACACCGGCGCCATCAACGCCGTCGAAGACGTCACCGCCCTCGATATCCAACTGGTCAGCCCCGGCGGCGAAGTGCAGGCCGAAGGCAAAGTCGACATCGCCCCCCACACCCCGGACTGCGTGCCCCCGGTGCCGTCGGAGTAGGGCACACGGGCCCGGTCATTTCGACCGGTCGCGGTACGCCAGCCTCAGCGCCACGGCGGCCAGCACGATCAGCACCGCCAGCAGCAGGGCCCGCGTCAGCGTCATCGCCACGCCGTACTCGAAAGCAGCCTGGTTGGTCCGCAGGTACTGCTCCAGCCGGTCGTCGATCTCGCCTGACAATGAGGATGTCGACGCGTTCCTTAGCTCCAGCAGACGCCGGAGGTGATCGACCTCGCCCCGCACCACTGCCTGCAGCCAACGCAACGCATTCCGCGCGTCGTCGGCGCTGACATGGGGGTAGATCGACGAAAGTTGCCGGCTCTCGTCCGCCGTGAGCGTGACGGTCGCGATCGGGTACCGGACGATGCCGCTTTCGTCCCTTGGCACCGTGAACAGGCAGAAGAACAGGTCCAGCGCGACCAGCTTGCTGCCATCGGCCATCGTGTCGATGTCGCGTCTCGCGCTCCACACCAGCGTCGACCACGGATAGCCGGCGGTGCAGGATTGCTCGAGGTCGAGCGCCTTCCGCAGGTCTACGAACGCCGCGATCATCGGGCCGGCGCCTTGGCCTTCCGCGGTGTTCTCAAGCAGTCTCGCGATGGTCGACAGGTAGGGCGCATCGATCTTGCTGCGCTCTTCCATCAGGAAAATGTCGCGCGAGTCCTTGTTGTAGTCGCCGAACTTCGACGTGAGCTTGCCGAACACCTCGCTCGTCGATGCCGAAGTCGCGGACGGCCCGGTCCTGCTGACCTTGAAGAATTGCGACCAGGCGTAGCCATACCCGGCATAGTCCGTCACCGCGATCGCCAGCGCGACCACCACGATCAGGGCGCCGACAAGAACCCGCCTGTCGCTCCATATCCGACTGCCCTGCTCGGCAGGCGTGGTGCCGCCACGCGGCAGGTGCACAGACCCCAAAGAAGACATTTGTCCCTCCGATCGAGCCCGACTGCCGCCATTCTACTCCCGTTTGACGGTGGTGTCAGAGGGGGCGCGTAACGTCAGCCGCATCAGCGGCGCGCTGCCGAACTGCGTGCCGGTCACCCCGGTCTCGATGAAGCCGACCGACCGGTAGAAGGCGAGGGCGTCGTCGTTGGCGACGACGTGCAGCGTCGACGCGCCCATGGCTCGCGCCAGTTCCTTGGTCCGTTCGACCAGCGCGCGCCCGATCCCCAGGCGCTGCATCGCCGGATCGACGAACAGCCCGTCGAGCTCCGCCTCGCCATCCGGCCTCGCCAGCACGATGGCGAAACCGACGGGGCTTCCGTCAATGTCGGCCACACACGCGGTCGTCGTCACCAACTGTTCGACGGGCACCTGCACGGCTTCGGGATGCGCCAGCAGCATGTTGCGATCCCGCTCGCTCGCCATCACCGTCTTCCAGACGATGGCCAACAGCGCCGGCTGATCTTCGGCCGTGGCCGGGCGAATAGTGTATCCGGACCCCATCGGCCCTCCGCCGAGCCATCATGCGCGGCACTATGTCATGTCCTCGCTGCGCAGCAAGGCACTGAGTGATAACCACGACTGTGTTAGGTTCCCGGCGTTCCTGCGATGCAACGTTCACCGAATGCTCAAGCGAGGGCACGTTTTGAAGCAATGGCGCATCAAGGATGGGAGTGCGTTCTTGTTGCGGTGCGTTTTCCATGTACCTGCGCTGAGCGGTGCGCTGTTTGCTTTTGGATATTGCGTCACCTTTTATCTGCTGGGCTACCCCACCTATGGGATCGAGCAGTTGCCCATGATGCTCTGTTTAGGCCTGCTCCTGATGATCCCGGGTGCGATCGCTGGCGTCATCATCGGCGCTGTGCCCGGAGTGATCGGTGGCGCTGTGTTGCTGTTCTTGTCTCGCTTCCGGGCGCCAACGACGTTCGAATTCGTAGCTGTCGCGGCAATCGCGGCCGGTTTGCTTGGACATCTTCTGGAAGCAGGAAGCGCGGGGTATTCCGTTTGGTACCTCCCGTATGCGGTGGCCTGCACTGGGGCGCTCTGTGCGCTGGCTGTGGCGCCGTCGGTGCGCGAACGTGGCATCATCGTCCCCTACAATGCCACCACTAAGGGCGCCCCGCTGCCGGTGGAGCGATAGCGACAGAGGGCGTGCGATGAACTTGCTGGCTTGGGCAGTTAGGCGGCGAATGATCTACCGAGGCACCCGCTTCGTCCTCATCGCAACCCTGTGCGGCCCAGCATGTTGCGGGTTGCTCATGTCCTTGGTCACCGCTTTTCCGCCCTATGGGCCGAAAAGTATCTTCGATCAGTCCCTGACTTCCCTTGGGTTCGCGATCGGCGCGATTGTTTTCGGCGCAGTGCCGGCGTTCGTCGCTTCTGTTCTGATCGTGGTGCGCCGCTTCATCTCGGCGCTCGAGGCACTGGCGATCACCATCGCCACCAGCTTCCTGCTCGGTTTCGTCTTCTCTTGGGCTTCGAGCTGGTTCTCCGCGATCCTCCCCTCCGCAGCCGTTGGGCTTGCGATATCCCTCTTCAGCATCCCCGGAGCGATCGGCGCCGGTCTGCTTGCCGCCTGGTGGGGAGCGTTCACGCCCTCGGAGCTGCATAGACGCGCAGCTGCGCCCTCGCGCACAAACTGACGCAACCCGCCGTCTTGCGCGCGTCACGCCTTCCCGTTAGAAGGCCGCACCCAATTCAGACCCACTCCAAGGACCAGACACATGGCCATTGAGCGCACCTTCTCCATCATCAAGCCCGACGCGGTCCGCCGCAACCTGATCGGCAACATCCTTGCCGTGTTCGAAAAGAACGGCCTGCGTCCGGTCGCGCTGAAGAAGATCAAGATGACCCGCGCACAGGCCGAAGGCTTCTACGCCGTGCACAAGGAGCGCCCGTTCTACGGCGAGCTCGTCGAGTCCATGATGTCGGGCCCGGTGGTCGTGCAGGTGCTGGAAGGCGAGAACGCCATCCTGAAGAACCGCGAAGTCATGGGCGCCACCAACCCGGCCAACGCCGCCGAGGGCACCATCCGCAAGCTCTACGCCGTTTCGGTCGGCGAGAACTCGGTGCACGGCTCGGACGCACCCGAGACCGCCAAGGAAGAAATCAAGTTCTTCTTCTCCGACGACGAGATTGTCGGCTGATCGCCGGTTAGACCACGATTTTCCGAGGGCCGCCTCCGGGCGGCCCTTTTGTTTTGCTAGCGGATCCTCCGCAGCGTCATGAAAGCCGCCCCGTGAACCTCCCCGAGACCATCCACCCCGCGCTTGCCGCCGCTCTCAGCGCCCGCGGCTACGATACGCTGACGCCAGTGCAGCTGAGCGTGCTGGCGCCCGAGGCAGCGGAGCGCGACCTGCTGGTCTCGGCCCAGACCGGCTCGGGCAAGACCGTGGCCTTCGGCATGGCCATCGCCCCGACGCTGCTGGGTGACGCTGCGAGGTTCGAGCACGCCACCACGCCGCTGGCGCTGCTGATCGCCCCGACCCGCGAGCTCGCCCTGCAGGTGCAGCGCGAACTGCAGTGGCTCTACGCCGAGACCGGCGCACAGATCGCCGCCGGGGTAGGAGGCATGGACATCCGCACCGAGCGGCGCGCGCTGGAGCGCGGCGCCCACATCGTCGTCGGCACGCCCGGCCGCCTCCGCGATCATATCTCGAAGGGCGCGCTCGACCTGAGCCAGGTCCGCGCCATCGTGCTCGATGAAGCCGACGAGATGCTCGACCTCGGCTTCCGCGAAGACCTCGAGTTCATCCTCGAGGCCGCGCCCGAGGATCGCCGCACGCTGCTGTTCTCGGCCACCGTGCCGCGCGCCATCGCCGATCTGGCCAAGACCTTCCAGCGCGATGCGCTCCGCCTCGTCGCCACCAGCGCCGGCGAGCAGCACGCCGATATCGAGTACCAGCAGGTGGTCGTCCGCAACGACGAGCGCGAGCATGCCGTCATCAACATGCTGCTGCTGCACGACAGTTCCAACACCATCGTCTTCTGCCACACCCGCGAGTCGGTGAAGCACCTCACCGCCCGCCTCGCCAACCGCGGCTTCCCGGTGGTGGCGCTGTCGGGTGAGCTGACCCAGGCCGAGCGCTCCAACGCGCTGCAGGCAATGCGCGATGGCCGCGCCCGTGTCTGTGTCGCCACCGACGTCGCCGCCCGCGGCATCGACCTGCCCAACCTCGATCTCGTGATCCACGCCGACGTGCCGTCGAACCCGAAGACGCTGCTGCACCGTTCCGGCCGCACCGGTCGTGCCGGCCGCAAGGGTATCTGCGCGCTGATCGTGCCGCTGCACCGTCGCAGCGCCGCCGCCCGTGTGCTGCGCGCCGCCAATCTCGAAGCCACCACCCGTGGCGCCCCGACCATCGCCGAGATCGACGCCCGCAACCGCGAGCAGATCATTGCCACCGCTGAGGCCGTCACCGCGCCGAACGAGATCGAAGCGCCGTTCGTCGCCGACCTCCTCGCTCGCCTCACCCCCGAGCAGCTGGCCGCCGCCTACATCCGCCGCGAACTCGCCGCCCGTCCGGCGCCCGAGGAGGTGTCCGAGCAGGCGCTCCCCGCCTTCAACGAGAAGCCGCCCCGCCGCGACAAGCGCTTCGTCGACGAAGACGGCGCGCCGCGTGGCAAGCCCGAGCCGATGCAGAACGGTCGCTGGTTCACCCTGTCGATCGGCCGCAACCGCCGCGCCGATCCCAAATGGCTGCTGCCGATGATCTGCAAGGCCGGCGACGTCACCAAGCGCGACGTCGGCTCGATCAAGATCCTCGACACCGAGACCCGCTTCGAGATCGCCGCCGACAAGGCCGACGCCTTCGCCGCCGCCATCCGCCGGATCGGCGGTCACATCGAGGCCAACACCACCATTGCGGCGTCTGGTCCGCCGTCGAACGCCAACAAGAAGAGCTACAACCGCGACAGCGCCCCGCGCTTCAACAAGCGCGATGACGCTCCCCGCTACGACAAGCCGCCGCGCGAAGACGGCCCGCGCTACAAGGTGCGCTCCGACAAGGGCGCCAAGCTCGCCACCAAGCCCGCCCGCGAGATCACGCCGCCGGTGGCGTTCGATGTGCCGCCCCGCGAGCCGGTGCTGTTCAATCGCAAGCCCACCGAGAAGCCGAAGGTGAACCCCAAGGACAAGGGCAAGCCGAAATACAAGAACCGCGAGAAGCGCGAGCCGCCGGCCGATGCCGTCGCCAACGCCCCGCGCAAGAAGCCGAAAAAGGGCTACGACCCGCTCGGTTGACGAGCGTACCTCGGCTGCCGCATCCTCCCCCCGGCTTTGGGGGAGGAAACCATGCCTTACGTCCGTATCGAGATTACCGACGGCGCGACCTACGAGCAGAAGCTGCAGATCTACAAAGAGACCACCGAGATGCTGCAGCGCATCCTGAACAAGAAGCCGGAATACACCTTCGTTGTGATCGAAGAGGTCGACAACAAGAACTGGGGCCACATGGGCACCTCGGTCGCCAAGATCCGCGAGGCCGAAGCGAAGGCCGCTGCAAAGGCGGCAAAAGCCCCCAAGGTTTTGAAAGCCAAGGCCAAGGCAAAGCCGAAATCAAAACCCAAGACCGTGAAGGCCTGACGTGCCCGAGGTTCTCGTCCACATCGTCGAAGGCCGCTCGAAGGAGAGCAAGAAGGCGCTGATGAAGGACATCACCGAGGCGGTGGTGAAGCACTTCAACGTCCCCGCCGAGCGCGTCGTCGTCCAGATCGTCGAGAGCCCGAAAGACAGCAAGTCGAGGGGCGGCGTGCCCTTCGACGAGATGTAGCGGCCGCCTACTCGGCGCACTCATCGCCGCAGGCGCAGTCGCCGCAGCAGTCGCACGGCTCCTCGTCGATTTTCGGCTCGTCGTCGTTGTCCTCGTCGACAACCAGGCTGTGCTGTGTGTTCCCGACGAACCCCTTGTTGAAGCACTGCCGGGCATTCTCCACCCAGAACTGCCGCAGCAGCGGCGTCTGTACCTCGGCGTACTTGAACGCCGCCTTGAGCGCGCCGCGCTGCTCCTTGCCGAGGTCCGCGGGGTCGCCGAGAACGGTCGACTCCGCGAGGTCGTAGGTCCCGATCTCGCAGGTGCCGTCGAGCGTTACGCACACGTTGTCGAGGTTGCACAGCCGCACCGCGCCGTGGAACAGCAGCACATAGGTCGCCTCGTCGTCGACATTGAAGTCGAAAGCCGTGCCGCGCACCCCGATCGTGCCGGTCGGCGTCTTGATGACGTAGCGATCCTTTGGCGCCCCGCCGGTGGCGAAGCGAAACGTCCCCGACAGCGCATTGATCGCGAACTTGCCGGCCGACTGGTCGTCGCGCAGCAGGTAGTCCTCGATCCGCAGCGACGAGTTCGGCCCGACCACCAGTTCGGTCTGGTCCGAGAACTTGATCTGCACCTGGCCTTCGGCGCCGGTGTTGACCATGTCGCCGATAAAGATGTCGGCCCCCACCGTCAGGACGCGCGATTGGCCCGCCGTATCGGCCTCGGCCTGCGGTTTCACCCCGAGCGCCGTGCCGCTCGCTGCAAGCGCCGGCATCGCCGCTACGCCCCCAGCGACCAGGCAACCGATCGCCAGTAAAGCCCCCCACAACCGCATCTCGACCCTCCCTGCTGAAACCCGCGACGCCCGGCCATGCGCAAGGCGCGCTACAGCCTGAAGCACTATTGCTCAAAACATGACGCATGTGCATACAATGCTCACGCATTGGGCACAAGCGAGTCAATTGTATGCATCAAGTCGATCTGCGGGCGGCTGGGCTGTCGCCCAAGGAACTGCCGGTGTGGCAGTATCTGAACGAACTCTACTCGCGCCACCGCCCAAATCAGTCCGGACAGTTGGCAAGCTACATCCCTGAGTTGTCCGCAGTCGATCCCGATCAATTCGCGCTGGCCTTCGCTACCACCGATGGGTTCGTCTACGAGGTTGGCGATACCGGCGCGCTTTTCACCATTCAGTCGGTGTCCAAGGCGGTGATCTACGCGCTTGCCCTTGAGGATCACGGGCGCGAGGAGGTGTTGCGGCACATCGGCGTCGAGCCCTCGGGCGAGGCGTTCAACTCGATCACCTTCGATGAACGCAACAACCGGCCGTTCAACCCGATGGTCAACGCCGGTGCGATCGCTGCCAGCGCCATGATCAAGGGCTCCGACCACGCCGAACGCTATCAGCGCATCCTCGATATCTTCCAGCGCTTCACCGGCCGGACGCTTGATCTCGACGAGGCTGTCTACCGCTCCGAAAGCCTCACCGGGAACCGCAACCGCGCCATCGCCTACCTGGAGCTCAACTCGGGGATGATCTCGGGCGACGTCAACGAGCACCTCGATCTCTACTTCCGCCAGTGCTCGCTGCTGGTCACCGCGCGGGACCTTGCGATGATCGGTGCAACCCTGGCGAACGGCGGCGTCAACCCGGTGACGCGTCAGCGCGCTATCTCCACCGACAATGTCCGCTCCGTGCTCTCGGTGATGAATACCTGCGGCATGTACGACTATGCCGGCGGCTGGCAGTTCAGCGTCGGCTTGCCGGCCAAGAGCGGGGTAGGGGGCGGCATCGCTGCCGTGCTGCCCGGCCAGCTCGGCATCGGCACCTTCTCGCCGCGGCTCGATGCAGTCGGCAACAGCGCCCGCGGCGTGAAGGTGTGCGAGGACATCTCTGCCAACTTCCGCCTGCACCTGTTCGAGGACCGTGGCGGCGGCCTCGTGCCGTTGCGGCGGGTCTATCGTTCCGACGAAGTGCATTCGAAGCGCGTGCGCCGGCACGAACAGGCGCGAAAGCTCGATCGCTACGGGCACCTGATCGCCGTCTACGAACTGCAGGGTGAACTGGGGTTCATCGAAGCCGAGCGGGTGACCCGTCGGATCATCGAGGACCTCGACAGCGCCTATTACTTCGTCATCGATCTCACCCGGGTGCTGCGGATCGACGGCGTTGCCGTCACGCTGCTCAATACCGCCCGCCGCACCCTGCAGGAGGCGGGCAAGGGCTTCGCCGTGGTGTCGATCTCCGATGAGCTGCCGCACACCTTCGAGCAGGACATGCACTTCCCCAATGTCGACCAGGCGCTCGAGCATTTTGAGGATCGGCTGCTGGACCAGGCGGGAAGCAGCCAGTCCGATACGGCGGTGCCGCTCGGCGAGTTCGACCTGCTTGCCGGACTGGACGAAGCGATGCTGGGGGCGCTGGCGAAACGGCTGCGGCCGCAGCCATTCGAGCCGGGCACGAGGCTGATCGCGCAGAACGCCCGAGCAGACGAACTGTTCTTTCTGACCCATGGTCACGTCGATATCACTGTTCGCGTTGGCAACGCCCCCAGCCACCGGGTCAGCACCGTTGAGCCGGGCACGGTGTTCGGGGAACTGGCGCTGTTCGGTCACGCGCCGCGTACGGCCGACGTTGTCGCTGTCAGTAGCGGCACCGCCCTGGTGCTGGATCGCGACGCACTGGACGACCTGGCGGCCAATGCACCGGCCGCTCACAACGCCCTGGTGATAGCGGTGGGCGCGAGCCTCGCCGAGCGACTTCGCCGGGCCAACGCCGAAATCCGCGCCCTCTCGCGCTAGGCTAGTGCCCCGGATCGGGGATATTCAGCACGTGCCCGCAGGCTTTGCAGTGCACGGCGTCGGGCTCGTGCCGCTGCAGGCCGCATTGCGGGCAGGGGAACAGCACCTTGTGCGGGCGGAACAGCGACTGTGCCAGCCGCACGAACAGCGTAATGCCGATGATCATCACCGCGATCGAGGTGAGCCGGCCCGCCGTGCCCGGCAGCGTCACGTCGCCGTAGCCGGTCGTCGTCACCGAGGTCACGGTGAAGTAGAGCGCATCGACATAGCCTTCGATGCCGGAATCCGGGCGACCGAAGAAGGTCAGCACGAACCCCGAGACGAGGAACAGAAAGGCGATGATATTGACGATCGCCTCGCCCTGTTCGCGATACTGCGTCAGCTTGAACTTCTTCAGCGGCCGCCACAGCACACCGCTCTGCGACAGCGTCCAGAGCCTCAGGATGCGCAGGAAGCCGAGGTTCGCGAGCCACGCCGGCAGCAGCAGCGTCACGAGAATGAAGATGTCGACGATGGTCGTCGGCTGCCTGAGCCAGCGCAGCGGATCGGTCGAAGCGAGCCCGCGCGCCACGAGGTCGGCGATCAGCAGGATAGCGACCGCGACGTCGAACCAGATGAAGCTCGGCCGGTCCTTCAGCAGCGGTGTCGCGATGAAGAACGCGATGATCGCCAGGTCGACCAGCAGCACCGCGAACTGGAACCGCACCGCCGCGCTGGAACTGCCGTGGTAGAGCAGCCGCAGCGTCGAACGCAGCCGCGTCAGTCCGTGCTCGGGCTTTGCCTCATCCATCGCGTCGCCTCCTGACCCCCGGAGCTTGCCCGGACCGCCTCTGCTGTCAACCGGCGATCCCTACTGCAGAATCGCGAGGCGGCGCCAATGCCTACTGCGCCGGCGCGACGCGCGGTCCGATCAGCCGGTGCGCGAGGAACAGCACGACCGCGCCGAGCGCCGACAGCGCCCCGGCGACCCAGAACATCGGCACATAGCCGGCGCCCCTCGCCATGAAGCCGAAGATTGCCGCCGAGAGCAGGCTCGCGAGCACGAACACCACATCAAGCAGCGAGGTCGAGAGTCCGACCCGGCCGCGGATCGCCTCCTGCATGTAGCTGATCGGAATGCTCATCAGCCCGGCCACCGCGATGGCGTTGATCGGCTGCAGCCACAGCACGTCGCTGACGCTGTGCGCCCGGGTGAACAGGACCATGTAGAGTGCGTAGATCAGCCCGCAGGCGACGATCAGCGTGTGCTTGCGCCAGCGCAGCGCCGCGAACCCCCAGGCCAGTGTGAACGGGATCTCGAGCAATGCCGCGAGCCCCGAATAGAGCCCGACATCGGCAACCGTGCCGCCGATCTCGCCGACGATGGCGAGTGGCGCTGCCGTGCCGCTGAGCCGCAGCGCCACGCTGATCAGCACGATGCCGCCCATCCCGATCAGAATCGCCGGCGCGATCCCGCCGGCCGCCGTACCGCTGGCCTTGCTTTCGGCGGTACCGATCCGCGCCGAAGGATCGCGCAGCAGGATGAGGAAGATCAGCGCGCTGCCCAGATACGCCGCGGCGGCGAGACCGTAGACGTCGAACACCCGGTAGGTCGCGGCGACCCAGCCGGCGACCGGCGGCATCAGCACCCATGAGGCCGAAAACACCATCCGCAGCACCGATGTCATGAACTCGGCCCGTTCCGGCTGGCGCACATCGTAGTAAGCGCGCGCATAGCCAAAACTCTGGCTGAACAGCGCCCCGCCGAACGGCACGATGACGCAATAGGCGACGATGTAGCTGAGCGCACTGGGCGCTACATAGATGAGGCCGAACCCGAGTGCGCCCATCAGCGCCGCGAACAGCACCAGGATGCGCCGATCAGCCACCCGGTCCGACAGGTAGCCCATCGCCACGGCGGCAACGAGCCCGACCACCGCACTGGCCGACAGCAGCAGCGCATAGTCGGCGTTGGAGAATCTTAGCCCGTCGATCGCGGCGATGCCGGCATAGGGCAGGGTGGCGGCGTAGCTGGTGCCGTTGAAGAACAGGTTCGCCGCAATCAGCGCCGTCATCGGCAGGCGTGGTCTCGGCAACTCACTCATCACAGGCCCTCCCGGCGACGACCCCTAGGTGAGATCGCGCCGGGCGGCCAATGAATTGCGGTGACACCGGTATCAGGCCGCCTGATGCATCAGTTGCAGTAGAACTCGTCATTGGGGCCATAGCATTCCGGCGGAAAGCCATCGTCGGGCGGCGGCGGCACGTCGTCGGGCGGCATGTCGTCCGGGTCTGGCTCGGGCTCTACCACCGGCGTGCCGTTGCTTTCCCCATAGACGAGGCTTTGCGGCGTGTTGGCCACGAACCCCTTCTGGAAGCACTCCTTGGCCTCTTCGACCCGGAACGCGCCGAGCAGCGGCGCCTGCGACTGGGCGTACTTGAAGTCCGCCTTCAGGTCCTCGCGGGCGGCGCCCTTGAAGTCGTCGGTGTGGCCGAGGATCTCGGATTTGCCGAGGTCGTAGGCGCCCAGCTCGCAGGTGTCGTCGAGCGTCACGCAGGTCTTGTCGAGGTTACAGAGGATAACCTGCCCGTGGTACAGCAGCACCCGGGTCTCCTCCGGTCCCGAGTTGAAGTCGAACGAGGTGCCGCGCACCCCGATGGTGCCGGTCGGCGTCTTGATCGTGTAGCGGTCCTTCGGTGCCCGCCCGGTGGTGAACCGGAAGGTGCCGGACAGCGCGTTGATGGCGAACTTACCGGCCGAGTCGTCGTTGCGCAGCAGGTAGTCCTCGATCAGCAGCGTCGAGTTCGGCCCGACCACCAGTTCGGTCTGGTCAGTGAACTTGATCTGCACCTGGCCTTTGGCGCCGGTGACCACCCGGTCGCCGATGAATACGTCAGCGCCGACGGTGAGCGTCTTGGTGTCGGTTTTGGTTTCGACCGAGGCGGCCGGGTCGACGCCGAGCGCCTTGCCGCTGGCACCAAGACCAATGCCGGTGAAGGATAGAAAACCGAGCGCAGCGAGTGCGCAGGCGAGGGGGGCTCGCCATATCATCTTGTGCATATGCGTCCTCGGCTATGCATTGACATGGATATCGCCCGCCCCCCGGCAGTGCGATGGCTGGCCTCTACACAAGCCAAAATCCCGGTTCCAGCCCCAAAAAGCGGGATTCCTGCCTGCGGGTGATCGGACTGTTCAGGAAGCGTTCAGTTTGATCACGCCGCACCCGCCTCCGGACCATCAGCCCTGCGGCGGGGGCACTTCTCACCGCCCGGGCGCGGCCCTATATCGGTTGGTACCGGGGACGACCCCGGCGCTTCCCAGGTTTCAGGCGGGACGACCCGCGCTCAAGGAGTAACTCCCATGGCGTGGGTTTACCTTACCATTGCCGGCTTGCTGGAAGTCATATGGGCCATCGGCCTCAAGTACACCGAAGGCTTCACCAAGCTCGGTCCCACCACCATCACTGTCGCGGCGATGGTCGCGAGCGTCGTGCTGCTCGGCATCGCGCTGCGTGACCTGCCGGTAGGGACCGGCTATGCCATCTGGACCGGCATCGGCACCATCGGTACTGCCGTCCTCGGCATGATGCTGTTCCACGAGCCCGCCACCGCGTTGCGGCTCGCCAGCATCGGCCTGATTGTCGCCGGCATCGTCGGCCTCAAGCTGCTCAGCTGAGGCCCAGCGGCGCGGGACCTGTTGCTTCCGCGCCAGCCTTCCGACGAAAATGCCGGATAACGCAAAAGTTGATGGAACCTTTTGCACTTTTCCGTAACGTCGTTTGCGGGGGCTCCGTCATGCGGAGCTAATCCGCGCCGAGCGTCAGCGCATCTCGAAATGAAAGTAAAGGGGAGCCATGCTGTTCCGCTCTGCTGAGGTCGTGTCCGTCCTCACGCTCGTTGTTGCCTTGATCACTGCCAAGCACCTGCCGCTCTTCGCCGGCCTGCCGCTCTCCCAGATCACCGGCATCGTCTGCTTCATGTTCGCCATCTATCTCAGCCTCCGCATCTACAATGCCGAGCTGAAAAAGATCCGCGCCGAAGAGTGATCCGGGGCCAACGGCCCCGCCATCTCACAGGATGAAATCTGCGACGGTCAGCGCGTGCTGGCCGTAGCTGGTGCTCGCCAACGTGGCCGGGTCAGTAGTGATCCCTACTGGTGTCGTACCGGGCAAACGAAAGATGAATACTGACTGGTAACATCTGGTGTCGGGGTGGGGGAATGCTGCCCGACGTTGCAAAGTCAGCCAAGACGATCAACGAGTTCCTGAACGCCATCGGCCTGCGGGTTGGGCCGAGGTTTGCTCCGGTTGCCGCGTCGGTGGCCATAACCTTGGCGGTGGCCGCTACCGGCCTGGCGTTGCTCGAAGACGTCAAGGGCCGGCTTGGCAAGCTGGAAACCGGCCGCACCGAACTGCAGGAAGGCCAGCTGGCGCAGGCTGAACTCATCGCCGCGCTGAGCAAGAAGCTGAACGAGAGCGTCGATACCCGGCTCGACACACTGGCTGCGAGCATCACCAGATTGCAGGCCGGACAAGCGAGCCAGTCGGATTTCATCCAGACCATCGCCAGGAAAATCAACGAGACCGCCGATGGGTTCTGGATCCCCGTCTCCATGGAGATGGAGAGCCCGGCGTCCGGAGTGTCGCTGAAGCTGCCCATCCTCAGCCGCGATCGCGTGGAACTGGCCATCTACTACGAGGATAGCAATGCCGACCGAACGCGGATCATCAAGGATAACATCCTGATCAGCTTCAACGGCGAGGTCCTCAAGCCGACATCGCGGTACATGGGCACAGATGTGCCGATGAAGGTCGAGGGGGCGTTGATCAGGGAAGAAAAGATCTACCAGCAGATCGAGGTCGGCCTCGCTAACACGCTGTCCATGGAAAGCTTCGAAAAGATCAGGGGCCGCCAGGTCGGCCTTCTCATCGTGGTGAAGCGCGCCGTGCTCGCGCCGAGAACGCAAGAGGACGTGCCGGCCATAGGCAGTACCAGCTAACATCCACGGGGCAGTCGCATGCACGAGAGGTTCGCGCGCCTGGCGCGCTGGTGGCTGGTCGTCACTCTGCTGTTCTGTGGCGGCGCGTGGGCCGCCGGCGACTGCCAGGTGACAAAGTGGGTCGAGCTGTCACCCGGGCTGCACTTCTGCGTCGCCGGAACGCCCTCGGCAGAGGTCGCAGTGGTTGCCGTGGATCTATCCCGCACTGCCCTCAAGCTGACCGGCGCGGGAGCCGATGGAAAGCTGCCGACATCCATCGACGTAGACCAGCTCGCCGGCGCTCCTGCTGCGTCCGACTTCACCCTGCAGCAGGCCGCCAGCCGGAGTGTCGATGATCTGCTGATCAGCGTTGGTTACCCGGAGTCGGCCAAATCCTTCGTCCCCGACGGGTTGGTCCGCATCGCTGGCGAGGACCTGTCGGACCGGGATACGTCGGCCGAGTTCAAAAGTGCCATGTTCTGCCTCAGCGAACTGGCGGGGGTGAGGGACGGTGGCTCAGTGCCGATCGTCTTCAACGCTTTCGAAGACGGCGCGCCGATCGAGCTCAATCCTCGCGTGCTCGATCGACAGAGCTGCCGCGACGTCATCCAGGTCGGTCCCCGCATCATCGAGTATCGCGGCAAGGAAGGGATTTCTCGGCAGGCGACCAGACGCGCGCCACAGCGCTACGTTGCTTTCGCCCTCGGCGGCGGACCGCGCTACATGGGTTACTTCATGACCAGCATCGACGACGTGACGCTGTACACCGTCCAGGACATGCTGCTGGCCATGAAACGGTGGAGCTTCGATGACGAGGCGGTGGTTGCGGTGACCCTGGCAGCGGGTTCCTACGCCGGGATGGCCGTGCGCGACCCGTCCGACCGTCTTGCGCACATGGCGCCAAAGCACGGGGACTATCATGTCGTCGGCGCCGCGGACGTGCCGATTGGCGCAATTATGCTCGCTGACGTGGTCCCTCCGGACCGGGAGTGACGATGGTCCGCACTCAACTCACAGGATGAAGTCGCCTGCGGTCAGCGGATGCTGGCCCCAGATTTGCACCTCGAAGTCCGCCATGCCGTCGCCGTCGGTGTCGCCGGATACGATGGTGATCGGGCTGACTCCATCGGAGTAGGTGCCGAGTTCGAAGCGCAGCTGACCGGCCTCGCCGGTGAACGCGCTGTCGCCGATGAACGCGAAGGCCTGGTTGCCGGCGCGGAGCGCGTTGGCATCGATCTGCCCGAAATGCAGCAGGTCCTGCCCGTCCTCGAACCCGTAGATGTAGTCACGCTCCAGTTCGCCGACCGGCGAGTCTGCTAGGGTCGCGAAATCGAACCGGTCGCTACCCGCGCCTCCGGTCAGGTAGTCCTGTCCGGTGCCGCCATTGAGGATGTCGTCGCCGTTTCCGCCATCCAGCCGATCGAACCCGGCGCCTCCGAACAGGGCATTGCTGCCCGCCGCATCGTACAGCTCGTTGTCGGCATCGTTCCCGTGCTGCGGCCGCCCGCCATAGCTAAACAGCTGGCGCACGTTCTCGATGTCCGGATGGTCCCTGAGGTCGACGCCGATCGAGGCATGGATCATGTCCACCCCTCCCGTGTCGATGATGGTGTCGTCGGTGTAATCCCAGATCACATAGTCGTCGTTGCCTTCGCCGCCTTCCAGCAGGTCGCCGCCGCCTGCACCGATCAGCCAGTCAGGGCCGCCAAGGCCGATCAGGTGATCGCTCACGAAGCTCAGGCCGGTGAGGAAGTCCGCGCCTTCGGTGCCGATCTTGGTGACCATTTTCGTTCCCCTCTAAAGGATGAAGTCGCCCGCGCTCAGCGCATGCTGGCCGCGTAGTTCGATCTGGAAATCCGCCACGCCATCGCCGTCGAGATCCGCCTCGACGATGGTGTTGCCGGCGTTGGCGCGGGCGACCAACTCGCCGGCGACACCGCTGAACGCCTCGGCGAAGACGAACGCCTGATTGCCGGAGCGCGTGGAATTAGCGTCGATGCCGCCCAGGTGGATCACGTCCTCGCCCGGTGTGAAATCGAGGATGACGTCGCGAGCCGCGCCGGTGCCGACTTCGCTCGCATCGAGAAAGTCGAAGCGATCCGCCCCGGCGCCACCCTCGAGCACATCGCGCCCGAGTCCGCCGACGAGGATGTCGTCGCCAGCCCCGCCGTGCAGGGTGTCGTCGCCCTCGAGGCCCAGCATCTGGTTACTGCCGATGTTGCCGGTCAGCACGTTGTCCCTGATGTTGCCGGTGACGTGCCAGTTGCCGTCGCCCTCGACCCACAGGTTCTCGATCTCGGCAAAACCGCGCAGGTCCCAGTGGATTTGCGCGCGGATCGTGTCGATGCCGCCGCTGTCGATGATGGTGTCGTCGCGGTCGTTGATCACGAAATAGGTGTCGTTGCCCTCGCCACCCTCGAGGATGTCCCGGCCCCTGAGGCTGACGAGGGTATCGTCGCCCTCGTAGCCGAGCAGGTGATCGTTGCCGGTCCCGCTGAACAGCCGGTCGTTGCCAAAACCGCCATGGATGGTCTGGTTGGCGTTGCCGTCGCCGCGCGTCACCGCTTCAGTCGGCTTCTGTCCGTAGAGGACATATGCCGCCCCCTTGTCCTGGACGCCCTGGTGCAGCGCACCCCATCCACCCAGGATCAGGTCGTCAAAGCCATCGCCGTTGAAGTCGCCGATCCCGTCGGCGTCGCTCATCATGTCGCCCGGCGCCCCGTCGATGCGGAAGCCGTTGCTGCCGTCGAGCGCGGTGACGTCGATGCCCGGCGTGTAGAACTTGGCCTTGCCATAGATCACGTAAGCCGTGCCCGGCGCGTCGACATTCCAGTCGAGGCTGACCACCACGTCGTCGAAACCGTCGCCGTTGAGGTCGCCCGCTGCCGAAACCTCAGCGCCGAGCCCCTGGCCGTAGAGGTCGCCGCGGATGACGAAGCCATTGCTGCCGTTGAGGTCGTCGACGTCGAAACCCTGGTGGAAATTGCCCGCCCGGCCGAACACCACATAGGCCTCGCCCGCCCGGGCGTGGCTATGCGGGTCCGCGCCGGTGGCGCTGACGATGAAGTCGGCATAGCCGTCGCCGTTGATGTCGCCCGCCGCCGAAACCGTGGTGCCGAGCAGGTCACCTGCCACCGCGCCGTCGATGCGGAAACCGTTGTCGCCATCGATCGTGCTCAGGTCCAGCGTCTCGCCGAACCCGTCAGCCCCGCCGAGCACCACAAATGCCGAGCCTGCCTGCGATCGGGAATCCGGCGAGTACGATGGCGCACCGATGACGAAGTCGTCGTAGCCATCGCGGTTGAAGTCGCCGATACCGGCAACGTCCCAGCCGACCCGCGTCCCGCCGGGCCCGGTGATGGCGAAGCCATTGCTGCCGTCGATATCGGCGAGGCTCAGTGTGGCCGCCGGCGCTTCGGCGCTGCCGTAGACCACGAAAGCCGCCGCATCGTCGGCGCCGCCGGCGATCAAGAGGTCGTCGTAGCCATCGCCGTTGAGGTCGCCGATGCTGGAGAGCTCGCGCCCGCCATCGGCGAAATCGTCCATGCCCACGATGGCGAAGCCATTGCTGCCATCGAGGTCGGCGGTGCCGATGCTGGCGGCGAAGCCATCCGTGCTGCCGTAGATCACATAGGTGGCGCCGGGATAGCGCGGGTCGCCGTCACCGCCGGTGCCGCTCAGCATCAGGTCGCCGTCCCCATCACCGTTGACGTCGCCGGCCGAGGCGACATCGAGCCCGACATTGCTGAACGGGATGTCGCCCTCGATGCGAAAGCCGTTCGTACCATCGAGGTCAGCGAGATCGAAGCTCGCATCGAACCCGGCCGCGCTGCCGAACACGACATAGGCCGTGCCGCCTCCCAGCACGTCGCCGGAATCGGCGTCGCGGGCCGAGACCAGCACGTCGGCCAGTCCGTCGCCATTGACGTCGCCGATGCAGGCTACATCGACGCCCGCCTGGTCGCCGAATGCCACGCCATCGAGCCGGAAGCCGTTACTGCCGTCGAGGTCTTCGACGCTGACCGTCGCTGGAAACGCCATGCTGAAAATCCTCCCGAATATGCCCCAAGGCTCCGCCTCGACCCCCGGCGCGGGAACGCAGACATCCGCATGCGAGGGATGCCACGGACGCATGGATCAGCAGGGATTCTCGCAATTTCGGCGATGTCGCAGCCGCGGCCTGCCTATTGCCTAAGCAAACGGTCCACCCGCGGGCGCTGGCGGCATGTCGCGTGGGCAATGCTCCACCCTGTCGCCACCAGCGGCCGCGTGATAAATCTCCCGCGCCATGAACGCCATCACCACGCCCCGCACCGCCCGTTCGGTCTGCCCGCACGATTGCCCCTCGACCTGCGCGCTCGACGTCGAGGTGATCGATGCCTCGACCATTGGCCGGGTGCGCGGCGCCAAGGACGATCCGTACACGGCAGGCGTCATCTGCGAGAAGGTTGCCCGCTACGCCGAGCGGATTCATCACCCGAACCGCCTGACGCATCCCCTTCGCCGCGTTGGCAAAAAGGGTTCCGGCGAGTGGCAGCAGATCAGCTGGGATGAGGCCTTCGACGAGATCGTCGCGCGCTGGCTCGAGATCGAGCGTACCGACGGCCCCGAGGCGATCTGGCCCTATTTCTACGCCGGTACCATGGGCCACGTGCACCGCGACGGCATCGAGCGGCTGCGCCACGCCCGCGGCTACTCGCTGCAGTACGACACCATCTGCACCGGCACCGCCTGGCCCGGCTTCATCGCCGGCACCGGCGTCCTGGCGGGCCCGAACCCCGAGTCGATGGCCGACAGCGATTGCGTCGTCATCTGGGGCACCAACGCCGTCGCCACCCAGGTCAACGTGATGACCCACGCCGTCCGCGCTCGCAAGGAGCGCGGGGCGAAGATCGTCGCCATCGACATCTACCGCAACGCCACCATGGAGCAGGCCGACATGGCGCTGGTGGTGCGCCCCGGCACCGATGGCGCGCTGGCCGTGGCGGTCATGCACATTCTGTTGCGCGACGGCCTCGCCGACCGCGCCTACATGGCGAAGTACACCGACTTCTCGCCCGAGTTCGAGGCCCACCTCCAGACCCGCACCCCGGAATGGGCCGCGACGATCACCGGCCTCGCGGTCGAAGAGATCGAGGCCTTCGCCCACCTCATCGGCGAAACCCCAAAAACCTACTTCCGCCTCGGCTACGGCTTCACCCGCCAGCGCAACGGCTCGACTTCGATGCACGCCGCGCTCTCCGTCGCGGCGATGACCGGCTCCTGGCAGCACCACGGCGGTGGAGCGTTCCACTCCAACTCCGGCTCGTGGAAGCTCGACAAGTCGATCATCACCGGCGCCGACATGGGCCCAGGCGGTCGCGAGCTCGACATGTCCGAGATCGGCAAGGTGCTGACCGGCGACGAGAAGGCGCTGAACGGCGGTGGTCCGGTCAAGGCGCTGTTCATCCAGAACACCAATCCGGTCAACGTCAGCCCGGAGCAGGGCCTCACCCGCGCCGGTTTCGCCCGCGACGACCTGTTCACCGTCGTCCACGAGCAGTTCATGACCGATACGGCCAGGCTCGCCGATATCGTCCTGCCCGCCACCATGTTCCTCGAACACAACGACTATTACCGCCGCGGCGGCCACACCCGGCTGCTGTTCGGCCCGAAGCTGGTCGACGCACCGGGCGAGTGCCGCTCGAACTTCGAGGTGGTCAACGAGCTGCTCCGCCGCCTCGGTACCGACCACGCCTCGATGCACCTGACCGATCGCCAGATGGTGGCCGAGACCTTCCGCCGATCCGGCTTCGGCGAGCTCGACGAGATCGAAAAGACCGGCTTCATCGATGGCGCCTGGCCGGACGAAAAGGCCCGTTTCGCCGATGGCTTTGCCTGGCCCGACAAGCGCTACCGGTTCGAGCCCGACTGGGACGCCGTGGCGCGGCTCAAGGGCTACAACTGGGTCTGCGATCCCTCGGAAATGCCGCGCTTCGCCGACCACTGGGACGTCACCGAGCGGATCGACGCAAACACCCCGTTCCGGCTCGCCACCAGCCCCTCGCGCAGCTTCCTCAACTCGACCTTCGCCGAAACCGCCGGCAGCCAGAAGCGCCAGCCCGAACCGACGGTGTTCGTCCACCCCGATGACGCAGCCGAGCTCGGCATCGCCGATGGCGACCCGGTCACCCTCGGCAATCGCCGCGGCGAGGTTGCGCTCGTCGCCAAGTATTTCGCCGGCATGCAGCGCGGCGTGGTGATCGCCGAAGGCATCCACCCCAACTCTGCCCACCGCAACGGCGTCGGCATCAACACCCTGATCGGCTCCGACCCCGTCCGCCCCTTCGGCGGCGCCGCGTTCCACGATACGTCCGTGTGGATCCGCAAGGATTGAAACACCTGCCTCTCCACATCTCCCCCCCTCGCGGGGGAGAATGGAATTTCTTGGGCTTAGCCCTCTTGCTAAGCCTTAGAAATTCCAAGAGGGGGGACGTTTCCGGGCACCACCCGGCCGCAACCACCGATGACATCGAGTTTGAGGCGGTATCTCGCCTCAACAGACAAGCCCTCAGTTCGCGCTCGCCTGTACCGGCTGGATCGCCGCGGTCCGCACCTGCACGCAATCGCGGATGGTCGCGCCGATCTCGCGGATCGCCGCCTGCTGCACGGCGTCCTTCGACTTCAGCGCCGCAACCGCCAGCGCCTCGGGCAATTCCGTCTCGTGGATCTTGCACCCCGTGCCAGGCTGGAACAGCTCCACCAGTTGCGCCGTCAGGTCGGCGATCTGCTCGTCGACCGGCTCTGAGAGCGACGCGAGGTAACCGGCGACAGCGGCGCTGCAATAACCCCAGCGATCGACCACGCCCTCGTACTGCTCGGCGATCACCGGCGTGCAGAGCGCCATCACTTCATCGATGCTGGTGGGCGCGAACCGGGCAGGGCCGATCAGCTGGCAGATCGGCACCTGGTCGACGCGGAACCCGTACTGCAGCGGCTTCTGGAAATCGGCGTAGTGAAAACTCTGCTGCAGCGACGCCCGCTTTGCATCATCGGCCGTGAAGGACAGCCCGAGCGACTGTGCCTGCGCGGCTTCCGCCTCGCCCGCCTCGCAGGTCTGCTGCATCGTCACGCAGGCACTCCCCGCGCCGCAGAGGGTCGAGCTGCCATGGTACATCAGCATCCGCGTCTTCACCGTTTCGACCGAAAAGTCGAACGCCGTGCCGCGAATGCCGATCGTGCCCGTCGGCGTCTTGATAGAGTAGTCGTCCTTGTTCGATTTGCCGGTGACGAAGCGGAACGAGCCGGACAGCGCGTTGATCGCGAGCTTGCCGACCGAGCCGTCATTGCGCAGCAGGTAATCTTCGAGCAGCAGTTTCGAGTTGGGACCGACGACCAGCTGGGTCTCGTCGGAGAATTTGATCTGCACCAGGCCGTGCGCGTCGGTGACCACCGTCTCGCCGATCGCGAGGTCCGCCCCGGCGACCAGCACCCGGACGTCGTCGCCGAATTCGGCGCGCGCGTCGACATCGACCGCCAGCGCAGTTCCTGCCGCCTCGGCCGCAATCGCTTGCCCACCTAGAACGAGAACTGCGGCGAAAAGGAACGCCACAAACTTGTTCATCAAAATAACCTGCACCCGGCGCCGCGACGAAAACAGTAAATCATCGCCCGCTCCCGCGAAAGGGGGCAGTTGCTTTGTGACGGCGATAAGTCCTTTTGTTATGCCGCGCCGTAGGCCTGCCAGAAGAACCAGCCGGTAAGGCCGATCCCGTAGACGATCACCAGCCCGCGGATCAGCTTGGTCGGGATGCGCTTGGCCACCCGCGCGGCGACATAGCCGCCAATGGTAACGCCCACCAGCGCGATCGAGCCGTGATACCAGTCGATCGCCCCCGACAGCGCGAAGCGGATCACGCCGACCAGCGCCACCAGCGTCGAGATCCAGAGTTTCAGCCCGTTCATCGCGTGGATGTCGGTGAACCCGGCCAGCGCCAGGAACGCCAGCAGCAGCACGCCGAGCCCGGCGTTGAAGAACCCGCCATAGACGCAGATGCCGGCCAGCAGCGCGAACAGCAGCACCACGCCGGCATGCCGGCCGCGCCCATCGCCGCCGCCGAGCTGGCGCACAAAGCTGTTGATCCGCCCGCCAAAGGCGAACAGCAGCACCGCGAACAGCAGCAGCCACGGCACCACCAGCACGAACGTCTCGTTCGACACCCGCAGCAGCAGCTCGGCGCCGACATAGCCGAACACCAGCGAGATGATGGAGTAGGCGATCAGCTTGTCGCGATGCTGGACGATCTCGCGCCAGAAGCCGAAGGCGCCGCTCGCATAGCCGGGGAAGCTCGCATAGGTGTTCGACGCATTGGCGACTACCGGCGGCACACCCGCCATCAGCAGCGCCGGGAACAGCACGAACGAGCCGCCGCCCGCCAGCGTATTGATGGTGCCTGCGACGAGCCCGGCGACGAACAGCATGATCTCGGTCATGCCTGTTCCCTAGCCCGTCGCGGCCCGGCACTCCAACGAGAAACGGTGATCGTCCTCATCAGCGTCGCGAATGGCGCGATGTTGACAAAGCCCACCCGATCCACCACATGTCGCGCCGTGCTGCTGGCGCCTGCCGCTCGCCGGGGAAACCCGATGGTCAAGTCCAGCCGCGGATCATCCGTGACGCATCACATGATCGCTCCCTTCGAGGCGGTTCATGGCAAGGCGAGCCCCATGAAGAAATCCGCCTCTCACGAAGAGGACCGACATGACTTTCTCTCTCGATACCCCTAGCGCCGCCACGCTCAAGGCGGAGGCAAAGGCTTTGCGCGCCGAACGCGCTCTCGCGGGCAATCCGCTGGGGCAGGGCGCCGCGCTCGAAGAAATCGCCCACCGCCACGGCTACCGCGACTGGAACACCGCGTCAGCGGCAATGCCGGAACGCGCGGTCAGCCCGGTGCAGGTTGGCCAGCGCGTCAAGGGCACCTACCTCAGCCAGCCGTTCATCGGCATGGTCATCGGGGTACAGCTGCTCGCCGACATGAACCACTACGAGGTGACCGTTAAGTTCGACCGCCCCGTGAACGTGTCGAAATCCGAGCTGATGGGCCCGATCCATCGCCAGCGCGTGCGGGCGACGGTGGACCTGCGCGGCATCTCGGCGGCGCGCACCAGCGACGGTGAACCGCATATGCGCATCCACCGCGCCTGACAGAATTGATTTTCAACGGCGGGGCTCGCTCCGCCGTTGTCATTTCCGTGTGCGGGTTGTCTTCCATCGGCAGGTGCCGATATATGAGGGCCTCGTCCCGGTGGCGTCCGCGTCACCACCTGCAGCAGACACGGACCTCCCCAGAAATGACCACCCAGACATTGCCGATCGATCTCTATTACGCGGCCACGCCCAATGGCCGGAAGATCACCATCATTCTCGAAGAACTCGGGCTGCCCTACGGCATCTACCCGATCAACATCGGCCGCGGCGATCAGTTCAAGCCCGATTTCCTCGCCATCTCACCCAACAACAAGATCCCGGCGATCGTCGATCCCGAGGGTCCGGAGGGTAAGCCCGTCTCGGTCTTCGAGTCCGGCGCGATCCTCAAGTACCTTGCCGAGAAGTTCGGCAAGTTCTACGGCGCCAACTGGTCCGAACGGATCAAGATCGACGAGTGGCTGTTCTGGCAGGTCGGCGGCTTCGGCCCGATGCTCGGGCAGAACAACCACTTCTCCCGCTACGCCCCCGAGAAGATCCCCTACGCCATCAAGCGCTACCAGGATGAGAGCCACCGCCTCTATCGCGTGCTCGACACCCAGCTCACCAAGCAGGCCGCGCTCGGCAAGCACTACGTCGCCGGTGACGATTACTCGATCGCCGACATCGCGATCTTCGACTGGTCGCGTGGCTCGGACAACCACGGCATCGACATCGCCGAGTTCCCGACCTTCGCCGCCTGGCGCCAGCGCGTCACCGATCGCCCCGCAGTGCAGCGCGCCCTCGGCATCACGCTCGAGCAGAGCCAGCAGATCAGCGCCGCCACCGACAAGGAAGCGCAGAAGATCCTGTTCAACCAGCGTTAATCAGTCGTTCATCTGAGCGGCAAACCAGCGGCAGGATCGGTCAGCACTCGTGACCAATCCTGCTCCTGGCACAGCACGTAGAGCACGCACCCCTTGAGCCGGATCAGGTCGGCCGAGAGTACCTCCACCGACCCCGAATAGATGTTTCCGTCCTCGGGATTGTAGATCTCACCCTCGTAGAACATCGGGTTGCCGGTCTGCCGCAGCGCCAGGATCTGCAACCCTTGGATCGGCCGACCCTGCAGCGCCGGATCCTTGTTGTTGGCGTCGGTAAACGCAGCAGGATCAATGCTTTCCAGCTGATCGCCGTACTTCTGCCGGATCGCCTCCGGCACCACGATCTTGCTGATATGCCCGCAGTATCCGCTCGCGCAGGGAACGATCGTCAGCTCGGTCTGCGCCGTGGTCAGCCACACCCCCTCGATCAGCGCCGGCAACTCCTGCTGCGCCGCCACCGGGCCAACGCCCAGTGCCACCGAAACCGCCACGATGCTCGTCAGCTTCCCTAACCAGGCCATGGGTTCATCCTCCGCAAAGATCGCCCATCCGGTCCGCTCGAATCGAGGACATGTTCTCGATTTGCGGCAACTAAGGCCATCGTTGCGCAGCCTCTGGTCAAATCAATGGCAAAGTTCAGCAAGTATCGTGACAGGGCAGCCGCCGCGGCACTTCTGCATCACTTGCCCGGCGCCGGTCATTTACTGCGTTGCGGACGCCCCGAAAAACCCCTTGCCCGCCCGGGCGATTGCCCCTATCAGACCGTCCGACGGAGAGGTGGCCGAGTGGTCGAAGGCACGCCCCTGCTAAGGGCGCAGACCTCTAAAGGGTCTCGTGGGTTCGAATCCCATCCTCTCCGCCACTTCCCCCGACATCGCCGGCCACTTGCTGCCCCTGGCCGCCACCGGCGCCCTTGAGGCCGCGGCGCGTGAGCTCAATCACCGACTCTCGATGCCCGCCCAGGCGCTCGCGCCGTCACAATTAGTCCACTAAAATTATGGACTTTATGCAAAACTAGCATGGCGTTCTCAATCCGCCGCGCTCTCGCGGCACAATTTGTAAGGCCCCCGCGACATTAGCAACGGCTGCTCTCGCTCCGGAGCGGCCTGTCGTGGTGCAATTTGCCCCATGTCGAACACCATGCCGCATCGCCGCCCAAGTCCGCCACATCGCCCGTGGTCGCTCGGCGTTCGCGGCCCGCGTTCGGCTGCGCCTCGTCGCTATTTCCCGACCCACGGAGTTGCGTGATGACTTTGCTCGATCCCAATGTGGCCGCCGCGGCCCCGCAAGATGCACAGGCTCAGGAATCCTTTGCCGATGCCGCTGCGTTCAAGCGCGCGATGCGTCACCTGGCGGGCGCCGTGAGCGTCATCACCACCGGGCGCGGCGAGCAGCGAACCGGCTTCACCGCAACCTCGGTTTCGTCCTTCTCGATGGACCCGCCGGCGATGATCGTCTGCCTCAACCGCTCCTCTTCGTCCTGGCCGGTGGTGCAACAGCATCAGGGCTTCTGCATCAACCTGCTCGCGCACGACCAGTTGCACGTCGCCGATCGCTTCTCCGGCCGTGGCGGCGCCCAGGGCGTCGCCCGCTACGAAGGCGCCGCGTGGCAGGAACTGGTGACCGGCTCGCTGGGGCTCGCCGACGCGCTTACGGTGATTGACTGCGAGCTCGACGAGGCGATCGAGCGCCACTCGCATGCCATCCTGATCGGCCGCGTCCGCGCCATTCGCACCCGCGAGACCGCGGAGCCGCTGCTCTACTGGCACGGCGCCTATCGCCACATCTCGAACCTGGACCGCGTGCTGACCTCGGCCTGAGGGCCGGGGCAGGGCCGTCTACTATTCAACGCGGAGCTGAAAGTTGGACATCAAGCGTATCGACGAGCGCGTCAGCGTCTCGCCCCAGATCGGCATCGACGACGTGGCGCGCATCAAGGCCGCCGGCTTCGTCGCCATCATCAACAACCGGCCGGATGGCGAAGATCCCACCCAGCCGCCGGGCGCATCCATCGCCGAGGCGGCAGCTGCAGCGGGCCTCCGCTACTTCGCCATCCCGCTCGGCCGCGACGGCGTTCGTGACGAGCTGATCGAAGCGACCCGCCAGGCCTTCGACAGCGTCGATGGCCCGGTGCTGGCCTATTGCCGCTCCGGCACTCGTTCCACCACGCTATGGGCCCTCAGCCAGGCGGGCCACGAGGCGACCGAGGACATCATCGGCAAGGCCGCAGGCGCCGGCTACGACATCTCCCACCTGCGCGGCCACCTCGACGCCGGCGCCTGAGGTCAGTGCCGTCCCGACCACGGGATCGATAGCTTCTTTCGGCCGCCCCGAATTCGTTTGCGGTTGAAGACCGTAAGGCGACACGTTCACGTAACGCTCGCTTAACACACAATGTTGGAACCTAGGCGCCAATCAGGAGTGGATTAATGGGTGCGACCGTGCTGGCTGCGTTACTTGCCAGCGGCTTAGGCTTGATAGCCGGAGGTTACTACTCGACGGTCGGCTGGATCGTGGTGGGGAACCTGTTGCTGGTGACCACCGCCACCGCCTCGTTTGCGGCGCATGCCGACCTCGTCACCGCCCTGGGCTGGACCGCTCTCTCCATCGTCGCCTTCAACATCGGCCTGATGCTTGGCCTGATCATCCGGCGTCCGGTGGTACTCATCCCCGCGTGATTGCATAAAGTTTTACTCAAACGCTGAACCGGACAGCAAAGTCCGGCTGTCATGGTGTTCCCGATCAAGCGCACGAGTTGCGCGACAGGGGGATTGCATGAGCGTCCATACAGCTACGGGTTCGAACAGGAAGATCGCGGCCGTCATCATGGCCGCCATGGTTTCGCTGGCCGCCGGCGCGCTGTCGACCGCAGCAACCGCCGGCAGCGTCCATGCGCCGCTCGGCTACCAGGTGATGTGCCTGAAGAACCCCGCCGAGTGCAAAGGCGGCGGCAAAGCCAAGATCGATCTCACCGCCGACGTGATGACCACGCTGAAGCGCGTCAACGGCCACGTCAACCGCACCATCAAGCCGCGCTACGACACCGGCGCCGACGTCTGGTCGGCCAGCGCCTCGTCGGGCGACTGCGAAGATTACGTGCTCGCCAAGCGCAAGGCGCTGATCAAGGCCGGCATCTCGGCCAGCTCGCTCCGCATCGCGTACGTCAAGACCCGCAAGGGCGAAGGCCATGCCATCCTGGTGGTCAAGACCAACGGCAAGGACCTGGTGCTGGACAACCTCACCGCCAGCATCAAGCCGCTGAGCCAGACCGGCTACCGCATCATCTCGATGTCGGGCGCCAACCCGCGCAGCTGGAGCTGACCGGCAGGCCGGCTCAGGTCGGCGTGCCGCGTTCGAGCTTGTTAAGGACGATGTCGAGCAGCGCCTCGTGCTGTGCAAACACCCCGAAATCCTCTGGCGCGCTGGCATAACCCTCGGTCAGCGCGCGGATGCGTTCCGCTTCGACCAGCACCGGCAACACATCGCCGCCGGTCGCGATCGCGTCGAACAATTGCCGGCGCAGGTCATCCAGCTTCGAAATCGTGTCATTGGCGTAGACCATCTCGGCGCGATCGGTCGGGAACACCGCACCGCCCACCTGCACCAGATAGCTGAGCGACACCAGGTAGTAGCTCGCCTCGCTCAATAGCTGCTGGTCGAGTTCGGCCAGCGCCTCCGCCGGCGGTGCGGCCTTGCCCCAGCGCAGCGCCTGCTCCTCGAGCGCCGCCCCCAGTTCCTCCTTCGGCACTACATCGAACGTCGAGCGGATCATCTCCAGCGACAGGTAACGCGACAGCGCCTCTCGCAGCGTCAGCGTCGCCGGCGCGGCTTCTTCCGTTGCTGTGGGGCCGAGGTCAGCGGCTTGCAGGGGCAGGGTGGCAAGCGACAGGCCCAGCAATGCGGCGCCGACCAGCGGCAACAGTCTCGACGCGGTACGCAACTTCAACCTCACGCGATGCAATTGCCGCATCCCTATCAGCTACTGCGCGCGAGGTGGTCGGTAACCGCTCGGTAAGGATAATTTTCGGGCCGAGCCAGCCGCGCACCTTCTGCGCGGACGGCAACGTCCGCGGCCAGTAACTCGTGGACGGCCAGGTATTGGTTGGTTACTGTCGGGCTAACGGCGCAGCAGAATTGCCGATGAACTGTCGTGAGTACTATGTGGGGGCATAGTTCAGCGTGATGGCGACGGGATTGCAGATCGACTGCTTGGTGGTGGTCGGGCTCGTCGCTACCGGCGTTGGCAACTTTGCTTTGCTTTCGCCCGGCGGGGCGCCGCATGGAAGCTGACGGCCAGGACCTCAAGACCATCGTCGACCTGCTGCGCCGCCGCGCCGGGCTGATCCTCCTGGTGGCCGTGCTGGTGCTGGGTGTGGCGGGCCTCGCCGTCTTCGCGCTGAAGCCGGTCTATTCGGCGACGGCGCTGGTTCTCGTCGATCCCAGCAAGAAGAACCTACTCGATCCCTCGGCGCAGAGCGGCGGATCGGGGTCCGATAGCCTGCGCGTCGACAGCGAAGTCGAGCTGGTGAAGTCGGAGACGACGTTGCTCGCCGTGGCCGAAGAGCTCAGCCTCGCCTCCGATCCGGAATTCGGCCCGCGCCTCGGCCTGCTGGACACGATCCTGAATCTGCTGCGCCTTGCCCAGCCGCAACCACCCGGTGAGCGGGAGGCGCGCGGCGCGGTGCTGAGCAACCTGCGCGACAGCGTCAGCGTTCAGCGTCGCGGCGTCACCTTCCTCATCGCCGTCACAGCACGCTCGCAGCGGCCGGAAATCGCCGCCACCATCGCCAATGCCGTGGCGCGCACCTACATCGCCCAGCAGCTCTCGGCCAAGATGGCATCGACCCTCGCTTCCGCCGAGTTGGTCAAGCAGCGCGCCGCCGAAGCGACCGCGACGCTCGCCGAGTCGGAACGCGCGCTCGACACCTTCATCGACCAGAATATCGTCCGGATCGCCGGTCGCCTCGACCTGCAACAGCTGCGCGACGAGATCGCGACGCTGGAAGCGGCGAGGACACGCTCAAGCGCCGGTGTCGAGCGCCTTGGTAGCAACCTGGAACGCCGGGACTGGGCCAGTGTCGCGGCGACCCTCGGAAGCGAAGCGGCCGCCAGTCTCGAACGGCAACGCCTGGAACTGCTCGGCGACGCCGCGCGGGCGGCGGAAGGCAGCCAGACCGCCATAGACCTCCGCGCCAGCCTCGCCGCGGTCGAAGCACAGCTGCGGGAGGCCGCCGACAAGTCGGTCGCCGCCTTGCATGAGGAGGTCGCGGCAGCCCAGGTTCGCCTCTCCGACCTGCGTCCAAAACTGCGCAGCTCGTTCCTCCAAAGCGATCTGCCGCCCGAGGTCCTCGCCGGCATCTACCAGCTGCAGCAGACCTCCGAGATCGCCCGAACTCAGTACCTTGCCCTGCTGACCCGCCAGAACGACCTCGACACCCAGGTCTACCTGCAGATCGCCGACAGCCGGCTGGTCGCCGAAGCGACGCCGCCCGATGTGCCGTCCTTCCCGCGCCCCGACCTCGTGCTGCTGCTGGCGGCCATCGCCGGGCTGGGGATCGGCGTCGCGGTGGCGTTCCTCGTTGAGCATTTCGTCGGCGGCCTCACCAGCGCCGCGCAAGCCCAGTCGGTGCTCAAGTCGCCGCTGGTCTCGGTGGTGCCACGCCAGCGCCGGCCCAAGGTGTCCGACGGCGTGGCGCCGACACTGGTCGACTCGCTGGTGCTCACCCCGCTGTCGCCGTTCCCCGAAGCCATCCGCCGCATCCGGCTCGGTCTCGACCAGGCGGTGCGCCATCGCCAGCAACGTGCGGCGGGTGACGGGGCGGTGATCATGGTGACCTCTGCTGCACCGGGCGAGGGCAAGACCACCGTCGCGCTGTCGCTCGCCCGCGCCTATGCGCTCGCCGGCATGTCGACGCTGCTGATCGATTGCGACCTGCGCAACCCCGGCATCCACAAGCTGCTCGGTATCGAGCCGTCGGAGGGGCTGTTCGAGTATCTCACGCTGAGCACCGACGCCTCGGCGCTCAAGTCTATCCTCGCGCTCGACCAGGGCAGTGGCGCCCGCATCATCGTCGGCTCGCGGCGCAGCGACATTGCCACCGACCAGCTGGTGGCCGGCAAGACCTTCGCCCGGCTGATTGCTGCCGCCCGCGAAAACTTCGATGTCGTGGTACTCGACACGCCGCCCATCGGGCCGGTCGTCGATGGGCTCTATCTGGCGGGGCTGACGGATGCTATCGCGTTCGTGGTAAAGTTCTCGAGCACGCCGCAACAGGAAGTTAGGACGGCCATGGCATCACTGCTTCGCGCCAAGTCCGACGGCGTTCCGATCGTGACCATCCTGAACCAGCAAACCAGCCATCTCGCATCTTATCGCGGCAAGTATGCGGGATACTACGCCGAGGCCTAGAACCGATGACTGAAGCCAACTTGATCGTACCGGTGATCCTTGCAGGCGGGCAGGGGACCCGGCTCTGGCCGATGTCGCGTGCGGCTCGCCCCAAGCAGTTCCTGCCGCTGACCGGCCCGACCTCGCTGTACCAGCAAACCCTGCTGCGCGTCGCCGACCCCTCGCGCTACCACCCCGCCGTCATCGTCACCAATGCCGAGTATCGCTTCCTCGTCGCCGAACAGGCTCAGGAGGCGGGTGTCGCGACGTCCGCCGTGCTGCTCGAACCGGTAGCGCGCAACACCGCTGCCGCCATTGCCGCCGCGGCGCTGCATGTGCAGCAGGCCTTCGGCGACGGCGCGGTGATCCACGTCCTCGCCTCCGATCACGCCGTCGATGCCGATGACAACTACTGGTGGAGCGTCGATACCGCGGCGCAGGCCGCCCGCGGTGGCCGCCTCGTCACCTTCGGCATCACCCCCACCGCGCCCGAAACCGGCTACGGCTACATCGAGGCCGGCGCCGAGCTCGGTAGCGGGGTGCGTGCCGTCGCCCGCTTCGTCGAAAAGCCTGATCGCGCCACTGCCGAAAAGATGCTGGCCGCCGGCGGCTACTACTGGAATTCCGGCACCTTCATGCTCGGCGTCGCGAGCTTCCTGCGCGAGGTCGAAGCGCTGGCGCCCGACACCTTCGCTGCCGCTGCAGCCTCCGTCTCCGCCGCCAGGACCGACCTCGATTTCATCCGCCTCGATGCGGCGGGCTTCGGCACTGCGCCCAACATCTCGGTGGACTACGCCATCTTCGAGAAATCGAAGCAGGTGGCGCTGGTCCCCGTGACCTTCCCGTGGTCCGACCTCGGCGCCTGGGATGCGGTATGGAAGGTGTCCGGCAAGGACGCCGCGGGCAACGTCGTCACCAACGGCAACGCCACGCTTTCCAACACCCGCAACTCGCTCATCGTCTCCGAGCGCGCGCACATCGCCGTCGAGGGGCTTGAGGACGTTGCGATCATCGCCTCGGAAGACGCCATCTATGTCGGCCGCCTGTCCGACGCGCAGCGGGTCGGCCCCATGGTCAAGGCCTTGCGCGCCGATCCGGCCACCCAGGGCCTCACCGAGATCCACCGCACCGCCTATCGCCCGTGGGGCGGCTACTCCTCGGTGCTGAACGGCGACCGTTTCCAGGTGAAGCGGCTGTTCGTCAAACCCGGCAAGAAGCTCAGCCTGCAGAAGCACCACCATCGCGCCGAGCACTGGGTGGTGGTCAGCGGCACCGCCGAGGTTACCATCGACGGCACGGTGCAGATGCTCACCGAGAACGAGTCCGTGTACCTGCCGCTCGGCTGCGTGCACCGCCTCGCCAACCCCGGCAAGATCCTGCTCGAGTTGATCGAGGTGCAGACCGGCTCCTACCTGGGCGAGGACGACATCATCCGCATCGAGGACGAGTTCGGCCGCGCCTGACCGGACTTATCCCCGCGCTCCGGCGCAACCCTAGGCTCGACGCTCCATCAACGGAGCAGAACATGAGCGAGAAATACCAGGGCCGCGCCGACGACGTCACCTCACCCGCCCGGGGCGGCTTTGCCATCACCCCATCGGATTCGACCGATCTCACCGCCGAGACACGCGCCATCTATGTCGGCAGCGCCGGCGATCTGGTTGCCGTGCTGTCCTTGGGCAGCGAGCTGAGCTTTGTCGGCCTCGCTGGCGGCACGGTGCTGCCGGTGCGGGCGCGGCGCATCAAGGCCACCGGCACCAGCGCGGGTTACCTGCTGGGGCTCTATTGATGGCGGCCGCAACCGCCCTCGCCATCCGCCCGGGGATCGGCCTGGCACTGGCCGCCGGCCGCCACTGGTCCCGGCCCGGCGCCATCCTCGATGCCGATTTCGCCGGCGGTCGGTACGCCTTCGCCGGGCGCAACTATCCCGGTAAGGCCGCCTTCCTCGCCGCCATCGGCGGCAGCGAGGCCTCGGGAAAGGTCTCGATCGGCCCCTATGTTGCTCCCGGAGCGCCCGAGCTGATCAGCAACGGCGACTTCTCGGCCGGCACCACCGACTGGACCACGACGCAAGCCGGCCTCGGTCCCGCCACCGGCGCGGTGGTGGGCGGCGAACTGGTGGTCGCCAGCAACGGCGCCAACAGCCCGTTCGCCGGGCAGGGGGTGGCGGTGACGGCCGGCCGGGCCTACCGCGCCCGCGGAAAAGTCCGCGGCGCCGGCGGCAGCTTCGGGCCCAACTTCTGGATCACCCCGAACGCCAACGGCACCGGCTTCATCGGCTCGGTCGGCGCCATCAACACCACCACCAGCCAGGTCGAGACCATCTGTACTTTCGCGACCGTCGGCGGCGCCGCCACCATGTATGTGGGCGCGCGTGCCATTTTCAATCCGGCCAGCGGCAGCTTCGGGCTCGACGACTATTCCTGCCGTGAGTGCAAGCCATTCGCCGGCTTCACCCCGATGGCGCTGTCGGGCGTCATCGCCGCCACCACGCCGGCCGCCGCCAGCGGCAGCCAGATCCTGTGGCAAACCGACGACGGCGCCATCGACTTCCCGAGCGGCCTGCCCACCGAGCGGAACTACATCCGCCTCTACTGGGACGCCGCGCGGCACCTGCATCTGCTCGTCAGCTCGCAGGCCACCGCCGGCTCCACCACTGCGCAAGCCGACCTCGACCTCGGCGTGATCGCTGTCTCCACGCCGTTCCGGGTGGCGTTCTCCGCCGCGCCCAACAGCTTCATCGCCGTGCGCGACGGCCAGCCGGCCATCTCCGACACCTCGGGCACCTTCCCCGGTGCTGCGCAGATGCGGATCGGCCGCGGGCAGGGGACCTCGAACGACTGGGGCGGTACGGTCTCGCGCGTGACCATCTACGCCGCGACCAAGACCGCGGTCGAACTGGAGTATCTGTCCGGCACCGCCGGCTGAGGCCCAGGAACTACGGCCCGCGCGCGCGAAGCGGGCGGGCCGGATTGCCAACATAGATCATGCCCGGTGCCAGGTCGCTGAACGCCACCCCGCGGGCCCCGAGCACCGATTGTGCCCCCACGGTCACCCCCGGCCCGACGAACGCCTCCGCCGCGATCCACGCCCCGCTGCCGATGACGATCGCGCGGCCCATCAGTTGGAAGCTCGGGTCGTCCACCGCATGGGTGCCGCCGCAAAGGTGCGCCCCCTGCGAGACGATCGCACCCGCTTCGAGAGCAATTGCTCCCACATTGTAGCAGGTCACCCGCCGCCCCAGCACGGCACCCGCCTCCATACGGAGGTTGGGCGGATACCACACCCGCGCGCTGCCATAGACCTTGGCCGATCGGGCGAGCCTCGCCCCGAACGCCACCAGCACCAGCCGCCGCCATGCATAGAGCGGCGGCGGCGTCCAGGCCGCGAGCAGCGCCCAGCACACCGCCCATGCGGCCCGGAACAGCCGGTGTCCGAACGAGAAGCTCGGCCCTCCCGCGACAATCCCGGTCCCCGGCCCGGCGAGAATATGCGGATCGCTGCTCACGCCGACGCCTCCCGCACCGCGGACCGCCCCAGGTGCCGCGACAGCTGCGCCAGCAGCATGTAGCCAACGATGGTGCAGGCCGGCATCAGGATCACCGCCCCCACCGCCCCTCGCAACACGATCGGCAGCGCCCCGATCAACAGATACCCGTAGACCGGATGGCTCCCGACCACTTTCTGCGCGCGCAGCAACGCGCGAAAACCGAGCGCCACGACGATGCTGCCCACCGCCACGCCGGCGAGCCCGAAATCCATGTAGAAGTCGCCGACAATCGGCATCGACAGGTTCGGCGTGCCGATCAGTCCGCGCGAGTAGAGTTCGCCGCCGATCTCCAGGCCGCTGACTACAGGCTTGTCCGGCCACCACGTGCGCGGCACGAAACACAGCAGGATCGACAACACCTTCGCCCCGAACTGCAGCCCGCTTTCATGCGCGAAATGCACCCCATGCAGCAGCGTGTCGAATGTGTCGATGTACGGGATCTCGCCGATCACCCCCCGCTCGCGCGAGTTGAGCAGCCGCTCCATGTCCCACCCGAAGCGCGTGGTGACGCTGAGAACCGGCATCACCACCAGGATCGACAGCACCACAGTGCCGGCGAACACCATCGGCTTTCGCAGCGCCGGCAGGGCAATCAGCGCGATCGGCAGCCACGCGCTGATGAGCCCGTAACGCGAGGCATTGAGAGGGTTGAAAACCACCGCCAGCAGGGCAAGGCAGCAGCCGAGCGCCAGCACATCGCCAGCCCGGCGCCGGCGGTTGGCGGCAAATTCTGCCATCATCATCACCGAACTGGCGATCAGCAGCCCCTGGCCGATCGCCGCCAGCGGCGAGATCTGCTCTGCCTGCTTGTCGTAGCGCGCCGCCAGCAGATTGGAGAGGTCGCCGTTGAGCGCAAGCGTCAACGCAAACCCGCCCAGCGCCGCAAGCATCAGCAGCCCCGGCACGGCGCTGACCTCGCGCAGCTGTATCGCCCGGCCGGTGCGCGGCAGCAGCACGATCATCACCACCGCGAAGATATAGAGCGCGGCAAAGGTCAGCAGCACGACCTCGGGCTCATAGGTGAAGGGCGCGCGTCCGCCGTAGAGCGTCGCCGAGTTCTCGAACAATGTCTGCGCCGGCCGCACCACGAAGAACAGCGTCGATAGCAACCAGAACAGGTCGATGGCATCGACGTCCTCGCCGTCGTTGCGCCACGCGGCCACCAGCCCACAGGCAGCAATCGGCGCCACCAGCAGCAACGATCCCGCCTCCTTCGCGGTGAAAATCGCGACGCCGATCAAGGCGGCCTGTGACGCCATCCGCACCAACCGTCGCCGCATCGTGGCCGCCGGCATCAGCGCCGCCCCGAGCGATGGCGGTCGACAATCTCGCGGTATCGCTCGATCATCGCCCCCGCGATCTCGCTCCACCGGTAGCGGCGCGCATAGCTCCTGAGGAACGCCGCCTGTTCCCCGCGCTCGCTCTGCGCCAGCGCCGCGGTCACCACCGGTTCGAGATCGCTGAAATCCGCCGTGATCCGCCGCGCTGCGCCATCGGCAAACAGCTCCGGCAGGTTGCATTGGTCGGTGATCACAGGCAGGCAGCCATGCTGCAGCGCCTCCAGCACGCTCATCGGCAGCCCCTCGCTCAGCGATGGCAGGATGAACGCCCGCGCCGCCTCGAACGCCCGCGCCTTCTCGTCGCCGTACAGCGCGCCGACAAACCGGATGTTGGCCGATGCCTCCGCCACCGTCCGGATCGCCGCCTCGTACCCGGCGTCTCCCCACCCGGCGATGGTCAGGATATGCGGCGCCAGTCGCGCCGATCGCACCCACGCCCGCGCCAGCTCGAGCACCTGCTTCTTGGGGTGGAGCCGCCCCAGGTACAGCACGCCGTCGCGCTCGCTGCGTACTCGCCCGGGCGGCACGATGGAGGTGCCGTTCGGCAGCACGAACATGCGTTTTGCCGCCCGCGGCGCATATCGGCCGATGGCTTCGAACTCGGCGGCGCAGAGGGCATGGACATGCCCGCCACGCACCAGCGGCTGCTCGAACAGCGCCCCGTGCACCGCCTTCGCCACCTTGCGCCGCGCCAGGATCCAGCGCTCCAGCATCCCGTGCGGCGAGGTCACCACCGGAATCCCGGCCAGTTGGGCGACCCGCCCGTAGATCGAGGCGGCGGTCCAGATGCCGTGCAGATGCAGCAGGTCGGGCTTGTGCGCCAGCAGGCGCCGGAACACTCGCCAGTTGAAGCTGTAGACGTCCGATTGCGGATAGGGCTCGAGCGGCAGCCCACCCCACTGCCGGCGATCTTCTGCGAAATGGCCGTCGGCCCCGCCGAACACCGTCAGCTCAACCCCTTGTCGCGCCACCTCGCCCGCGAGCCCGGAGACCGAGTAGTAAAGCCCCCCGGCCGACCGCGTCAGCGAGCTCGAGACGTAGGCGACCCTCATGCTGCGGGCTCCCCGACCATCGGGCGATAGCCCAGCAACGCCGCCCGCGACAGCAGGAACGTCACGACGTAGACGGCGAGGTCGGCGAGCACGAACACGGCGAGCGTCGGCGACGCAAAGGCCAGGGTGCCAATCGCCACTCCGGCGCCAACCGATGTCGCCATGATCGCGGCCGCCGCGGCATACCGGCGGCTCGCCAGCAACGCCTGCAGCAGCGTGGTCGAGAATGCTCCGGCGAGAACGGTCGGGCCAAACATCGCCACCGCCGTGGCCGCATCGCCGAGGGGACCCGGCAGCCAGAAATGCCCGGCCAAGCCAGCGATGATCATTACAGCAGCAGCTGCTGCCCCAAGCCGTGTCCCCGCCCGCTGCGCCTCCAGCGCAACCCTCACCGCGTCGCCGCGAGCCTCCGCCAGCCGCAGCACCAGGTCGGGGAATTCCACCCGCCGCAGGAAGCCGACCACCTGCGCCGCGGCGGTGGCAATCTGCTTGGCATAGACGAACAGCGCCGTGCCCGCCGGGCCGAGCACAATGTTGGCGAGCAGCAGTTGGTAGCGGAAATACAGCTGGCCGGGCAGGGTGCCGAGCAACACCGCCCCCGCCTCGCGGCCCGCGGTCGCCACCTCCACGACGGTGGGCCGGACGAAGCGCGGCGCATGCCCCGCCCGGCGCAACGCCACGTACTGCCCAATCAGCGCCACGGCGTAGCCGCCCGACAACGCCCCGCCGAGCAACGCGCCGCCCACCCCCGGCGACACATGCATCGCCACGACCAGCGCCACCGCGGAACTCAGATACGGCGCCGCTCCCACCACCCCATTGACGCCCCCGAGCCGCAACCCATCCAGCATCCCCGCCGCGTTCAGCGCCCAGATCACCGCCGCCGGCAACGCCCAGAGCGCGTAGGCCGCCAGAAACGCATCTCCTGCCAATGCCGCGTACCCCGCGACGGCCACCACAACCACCGCCGCAACCATGAGCCGGCACGCCGTAACGGCCCAATAGTGACGCCAGATCCGCTCGGCCCGCCCCTCGGCGCGCGCCGTCTCGCGCGCCAACGCTGTAAGCCCACCAAAGTCGATCAGCAGGCTCCCGAGGATTGCAAACGAGAACGCCGTCCCGAAAGCAGCCAGCAGGTCCAGCCGGTCGCTGGCGAGCAACAGCGTCTGCACCGCGAAGATCGAGCCTTGCCCCACGGCATACCCGCCGATCAGCAGCGCGGCGTTCATCCACTTTGCCCGCAGCGTTGCCATCTATGCGATAGGGGCAGGCGGAGCGGAGGGCATCGGCGGAGGGGCTATGTCCCTGACAAATCCCCGAAGGATGCGGTCCTTTGCCCAGCGTTCCTCCGCCCGCCTGCGAGCCAAGGCTCCGGTCGCACTTCGCAACGGCAGGTCGTCGAGCAATCGTTCGATCCCGGCGGCGAATGCAAGGGGCTCGTCCGGCGGCACGACCACCCCGCACCCCTCGACTTCCCGCGCGAGATCCGTCCCCGCGGCTGCCGTCGCGACCACTGGTCGCCCCGAGGCAAGCATGTTGGTCAGCTTGCTCGGCAACACCAGCCCCGCCGCTGCCCCTCGCTGCGGCAGCAGGTGCAGGCTGGCGAGGCCCATGAGGTCATTCAGCCGGTTCTTTGGCTGCAGGTTATGGAACCGAACATTGCCCAGTCCACACGCGCTGGCTTGCAGGCGGTCTCGGTTCGGCCCCTCGCCGCAGATGACGAACGTGAGGTCCTGTCGATGGCGCAGCAGCCACGCCGCGTCGAGCACGATCTCGATGCCCTGCTTGTTGGCGATGTTGCCCGAGTAGAGTGCGATGTGCTCAGTCTCGATCTGCCATTCCTCGCGGAACCGCGAGAGCACGGTCATCGGCTGCACATCCTCGATCTCCGCCCAGTTGCGGAACTCGGACACGCGTTCCAGCTTCACGCCCTTGTCGATGAGCCGCCGGCACATCTCTGGCGATATCGAGCTCACATGCTGGAAGCTCCGCAGCACGGCCGCCTCGAACCACCGCGCCAGCTTTGCTATCCGGCTGCCACCGAGCAGCCCGGTCGCAAACGCCGCTTCAACCTCGAAATCCTGCACGTGCAACCAGCTTCGCGCACCTGCCAGCGCAGCAGCGAGCCGCGCCACCGGCGCGCCGATCAGCGACGGCGCCACCGTCAGCACCACATTCGGTCGCCACGTCAGCGCCTGCCAGATCGCCGGACGCAAGGCGGTCGCCGCAAAGCTCGCATGGTGCAGCAGCCGCTTGACGCCACTCGGGTTGGCCGGAATGTAGTGCGGCACCCGCGTCACCGAGACGCCGTGCTCTTCGCGCCGCGTGTAGCTCCAGGCGCTGTGCCCCTTGGTGATCCGCCAGGCCGGGTAGTACGGCTGCCCGGCAATCACCCGCACCTCGTGGCCGCTCGCCGCCAACGCCTCGGCCATGCCGGTGGTGTAGACCGCGATGCCGACCTTCTCCGGGGCGTAGTTGAGACCGATGATGAGCAGTTTCATGCCGCCTCGCCTCCATGCTCCGTCAAGAACCATCGGTAGGTCCCGGCGATGCCTGCCTCGAGCCCGATGCGTGGCGTCCAGCCCATGGCGCGCAGCCGGTCGCTGTTCATCAGCTTGCGCGGCGTGCCGTCTGGCTTGCCGAGGTCGTGCACGATCCGCCCCTCGAACCCCACGATGCGGCAGACCAGTTCGGTCAGCGCCAGGATGCTGATATCCTCGCCCGCGCCGACATTGACGTGCTCGTCCTCCGAGTAGCCCTTGATCAGGAACACCAGCGCATCGGCGCAATCGTCCACATGCATGAACTCGCGCCGCGGCGAGCCGCTGCCCCAGATGGTGATCTCGTTGGCCCGCGCCAGCTTGGCCTCGTGCGCCTTGCGGATCAGCGCCGGCAGCACGTGGCTGGTCTCAAGGTCGAAATTGTCGCCGGGGCCATAGAGGTTGGTCGGCATCGCCGAGATGTAGTCGCGTCCGCGTTGCCGCCGGAACGCCTGCGCCAGCTTGATTCCGGCGATCTTGGCGATGGCATAGGGCTCGTTGGTCGCCTCCAGCGGCGCGGTCAGCAACGCGCTCTCGGGGATCGGCTGCGGCGCGAGCCTCGGGTAGGCGCAGCTCGAGCCGAGGAACAGCAGCCGCGCTACATCGGCGCCGTCGGCCGCGCCGATCACGTTGGTCGCGATCAGCAGGTTCTCGTACAGGAAGTCGGCAGGCGATGTGTTGTTGGCAACGATGCCCCCCACCTTCGCCGCGGCGAGGATGATCGCGTCCGGTCGCACCTCCGTGACGAACCGCTCGACCTCGGCCTGCCGCGTCAGGTCCAGCTCCGAGCGGCTCGCCGTGATGATTGCGCAATCCTCCCGCCGCAGCCGTCGTACCAGCGCCGATCCCACCATGCCCTGGTGTCCGGCCACCCAGATGCGCTTGCCCCTGAGCTCGTACATCAGGTCCCCGTCACTTCCTGCAGCGCCCTGAGGTCCTCGAGCACCATCTCGCGCGCCACCTCCCGCGCCGATTTCTGGTGTCGCCAGCCGAGCCGGTTTCGCGCCTTGGTCGGGTCGCCGACCAGCGCATCGACTTCGGTCGGCCGGAAGTACCTCGGGTCGATCTCGATCAGGCAGCGGCCATTCGCTCGGTCGTAGCCCTTCTCATCCACGCCGTGTCCACGCCAGGTGAGATCGATCCCAGCGTCGGCAAACGCCCATTCGACGAACTGGCGCACTGTCGTGGCCTCGCCGGTGGCCAGCACGTAGTCGCCCGCGACATCCTGCTGCAGCATCAGCCACATGCCGCGCACGTACTCCTCGGCATGTCCCCAGTCGCGCCGCGCATCGAGGTTGCCGATATGGAGCTTCTCCTGCGTTCCGAGCCGAATGCCGGCGGCAGCACGAGTGATCTTGCGGGTAACGAACATCTCGCCCCGCAAAGGGCTCTCGTGGTTGAACAGGATGCCGTTGCTGGCGTGCAGCCCGTACGCCTCGCGGTAGTTCACCACGATCCAGTAGGCGTAGAGCTTGGCCACAGCGTACGGCGACCGCGGGCGAAATGGCGTCGTCTCGCTCTGGCGGGCGTGTCCGGTCGCGCCATAGAGCTCGGAGGTTGAGGCCTGGTAGAACCGTGTCTTGTTCTCGAGCCCAAGGATGCGGATCGCCTCGAGCAGCCGCAGCGTGCCGAGCGCGTCGGTGTTGGCCGTATACTCCGGCGTTTCAAAACTCACCGCCACATGACTTTGCGCTGCGAGGTTGTAAATCTCGTCCGGCTGCACCTCCTGCACGACGCGGATCAGGTTCGTAGCATCGGTCACGTCGCCATAGTGCAGGATCAGGCGTGGCTCCGCTTCGCGCACGTCGCTTTGGATGTCCTCTATCCTCCCCGTGTTGCACGATGACGCGTGCCGCACGATGCCGTGCACGGCGTAGCCTTTGCCGAGCAGCAACCGTGCCAGGTACGCACCATCCTGGCCGGTGACACCGGTGATCAACGAAACTGGTTTGCCCAAGGTACTCACTCGAAAACGGTTGAAGCACTCAGAAACCCAGGCCCGCGCGGGACTCCCGCACGATGGTCCGGAAGATGATCGTCACGTCGAGAAAGACGGAGAAGTTCTGTACGTAGGCGCAGTCGTGATCGATCTGCTGCCTCGCGGTGGCGAGGTCGTCCGCCGCGTGATGCGGCGCGTTGATCTGGGCCCAGCCGGTGAGGCCGGGGCGCACGTGATGCCGATAGTCGGAGTAGGGGACCGCATCGCCCGCGGGCCGCAGGCCCGGCGCTACCGGATGGGGGCCTACCAGTGCCATGTCGCCAGTGAGCACGTTCCACAACTGCGGCAACTCATCGATGCCGGTCGCCGCGAGCCACGTTCCCACTCGGGTCGAGCGCCGGTCTGGGTCGGAGCCGGTACTGAACCTCAGCGCGTGGAACGTCTGCCCGTTCAGCCCCACCTGCTCGTGTGCGACAAGTACCGGCCCGGCCCCGCTGAAACGGATCGCGAGTGCCACGCCGATCAGCAGCGGCGACAGCACCAGCAGCGCCACCGTCGTGAGCGGCAAATCGATCAGCAGCCGCTTCAGGAGCAACTGCAGCGCCCGGCCCACCGAACTGTTCGGCTCCACCGGAACGCCGTCGTGCATCGTCAGCGGCAGGCCGCTCTGGTCGCTGGTCGTCACGCCGTAGGACACGGCGTAGCCGCCACCCAGCATCGAGCGTCGTGCTTCAGTAGTCCCAATCGATTGCTCTTGCTTCGGCCGAAAGAATGCTTCGGCGTCGTCCCACGCGTCATTCATCCACCCGCCCCCAGCTGGTGATGACTACCGAACGCCGCGCCGTGTCTGCGCGACATCGCCCCGGGCGCGAGTTAACGATAAGTTAACCTACGTATTCAAGTGGAAAAACGGGACTGCATTGTTGACGTATTCGGATTTCTACGAACGGCGCCAAAAGTCTGAAGAGAATCAATGTCGATGACTTCGAGATGTCATCAGGACATCGCCCCGATCTGCCCGGTCCATGCGCTGCCACGTGCGCTACTTGGGATGATTTGCGAACATGTTGGCTAAGCTTCGCCGCGCCGCCGACGCGGATGCTGGTGAAGCGGGCTGGCCTCCACCGGTAGCCCGCCGATAAGTTGCTGCACGTTCATCATTGCCGCGCATATATGCTGCAGGCGTTCAGTTGGGGCTGAGGATGAAAGTAACAGTATTCGGATCGGGTTATGTCGGCCTCGTCACGGGCGCCTGCCTGGCCGATGCCGGCAACGACGTGGTCTGCGTCGACATCGATGCCACTAAGGTGGCGCTGCTCAACAGCGGCAAGGTGCCGATCTACGAGCCGGGGATCGAGGCCATTGTTGCCAGCACCCGTGCGGCCGGACGGCTCTCCTTCACTACCGATATTGCGGCCGGCGTCGCACATGGCGAGGCGCTGTTCATCGCCGTCGGTACGCCACCTGATGAGACCGGTTCGGCCGACCTCCAGTACGTGCTGGCCGTGGCGCGGAGCATCGGCGAGCACTTCACCGGCTTCAAGGTGGTGGCCGACAAGTCCACCGTGCCCGTCGGCACCGGCGATCGCGTCGCCGAGGCGATCACCGCCGAACTGGTGAAGCGCGGCTTTGCCGCCGACCCGGCGGAGCGGGCGCGGCTCCGCCAGCCCGATTTCACCGTCATCTCCAATCCCGAGTTCCTGAAGGAAGGCGCGGCGGTCAGCGATTTCAACCGCCCGGACCGCATCATCATCGGCGCCGACAGCACCCCAGCCGGCCGGCGCGGGCTCGAGCTGATCCGCCAGCTCTACGCGCCGTTCACCCTCAACCACGACCGTACCATGGTGATGGACGTCCGCTCGGCCGAACTCACCAAGTATGCCGCCAACGCCATGCTGGCGACGCGCATCTCCTTCATGAACGAGCTCGCCAACCTCGCCGAGGACCTCGGCGCCGATATCGAGCTGGTCCGCCGCGGCATCGGCTCCGATCCGCGCATCGGCTACAGTTTCCTCTATGCCGGCACCGGCTATGGCGGCAGTTGCTTCCCCAAGGATGTGAGCGCGCTGCGGCACAGCGCGGCGGAGCAGGGGCGCGAGCTGCGCATCCTCGCCGCCGTCGAAGCGGCGAACACCGCGCAAAAGGATGTGCTGGGCGCCAAGGTCCGCGCCCGCTTCGGCGACGACCTCACCGGCCTGACTTTTGCCGTCTGGGGCCTGTCCTTCAAACCCAACACCGACGACATGCGCGATGCCCCGAGCCGCGTGCTGATCGCCGATCTGGTCCGCCGCGGTGCCACCATCCGCGCCTACGATCCGGTCGCAATGGAGGAAGCGAAGCGCGTCCTGATGCGCGATCTTGATGCCGGCCTCGACCGGGTCAGCTTCGCCGGCTCCGCCATGGAGGCGGCCACCGGCGCCGATGCGCTGGTGATCGTCACCGAGTGGAAGGCGTTCCGGAACCCCGACTTTGCTGCGCTGGGCAAGGCCCTCGGGCACAAGGCGATCTTCGACGGCCGCAACCTTTACGAACCCTCGATGGTCGAGGAGGCAGGGCTCGCCTACTTCCCCATCGGCAGGCGCCAGGTTCCCTGAACCGACGCCGCAAAGCCCGCTTGTATAGCTAATCGCTGGAATTTATATCTCGGACACTCACTCTTGCCCGGGATGATTTTCGGCGATGCTCACTGCGAAGGGAAAATACGGCCTCAAGGCTCTCGTGCACCTGGCGCAATTCCCGCCCGGGGAGCTGGCGCTGGTCGCCGACATCGCCTCGTCGAACAAGATTCCGAAGAAGTTCCTCGACGCCATTCTCGGCGATCTGCGCAACGCCGGCATCGTCCAGAGCCGCAAGGGCAAGGGCGGCGGCTATCGCCTCGCCCGGCCGCCCGAGGAGATCAAGGTCGGCTCGATCGTCCGCGTGCTCGATGGTCCGCTGGCGCCGATCCCCTGCGCCAGCCACACCCGTTACGAAGCCTGTGACGATTGCGATGTGGCGACCTGCCAGGTCCGCCACACCATGCTCAATGTGCGCAACGCCATCGCCGAGGTGCTCGATCGCACCACGCTCGCGCAGATGCGCGACGCCAACGGCGAAGTCCTGCCGATCGAGTTGCAGACCGCCTAGAGCGCTTCCAGGAAAAGTTGCAGACTTTTCCGGTTCGGAAGCGCGAGCACCTTAATGTAGCTCCGCCAGCCGCTTCTCACCGGCTTCGATCCGGAACGGCAGTACGTTCTCCGGCGGCGGCAGGGGACACACGGCGAACTCCGTGAAGGCGCAGGGCGGATTGATCGCCTTGTTGAAGTCCAGCACGATGCTGTTCTCCGTCACCTCTTCGCCGAACAGGAAGCGCGACGCCGGGTAGGTCGAATCCCGCGAGGTCGGATCGCGGATCACGAACTGCGGCGATTCCGGCGTGCCGTGCGTGGCGATCAGCTCGTAGGTCTGGCCTTCGTGGCTGAACACCGCCTTGTGCGTCACCGCGACGCCGGTGCGGATGTTGCCGGTGGTGTCGACATCCATTTCCACCGGGGCCTCGAACGGCACCCACTGCGCCACGATCCGCCAGTCCGGCCGCGCCGGAAAATACTCGATCCCCGCGAACGCGCCCGGCGCCGCTGACGCCGTGTCGCGGATGCGCAGCGCGTTGTCGCCGTTCACCGTGGTGACCTCGCACAGCAGCGTCCCCAACTGGAACTTCGGCGGATGCTTCTTGTTCGGCGTGATGTGGATCGCCTCGCCGTCCACCGGCTTGAACGTCACCGTCCCGTCCGCCTCCTGCGTCACTGTTCCCAGGTGCGCCGGGCCTGCCGAGATGACGATGTCGTTGTCTTCCGCCGTGCCGACGCTCGCCGTGCCCGGATCGAGTACGAAGCGGCCGATGATGTTGAGCCAGCCGTTTGGCGCCTTGAGGTTGTTGAGGCGCCTGGTCTTCCAGGCATCGAGCGCGGCGAGATAGTCGGGGGAGTCAGTCATTTGGAGTCCTTGGGTCAGGCGGGCATTCGGGGAACGCTGCCAAGCAGCTTCCGGGTGTATTGATGTTGGGGCTCGGCGAGGATTTTGCGAGTGGCGCCGGCTTCGACGATGCGGCCCTTTTCGAGGATCACCATCTCGTCGCAAAGCGCTGCCACCACGCCGAGGTCGTGCGACACGAACACCAGCGTCATGTCGGCCGCGAGCCGCTTCAGCAGCTCGACAATCCGGATGCGGGTCGAGAGGTCGAGTGCGCTCACCGCCTCGTCGGCCAGCAGCAGCTTTGGCTTGGCGACGATCGCCCGCGCGATGGCGATACGCTGCCGCTGCCCGCCCGAGAACTCGTGCGGATAGCGGCCGAGGATGCCCGGCTCCAGGCCCACTGCAACCAGCGCGGCCTCGACCAGCGCCCGCCGGTCGCCGGGGATGCCCAGCGAGCGGAGCGGCTCGGACACAATGCCGAGCACGTTCTGGCGCGGATCGAGCGAGGAGTAGGGGTCCTGGAACACCGCCTGCACCTGCCGACGATAGCCCCGCATGAAGCCGCCATTCCCGGTCTCGAGCTTCTCGCCATCGAACTGGATCTGACCCGCGCTCGGTCGCGCCAGCCCGAGCAGCAAGCGCAGCAGGGTGGTCTTGCCCGACCCGGACTCACCGACTAGCCCAACGCTCGCTCCAGCACGGATGCTGAGTGAGACATCATCCAGCACCAGCCGGTCGCGGCTATAGCCGAAGCTGACGTTCTCGACGCTGACGAGGCTCATGGCGTCCCCTCCAGCGCATCGTCGAACGCCTTGGCCGCCGCCACCAGTGAGCGTGTGTAGTCGTCCTGCGGCGCCCCGAACACCTCGCGCACCGGGCCGGCCTCAACCGCCACGCCCTTCTGCATCACCACCACCCGGTCGACGATCTCCGCCACCACCGGCAGGTCGTGGCTGATGAACAGCAGCGCCATGCCGCGCTCCCGCACCAGCCCGTCGAGCAGCTTCAGAATCTCCGCCTGCGTCGTTACATCCAGCGCCGTCGTCGGCTCGTCGGCGATCAGCAACTGCGGCCGGCAGGCCAGCGCCATGGCAATCGCCACGCGCTGCCGCTGCCCGCCCGAAATCTCGTGCGGGTATGATCGCGCAATCCGCTCCGGCTGGGGCAGGGCGACCTGCTCGAGCAGCGCCAGCACCTCACGGTCCAACGCACTCCCCGACAGTTCACGTCCATCGCGCCGCGCCCGCCGCCGCAGCGGCTCCGCCACCTGCCGGCCCACCCGCAGCAGCGGATCGAGCGCCGTCAGCGGTTCCTGGAACACGAACGCCGCCACCATCCCGCGCAGCCCGTCGAGCACCCGATCTGGCGCCCCGATCACCTGCTGGCCACCCAGCAGCACCGAGCCCTTGGCTGCAATCGCTCGCGGCAACAATCCCGTTGCCGCCATCGCCGTCAGCGACTTGCCCGAGCCGCTCTCCCCGATCAGCCCCAGCCGCTCGCCGGCCCCGATCGAGAACGAAAGGTCCGAGACCAGCGGCTTGCCGTCGACGCTGAGGTTGAGCTTGTCGATCGTGAGGAGGCTCATCGCGAACCCCTCCGCGTCGGATCGCCGATATCCCTGAGCCCATCCGCCAGCAGGTTCACCCCGATCACCAGCGACACCAGCGCGATACCGGGCGCAATCGCCCCGATCGGCGCGGTGTAGACTGTTCCCTGCGCCTCCTGCAGCAGACGGCCCCAGCTGGCGTTCGGCGGCGGTGCGCCAAGCCCGAGATAGCTGAGCGACGCCTCGGCAATCGCCGCCAGCCCGAACTGCAGCGCAAAGTTCACCGACAGCGTCGGCCAGATGTTGGGCAGTACGTGCTGCAACACGATCCCCAGCCACGACGTGCCGGAGGTCCGCGCCGCCGTGATGTAGTCCATCAGCAGCACCCGCTTGGCGAGGATGCGCGTCAACCGCGCCACGATGGCGGAGAGCGCAATCCCCAGCGCCAGGATCGCCGTGCCGAGGCTCGCCGTATCGCTCGCCGCCACCACGAGCATGGCGATCAGCAGGGTAGGAAAGGCGATGAGAATATCGAGCGTCGCCGCTAGTGCATCATCGAGCAGTCGCGTGGCGAATGCCGCCAGCATGCCGAGCGTCACCCCAATCAACCCGCCGATTGCCACTGCGCCGACGCCGACGATCAACGCGATGCGCGAGCCGATCATGATCTGCGTGAAGAAGTCCCGCCCCAGCCGGTCGGTCCCCGCCCAGTGCTCCCACGATGGCGGCGCCAGCCGGCCACCGGTCAGCGCCGTCGGATCATACGGCGTCCACACCAGCGTCAGCAGCGCCACCGCGACATGGATCGCGACCAGCACAAGGCCCAGCCACAGCGTCAGCGAGCCGCGCGAACGCGGCGCCGTTGCCGCAACCGCGCTCACGGCGCACCCGCCCGTCCGCGCAACCGCGGATCGATGAAGCGCTGCAGCAGGTCAGCCGCAAAGCCGATCAACAGCACCAGCAGCGTCGAAATGAACAGCACGCCCTGCACGTTCGGATAGTCGCGCTGCTGGATGGCCAGCAGCAGCATCGAGCCGAGCCCGGGCAGGGCGAACACCTTCTCCACCACCACGGCGCCGAGGAACGTCGTCGCCAGCTCAATGCCGAGGATCGAAATCACCGGCACCGCGCCGTTGCGAATGCCATGCCGCACCAGCGCCTCGACAAAGCCCGAGCCGAGGGAGCGCGCCGTGCGGATGTAGTCGCTGCCCAAGACGTCCTGCGTCGCGGACCGTACATAGCGCAGCAGCGACGCCGCGATCACCAGCGCCACCGTCAGCACCGGCAGCGCCAAAGCCACCGCCGCCTCGCCGAAATTACTCCAGCCCTTCAGCGGAAAGCCGCCCGAGGGGAACAGCCTGAGACTGATGGCAAAGATCGTGACAATGAGGATGCCCAGCCAGAACACCGGGATGGCGATCCCCAACTGGCTGACGATCGAGATCGCCGCCCCGTACCACCGGTCGCCCTTCACCGCCGCAATGATCCCCAGCGGCAGCGCGATGATGATGGCGAGCACGAACCCGAGAATGGTCAGCGGCAGCGTCACGCTCAGCCGGTTGCCGATCTCGCCGAGCACGCTCGCCTTGCTGACGAAAGAGGTCCCCAGGTCGAACCGTGCGAGGTTGCCGACGAACGTCACGAACTGCGTCATCAGCGGCTGGTCGGAGCCCACCTGGCTCCGCGCCGCCTCGATCTGTGCTTCGGTTGCGCCCACGCCGAGCAGCGCATTCGCCGGATCGCCCGGCAGCAGCCTGAGCAGCACGAACAGCACCACCGCCGCGATCAGCAGCGACAGGATCAGGATGCCGAGACGGCGGAGAAGGTAGGTGAGAATGGAAGACGGCCTTCGCAAAAATGAGAGCGCCGCACTCTAGCGTGCGGCGCTCCCGTCGTCATGGAGCGGAGCGCTTTCAGGAAAAGTTGCAGACTTTTCCGGTTCGAAAGCGCGTCAAAGGAACGGTCTTCACGACCCAAAGCTTACTTCGCCTTCTGGATCCCGTAGGCGAAGAACTGCGAGTTCAGCCCGTTTACCGGGTAGCCGGTGACATTGGCTGCCGACACCACGATCTGCGGGTAGAGGTAGAGCCAGTTGCTGGCCGCGTCCTCGGCGATCAGCTTGTTGGCCTCGGTCAGCTTGGCGGTCTGCTCGTCGACCGAACCCGCCGCTTCCGCGTCGGCGATCAGCTTCACCACGTCAGGGTTGTTGTAGCCCCAGTAGAAGTCCGGGTTGCCGTAGAACACGATGTCGCGGTGGTTCACGTGCTCCTGCAGCGTCGCCTGGAAGTCGTGCGCCTTGTAGATTTTCTCATACCACTCGTTGGCGGTGATGATGTTGATGTTCACCTTCACGCCGACCTTGGCATACTCCGCCTGCAGGAACTGCGCGACGATCGGATGCGGGTCGTAGTCTGGGGTGTCGAGCGTGAACTCGAAGCCATCGGGGTAGCCGGCTTCCGCCAGCAGCACCTTGGCCGCATCGACGTCATAGCCATCGACGCCGGTCAGGTCGACGTACCACGGGTCGGTCGGCGGCACGAACGAGCCGATCAGCGTGCCGTACTCACCCCAGATCGAGTTGAGCAGCTTCGCCTTGTCGGTCGCCTTGGCCAGGGCCTTGCGCACCTTCACGTTGTCGAACGGCGCGACGCGATCGTTCCAGGCCAGCAGTTCCTTGGTGGTCGACGCGCCCTCGGTCACCGTGAACGCCGGGTTGCCGGTGAACTGCGCCAGCGAGTCCGGGCTCTGCACCGAGGTGATGACATCAACCGCATTGGTCAGCAGCGCGTTGTTCAGCGCCGTCGCGTCGGTGAAGTAGGTGTAGATCACTTCGCCATTGGTCGGCGCGGTGCCCCAGTACTTGTCGTTGCGGGCCAGCGCCAGCGCCGAACCGCGGCGCCATTCGCCCAGCGTATAGGGGCCGGTGCCGTCTTCCGTCGCGGTGATGTCGGTCGCCTTGTCGTTGACGATCCAGACGTAGCTCAGGTTGTAGGGCAGCGAGATCGAGCGGGTCGAGAGCGTGATCACCACGGTCGCGTCATCAGGCGCCTCGATGCCGGTAATGGTCGAAAGGCTCTTCTTGCGCGAGCTCTTCGACGCTTCGGCTGTGACGCGCTCGATCGAGTATTTCACGTCGGCCGCAGTCAGCGGATCGCCCGAGTGGAAGGTCACACCCGGCTTCAGCTTGAAGGTGTAGGTCAGCCCGTCTTCGCTGGCGGTGTAGCTGTCGACCAGCTTCGGCTCCACGGCACCAGCATCGGTCAGCTGGAACAGCGCCTCATAGACGTTGCCGTTGAACGCCTCGTTGATGCCCTGGCCGGCGCCGGCCGTGTTGTCGAGGTTCTGCGGCTCGTAGAGCGAGCCGATGCGGATCGTCGCATTGGCATCGAACTCCTGCGCCAAGGCGAGCGGCGCCAGCGCAACGCTGCCCAGCAGCGCAGCGGCGACCAGCGCGCGGCGGATGGAAATCTGGTTCATTCGGGGAACTCCTGGTTAGTCGTGGACCGTCGCATGAAAGCGGTCTCACATTGCCATTTGTGTACCCCGGCCCGCCGCAAAACCCTATGCTTTTGGTGGTGTAATCCAACTCTCTCCGCCGCCCTGCGCGAAACGCTCTTCGGCCGCCGAGCGAGAACGGAAAATCTCGTTCCGGCAGATCTCTATCGGACCCACCGACCTCCCCACTGTTACCCATAGCGAGACGTTTTGAGAGCGCTCGCCAATTGCCTGCGTTAGGGTCACGCTGAGCACCCTTGGGGGAGCGATCTAACAGTGGATACGCGATGAAGAGCAGGGCAGGGCAGCGGGTACTGGTGACTGGGGGCGCCGGCTTTCTCGGCAGCCACCTCTGCGATCGGCTGATCGCGGCGGGCCACGATGTCATCTGCGCCGACAACTTTTACACCGGCAGCAAGGCCAATATCGCCCACCTGCTCGGCAACCCGCGCTTCGAGCTCTTGCGCCACGACGTGACCTTCCCGCTCTACGTCGAGGTCGAACGCATCTTCAACCTGGCGTGCCCGGCCTCGCCCGTGCACTATCAGCGGGATCCGGTCCAGACCACCAAGACCAGCGTGCACGGCGCCATCAACATGCTCGGCCTCGCCAAGCGCGTCGGCGCCCGCATCCTCCAGGCTTCGACCAGCGAAGTCTACGGCGACCCCGAGGTGCATCCCCAGACCGAAGCCTACTGGGGCAGGGTCAACCCCATCGGCCCGCGCGCCTGCTACGACGAGGGCAAGCGCTGTGCCGAGACGCTGTTCTTCGACTACCACCGCCAGCACCGGCTCGACATCAAGGTGATGCGCATCTTCAATACCTACGGACCTCGCATGCAGCCCGACGACGGTCGCGTCGTCTCCAACTTCATCGTCCAGGCGCTGAAGGGCGAACCGATAACCATCTACGGCGACGGCAGCCAGACCCGCAGCTTCTGCTACGTCGACGACCTGATCGAGGGCATGCTCCGCCTGATGGAAACCGGTCCGGACTTTCCCGGCCCCGTAAACGTCGGCAACCCCGGCGAGTTCACCATGCGCGAGCTCGCCGAACTGGTGATCCGCCTCACCGGCAGCAGCTCGCAGCTGGTCTACCTCCCGATCCCGGCCGACGACCCGCGCCAGCGCCGGCCCGACATCGATCTCGCCCGCGAGAAGCTCGGTTGGGCACCGACCGTAGATCTCGAAGCCGGGATGACCCGCACCATCGCGTACTTCCGCAACCTGCTGGCGGCTTGATCATGCGCGTCGCGGTGGTCGGCGGTGCAGGCTACATCGGCAGCCACGCCGCCAAGGCGCTGGCGATCGCTGGCCACGAACCTCTGGTGGTCGACAATCTTTCGACCGGGCATCGCGAAGCTGTGCAGTGGGGGCCACTACACGAGGCCGATATCCGCGACCGTGACGGAATGCGCACCCTGTTCACATCGCTCCGGCCGGAGGCGGTCATGCACTTCGCTGCCTCGGCCTATGTCGGGGACTCGATGCGAGCGCCGCTGGCCTACTACGACAACAACGTCGCCGGCACCCTGAGTCTCGTCGAAGCGGCGCACCATTCAGGCTGCGCGGCCTTCGTTCTCTCCTCGTCCTGCGCCACCTATGGCGTCCCCTCGACGCTGCCGATCACCGAAGAGACGCCGCAGAGCCCGACCAACCCCTACGGCGAGACCAAGCTGGCCTGCGAGCGGCTGCTGCACTGGACGGGCGTCGGTCACGGCCTCAACTGGATGGCCCTGCGCTACTTCAACGCTGCGGGCGCCGACCCGGACGGCGATCTCGGCGAGATGCACGACCCTGAGCCCCACTTGATTCCGATAGCCATCCGCGCGGCAGCAGGCACGGGCACTCCGCTGAAGGTCATGGGAACGGACTACCCCACGCCCGACGGCACGGCGCTGCGCGACTATGTGCACGTGTCCGACCTGGCCCATGCCCACGTCCTGGCGCTGGAGCACCTGGCGCGAGGTGGCGCATCCCGCGCGGCGAACCTTGGTACCGGCCAACCTCACAGTGTGCGCGAGGTGATGCGCACCGTCGAACGGGTCGTTGGTCGTCCCGTGCCTTACGAACTGGCGCCGCGCCGGCCTGGCGATCCACCTGAACTCTGGGCCGACAGCAGCCTCGCCCGCTCGCTGCTCGGCTGGCAGCCCAGGCACACCGAGCTCGAGACGATGGTCGCCGGCACCTGGGCGTGGGAGCGTCGTTCCCGCCGCTAACCCTACGGACCAAACATTATCGTGCGGGAGTCCTCAGTCCTTTGCCCGCGTGCTACGAATGGGTCGCGGCATAATCGAGGGTATCGACCATGCGCTACCATGTAGCTGCCGCGCTCACCTTATTGGCGATCAGTCATCGCCCGCGTGCAGTCACGCGGCGGCAGAAGTGCGCATGCCCGGCGCCTTCGCGGCCGGCCGCGTCGACTTGCTGGCATGTAGCCTAGCGTACAAAATTGTGTGGAATAGTATTGAGATAGAGCGGTAGCGTCGCCTGGCGTGGAGGGAAGTATGATGAGTGTTCGCATCACCAGGTTTGCTGTTCTGGCGGCGGTGATTTCTTTCGGTGGTTTCACTGCGCCGGTAGTTGTCGCGCAGGAGCGCTGCGTCGCGACCCAGATACCTCCAGCCCCGCGCACGGTGCGGCCGCTGAACGACCTGCGCAAGATTCTCGACGATTCAACTCGCTCTGCAGAGTACTGCCAGGTGCTGGCGGAACTCGAGGTTGTTGCAGCGACGGGGAACGGGACCGCTTTGCTGGTTCTCGGGGACAGCTTCTCCGAGAATAGGGTGGTCGACCTCGATGGTGCTCGCGCCGCTGGTTACTACCAGCGGGCGCTTGATCTCGGCGAACGGTCTGCGCTGCTGAAGCTGGGCGATCTCTATCGTGACGGTACCGCGCTGTCGGTCGATGTGGATCGTGCCGTCTCGTACTACGAGCGCCTGCTCGACAGCGGCGACACGGTCGGGGCTCTGCGCCTCGGCGACATCTACCTCGCCGGAGACGGCCCGGTTGCTGCCGACGTCAAACGAGCGATCGCCTACTACGAGCAGGCGGCCGCTGACGGCAAGAACGAGGCTGCCATCAAGCTTGGCGAAGTGTACGTACAGGGCAAGGTTGTCACCGCCGATGTCGCGAGGGGGATGCAGTACTTCGAAACTGCCTATGCGGCCGGGGACGCCGGCGGCGGGATGAAGCTCGGCGATATCTACATGGCTGGCCGCTACGGCGTCGCCGCCGATGCCGACAAGGCGGTCGCCTACTATGAGGGCGCCGCGGCCAAGGGACAGTCGTTCGGGTTGATTGTGCTCGGTGAAGTGTTCCGCGATGGCAAGTACGTGCCCAAGGACATACCGCGAGCGACCGCGTACTTCGAAGCAGCGCTAGCGGCCGGCAACAACGCGGCATTAATGCGGCTCGGTGAGGTCGCTCAAACCGCCGGCGATGCGGCGACCGCGCTGGGCTACTATGAGCGCGCCAAGGCAGCAGGCCGACGAGAAGCTCTGGTGCGTCTCGGTGAGATTTTCCGCGACGGCGACCTGGTGCCTGCGGACGCCGCCAAGGCCGTCAGCTATTTCGAGCAGGCGCTGGCCCAGGGAGACTCTGGTGGTGCGATGCTGCTTGGCCGTCTTTATGCGGAAGGAAGAGTGGTCGTTGCCGATCCCGCGCGGGCACGGGGTTACTTCACCAAGGCGCTTGAGATGAACAATCTCGGTGGCGCGATGCAGTTGGGAGAAATGGCGCTCAGGGACGGCAACACCGACGAGACGCTGCGCTATTTCAATTTGGCGCTGGATCGCGGCGAACGCTATGCGCTCATGCGTCTGGGTGATGTCTACAACGACGGCAAGGTCGTGCCGGAAGACGACGACAAAGCCATCGAGTACTACAAGTCCGCGCTCGATCAGGGGATTTCGGACGCCGCCATGCGGCTCGGCGAGGTTTACTTGCGTCGCCGGGATGCTGAGCGAGCCTTGGCCTACTTCAACACCGCGGTCGAGCAGGGGCAAGTCGGCGGTTACCTGCGCATTGGCGACATCTATCGGGAAGGCGCCGGCGTCAAGCAGAGCGTCGACAAGGCGATTACGGCCTATGAAGCCGGCCTCGCGGATGGCGATGGCTACGCGGCGCTTCGTCTCGGTGACCTCTATCGCGAGGGGCGAGTGGTCAAGGCCAGCGCCAAGCAAGCGATCGGCTACTATGAGGATGCCGTCAAACGAGGCGTAGGCGCCGGCTGGACCCGCCTGGGAGATCTCTACAGCAGCGATAACCTGGTTGAGCTCGATGCCGATGCAGCGGTCGGCTACTACGAGAAGGGGCTCGCGGCCGGCGACGGCGACGCAGCGATCCGGCTGGGCAACCTCTTCCTTGAAGGTAACATCGTCGGCGTCGATCCGGCGCGGGCCGCAGCCTACTACGACAAGGCCCTCGACCGCGTGCCGGACAAGATGCTGATGCGTCTCGCCGGCATCTATCGCGACGGCGTCATGGTCGAAGCCAGCCCAGTGCGTGCGGTCTTCCTGTACGATCGTGCGCTGCAGGCCGGCCAGGTTGGCGCCGCGACCCAGGTCGCCGACATCTACTTCGACGGCAAGCTAATGCCGCAGGACCTGGCGAAGGCAGAATCCTACTACCTGCAGTCACCGGATGGCGTCCCCGAGAAAGCCCTGGTGGCCTTCGGTGACATGTACCGGGACGGCACCGGCGTCGCCGCCGATGCAGAGAAGGCAGCCGACTACTACAAGCGGGCGCTGAAGGTAGAGCCGGGACCGGCCGCTCTGCGCCTCGCAGACCTCGAGGTTATCGGCGATCCCGCCGCAGCGGCGAAGCACTACCAGGCTGCCGCCAATGCAGGCGAGCGCGAGGCGCTCGTCAAGCTCGCGGACCTCTATCGCGACGGCAAGGTGGGCAAAGCTGCACCTGACAAGGCGGCAGACATCTACGAGAAGGCCTTGGCGTCCGGTGATCCGGCTGCCGCCGCTCGTCTCGGTGACCTCTACTTCGACAGCGGCCTTGTCCCGCAGGACATCGCCAAGGCGGCCGGCTTCTATGAGCAATCCGCAGACGGCGTCCCCACGAAGGCGCTGATCGCCGTGGCCGACCTGCGGGTGGCTGACGCGCCCTCCACAGCAATTGGCTACTATGAGGCCGCGCTTAAGGCCGGCGAGAAGGCCGCCGCCGTCCGGCTGGGCGAAATCTATCTTGCCGGGAAGGTCACGGCCCGCGACGTCGGCCGCGCCTACGACGAATTCGCCGCGGCAGGCGATCTCGCCGATCCGGGGTCGCTACTCACGCTCGGCGATCTGTATCGCGATGGCGTAGGCACAGCGGTAAACGCTGAACGAAGCCTGGCCCTTTACGAGCGTGCGCTCGCCGTCGGTGCGACCGATGCGGCCAAGCGGTTGGGCGATGCTTACTTCGACGGTGGACTGGTACCGCAGGACATTGCCAAGGCCGCCGGGTACTATGCAAAGGCCCCGGGCGGTGTGCCGTCAAAGGCGCTGATGGCTCTCGCGGAGGCCCAGTTGTCGGGAGCCTTGGGCGCTCCTGATCCTGCCGCAGCGACCGAGTTGTTCAAACGGGCTCTGGCCGAAGGCCAGCCGGGCGCGGCCCTGCGTCTGGGTGACCTCGATTTCGATGCCGGAAACGCCGCCGCGGCTGCCGACTACTACGACCAGACGCTCGCATCGGTGCCGCCGCAGCGGCTACTCGAACTAGGCGACGCACTACTGGCTGGCAAAGATCGTTCAAGCTTCGGCAAACGTGCGCTGGCTTACTACGAAGCGGCGCTCGCTGGTGGGACCACCACCGCGGCCGATCGTCTTGGCAACCTCTACTTCGACGGCGAGGTGATCGCCAGAGACGAGGCGAAGGCCGCTGGCTACTTCCTCGAGGCGCCGGAAGGCGTGCCCGAGAAGGCGATGCTCAGCGTCGCGGATGTCCTGCGCGACGGAAAGCTGGGCGCGCCTGATGCGGTCGGTGCGGTGAAGTACTATGAGGCCGCCGTGACGGCGGGGGAGACCGCGGCCCTGACGCGCCTCGGTGATCTCTATTTCGACGGCAAGCTCGTTGAGCGGGACTTCGCGAAGGCGGAAGCGTTCTACCTGAAATCCCCCGATGGGGTTCCGGCGCACGCGGGCGTCTCGTTCGGCGACCTCTACCGCGACGGCACCGGCGCACCAGCCGATATCGACAAAGCCATCGCCTATTACGAGGCCGCGCGGACTGCTGGTGATCCCGCTGCTGCGCTGCGTCTGGGCGATCTCTACTTCGAAGGCAAGCTCGTCCCCGCCGACATCGTGAAGGCCGGTGGCTACTACGATACCGTGACCGGCGAACTGGCCCCTGATGTCTTGATCAAGCTCGGCGACGGCTTCAGGGATGCCGGCAAGGGTGGCGATGCCACTCGGGTCGTGTCCTTCTACAAGGAGGCGCTCGCCAAGGGGGACACTAGTGCTGCCCGTCGCCTCGGCGACCTCTATTTCGACGGCAGCGTGCTGCCGCGCGATCTGGTCGCCGCGGCATCATATTACGACCAGGCGGGCGGCAATCTTGCCCCCTCCACCTACGCGGCGTTGGGCGATGCCTTCACCGCCGACGGTGCAGCCAAGGATGCCGCGAGAGCGGCGGGTTACTTCGAGAAGGCCGTTGCGTTGGGAGATCGGACGGTACTGACCAAGCTCGGTACGCTCTATCTCGGGGCACCTGGCCTCGCGCCCGACCTGCCCAAGGCGGAGAGCCGCTTCCTCGAAGCGGCGGCGGCTGGCGACACGGCGCCCCTCTTCACCCTCGCCACCAACTACTTTGACGGTGCGATCGAGGGGCAATCGGGCGATGCAGGCGTTTCTCTGCTGCGGCGCGCGGCGGAGGCGGGGGTGCCCGAGGCTGCGCTGCGGCTGGCCGACATCCTGATCGAGGGACGCGGTGTGCCGGCCGATCCCGCTGCGGCGGTGCCTGTGCTCCAGGCCGCAACCGATGCTGGCGACGTTACTGCCGCCCGGCGGCTGATTGCCCTGCTGCTCGCCGGGGCCGACGGGGTCGAGCGTGATCCGTCAGTTGCCGGTGCCGTCTTTGCCAAGATCGAGGCAAAGCTCGACCCGCAGGACAACCTGTTCGAGCAGATGCTGCTCGATGCAGCCGGTCGCAACTCGTCGGCGGCTCGCGCCGAGACGGCCGAGCGGTTCATGAAGCTCGACCTGCCGCGTCGTGCAGCCTTGCTGCCTAGGTTGCGGGCGCTCAATGAAAACACCTACGTCTTCGTCGTGCAGCAGCTGTTGGCGCAGCAAGGCCTGTTCGACGACACGCCCGACGGCATGCTGACCGGGGCGACGATCCGCGGCATCCGTCAGCTGTGCGTCACCCAAGGTAAACCGGAGGTCTGCGATGCGGGCCCGCTCTCGCCAGCTGCCGTCGAGGTCGTGGTGAGCACGCTGAAATAGGCCCCGGTGCCTAGCTCAGCCGCCGGATCAGGCGGCTGAGCCTTCCCTGCTGACGCCTCAACCAGACGCGCGCCGCGTGACGGCGTGGTGCGCGATACTGGAACAACGCCCTCTGCGTGGCCGCCTTGACCCGCGCGTCGACGTTTGGCCGGTCCCCGATGTAGCCTTCGAACCATTCGAGGAAGTATCGCCGCACCTTGTGGTACGTCGGCCCTGTGCCGACCGTTGCCATGATCGAGCTCGGGTGCAGCCGGTAGTCCAGCCAGACCCGGCTGGAAAAGTAGACCGGCGCGACAAGGTAGAGTTTCGCGAGGAAGGCCTGATCTTCGTAGAGGTTGCGGAAATGCTCCTCGAACCCGCCAAGTTCCAGCACCAGCGTCCGCCGCAGCAGGAAGTCGGACGGGCAGGGGGCGTCGGCGATCCCGAGCGGATATGTGAGGACCGAAGCCTCGGGGGGCCGTATCGGTACATCCTGCCGCGGTCCTGACTGCACGATCCGGTCTTCGCCGCCGCTCCACGATCCCCAGTAACGCGCCGCGCCGCACACCATCCCTAGTTCCGGGTGTCTGTCAAAGATCGCCAGCTGCTCTTCGAGCTTGCTTGGCATCCAGATATCGTCGGCGTCGAGCAGCGCGATGAAGTCACCCTGCGCCGCCCGGATGCCGACATTGCGCGAGGCGCTGAGCCCCAGGTTCACGTGACCCTCGTGCTCGACATAGCGGAGCCGGGAGTCACCCACGACATAGCGCTGTGCGATCTCCGAACTGCCGTCGGTCGAGCCGTCATCCACCAGGTACAGCTCGAAATCCGTCATCGTCTGCGCCAACACGCTGTCGATCGCTGCCGGCAGAAACTCGGCTCCGTTGAGAAAGCAGATAACGACGCTGACCCTCGGTTTCGTCACGCCTTGCCCCTCGTCAGATCGTCGAGCCGGCGCAGGAGTTGCTCGCCCGTCTCGTTCCGCGCCGCTACCCGCGGCAACAGCATAGCGTCGTCGCGGCGTCGGACTACGGCCTCACGTGTCGTGCAGGCCCAGGTGAACCCGGCGTTTCGGGCAGCGCTGGCGACGGCGGCGTTGCAGTTGCCGTAAGGGTAGGCAAGCCCTGCAATCGCCCGGCCGGACAACCTCTCGCCCTCTTGCCTGCCGATCGCCATCTCCTCACCGGCCTGCTCGATCGCAATGGCAGCCAGCGGCCGGTGCGTGTGGGTATGGCCTTCGATCGCCACCAGCCCGCTCGCCGTCGCCCTTGCGAGCTCGACTGCCGTCGCCGGATAGTCGGCCGCCATCGCTGTCGGCGCTGCGCTCTGCGCTGCCAGCTCCCGTAGTGCAGCCTCGGTTTCCGCGAGCGGTCGCAGCTTCAGTTCCGCCCAGACATCGTGGAAAATCGCCTGCCGTCGGGTCTTTGGCGCGTCCCATCCGCGCCAGGCCGTGCTCCCGGCGAGATGATCATCATCGCCGAACTCGACTCGCCGGCCCAGCGCAGGAAGGTCCCACCGGGCACCCCCGGGGTGCTGCATCACCAGCCTTGCCAGTTCATCCCACCAGAACTCCCGCGCACGTCCGACGTATGCCGTCGGAACGAAGAACGTCGCCGGCACACCGCGCTTCACGAGTAGCGGCAGCGCTGTCTCGATATTGTCGACGTAGCCGTCGTCGAATGTGAGGGCCACCGCGTCGCGGGGCAGGTCGCCGCGCATCTGTCGGGCCGCAAACTCCTCCATGGACATTACGCTGCGCCGATTGGCCAAGGCGGCGATCTGGTCCTCGAAGCAGCTGGCCGACACCGCGATCTCCCAAGGATCGAGAGCCGGCGATGCCACCCGATGGTACATCATGATCGCGGGCTGCGGAGCGTGACGGAACCGGTCGATCAGGCTCGGCGTCATTGCTTGCGGGCCCTCAGCGCAACGATCACCGGGTAGGCCGCGTCACTGACGTCGAGCTTGGCCGGATCGAGTTCCTCCACCACCATCCCCTGCAGATAGGTGGTCGCGGCATAGACGTTGCCGTGCGTCTCGATCTCGATGCGATCGTCGCCGAATACCGGTCGGAACAGTCGGTTGATCGATGCCGGCGTCAGCATCCAGTACCAGCCGCGCGTCCCCCACTCGCGGCGATCGATCTGGCTGATGCCGGGTGCCGTCATCAACAGCACACCGCCTGGAGCCAGTGCGTCGTGGAGGTTCCGCACTGTTGCGTCCAGGTCGTAGATGAACTGCAGCGTTTGCGTGAACACGATGCAGTCGAAGCTGGCGGATGGCAGCGTCGAAGCCACCGATATGTCGCCGACCAACGTCGCACGCGGGTTGTCAGCATGCACATGCAGAATGTCCTGCCGCGTCACCTTCGCGCCGCCATAACGCCTGGAGTAGGCATCGTCGCCGATTTCCAGCACCCGGCCGCGAATGTCCTCGCGGCGGCGACCGAGAAAGCCCTCGATGTAGTAGCGGTCTGCCGGTGTGCCACGACCCCAGCCAAAGTCGTCGTGCACCGGGGCAGTCTGGTCCAGATCGCCCAGTCGAACCGTGCCCAACGGACGACCGCCACGCACCAGTCGGCGCAGGCGGTTGAGAACTGCATCTGGCAGCAACGCCTTGACCCCATGCCGCAGGACAACGGATGGCGAGATGGCAACTGCATCACCCCACTTTCGCATCCGCTCTGCTACCGGCCGTCCCTTCTCGCCGGCCTGCTCCAGGGCGACCCCGGCGTAGTAGCGCTTCCACGCAGCGATCCCCTCGGCCGCCCCTGCCTCGCCGGCATGGCGTCCGAGCACGCTGATCGTCGCGTGAAGCATGCGCCCGGCGTCGCCGGACATATTGCCGCCGTGCCAGCGATACTCCGCGACCACCGCGGGGTAGCTCGTGATGGGGTGAAGCCGTGTCAGCTTCAGGTAAACGTCATAGTCCTCGCAGCGCCGCAGCTCCGCGTCATACCCTCCTGCCGCGCGGAGCGCCTGTGTTCGGTAAAGGACAGTGGCGTGCATGCCGATGGGGTTGCCGCGCAGCATGGTCTGGTAGGGCAGGTCGCCCGGCGGGGTGTAGAGGTCTGCGGATATGGCCTCGCCATGCGTGTCGATACGCCGGAAGCCCCCATAGGCGAACGCGGCTTCCGGACTCTGCCCCAAGGCCTGCAGTCCGCACTCGAGTGCCCTCGGCAGCAGCCTGTCGTCGGCATCCAGAAAGCAGATGAACTCAGTGTCGGCCGCCGCCAGGCCGGCGTTGCGCGCCGCCGCCAGTCCCTGGTTCGCCTGCCGGATGATCCGCACGCCGGGAAAGCCGCCCACAACCTGTTCCGGCCGATCCTCGGAACCGTCATCGACCACGACGATCGCCGACGCCGCAACGGTCTGCGCGAGAGCGCTGCCGATCGCATCTCCGAGGAAATGTGCGTGATTGTAGGTGTTGATGACGATGGTTACCCCGCCAGTGCCAGCAGGCGGAACCGAGGCATCATGTGGGTCGGCGTGCCAAACCATCGGTTGGCGTTACTCCGTCTGGACTATCCACATGCTTATAGAAATACCGCAATCCATCAAAGTAACCACGCAGTTCATCCTTAAAGACGATGTCATCCGGCTTGCGGATGCCGAGCGTGATGCGTGTGGCGCGTCGGGCATAGAGATAGGGCATCTGCAGCAGTAACCGCCGAAGGTTGCCCCAATGCCCGAAGCGCTGGAACTGGATGAGCAGCGAGACGACGTAGCCCTGAACGTAGTCGTGGATCTGCTTGTGCAGCCCCGCCATCTCGGTCCGATGGCGGTGGTACGAAACGATTGTCGGCTCGTAGCGGCAGGTGCCGCCCCCGGCGATCACCCGGTACCACATCTCGGAGTCGCCGCTGCAGCCCGCGGCCCCGGCGTCGAGGCGGACGTCAAAGGCCCCGATGCGGGCAAAGATGGATCGCCGGAATGCCATGCTGGCGCCGGCACCGATGTCGGATGCCGGACAACCCAGCATTCGGTTCCGCGCCATGAACTCCGGGCCGTAATCGATCCGCCGATAACCCCTGCCAAATGGCCACTTGAACTCGAATGATCGCTGCGCCTCTGTGCGCAGCTCCATCGGCAGCACGAGGCCGGTGACCGCCTCGATTTCCGGCGCGTCGAAGGCGAGCACCATCTGTTCGGCCCAGCGGGGGTGCAGCGCCACGTCGTCATCGCAGAACGCAACGATGTCGGATCCCGCGGCGCGCAGCCCGGCGTTCCGCGCATAGTCGAGCCCGGCTCGCGGCTCGTGCACGTACCTGACCTGTGGGTAGATCTCGACGACTTGACGGGCAGATTGCGTACCACTGTTGTCGACGACGATGATCTCGTCCGGCGTACGGGTCTGGCTCCGGAACGATGCGAGACACTTGGCGAGATCGCCCGGTCGGTCGCGGGTCGGGATGAGAACGCTGAGGCTGAGCGCGGCTGGCGGCGCCCCGGCCTCGGCCACCGGCGGAACGGCGATGCGCTGGCCATGCTCGATGATCGTCGCTTGATCCGGGAGGGCGACAGCGGGCTGAACGATCCACTGGCCGACGGGTCGATCGCTCCGCCAGTAGACGATCAATGCTCCGGCTCCGGGCGTATGCTGTACATCCTCGCCGATTAAGGACGTTACGAGATCGACATGCAGAATCGGCCAATGCGCAGCTGCCGATGTTGACTGGTCGTCCATTTGGTCCAATTCTTGGTACGCACACCGGGCGAAGGTAGCGGCTTGCCGCGAGTGTTGGAAGCTCGACTGGGGATACTCGTGCTGCGCAAGTTAATATCCGCTGTGCTTGTCTCCCCCAGCAGTCCGCTGTTTCCCCTCGCTGTCCGTTTCGTCTGGACCATTCCGGTCGTCGCCGTGCTTGTGTCGCTGGCGGGAGCGGCCGAGGGGCTGAGCATCGGGCTGCTGATGCCGCTCCTCGACACGATGGCGGGTAACGCTTCGTCAGCCCCGACGAGCATCCTTGGCTCCGCCGACTGGTTCCCGGCAGAATACCGCCTTCCAGGCCTCGCGGTGCTGATCCTCTTGGGCATCATCCTCAAGGGAGTGCTGGGGGTTACCAGCGCCGTCTTCATCCAGTGGGTTGATGGACAGGCGAGCCACGCCATTCGCATGCAGCTGGCCGAGCGGCTCGTCAACGTCGGTTATCCGTTCCTGCTGCGTGCTGACTCAGTGCGCCTGCTGAACATCATCTCGACGGAGTCCTGGCGCGCATCGGACGCCATCCAGTTGATGTTCCGCGCCCTTTCCAGCGTCGTCACGATCATCGTTTTCCTGGTGTTCGTCGCCCTGGTCCAGTGGCAGCTGTTCATCGTTGCGCTGGCGGGCGTCGTCGTCATTCGCCTGTTGCAGACCATTGCGACGAGGAATGTGAAGCGGATCAGCAGCAGGGTCAGCGCCGCCAACCTCAGCCTTGGCCAACGAATGGTCTCGCTGTGCCTCGGCATCCCCCGGCTCGTTCGCCTGTTCGGTCGTCAGCGCGAGGAACGGCAGCACTTCGACGCCGTCTCCGATGAAGTGCGGCGCGCCATGCTTGATGCTGCCGTGGTGACTTCGGCGGTCGGGCCGATTTTCGAGGTACTCTATGCGCTGCTCTTTCTCGGCATCTTCATGGCCGCCCACGCGCTCGGCGTCGGCCTCAGCACGCTGCTCGTGTTCCTGCTGCTGATGTACCGCATGCAGCCCCACATTCGCGACCTCAGCACGGCCGGTGTCGAGATCGGGACCCGGCGCAGTTCGATCGCCGAAGTGGAGTGGCTGCTCGATGCCTCCAGGGCCGAACCGGTGCAGGGTGGCACCTTGCCGTACCCAGGCCTTCACGATCGCGTCGAGTTCGATAAAGTCAGCTTCGGCTATGACGGCGATCTGGGCGACGGGGCAGCCCTGCGGGATGTCAGCTTTGCTATTCGAGCCAACCGTGCCACCGCTCTTGTCGGGCGCTCAGGGTCTGGCAAGTCCACCGTCGTCAACCTCTTGGCGCGGCTGATCGAACCGAGCAACGGCACGATCCGGCTCGACGGCGTTCCACTCGCCACTATCGATCCTACCCCCCTCCGGGCCAGCATGGCGATCGCCGGGCAGGACGCAGAACTCTTCGACGGGACGATAGTCGAGAACATCGCCTATGGCCGCGTCGGTGCGACCGAGGCCGAAGTGGTGGCCGCAGCAAAACGTGCCGATGCGCACGCCTTCATTTCCGCTCTGCCACTCGCCTACGGCACGGAGCTCAAGGGGCCTAGCTACGGCCTGTCGGGTGGCCAGCGGCAGCGCATCGGCCTCGCGCGGGCCCTACTGCGCGATCCCGACATCCTCATCCTTGACGAGGCGACCAGTGCCGTCGACGTTGTCTCCGAGCGGGCCATCATGGACCTGGTGACAAACCGGCGCCCCGGCCAGACCTTGATCGTCATCAGTCACCGTCAGTCGACCATCGCCTACTGCGAGGACTGCATCGTCCTCGAAGCCGGCGAGGTACTTGAAGCGAGGCCGACCAGCGAGGTCTCGACGGCATTGGTCCGGGAGGCGCTGCAATAACGGCAGCTTAGTCCTGAGGGAATTGCAGTCCCAGCCGAGACCAGAACATCCGCGAACGCAATCGGCGCGGGCTGTCCCGCCTCCGGACCTCGAACCTCGGTATGGCGAAGCGATCTCCGCCGAACTGAGCCATGCTGTCGTTTAGCGCAAAGCCCAGCGTATACCCCGCCGCCTCCGTCGCCGCCTGCACCCGGCGATCATGCTCGCCGAAGGTGTAGGCGAAGGACCTGATCGGCCCGACGCCCAGCGCGTCAAGGTCGGACTTGCTGCCGGCAACCTCATCGATCAACTCGGCGTCCGACAGTCGCGGCAATTCCGGGTGGGTGCGGGTGTGGGCACCGATCTCAATACCGCCTCGACGCAATTGTTCGAGGCCCTGCTGATCGAGCAGGGACATCGCCCGCCCGCCCTTCGCGACGTCCCACGAGTTGGTACCACCCAGTTCCCCCGACACGGCGAAGCCGATCGCCGGGATCGACCTCTCTTGTAGGATCGGCAACGCTACATCTCGAAGATCGGTGTAGCAGTCATCGAACGTCACCAGTACTGGCTTGCGGGGCAGCGGCGCGTTCTCGGTCAGATACCGGTGCAACTGGGTGCCGTCGATAAAGCTATGTCCCGAGGCCAGCAACGCGTCGAGATGCGCCGCCAGTTCCTCCGGCGGCAATCCGTATGGAGCGAGGAACCCTGCACCCGACAGATCGGTGACGGCGTGGAAGCACAGCACTGCCACGGGCTGCGGCTTGGGCATTCCGCCCGCCTGACCCACACCGCGCCAGTACAGCATGTCGCGAACGTTGAAGAAGAGTCTCGCCCACCGTTCGTTGTCGCGGGCCCTGTCGAATCCGTACAGTGCCAACCTCCTCAGCCCCTCGGCAATCGGCGTCGTCAACCACCACAGCTTCGCCATTGGCCGCCAGTACCGCCTGGCACGGTGGCTGTCGTTTGCCTTGAACAGGTCTGTCGCCCGGTCGGGGTGTTTTCGCGCGAACGCCACATCGGCCTTCCCCGCGTCCTGCCACTGCTTCAGGTAGTGCTTCGGACCGACCACATAGTTCTGCCATGTGATGGCCGACGGGTTGAACACGACCCGAGCGCCCTGCTGCAGCAAGCGATGGCCGAGGTCGATGTCCTCGTTGCCGTAGCTCCCGCCCTCGGTGAAGCGTCCATCGAAACCGTGCAGGTCGGCGAACAGTGCCCGCGGCAGCGAAATCTGGCCGGTCAGAATGTCGTGAAGCGTCAACTGGCCACCGGCCTCTAGCCGGGCCCGTCGCGCTTCGGCCCACTCATCGACCCCGCGCGAGATCAGCGTGTCAGGCGTGTCCGGGTGCAACGGAAGGTGACCCAACACCACGTCAGCTCCCTCCCGGTGCGAACGCCGGTGCTCGACCAGCAACTGCGGGTGCGCTTCCATGTCGTCGTCGATGAACAGCAGGTACTCGCCGCGGGCGGCTCGTGCGCCCTGATTGCGGGCGCTGCTGGCCCCGGCGTTGGGTTGCTCGATGACCTCAAGCGGAAAGGGGAGATCGAGCGCTCGAAGCGTCGCGGCGGTGCCGTCGGTTGAGCCATCCGCCACGACGATGCACTCGAACGGGATGCCGCCTTCCAGCGTCGCGAGCGATCGCATCAGCGCCACGACCAGGTCACGGCGCTGATAGGTCGGCACGACGATGCTGAACTCGGGCTCGCCCATTTGGCCTCCCTTCTCGCGAAAAGGATCGGTTCCAGTATATCCGGGACTCAGCGCGCGGTGCTTCGGCACCGCTATTAAGGTTATCGGCTATATCGTTGCTACAAACGGGTTAATTCTCGGGTATCATTCGCGAATGACAGTCCTTGAACTACCTTTTGGGGCAAGTGTGCGACCGGCGGTGGTTCCGCGTCGCCCGCCCGCGGTGGCGTGGACCGCAGAGCGGTTGCTCGCTGGTCTCGTGACAGGGGAGCGAGGCAGGTGAGGGTCGCCGTCGTACACGACTGGCTGGTGGTCGAGGGCGGCGCGGAGCGCGTCCTGCGCGAGATCCTGGCGCTGTTTCCCGACGCAGATCTGTTCTCGGTGGTCGATTTCGTGCCGGAGGGACACCGCGAGTTCCTTGGCGGGCGAACCCCGCGGACCACCTTCGCCCAGCACTTGCCGTTCGCGCGCCGCCACTACCGCAAGTACCTGGCGCTGATGCCCCTGGCGATCGAACAACTGGATTTCTCGGGCTACGACCTGGTCATCAGCTCATCCTACGCCGTAGCCAAGGGCATCATCACCGGGCCCGCTCAGGTCCACGTCTGCTACCTGCACAGCGCTGCGCGTTACGCCTGGGATCTGCAGGCCACCTACCTGCGCGAAGCCAGGCTCGAGCGCGGTCTGCTGAGTTGGTTGGCCCGCTGGCAACTACACAAGTTTCGGATCTGGGACGTTCGCACTGCCAACGGGGTTGATCACCTTCTCACCAACTCGCAGTTCGTCGCCGGGCGCGCTCGCAAGATCTACGGGCGCGAGGCTGTCGTCGTGCACCCGCCCGTCGATGTTGAGGCGTTCGCACTGGGCACGCAGCATGAGGACTTCTACCTGACCACCTCTCGGCTCGTACCCTACAAGCGCATACCGCTGATCGTCGAAGCCTTCGCGGGGATGCCGGACCGCCGCCTCGTCGTCATCGGCGATGGCCCCGAGATGCCCGCCGTTCGTGCCGCCGCCGGGCCAAACGTCACCGTTCTGGGTTATCAGGAGCGGGCCGTCGTCGTCGACTACATGCGCCGCGCCCGTGCCTTCGTCTTCGCCGCCGAGGAGGACTTCGGCATTACCCCGCTCGAGGCTCAGGCCGCCGGCACGCCGGTGATAGCCTTCGGCCGGGGCGGCGCGTTGGAGACCATCGTCGCCGATCCCCCTGGCAGTCGGACAGGCGTGTTCTTCGGAGAGCAATCGGTGGCCTCGATCCAGGCGGCCGTCGCCGAGTTCGAGCAGCTCAGTCCGGCTATCTCGCCGGCCGCCTGTCGCGAGAACGCGCTCCGCTTCTCGGGGGAACGTTTCCGCCGCGCCTTCATGGACGAGGTCGCCTTTGCCCTGAGCGGGGGCGATCGACCGGCTTCGCAGTTGCCGGCGCAGAGGGTAGGGCGACGGTGATGGCCGTGCGCGCCCTTGTTGGAAGGCTCGCTGGCAAGCTTAGTCCACGCACGTGGGCCGGGCTGGCGTCGGTCTTCACCTGGCAGGCCGCGAACTACCTGTTGCCGCTGCTGACCTTTCCTTACCTCGCTCGCGTGCTCGGCGTGCAGGGATTCGGCTACCTGGGCGTCGCGCTTGCGGTACAGGCCTTCGCGTCGATCGTCGTGGATTGGGGCTTTGCCTACACAGCAGCCCGCGCCGTTGCCCAGCAACGTCAAGCACCAGATGCAGTCAACCGGATCATTTGGGCGACGGTTGCAGCGAAACTGGGACTGGCCCTCCCAACCATCGCGACCGTCGTCGCTGGCACGATGCTGCTGGTCACCGATCCAGTGCTTCGGCTCACCATTTTCGCGTCGCTTTCGGGCCTGCTGGGGGCGGTCCTGTCGCTTGAATGGGCTCTGCGCGGCAGCGAGTCCTTTCGTCAGTTTACCGCGACATCAGTCGCGGGGCGGCTACTCGTCGTGCCGCTATTCTACCTTCTGGTGCATGAACAGGGCGACGTCTGGATCGCCGCCGGCCTGACCAGTCTGAGTGGGTTGTTCGTCGCTGCTCTGACCATTCGGGCGGCTCTGCGGCAGGGCTTGCTCCGTGGTCCCGAACTGTCGTTCGCGGCAATCGTGTCGCAACTGGCTGGCGGCAGCTACATGTTCATCTCGGCTGTCCTCACCAACATCTACTCCAGCGGACTATCGCTCATCCTCGTGCTCACTTCGGGTACCCACCAGGCAGGCCTGTACTCCGGCGCGGATCGCACCAAGTGGCCATTCATCAGCCTGCTCAACCCCGTCATCATGGTCGCCTATCCCAAGATGAGCGCTCTGGCGGGGGAAGCTGCCGACGAGGCCCGGCGCACTGCGCTTTCGCTGTTGAGGTTGCATGCGGTCGTTGGATCGGGCATCGCCATCGCCCTGTTCGTGTCGGCTCCGCTCGTCGTTGCGATCCTCCTCGGGGACCAGTTCGACGCTGCCGTGCCTGTGCTTCGCATTCTGTCAGCTATGATCGTTTTCAACGCTCTGAACTCCGCCATGGGTACACTGATCATGCTGCCCTTCGGGCTCAACCGGCAGTTGACGCTCAGCATTCTGGCGGGCGCGATAACGGCAGCACTGACCGCCCCGTTCCTTTGCCTCTCATATGGGGCGTTGGGCGCAGCGGTTGCCCTCAACCTGGCGGAAGCAGCCGTGACGATCAGCCTGTTTCTGAGGCTGCGCGCCAGCCTGCCCTGGTTCCGCTTGGGATTCGGGCGATGACGAAGGAAACACTGGGTCACCAGGGTCGCGCCAAACCGCAGATGAAGAAGCCGCGGAAACCCCCTTCGGTCTCGCCGCAAAGGCTGACGCTCTCCGTGGTAGTCCCCAGCTACATGCGGCCGGTCGAGTTGCGTCGGTGCTGCGAGGCATTGTCTCGGCAGGTTCAACCCGCCGACGAAATCATCATCGTATGGCGCGCCGGAGATGAGGTCACCGAGCGCCTTGTCGCCGAGGTCGCCGGGTGGGGCGGCAGCATCGTTGCCGTGCGGGTGGAGCAACCCGGCCAGGTGGCCGCCCTTAATGCTGGACTACGCGCTGCGAAGGGCGACATCGTCGCCTTCACCGATGACGACGCGGCGCCCCTTCCGGACTGGACCTTGCGCATCGGGCAGCACTTCAGCGCCGACGATCGCCTGGGCGGTCTTGGTGGACGCGACCACTGGGACGGCGTACGCGGCAAAGGCAGCCACGCCGTAGTCGGCCGAGTGCAATGGTTCGGTAGATGCATTGGATTTCATCATGCCGGCGTCGGCGATCCGCGGCGTGTCGAGATACTTAAGGGAGTCAACATGAGCTTCCGCCGTAGTGTCATCGAACCGATCGGGTTCGATCATCGACTGCGCGGCGAGGGGGCCCAGGTCGCCAACGACCTCAACCTGGCGTTGCAAGTAAAGAAGCGTGGCTGGACACTTACCTACGATCCGAGCGTCGCCGTGGATCACTACATGGCCGTCCGTCACGATGACGACCAGCGCACCTATCGCAGCGCCCTTGCTCAATCCAATGCCTCTCACAACTCGGCGTTGTCGTTGCTCGAGTACCTGCCGGCCTGGCGGGTGCCGATATATCTCATCTGGGCCCTGGCCATCGGCTCCAGCGAAATACCCGGAATCGCGCAGGCTATGCGCCTTCAGATGAGAGGCACCAAGAGCGTCGGCCGCATCTATCGTGCTTCGCTGCACGGAACTCTGGCGGGCATTGGCACATGGCTGCGTCGATGATCGAGGGTGACGTCCAACGTCGGAAGCTGGCTTATCTGGTCAGCCCGCCCGCCCTGCTGCAGATCGCCGTCCTCGTTCTCTGCGCCGCGGCCCTGCTCGCGGGGCAGGGACGTCTTGTGTATTACGCGTTCACGCCGCTGTGCCTGATGGCCGGCTTCGTGATGTTTCGGCGCTACCCGGCGCACTATGTCCACTTCACCATGTGGCTCTGGATGCTGTCGCCGTTCATACGACGCGTGGTCGATTGGCAGACGGAGTTCAACAACCTCAACCCTGTGCTGCTCGCACCGCTTGCCGTGAGTTGCCTATCGTTCCTGACCGTTGTCAGGATCTCACGCCACCTGCACGAGAACCGCTACTATCCGTTCGGCATCTTGCTGCTGATGGCGATCATCGCATTGCTGATCGGCATCATCGTCTCGGGGGCCTTCGCCGCCGGGTACACTTTCCTCTCGTGGCTGGCGCCCATTTCGGTTGCATTCTACATCCTCGCTCAGCCCGCTCATGCTCAGGCCTTCGGCAGGGCTATGCTGGGCGCGCTGGCGTTTGGCGGCCTGGTTGTCGGCAGCTACGGTATCTACCAGTACTTCGTGGCCCCTGAATGGGACACAGCCTGGATGATCAGTTCGACCATGACATCCATCGGCAATCCCGTTGCCGGCGAGATACGAGTTTTCTCGACGCTGAACGCGCCCGGGCCAATGGCGAATTACCTCGCCGCCTCTCTCGTTGTCCTGGCCGCCAACCGGAGCGTCTTGCGTTGGGTTGCGGCTTTGCCGGCAACGGCTACGCTGCTGCTCTCGCTGGTCCGGTCCGGGTGGGGCGGGCTGGTGGTAGGACTGTTTGCCATGCTCATGATGGGGCCTCCGCGACTTAAGGCTCGATGGCTGCTGTCGATCCTGCTGACGGCCGTCGTGGCGGTACCGCTGCTCAGCATGCTGCCGTTTGCGGACACGGTAGTGCAGCGCTTTGCGACCATCGCCAATGTCGAGGACGACACCAGTTTCCAGGTTCGAGCCAGTTTCATCGATGCCATGCTGAACGCTACGTTCGTGAACCCCATCGGACGCGGCATGGGCGCTACCGGCGCCGGCACCCGGCTGGCCAGTGCATCGGGTGATTTAGGAGAGTACGGCAATTTCGACAGCGGCGTACTCGACATCTTCTACACGTTTGGTTGGGGCGGTTTCATCGTGATCGGGGCGCTCGTCACGATCGTCGTTCGGGCCATCCGCCACGGGCGTCGCAGTATCGAGGGGAGCACCGCGGCCTCGGTCGGAATTGCGACGCTGTCGCAGTTGCTGTTTGTTAACATGTTGATACTTGGGCCCGGAATGCTCATTCTGCCCTTCTTGGCGCTTGCCATTGTATTGGGCGAGAGTAGTCTGAAATCCAGGGCTGCGGTGCCCAGGGGCGAAGAGCGGTGAGGATCGCTATCGTTACACACCGGTTCTCCCGAAATGACGGGCAGGGCCGGGTGAACTATGAGACGGCGTTGCGGGCGGCGGACCTCGGCCACGAGCTCTACTTGGTTGCCGCGCATGTCGCGCCGGAGCTGCTCGAGCGCGAGAACGTGCACTGGGTGCCAATCTCGTACGGCATCATCCCCACGAGCCTGATCCGCTATCAGGTCTTTGCGTTTCGGAGCTGGCTCTGGTTGCGCGCCAACCGCTCACGGCTGGATGTCATCCACGTAAACGGCGCAATCACCTGGGCGCGCGGTGACCTGAACTCTGTGCATTTCGTGCACAACGGATGGCGCCGGTCGAGCGCCTTTTCCAATTCGCCGGGGCTGCGAGGCGCCTATCAGGCGCTTGACACCTGGGTCAATTCTATCGCCGAGCGGCGTTCCTTCGCCGACGCGACACACATCGTGACCGTGTCGCCCAATCTGGCTCGCGAGATTGCAGAACTGAAGATCGAGCCTGAGCGGATCGACGTGGTTCAGAACGGCATCGATGCCGCCGAGTTCGCGCCGGGTCCAGGCGATCGTCCCAGATTTGGCCTGCCGCCGGGGGGAGTCGTGGCGTTGTTCACCGGCGACCTGCGGACGGAGCGAAAGAACCTTGACACCGTCTTGAGCGCCGTGGCGGGGGTGCCGAAACTGCACCTGGCGGTGGCTGGAGCATTCGAGGGTAGTCGCTTTCCGGCCCTGGCTCGGAGGCTGGGGATAGGCGACCGCGTCCACTTTGTCGGCATGATCAAGGAAATGCCGCTGCTCCTGCGTTCCGTGGATTTCTGCGTGTTCCCGTCCCGCTACGAGCCCTGGGGAATGGTCGTGCCTGAGGCTATGGCGGCGGGGCTGCCGGTGATCACCTCGAGGTCCACCGGGGCCAGTGAGATCGTCACCGGCGGTGCCGGCTTTGTGATCGACGATCCAGACGACGTGCACGCACTTGCTCAGGCAATTCGCACGGTCGCATCCGATGCCGCGATGCGGTCGGCGGCGGGCGCCAAGGCCCGTGCGATTGTGCAGCCGATGTCGTGGGCGAAGATGGCAGATCAGTACGTCGCTCTTTACACCAAGCTCTCGGCGGAGCGCCAAACCAGGATTGGCTCTCACCATTGAGAGCGCTGCAGGTCGGCCTCGACTGGTTTCCCGAGCGCGCGGGCGGCCTGTCGCGCTACTTCTACGAAATGCTCGCCGCTGCACCCTCCGTAGGGCTCGACCTGCACGGATTGGTGACGGGATCCAACGACATCGCCGCCAGTACCGATGGCCGGGTCGCGGCGTTTGCCGACAGCGCCGCGCCCATGCCACAGCGGCTGCTGGCCGCGCGGAGAGCCGTTGCCGCTGAGTTGAAAGCCTTCGATCCACAGGTGGTCGGTTCCCACTTCGCCCTCTACACCAGGGCGGCCCTCGATCGGATCGACCGCCCGCTCGTCAACCATTTCCATGGCCCGTGGGCCCTGGAAGCGGCAGTGGAGAAGGGAAGGGCACCTTCTGCGCTCCGCCGCTGGATCGAGGCGTCCACCTATCGCCGCGCCGACCTGTGCGTCGTCCTCTCTGCTGCCTTCGGCAAGCTGCTGAGCGAGACGTACGGCGTCTCACCCGCGCGGATTAGGGTGGTCCCGGGCGGCCTGGACGCAGCGCGATTCCGCCCGACCGCCAGCCGCGCGGAGGCACGACAGCAGCTCGGCTGGCCCACCGATCGGCCAATCGTCTTCGCGATCCGGCGGCTGGTGCGACGGATGGGCCTCGAGGCGGCCGTCGCCGCCATCGCCGAGATCAGGGCCACCCGTCCTGAAGTTCTGCTCGTTATCGGCGGACGCGGCCCTCTTCGGGACGAACTCTCCCGGGCGATCGAGGACGCCAACCTGTCGGACAACGTCCGGCTCATCGGCTTTGTCAGCGAGCCCGACCTGCCGCTTGCCTATCGCGCCGCCGATCTTTCGCTGGTGCCGACAGCCAGCCTGGAAGGCTTCGGACTAACCGCGGCCGAGTCCCTGGCGGCCGGGACGCCGGTACTCGTTACGCCCGTCGGTGGGTTGCCCGAAGTCGTATCGGCATTGCGGCCCGACCTTGTGCTCGAAGGCGGCTCGCCCCAGCAGCTCGCGTCGGGCATCAACGCCGCCCTCCTGGGCCACATTCGCCTTCCCGATGCCGCCACCTGTATCGACTACGCGAGCTCGCGTTTCGGATGGCCCAAGGTGATCGCAGACCTCAGAGACGCCTATGCCGCGCTTGTCTGATGCCGCAACCGAACTGCCGGTCCTCTTCATCGACCAGACCGGTGCGCTGGGCGGAGCCGAGCTGAGTCTGCTGGATACGGTCCGGTCCAGATTCGGCACAGCGCGAATGGTCCTGCTGGAGGATGGTCCGTTTCGGGAGGCCCTGGAGGCGGCCGGCGTGGACGTCCAGGTGATCGACGGCGGCATCAAGGTGCGCCGCGATAGCGGGTTCTGGACCGCCCTGGCCAGCACCATCTCGGTACTCCGAAGCGCCATCGCCGTCTCGCGGCAGACCGGCCCCTATGCGCTGATCTATGCCAACACCCAAAAGGCGCTTGTGGTCGGCTTCGTCGCCTCGCTGCTGGCCCGCAAGCCGCTGCTTTGGCACCTGCACGACATCCTCAGCGCCGAGCATTTCAGTCCCACCCTGCGCCGCGTTGCCGTAACCCTCGCCAACCTGCGCGCGAGTCTCGTTCTCGCCAACTCCCGGGCTACCGCCGAGTCTTTTCGTACCGCCGGCGGCAAGGTCACGACGACGGTCATCCATCAAGGCATTTCGTCCACCCCGTTCGATGCCGTCGACGCCGAGGCCGCTGCAGACGCCGTTCGCACGGAATTCGGCATCGGCCGGTCCACCGTCGTCGGAGTGTTTGGACGCCTTGCGCAGTGGAAGGGGCAGCACGTTGCCATTGAGGCACTGCGACAGCTGCCCGACGTCGAGCTGCTTCTCGTCGGCGCACCGCTCTTTGGTGAGGAGGCCTACGAGCAGGAGATACGCCAGCTGGCAGCATCATCGGGTGTCAGTGACCGGGTGCATTTCACCGGCTTTCGCTCCGATGTTCCGCTGCTGATGAAAGGCGTCGACATCGTCGTACACTGCTCGGTCGCCCCAGAGCCATTCGGACGCGTGGTGGTCGAGGGCCTGCTTGCCGGGCGACCGGTCATCGCCGCCAATGCCGGCGGCGCCGCCGAAATCATCGAGAGCGGTGTGCACGGTATTCTCACTTCGCCGGGGGACGCCGACGCCCTCGCTGCGGCGATCGCTGCCCTTGCTGCCGATACTTCGCTACGATCGCGCCTCGCCGCGGCGGGTCGCGCCCGCGCGCTGGACGAATTCTCCCTCGAGGCATGTCTGGCCGCCGTCGATCGCGCCATCGTCGTTGCGGCGAGGGGCCGTAGCTAACCACGCGGCAGCATTCGGCTTATCAACCGGTCGGCAACGGAATACCCTTCGCACCATGACGAAGCCAGCAGCTGCTCCCCTGGTCTCTGTGGTGATCCCGGCCTTCAACGCGGAGGCAACGCTGCGGTCCACCTTGCAATCGGCATTGGCCCAAACCTATCAGCCCATCGAGATCATAGTGGTTGATGACGGCTCGACCGATGGCACGGCTCGGCTGATCGACGAGTTCACGGCAGCGCACCCGCGTATCCGCCGCATCACCACCACCAACGCCGGTGTGGCGGCCGCGCGAAACACCGGAATGGAAGCAAGCTCCGGCAAATACGTGGCGCCGCTGGATGCGGACGACCTCTGGCACCCCGCCCGCGTCGCCGAGCATGTGGCCGCACTCGAGGCTGCAGCCGATGACACTGTCGTGGCGTATTCGCCCTTTGCCATCATTGATGCCGACGACCGCATCACCGGCTACTCACCGGTCTACCGTTGCGACGGTGAGGTCTTCGACTTCCATCTGCGGGACAACCTCGTTGGAAACGGCAGCAGCTTGACGATGCTTCGTGCCGCGGCGCTCGCTGTGGGGGGCTATCCCACCTTCTTGCGGGAGGAGGGGGTTCAGGGTTGCGAGGATCTGTTCATCCAGCTGAAACTGGCCCACGCATACCGCTTCATCAGCGTTCCGCACGTGCTCATCGGCTACCGCAAGACCAATGGCAACATGTCCACCGGCGAAGCCCGGATGTTGCGGTCCCGCATCCGGGTCATCCGGAAGATGGCCGAACTGCCCGGCGTCACCGACCGCCCAGCATACTACCGCGCGCTCTACGACAGCTGCGGGCTGCTCATCACGTGGCTGTTGTACGATGAAGGGAGGGGACCAGCCTTCGCCGAGCTTAAGCGTCAGGTGCAGGGCCCGGCGGACACGGTCCTGGTACCGCTGTTCGCCGCCTGCCATGCCTCAATGCGAGGGGCACGACGCTTCGCCAAGCGCTTCCTCGGCCCCGTGCGAAAGCCCGGAGCCGCCGGCCCGCGCTTCAGCGAGTGGATCAACAGCTGATCAGGTGGTTTCGCTGTAGTAGTAGCTCTCATACTTTCCTTTGTACGAAGCACTCGCTCGGTCTTGCTGGTTGAGGACGGCCTGCAACTCCGCATCCGGACCCTTGGCATCCTTGAGGCTGGCAAGCGCCATCTTCGCCTCGGTCTGTGACGTCGTCCCCGAGCGCAAGACGAACAGGATGAAGTCGGCAGCTTGCGCCAGGTACAGTCCATCGACCACCGGGCCTACCGGCGGGGTGTCGAGGATGACGACGTCGAAGGTGCTGCGAGCTTTCTCCAGCATTCTTGCAAAAGCACGACCGGTGACCAATTGGTCGGTCGGTACGTCGCTGGGCCGAGCGCCGACGATGACGCGCGCCTCGGTAGCGGGGTCCTTGTCCACCAGCGTCGGCAGATCGGGCTCTGCATCGTCGTTGCTCAGGAAGTCGATCAGCGATGCCGAAGGGTTGACGCCGATCATCTTGTGAATCGTCGGCTTGCGCAGGTCGCAGTCGATGATCACCACCTTGCGTCGCGCCAGTGCATAGGCACGGGCCAGGGACAGTGCGACTGTGCTCTTGCCCTCGTTGGCCGTCGACGAGGTGACCATAATCACCACCTTGCTAGCCGCCCCGACGCCTGCCTTCAGCGCCTTCCGGTGTGCAACCTGATCGATCGCAACCTTGATGCGTCTCACTCCCTCCGGGAACGAGGACATCGCCGCTGTTACCATCAGGTCCGCCAGGCCTCCAGTGCCGGATCCATCGCGCCCCGCGGCCTTCTCTCGCGGCAGCGCCGCCGCTATGGGAACCCGCAGAACGGCCGCCGCTTGTTCCTCGGTCAAAACGCCGCCGAGGATATTCTCGCGCAGAAACGCCAGTACGACCCCAAGCCCCAGCCCGGATAGCCCTGCCAGCGCCAGTGTCAGGTTTATGTTCGGAAAGGACGGCCGGCTCGGCGCCAGCGCGGATGAGACCACCCGGCTGTCGGCCACCTGGAGGGACGCTTGCGCCTCCATGTCCTGAATGCGGGTCAGCAGCGTCTGATACTGCGACCGGGCAAGCTCGGAGCCCTGCTGCAGCTCATAGATCTTGGCCAGAATATCGGGCGATAGCGAACTGCTCAGCACCGCCGTCCGCAGCTGCTGGCGGACTTCACCTTCCTGCGTCTGTGCGGAGGAAACGCTCTGGCGCAGCGTACTCAACTCGCCCGCGGCTGCATCGACGAGGCGTTGCTGGACTTTATCGAGCTCGGCGCGAAGGTTGATGCTCTGATCGGCCGATGCAGTCTGGATACGCGCCGTAAGGTCCTGCTGCTGCCGATCGAGTTCGGCCAGCGCCTCGGATTGCAGCGTCTTGGCGAGTGTGGTCCAGTTGCGCTGGCTGAGGCTCGCCTGAGCCAGCTCGGCGCGCTCGGCGTCTGCCGCGCGCGTTGTCGTAAGCCCGTTGAGCCGGTCGCGCATCCCGGCGATGTCGCTGCGTCCCGTCTCGGTGACGATTTGTGACAAACTCGAGTCGATGAACGAGTCGAATGCGCCTTCCGACGTGACGATGGCTTCTCGCGCCTGCACCATGCGCGCCTGCAGGGCGTCGCGCGACATCAAGCTGCCGCTCACCTTCGCCGCAACCTGATCCTGAATGTAGGCGGCCGCCCACGCATTGGCGATCTCCGCCGCGCGCTTTGGGTCCTCCATCGTCACCGTCATGTCGATCAGGTTTGTGCCTCGTCGCCGATGGACTTCAAGGGCGTTGCGGAACGTGGTGAGCGCCCGTCCGAGCGCGGCCTCGCCAGTCGGCAGGGTAGGGCGGGCGATCTGCAGGAACGCCATCACCCGGTCGACCAGTCCCAGCTTCACCCCCAGTTCGGGGTCGCTTACCAGGTTTGTGTCCTTGATGACGGTCATCAGGATGCTGGTCGACTGCAGGATTTCCACCTCGCTGTCGACGCGGGCATTGTCGATCTCGGCGTTGCTGCCCTGATAGGACGGATCGAGCAGGTTCTTCTGGCTTGTGTCGACAAGCAGCAGCACGGACGCCGAGTACTTTGGCGTCAGCGAGAAGACGACGAGCGCTGCTAACCCCACGGCCACCACCAGGACAATGATGATCAGCCGTAACTGGCGCCGCAGCAGCCCAACGAGATTTCGGAGTTCGAAGTCAGCGTCTTCCATAGCACCGCACGAATAGAACGGAGAAACGGCAGGCGCCGCCTTGCCCATAACAGATGCCCAATATGGGCGTGAGCATCAACACACTTCTCCGAACACCCTTAAGACATCAGAGGATAGCGTAACTTAGCGGCCCGTCGCTAGAAATGTCGGCGCACGATGTGCCTGCAGCCGCACCGCCGTCAGCCTCCCGCTGGCGAATGCTCCAGTGTCGATTCCGATGCGCCACGGCCTGATTTCAGGCTCGCTCGTCGGCGTGTGGCCATGCACGACCACGACGTCGGCAGCGCCGCCCTTCTCGAGAAACGGCGCCCGGATCCACAGCAGATCGTCGTCCGCCTGCTCCTCGATCGACACGCCTGGACGGATGCCGGCATGGACGAAGTACTGACCGGGCAGAGACAGGCTGATCGGCAGCGAGCTCAGGAACTCGAGGTGCGTATCCGGAATCAGGCTGGCGAGGTCGCCGGCGATGGCTCGCGCAGCCCGCGGGCCCTGGCCGATCGGGCGCTGGCGCATCCCGTAGGACCGTGCGGTCTCGAGCCCGCCAAATTCGAGCCATTGCGCGTTGGCCACGGGGTCGGCGAGGAAGTCGAGCAGCAGTTGCTCGTGGTTGCCTGCCAGCGCGATGCGCCGGAACCCCGCAGGGGGCGCCGACATCAGGTGCCCGATCACCTGCGCCGAGTTCGGCCCGCGGTCGATGTAGTCCCCCAGCGTCACCAGCCAGCGCTCGCCGTCGCCGACGTCGGCGGCATCTTCGGCGATCATCTTCTCCAGCAGCCGCAACTCGTCGAGGCACCCGTGGATATCGCCGATCGCGTAGATCACAGCAGGCCATTCGGCAGCCGCCAGCCGCGCTCGGGCAGCGATGGTTGGAACGACGGGCCGTTTCCGGCCGAGCAGGGTGCGGAGTGCGTTGAGCATCAGTGCGTTGAAGAGTGGCTGCTCCGGGCGACGCCCGCAACCCCTGTCGCGACGATCGCGAGGAACAGGAGCGTGTTCGCCTGGATCTCGAGGCTGAAATCCACCAGCGAGTGCGTTGCGCCGACCACCAGCACACCGAGGCCGGCGAGCTTCGCTGTCCAGTCCGACCGGACTCGGCCGAGTCCGCGCACGATGCGGAAACCCGCCGCCAGCAGCAGCACGATCGGGATCGAACCCGCGATCAACCCCAGTTCTACCCACAGAGCGAGATACGAGTTGTGTGCCCGGTCCCACACCATGTCGGCACTGACCGGAGCCTGGTGGAACAGTGGGTAGGCGAGCTCGAACGCGCCGCCGCCGTAGCCGACATAGGGACGCGCGAGGATCATCTGCACCACCTGCGCGTAGAGATCGAGGCGCACGTCGGAGGCACTTTCCACCGACCCCAGGCGCTCCAGCAGGCCCTGTCCGTAGGTGAACAGGCCGAGGACGATCGCCAGGCCGAAAATCGCCAGCAGCGCCAGCAGTTTGCCGCGGCCACCGACGCGCGACACGCTCACCACGATGATCGTCAGGCTGCCCGCCACCGCCGCGCCGAACCCCATGCGCGACTGGGTCGCGAACAGAGCCGCGACGATGACTGCGTAAGCGAGCAGGTAGAGCAGGATCATCGGATCGAACCGGCGCACCGCCGGCACGCCCTCGTCCTCATCATCGTGCCGGACAAGCTTCCCCGCCGCCAGCGCCATCGCGACGACCGCGCCGAACGCGAGGAAAGTGGCAAAGGAGTTGCGGTTGACGAAGGTCGCGGTCGCCGACCCGGCATAGGCCCATTTCGGCAGGCCGAGGATGGTGTCGCCCAGTTGCACCAGGGAGACGAACCCATAGAGCGCATAGGCCGTGACAATGATCAGCGTCGCATTGAGAATGAAGGTCTTGCGCCGGTGGTTGGTCGCGACCTGCAGCATCAGCAGGTAGAACACAGCATAGGTCACCATCCGCAGCAGCATCAGCCAGGTCGATTGAGGTGCGAGGCTGATGGTGTTGGGCGTGAGAACCGTACCAGTCGGCGTGGCGATGGCGAATGTGTTCCGCACCAGCTCGGCCCAGGGCCCGAACAGGTCGAACGGCACCGTCTGCACGATCAGGAACAGACCCAGCAACGCCGCGAGCAACACCGACATCCGCATGTGCCGGAAGCCGTAGCGGGCCGCCTCGCCCAGCCGGCCAAGCCGGTACGAGTAATAGACGCCGATCAGCCCGACTACGACAGCGGTCGTGGCCCAGAAGAATCCCCGGTTGCTTCCGAGGGGGATCGGAGCCAGCGCCACCACCAGCATCAGCAACCGCGCAGCACTATCGTTCAACTGCGACTGCCGGCTCCACAGCGCCGGGCGCGCCATTCGGCGCCCCTGTTCGGACCGTGTTGAGGTGATCTCGATCTGCGACATGCTAGCCCCCGACCGAGCGATCGGCGGCCGCGCCGACCTGCGAAACGAAGCGGCGCTGGTCCGCCTCGGGCATGGTTTCGACGATGGCGGTGATCCGCTCGCGGAACCCGGTATCGTCGACGTAGCGGCCGGCGATGCTGGCGATGCCGCGAATGCTGGCGACCAGCATCTTCAGGTCGCGATCATGGTTGGCGCGGACATCCGGCGTCAGCTCGGCGAGGTGGTCCTCCGCCAGCGGCACGCGCAGTTCCGCGATCCACTGCTCGGACGCACCGGTCTGCTGCGATCGCAGCAGCCGCATATTCATCCCGGCGACGTCGCCGTTCAGCGCCGAGGTCAGCGCGCCGACATACCAGGCATACGAAGAACTCGGGTTCACCCGCACGGCGGCATCGGCCGCCTTCAGGCAGTTGCCGTTCACCTGGGCCTTCTTCGTGCTCGATTGCAGCCGACCGTAGGTGGACGAGATCACCCGCAGGCAGTTGTCGAGGATCAGTCGCTCCGACGCGATCGAGGGGCCCGGGGTCGGCGCACGCTCAGCCAGTGCCGCGTAGCGCTCGGTGTCCTCGATGCCGCTGGTAAAGTACGGCGAGGCCTCTCGGAATCCGACCCATGCACCGGCGCCGAGCAGCGCCAGGGAGAGAAATAGTATGGCTTTTCTTGTCGCTGCGTTGTCGGCCATGCGTAGTTGTCAGTCGTCATCCCGCTCAGGTCAGTTGATTAAGCGCGCTGCGAGATCACAAGCAAACTGTTTTCAATCGTCACGATTAACCGCGGCCCCGGCGAAAGGGCGATTTGCGGCCGAGAAATGGGCGATTGCACCTGCGTTTCGCGCCGTCTCGCGCTAGGCTCCTGCGTCAAGCAGCGAGTGATTCAAATGAGCATTTCCTACGACGCCATCCTTGCCGACATGGTCACTGTCGCGCGTGAGGCGGGGGCCCTGACGATGGGGTATTTCAAGCGGTTTCGCGACATCGAGATCGGCATCAAGGGGCCGGCGGATTTCGTCTCCGACGCCGACAAGGAGTCCGAACTCCTGATCCGCAAATTCCTGTTCGAGCGCTACCCGGACTGGAGCTTTACCGGCGAGGAGTTCGCGCCCGTCGACGGGGTGGACCAGGAGTATCGCTGGCTGGTCGATCCCATTGATGGGACGACGAATTTCATCAACGGCATGCACTACACCATCTCGCTGGCGCTGCGCCGCGGCAACCAGACGGTGGTGGGCGTGCTGTACAATCCGCCGGCCGACGAGATGTTCACCTCGATCGTCGGCCAGGGGGCTTTCCTCAACGGCGAGCGGCTGCAGGTCTCCGAGCAGACCGACATCGGCCTGATGAACATCGGTACGGGCCTGCCGACGCCCGGCCTGTCGCTCTATCCCGGCGCTTACGAGCGGCTCGACGCCATCCGCGCCCCGGTCGGCGCCGTGCGGATCGTCGGCAGCGCTGCCAATTCCTGTGCCTACGTCGCGATGGGCCGCCTCACCGGCTACTACGAGGAGACCGGCTTCACCGACACCGCGGCCGGCATCCTGTTCGTCCAGGAAGCCGGTGGCATCGTCACCGACTGGTGGGGCAGGGGCCCGGAATACTACGAGCAGACCGGCGCCATGATCGTCGCCAACAAGGCGACCCACGCCTACCTGATCGACAAGCTCAAGGACGTGCCCAAAAAGGAAACCAGGCATCCCAAGGGGGTGTAGTCCCGAGCGTGGGGCACCCCCCCACCCTCATTCCCTCCCCACAAGGGGGAGGGAGGCGTTAGCTGCACGGTCTCGGTTCAGGCGTCTCCCTCCCCCTTGTGGGGAGGGATCAAGGGTGGGGGTGCCCCGTGCGCCGGCTCAGCTGAGCGCCGCCGCCACGCCCTCGGGGTCATCCGTCGTGATCTGATCCACCCGCAGTTCGAGCAGCCGCCCGATCACCGCCATGCCCTCGGCATCGGCGCGCCGCACCGTGTAAGCGTCGATCCGGCGTCCATGCGCATGGAACGCACCGATGATGTCGAACCCGTCCCGATCCGCTTCCAGCACCAGCCGGTACTCGAGATAGTCGAGCTCCGACTTCGGCGAGGCCGCGACGGCATCGGCGACGAACGCGGCATAGTCCCGCGTCTCCATCAGCCGCTCCAGCGCGCCCTTGTGGCAGGGATCGTAGCCGATCCGCAGCCCCGGCGTGGCGTCGGTCAGCACCCGCACCGACTCCGCATCGCCCGACGACAGGATGAAGTGCCGCGCCACCGGCCCGAGCGCTTTCGCGAAGTTCGCGATCACCGCCGGATTGAGCGCCGCCGCGTCTTCCTTGTAGTCGAGCTGCAGCAGCCCCTCGGGATGCGCCCCGTCGCGCGCGATCAGCGCCGCGAGGTCCTCGAGCAGCATCACCTTGTCGGCGATCGGCTGCCCGTCATTGTCGCGCAGGTTGAGCCCGCGCAGCGTCTCGGCCGAGGTCTCGCGCACCAGCCCGCTGCCGGTGGTCTCGCCCTCCAGCGACAGGTTGTGCAGCACCGCCATGCCGTCGTCCGCATGGATCACCAGGTCCACCTCGACGCTGGCGCCCAGCTTCATCCCCTCGATGATCCGCCGCCCGGTGAACACCGGATCGATGGAAGTCCGCCGTCCGCGGTGCCACTTGAAGAACGTGCGGTGACCCGCGCGGGTCACCGAAATCGCGTCGGCCATAGTCTCAGTTGCTCCGGTGGATCGCCGCGTTGTCGCGGTAGGCCGCAAACGCCTTCGGCTTGAGGTCGATCGGCTGGCCGTGCGACCAGTCCCGTGCCTCGCTGGTCATCGACTTGAGCCGCGTCCCATCCGGCAGCTCGATATCGACGATCGCGTGCGTGCCGTAGTCGGTGACGCGGTGGATTTTCGCCATGCCGCCGCCATTGGCCGAAACGATCTCCAGCGCTTCCGGCCGCACCGCCAGCGTCGCCGCACCGTCGCCCACCGGCAGCGGCACGGTGAAGCCCGAATGGGTGAACGTGCCGTTGGCCACCGCGCCCTCGACCAGGTTCATCGTGCCGATGAAGCCTGCGACGAACGGCGTCGCCGGCTCGCGATACACCACGTCCGGCCGTGCCGCCTGCTCGGTCCGCCCGTCGCGCATCACCACGATCCGGTCGGCCAGCGCCAGCGCCTCGTCCTGCCCATGCGTTACGAACAGCGTGGTGATCTTCAGCCGCTGCTGGATATCCCGAACCTCCTCACGAAGACGTTCGCGCAAGTGCTGGTCGAGACTCGCGAAAGGCTCGTCGAGCAGCAGGATCTTCGGCTCCAGCACCAGCGAGCGCGCCAGCGCCACGCGCTGCTGCTGTCCGCCCGATAGCTGGTTGGTGGCGCGGTGGCCGAAGCCGCCGAGCCCGACCAGTTCCAGCACCGCCTCGACCTTGCGCTTGATCTCGGCCTCCGGCAGCCGGCGCAGCTTCAGCCCGAACGCCAGGTTCTTGAACACGTTCATATGGGTCCACAGCGCGTGGCTCTGGAACACCATGCCGGTCGGCCGCTTCTCCGGCGGCACGCGCGTCACGTCTTCGCCGTCGATGGTGATCAGCCCCGAACTCGGGGTCTCGAAGCCGCCGATCATCCGCAGCAGGGTGGATTTGCCGGAGCCCGATGGCCCCAGCAGGCACACCAGTTCGCCATCGCCTACGGTGAGGGTGAAATCGTCCACCGCCCTCGTGGTCGAAAAGCTCTTGGTGACGTTCTTGATATCGAGCACGGACATGCGGATTAACCCCTAACCGCCAAAGCCCTTGGCAAAACTGCCCGAGCTGATGACGCGGCGCGCAAACAGGAGCGCGATGAAGCTCGGCACCCAGAGCAGCACGGAAAGCACCGCGCCATACTGGATCACCGGCTGGTTGTTGATGAAGCTGATCATCAGCACCGGCAGGGTGCGGATCTGCGGCGCGCCGATCAGCCAGGCGCCTTCGGTTTCGTAGAACGTGCCGACGAAGCTGAGCAGGATTGCCGCCGCGATGGTCGGCCCGGCCTGCGGCAGGGTGATCGACCAGAACACCCGGAACGGCCCGGCGCCCACATCGCGCGCCGCTTCCTCCATCCGGCGGTCCACCGCCTGGAACGCCGCCACCGGGATCCAGATCATGAACAGCAGCGTGCCCACCAGCTGGATAAGTACCACGCCCCAGAACGTGCCGATCAGGTTGAGCTGCAGGAAGATGCCGGCGATCGCGACGAGCAGTCCGAACTTGGGGAAGGCGTGCCCGGCGAGAAACGAGAAGAACAGGATGTTCCGCCCCGGAAACTCCATCCGCGCAAAGGCATAGGCCGCCGGTAGGCAGATGATCGCCGACAGCAGCGTCACCATCGTCGCGAGGCTCAAACTCATGGTGATCGAGGTCCAGACGTCGGCGCGCGCCAGCGTCTGCTGCCAGAACTTCAGCCCGAACTCCTGCGGGATCACCGAGGGGTAGCGCCACACATTGGTGAACGCCCAGGTCCCCACCACCAGCAGCGGGAACACGATCACGATGGTCAGCGCTACGGCAAAGAAGATGCCGGTCCAGTCGGTGCGTTTTTCTACGAGTGCGCGCGCCATGTCAGGGTGTCCGGTTCTTGGCGACGGAGCGGACGTAGAACAGCCCGAACACGATGCAGAAGCAGAAGGCGATCACCGCCTGGGTGATGGCGTTGGTCGGATCGTTCAGGTCGCGGAAGGTGCGCTGCATGAACGGTCCCATCATTTCCGGCGCTGCGGGACCCAGCACGTAGGGCAGGGTGAAGGCCGAGAAGATCCCGAGCACCGTGAAGCTCACCGCCACGAGGATGGAGTTGGAAATGCGCGGCAGGATGATGTGCCACAGCACCGCGAAGCGCCCGGCGCCGACATCGCGCGCCGCCTCGATCGACTGGTTGGAGACGTTCCCCAGCCCCGAGAGCAGGATCAGCACCGTCAGCGGGATGTTGTCCCACACCAGGCCGATCACCGGGCCCCATGGGGTCAGGTAGGGCGAGCGGATATGCGGCAGCCCGACGGAATTGAGCAAGAGGTCCACCGTGCCGTTCGGTCCCAAGACGCGGATGATCGCGTAGCTCAGGATGATCGAGGGCACGAACATCGGAAAGATCGCGAGGCCCTGCACATAGGCCGCGAGCCGCCCCTTGGCGAAGCGCAGGTAGAGCGCGATCGGCAGGCAGATCAGCACCAGCAGCAGGGCGCAGATGCCGGTCGTCCACAGCGTCACGGTGAGGTTGTTGAGGCTGTACTGGTCGGTGAAGAAGAACTTGTAGGTCTCGAGCGAAAAGCTCCGCCCGGTGCCGCCATCATTGGGCAGCCAGATGGTCCGCCCGATGGCCGAAAGGATCGGCCAGATGATCATCCAGACAACCAGGAATACCGGAATGGCGACCAGCAGGAGGCCCGTGAGCCCCCTGCGAGTCTTGGTTCCGACGATGTCGCTTGTGGCCGAAAGGCTCACGCGCTGCGGTCCACGTTGGGAGCAACGTTGCGATACCAGCCGTCGTTGATGGCCTTCTCCCAGTCACCGCCCGGGAACGCCGGGATGGTGGTCGGGATCACGTCCTTGTACTTCTCACGCAGGTCCTGGCTGACATAGTCCCAGGCGACGCCCGGGAAGCCGCCGAGTTCGCTCAGCACGGCCGACTGCACTTCCTCGGTCAGGATGAAGTCGGCGAGCTTCAGCGCAGCGTCCTTGTTGACGCCGTTCGACAGCACGACCGAGCGCGAGAAGCCGCCCGGCAGCGCCAGGTCCTGCAACTGCACGAGGCCGGTGGTCTCCGGCAGGACGCCGGTGTTGATCGCCTGGATCGCCTGGTCGGACCAGGCCGGGATCATGGTGACGGCCGACTGGCCGAGCAGCTGGATCGACTGGGTGTTGCCCGAGGTGTAGGCGCCGTTGTCGAACAGCGAGCCGGCGAGGTCCTTGAGGATCTCCCACGCCGGGTTCAGCGCGGCGTCGCCGGCTTCCTGCGTGTAGTTGTCGATCTTGAACTTGCCGAGGTCCTTGCCGTTCGCCTCGAGGATGGCGCGACGGACGAAGTTGCCACCCGAACCGCCCTTGTCGGGACGGTTGTAGATGAACTGGCCCGGGTTCGCCTTGATCCAGGTGACGAGGTCGGCGAACGACTTCGGCGCGTTCGCCGGGTCGAGCTTGGTGGTGTCATAGGCGAGCAGAACCTGCGAACCGCGATACGGCACCGAGAAATCGCCGTCGAAAGCCAGCGGGTTGATCTTCGAATAGTTCGAGAGCCCGGCTTCCTTGATGTTCACATAGAGCCCGGCTTCGGCCGCACCCTTGGGCAGGCGCCAGTCGGCGGATTCGAAATAGTCGGCCTGCGGGTCGGTCTTGGTCTGCATCGCGGCGAGCGCGCGGTCGCCGATTGCGGTCTGCCCGGCAGCGTCGCCGGCGTCCACCAGGTTCAGGGTCACGCCCGGGTTGGCGGCCTCGAACTTCGGCTTCACGACGTTGGTCCAGAAGTCGAGGATGTTCTGGTCCGACGAGGTGTACCAGTCGATCTTGCCGGCTTCGGCGAAGGCCATCCGCGGCAGCAGCACCATGCCGGCGGCAGCGCCACCGACCGAAAGCATAAACGCACGACGTTTCATCGTTGTCTCCCTGGTTCGCCTGCGGGGCCATCCCGCGGCAGGTCAATCTGACGCCGACCGTGGGACCGAGAGTAACCCCGGCAGGCCCGCTGGCAAGCGAAAAATGGAATGGAAATTCCATTGTGACAGCGCGCGCCTGATTTATTCCGCGCGCCTGTTCCCGCCGCTTAAACCGCACTCCGATGACATCAGGATGACAGTGGGAGAGCCCCGGAAACCGGGGCTTTCAGGGCAATGATGACGTCAGTTTTGCGACAGGAAATGCCGGCCCACTTCGGCGAACAATTCGAGGTCGGCCAGAGAGTCGGTCAGCAACGTCTTGGGCTTTTCCCCAGTTGTCACAGCATGGTGGAACGCCCCGAGTTCCACGCGGAAAGCATCCTCGTAGAACGGCCCGATGATCTCGGTTCCGGTCGAGTTGAGATCGGACGTGGTGATCTCCAGCCGGGTGGGGAGGTTCCGTACATACGGGGTGTCGTAGTTGATCTTGAAGTGCTGGTTCAGCGTCAGCACTTCGATCCCCGCATCGAACCGCGCCACGTCGTGGATCACCGCCTCGTAGAGCGCGGTGAAGCTGCCGTAGTCGAACATCACGAGCACGTTCTCGCCGCGATGCTGGCGAGCCGCGGCAACCGACTTCGGCGCGCCGAAAAGTTCGCGCATCGCTGAAAAGCTGTGTGACGAGAGCCCGGTGAGCACCTGGTAGGCCCGCAGCTGGTCCGGGCGTGCCTCGCCCATCACCGATTTCAGCAGTGCCTGCGTCTGCGTGCGCCCCTCGGCGATCGCCTGGGCCGGCACGTCGGTCGGGCGGAAGATGTTGCGCGACTGGTCGACGAAGAACTGGCTCTCGCGGATCAGGTCGCGGATCCGCACGTGGCGGATTTCCTCGCGCGGCGGCAGCCGCTCCTTCAGCGCCGTGAACGCCGGTGCGAACCGTCGCATGTAGCCGACGAACACCGTCTTGGTGTTGGTCTTTTCCAGTTCCAGCAGCGGCTTCAGTTCCGCCGCCGTCAGCGCCGCCGGCTTCTCGATGAACACGTGCTTGCCGGCCCGGATGGACTTTTCCAGCAGCGGCGCATGGAGGAAATCCGGCGTCAGGATGAACACCGCATCGAGGGCGGGATCGGCGATCAGCGCCTCCGCCGTCGGGTGCCGGGTCTTCACCCCGTAGCGTTCCGCCACATGCGCCACGAGGCTCGGCGACACGTCCGTCACCGCCGCAATCTCGAAGCGCTGGTCGTCCGCCAGCAGTGGCAGGTGCATCAGCTGCGCGACTTCACCGAGCCCGATCAGGCCAACTCTTAGCTTTGCCATCACGCGATCGCCTGCATGTACACGTAGTTGCGCTTCGCCAGCTCGAGCGGCGTCTCCGCCGCATTCTCGGCGATGTCCTGCTCGACCACGATCGGGCCGTCAAAACCCTTGGCATCGAGGAAGCGCATCACCGCCTGGATATCGACCGCGCCATCGGGCAGGGGAGCCATCACCCCCGCACCGTACGAGTTCGCCACCGAGAGCTTGCCGTCCAGCACGCGCTGCCGCACCGCCGCATCGACGTTTTTGAGGTGCATGTAGGCAATCCGCCCCCACACCTTTTCCATGTAGGCGAGCGGGTCCTGATCCCAGAACGCGTGGTGCCCGGTGTCGAAGCAGAGGTCGATTTCGGTCTCCTCGAGCAGCCGGTCGATCTGCCGCTCGAACTCCACCGCGGTGCCGATATGCGGGTGGAAGCTCGCCTTCAGCCCGAACTCGCCCTCGATCACCGCCTGCGCCTCGCGCACCGTAGCGACCAGCCCGTTCCAGCCCTCGCGATCGAGCACGCCTTCCTGTCCGGCTGGGTACCAGTTGCTCTCGTCCATGATGACCAGATGCTTGGCGCCCAGGTCCTTCAGCAGCGGCGCCAGTTCGCGGAGCGTCGACATCAGCACCGGCGCCGAGGCGCGGTCGCCGAAGGTGTGGACATGCGTCGCCCCGATCAGCGACAGCCCGCGCTTTTCCAGCTCGGGCCTCAGCACGGCCTTGTCCTTGGGCAGGAAGCCGAACGGCCCCAGCTCCGTGCCGCGATAGCCCGACGCCGCCACCTGGTCGAGATACTCCTGCCAGCTGTAGGCATTGCCGGTGGGATAGTTGATGCCCCAGGAACACGGGGCATTGCCGATAAACATGAGCTAGTCCTGATCGATGTAGATTGGGTTGGAAATGGCGCGCCGGATCGGCTCGTCCGTGAGGTGCGACCCCTTGAGCTGCCACGGCAACTCGCCGCGCTCGGTGGCTGCCTTGGTGAATTCCTCCACCAGCCAGCCGCGGCTCGCCTTGGCGATGATTTCGGCGCGGATGAAGCCCTGTGTGCCATCAAGCAGGGCGATCTCGCCCTCCCAGTCGCCGCTGAGGATTTCCTGCTCGCCGACGACGCCCGAAGCATCGATCCAGTGCAGCACATCACCCCGCGCCCCGCGCACCTTGGCCCGGGCCCGGAGCAGCGGCTTGCGCTTCACCGCCGAGCCCATCGGCGCATCGCCGATGCTGATCTCGAGATGCGGCCCCTTCGGCCCCTCGGTGACGTAGCCGCGCCCGGCCTTCATCGCCGCGAGCACCGCGTCTTCGCTCAGCTCCGGCAGCCACAGCACCGTGGTCGGCCGCGCCAGCACCAGCGGCCCCTCCGGCTGCAGCTTCGCCGGCTGGTGATAGTCGCTGCCGCCGATCGCCGAGATCCGCAGCCCCGACGCCAGCCGCTCCTGCCAGCGCGCCAGCGACACCCAGTTCCACGCCATCCACGTCGATTGCCAGACCTCCTGGCAGTCGGCGGCCGGGAACTCGTAGTCCCAGGGAATGGTCGGCTTGTCGTGGTTGATCGACAGCAGCCCGCCTTTCCGGTGCACCATCTCCGCCAGCACATGCGCGTCCGACGGCTTGGTCATGCGGAAGTCGATCCACTCGTCGACCCCATAGACATTGGCGTGCCCGACAGCGGTGGTCACCTCCATGCCGCGCACGAACACCAGCTCCGGCGATGACGCCGGATGGAAGTACCGCCGCTGCGTGATGGTGTTGTGGTCGGCGATCGCCAGGAAATCGAGCCCCGCCTGCAGCGCCGCCTTGTGCAGCGTCTCCGGCGATCCTGCCGCGTCCGAATGGAAGGTGTGGCAGTGGAGATCCCCCCGATACCACCCAGCCCCCGCCCGCACCGGAAACGTCCGCGCCGGCGGTGGGTTGGTCGGCCGCTCGGCATCATCGAGCGCGATGGTCACCGTCACCTCGGCCCCATCCGAGGGCACCTTGTAGAGCCCGAGGATGACGTTCCACTCCCCCGCCGGCATCGGCCCATGCACATAGCCGGGCGTCGCATCATCAGTGGCGACAAAGAACCGGTCCCGAAACCCGCCCGACCAGCCGCGAAACCCACCCTCGGACGGATACGGCGTCATGCGCGGATCGAACATCCCGAGGTCGATCACGCAGTCGTCCGCCTTGGGGTAGGAAAGGGTGACATCGATCCGCGTCGTACCCTCGGGCACGCTGACGGGGATGTAGAAATAGGGGTTGGCCGCCTGGTCGGCACAGGTGACCGTGATCCTGACGATCTGCGTCACAGCGGCCTCTCCCCATCCGCCGCAATCCGTCTCCCCTCAGCATCGAACAGCGTCGCGTGCGCGCCGTCGAACGTGAACGCCACGTTCTCCGTCGTCTCCACCGCATCGTCGGTGAAAATCCGCGCCGTCACCCGCCCGCCGTCCTGGCGCTCGAACGTCACCAGCTTTTCCGGGCCCATGTTCTCATTGGCGAACAGTTTGCCGCTGACCATGTTCACGTCGTTGATCGTGCCCATACTCAGATGCTCCGGCCGCACCCCCAGCGTCAGGCCAGCGCCCTTGCCGAGCGCCGCCCGGATCCCCTGCGAAATCGGCACATCCCGCACCAGCACCCCGTGCGAGCGCAACGTCAGCGCCTCGCCCTCGATCGTCCCTTCCAACGGGATCATGTTCATCGGCGGGTTGCCGACGAAGTTGGCGACGAACGTCGTCGCCGGCCGGCGGTAGATTTCGATCGGCGGCGCGAACTGCACGATCCGGCCGCGGTCCATCACCGCGATCCGCGTCGCCAGCGCCATGGCTTCCGCCTGGTCGTGCGTCACGTAGACCGCCGTCATCCCCATGTCGCGCTGCAGGTGGTTGAGGAAGCCGCGCGCCTCCAGCCGAAGCTTCGCATCGAGGTTCGAGAGCGGCTCGTCGAACAGGTACACCCGGCTCGGATAGACCAGCGCGCGCGCCAGCGAGGTGCGCTGCTGCTGCCCGCCCGAAATCTGGCTCGGCAGCCGCTGCATCAGGTCGCCGATCTTCAGCACATCGGCCACTTCCTTGGCCCGCTTGTGCCGCTTCTCGACGCTCTCGCCGCGTACCTTCAGCGGATAGGCAATGTTGTCGGCGAGGTTCATGTGCGGGTAGAGCGCGTAGTCCTGGAACACCATCGAGATCTGCCGATCCTTCGGGTGCAGGTGCGTCACGTCATCCGGCCCGATCATGATCTTGCCGGAGGTCGGCGTTTCGAGCCCCGCGATCATCCTGAGGCTGGTGGTCTTGCCGCAGCCCGAGGGCCCGAGCAGGCAGATGAACTCGCCATCCGCGACCTTGAAGCTGATGTCCTGGACAGCATTGAAACTGCCGAAGGTCTTGGTGACGTTCTGGAATTCGACCGAGGCCATTACGCTTTGATTCCACCGAAAAAGCGGAAGCCGAACTTCCAGCTGACGAAGAGATAGAGGGCGACGACGGGCAGGGAGTAGATCAGCGAATACGCCGCGAGCAGCGTCACGATCGGCGTCCCCGCCTCGGAGTAGAACGAGTAGATGGCGACCGAGGACGGCATCAGGTCATCGGAGCGGAGCAGGATGAAGGGGATGAGGAACGAGCCCCAGATGTTGACGAAGGCCCACACCACCACGACCACGATGCCCGGCCGGATCACCGGCAGCGCCACGTCGAAGAACGCCTGCACGGGCGACGCACCGGCCACCATCGCGCTTTCCTCGTACGTCCTCGGGATCCCGTCGATGAAATCGCGCAGGATGAACATCGCCGTCGGCAGCAGCCCGCCGGCGAACACCAGGATCACCGCGATATGGGTGTCCATCAGCCCGACCGACGAAATGATCAGGAAGATCGGCACCATCGCAGCCGTGCCCGATACCACCGACGAGAACAGCAGCAGGATGTAGGTGATCATCCCCTTGCCGGGGATCGACGACCGGCTCAGCGCATAGGCCGCCAGCGTCGCCGCCGCGGCGACGAGGATCACCCCGCCCACGCTCTGGATCAGGCTGTTGAGCAGCCCGCGCATGGCAAAGCCGTTGCCGAACACCGTCGTGAAGTTCTGCAGCGTCCACGGGTCGGGCACCGCGATGCCCAGTTCCGCCCGCGCGTTGAACGGCGCGAAGATGAACCAGATCAGCGGCAGCGCGAACACGATGCCGATGATCGCAGCCAGGCCCGAGAACCCGATGCGGGCCAGGAGTTGCGGGAAACTCAGTCTCATTCCTCAACCGCCTTGGCTTTCTTCCGCCCGAACGACAGGTAGATCAGCGCGAATGCGAGGTTGATCAGCATGATGATCACCCCCACCGCCGCGCCCTTGCCAAAGTCGAACTCCTTGAAGGCGATGCGGTAGTTGTAGATCGACAGCAATTCGGTCCGGTAGCTCGGCCCGCCATTGGTCAGGATGAACGGCGTGAACACGTTGAACGTCCACATGGTGATGAGGATCAGGTCGGTGACCACGTGCCCGCGGATCAGCGGCAGCCCGATATCGCGGAACTTCTGCCAGCTCGACGCGCCGGCGACGTCCGCGGCCTGGAAATAGCTCGGCGGGATCGACGCGAAGGCCGAGTTGAACAGCATCATCGAGAATGCCGCGCCGCGCCAGGTGTTGAAGATGACGATCACCCAGAACGGCTGCTGCAGCAGGAAATCCCCCGCCGGCAGTCCGAGGCCCCGAAGGATCATGTTCATCGTGCCGTTGTCGTAATCGAGGAAGGCGAACCAGGCGAAGCCGATCACCACCTCGGGCAGGATCCACGCCGCGATCACGCAGGCTTCGACGATGCGCTTCAGGGCAGGGGGGATGGTCTGCATCAGCCACGCCAGCAGCAGCCCCAGCAGCGCCTGTCCGACGAGCGCCGACAGCAGCACGAACTGCGTGGTGAGGATCAGCGAAAAGCCGAACTGCCCGCGCGTGAAGAACGTCGCCGGGTCGAACAGCTGGATGTAATTGCCGAGCCCCACGAAATCCGGGCTGAGCGCGGTCTTCCCCAAGAGCGTCCGGTTGGTGAACGAAACAAAGATCACCCAGAAGAACGGCAGCAGCACGAACACGCCGACGAGGGCGGCCGCAGGCGCGAGGAACGCCGCGCCGGCCCGGTGGGAGAGGAGAGAGAAGTTTTTCTTTTTGGTCATGCTGAGAACTCGGAGCGGGTGGCTCCCCCCTCCCAACCTCCCCCGCAAGGGGGGAGGTGCCCGCCGGTTGAATAGGCGCGATCCCGCCAAACACACTTAACGGCACCCTCCCCCTTGCGGGGAGGGGTGGGGAGGGGGGCGAGCAGCCCCGATGCCTCAGTCGTCACCGCCAACCGTCTCAATATGACAAACCCCAATCGAAAAAAGGAACCTCCCCGGCCGCAGACAGGGTGCCGGGGAGGGTTTCCCAGGGAGCGCCCGGCTCAGGGAGGGCCGGGCGTGGGAGGACTTCGGAGCGTGGTCAGCAAAAGTTGTGAGACTTTTGCGGTTCGACCGCGCGACAACTTTGAAACTTAGGTGGGCCGCCTGCCGGCAGCCCGCCGAACTCAGAGCTTCGAAACCGTGTTGGCTTCGCCGACGATTGCGATCACTGCGGCCTTGTACGCAGCCATCGCGTCAGCGGGGCTGGCTTCGCCCGAAACCACGCTCTCGGTCATGCGCTGGATCTCGGCCGAGACCTTGTTGTAGTTCGGGTCGTTCGGACGCGCGGTGGTCAGCGGCAGCAGCGAGACCTGGGTCTTCTGCAGGTACTGGTTGTTCGGCGTCGCCACGTCGTCGCGGATGCGGCGAGCTTCACGATAGCCCTGGAACGCGGTCAGCGAGGCCTGGCTGTTCATGTAGCTGAGCAGTGCCCAGGCCTCGGCCGGGTTCTTGGTGGCCGGGTTGAGCACGAAGCCCGTACCGCCCGAAACCGTCACGTAGTCCTGCCCGCGATAGCCCTTGCCCGGCTCCTGCGCCGGCATCGAGGCCCAGGTCACTTCGGCGTCGCGGTTCTCGAGCCCGAATTCGGCGCCCGGCGCCATCACCGAGTTGAAGAACCAGTCGCCCTCGACCAGCAGCGCAGTCTTGCCGTCGCGGAAGTTGGTGAAGGTGCGGTTGCGGCCGTCACCGAGGAGCTGTGCACGCTGGTCGCCCAGCTGCTCGTCCACGTAGATGGTCTTGTAGAGGTTGAGGGTATCGAGGATGCCCTGGCTCGAGACGATGTACTTGCCGTCCGCGTCGACGACGCTTTCGCCCGTCCCGAGGATCGCCATGTAGTAGCCCTGCATGGTGGTGGCTTCGCCCATGTTCACGCCGGCATTGAGCTGCAGCGGGAAGGTATCAGGGTTGGCCTTCTTGATGGCGCGGGCGGCGTCGAGCAGCTCGGCCCACGACTTGGGCTGGAAGCTGTCGGGGTCGAGCCCGGCCGACTTCAGCAACTCCTTGCGCACGAAGATGGCACGCACGTCGGTGCCGAGCGCCAGGCCATAGGCCTTGCCGCCGTAGCTCATCAGCGCCTTCGAGCCGTCCGAGATGTGGCTCCAGCCTTCCCAGTCGTTGACGCCAGCGCCCGCCACTTCATCGAGCGGCTTCAGCAGCCCGCCTTCGACGAACGAGGGGATCAGGAAGCCGTCGAATGCCGCAACGTCAGCGCCTGCGCCGGTCGAGAAGTCGAGCGCCAGTTGCTGGGTCATCTGCTCGTCCTTGCCGCCGAACTCGTTCAGCGCCACGGTCACGTCCTTGCCCTCGGCCTTCATCGCCGCGGTGAAGCCCGGGATCACGCTTTCCTTGATCCAGGTCGCGGTCTCGCTGTTCACGCCGCCGACGACGCAGCGGCAGATCACCGTCAGATCCACGGCGAAAACAGGGGTAATCATGGTCGTAGCAGTTGCAAGCCCCAGATACAGGGCGCGCAGGCGATTGCTCATCGCGAAATTCCTCCCTTGGTGGCGCCGCTTTGCGGGCGCCGAATTGGCGATAGCGACGGTCAATCCTCCCCGTCGCAGCTCACGATCTCAGAATGAACACGCTTTCATTCATCGTCAAGCCGTAGAATGAATGTTGCGGATGACAGGGTGATGACGCCGTAGTGGAATGTTTGTTCCATTCCTGACGATGACGGTCATTGTTCCGTAACATCAGTGAGTTAGGTTGTTTCGACGTTGGATCGGCTTGACAGCGGTCGAAACGAACCGGCAGAACAGTTTTGCACACGATTTCAATCTAGGGCAGCAAGGCAGACCTTTTTGAGCGATCCGGTCACCCGCAATCGCAGTCGCGCCACCGCCGATATGGTGGCCCGTACCGCGAACGTTTCGCGCGTCGCGGTCAGCCGCGCCTTCAACCCGCACGCCTCGATCAAGCCGGAAAAGCGCGACCTGATCCTGAAGGTGGCGCAGGAGCTGAACTACACGCCTGACATGGCCGCCCGCTCGATGGTGACCGGCCGCTCGCACCTCGTCGGCATCATCGTCCCCGACGTCTCGGGCCCCTGGGAAAGCCAGGAGCTCGACGCCATGACCACGGCGCTGCAGGCCGAGGGGTTCGCGACGCTGCTGTTCCGTACCAGGGATGACCTGTCGCTCGACGAAACGCTGCTCACCTACATGAAGGGCTTCAACCCCGACTCGGTCATCGCCTATGCCGAGAACGTCCGTCCCACCACGCTCGCCCGCGTGCTCGATCGCGCCGTACCGATCTACATCGGCTACCCCGACGAGGAAGCGGTGGAGGAGGAGGCCGCGCCGCTGTTCGACCGGCTCGACGTGCTGCAGCGCGAGGGCATCGAGCAGGCGGTGGCGCTGATGCAGGGCTATGGCGCCCGCCGCTTCGCCTACCTCGCCGGCAAGACCAATTCGCTGGCCACCCAGTCGCGCGGGCGTATGGTGCGCAAGATCCTCGCCGAGCGCGGCCTGCCGCCGCCCATCCTGATCCAGGGCGACTACATGTACGACACCGCCTATCGCGAGACGCTGAACCAGTTCCGCCTGGGCGAGCCGGTCGACGCCATCTTCGCTGCCAACGACGTCGGTGCGTTCGGCGCCATCGATGCGCTGCGCACCGAACTCGGCCTGCGCGTGCCGCAGGACGTCAAGGTCGTCGGCTTCGACGACATCAACCAGTCGCACTGGAAGAGCTACAACCTCACCACGGTCAAGCTCGACCTCACCGAACGCACGCAGGCGCTGCTGCGCCTCATCCTCCGCCGCCTCAAGAACCCCACCTCACCCTCGCTCACCGAAACCGTGTCGACCCGCCTGGTCGTCCGCGGCACCGTGGGCTGATCGCCAGAGCTATGACCAAAAAAATCCACCTGGTCTTCAAGACCCACCTCGACATCGGCTTCACCGACCACGCGACGAAGGTCCGCGCCCAGTATCACGATCGCTTCATCCCGCAGGCGATCGACACCGGCGAGCACTTCTTCGCCGAGGACTCTGCCAACCCGAAGTTCATCTGGACCACCGGCGCCTGGCTGATCTGGGATCACCTCAACTCGCAATCGCCGGAGCGGGTGCAGCGCCTCGAGCGGGCCATCGATCGCGGCCTGATCCGCTGGCACGCGCTGCCCTTCACCACCCATTCCGAGCTGATGTCGCCGGCCGTGTTCCGCGCCGGCCTCAGCTACAGCCAGGAGCTCGACAAGCGCTTCGGCAAGACCACCATTGCCTCGAAGATGACCGACGTTCCCGGCCATACAATCGGCATCGTGCCGCTGATGGCCGAGGCTGGCGTGAGATTCCTGCACCTCGGCGTCAACTCCGCCTCGCCGCCGCCCGACGTTCCCGACGTCTTCCGCTGGCGCGCGCCCGATGGGGCCGAGATCGTCGTGCTCTACCAGAAGACCTACGGCGAAACCTCGTTTCCACCCGGTTTCGACGAGGGCCTCGGCTTCGCCCACACCAACGACAACATGGGCCCGCAGTCAGTGCCCCAGACAGTCGACGCCTGGCGCGAGGTGCAGAACCACAACCCCGGCGCCGAGATCGTCGCCTCGACCCTCGATGCCTACGGCGAAATCCTCTGGGCCCGCCGCGACGAATTCCCCGTCGTTGACCTCGAACTCGGCGACAACTGGATTTTTGGCGCCGGCACCGATCCCGACAAGATCAAGCGCTTCCTCCACCTGCAGCGCCTCTACGACGGCTTCGCCGAAACCGAACTCACCCCCAGCCGCCTCGCCTTCGGCCGCGGCCTCGGCCTCGTCGCCGAACACACCTGGGGTGTCGACATCAAGTCGTACCTGCGCGACGACCAGGCCTGGGACCGCCCGGCCTTCGAGGCTGCCCGCACGTCCGACTACCGCTTCCAGTACGCCGAAGCCTCATGGGTCGAGCAGCGCGCCTATCTCGATGCCGCCGTCGCTGAACTCGACCCCGCCGACCGCGCCCTCGCCGAAGCGCCGGAAGAACCGGCCATCGAAGGCACCGGCTGGTTCGTCGAAACCGACCCGAACTCAGGCGACGTCATCCTCATCCGCTCCCCCGCCGGCGTCGAACTTCGCGGCGAAAACGGCAGCCTGCTCGGCTACCGCTACGAGAGCTATGACGCGACCGACGTCGCTGCCCACATGGACACCTACCTGACGCACCGCGCCGAGTGGGCCATCCTCGACCACATCAAGCCCGGCCTCGATCGTGCCGCCACCGCCCGCTCGCAGAACTTTGCCCCAAAACTGGTCGACGGCGCCGCAACGATGGACGCCAGCGCCCACGCCACCCTCGGCGCCCCCGCGCGCATCGCCTACCGCTTCCGCGCCCTCGACGCCCGCCACCTCGAGATCACCGTCGAACTGCTCGACAAGCCCGCCAACCGCATGCCCGAAGCGAGCTTCGTCACCTTCACGCCCGCAGGCACCAACGATTGGCAGTTCCTGAAAATGGGCCAGTGGCTCTCGGCCAATCGCATCGCCCCGAAGGGCGGCGGCCAGCTCCAGGCCGTCACCGCCGTCCGCGCCCCCGGCGTCGAACTCCGTCCCCTCGACACTCCGCTGGTCGCCCCGACGGCGACGAAGTTCATGCCCTTCAGCGCAAACCCGCCGGATTTCTCCGCCGGCCTCCGCTTCAACCTCCACAACAACAAATGGGGCACCAACTTCCCCATGTGGTGGGGCGCCGAGCGGTTCGAAGCGCGCTTCGTGCTGGAGCTCTAGCCCAGCACCGACGCCGCGATCAGGCCGGCAAAGCCGCCCAGCGCCACCGCCGCGATCCGCGGGATCAGGTGCTCGTGCCGGTCCCCGACCGAGGCCGAGATGCCGCGGCCGATCAGCACCCATCCGGTGGACGCCGCAAGGACGATCACCGCAAAGCCGGCGAAGTAGGGCAGGGCGCCGGCGCCCGGCGGCAGCAGCGTCAGCGCCGCCACGAACCCCTTGGGGTTGAGCAGCGTCGCGACGAACACGTCCCGCGCCCCCGGCGGCCTGGCCGCGATGCTGGTCGTGCTCCGCCACAGCCGCACCGCGAGCCACGCCACATACAGCGCCACCGCGATCTTCAGCACCGTGCCAACCGTCGGCACCGCCGCGATCACCGGTCCGAGCACCAGCCGGTAGATCGCGATCGACACGGCATAGGCACCTAGCGCCGCCGCGACCTGCCGCCACGATCCGCGCAGCCCGCCAACCGCGCCAGCCGTGGCCAGCAGCGTGTTCGTCGGCCCGGGCGCAGCCAACAGCGCCACTGCCGCGAGAATGAACAGGATCGGGTCGGTCATCGGGGGCAGGGGCCTCACACGCACTACGCGCGACTCCAGCCGATCAGCGGCCGGCATGCAAGGGCGGAGTAGGCTGGTGTGGAGCATTCGCCGGTCTCTCAGTGATCCTCCACCGCGCAGCGGGGGAGGGGGACCAGCGAAGCTGGTGGAGGGGGCGGCCACGCACACCAGCGCCCCGGGCCGCCCCCTCACCGCCTGCGGGGCGACCCCTCACGGGGGAGGATCACGGAGAGGACGGTGCGCTACCGCAAATAGTGCGCCCGCATCTGCCGCGGCGTCAGCCCGTAGGCGTTGCGGAACTGCACATAGAACTGGCTCAGCGCCGAAAACCCGCTCTCGAACGCCACGTTTTCGATCGACAGGCTCCCCTCGAACAGCAGCGAGCGGGCCCGGATCAGCCGCATGCGCACCACGAACTTGTGCATCGGCACCCGCATCACCTCGGTGAACAGGTTCAGCGCATAGTTGGGGTGCAGCCCCACCACCTTCGCCACATCCTCCGCCCGGAGCGGCTCCGACAGGTTCTCGAGAATGTGCCGGATCATCGCCACCACGTAGCGCAGCGGCGAGGCCGCCCGCGTCGTCGAACCGAGGCTCTCGATCCACGGCTCCATCAGGATATCCCAGCCGGTCACCGCGGCGCGCCGCAGCATCAGCGCGATCTCCTCCTTGAGGATGTCGGTGCGTTCCGCGTCGCCCGAGCGATAATCCTGGTACCAGCGGGTCAGCGTGTCCGCGCCGATCGTCTCCGGCGGCAGCATCACCACCCCGCCGCCCATCATCGTCTCGGTGAGTTGTCCGAGGTTCGGCATGTGCAGAAAACTGTCGAGCGGCAGGTAGACGTTGCATTGCCGGCTGTCGTGGTTCGCGCCGTAGTCGATCGCCGTGGTCTGGTGCGGGATGCCGGCCCAGAACAGCACCAGCCGCCCCGGCGGGATTCGCAGTGGCCGGCCGTCGATGACGTAGTCCATGCTCCCGGTGGTCAGCCAGTTGAGCTCGATATGCCCGTGGAAGTGTTCCTCCGGCATGATCTGCGGGTCGAACCAGCGGATGCCGAACCGGCCAAACGCTTGTGTCTGCGCGTAAAATCGCCGGTCCGGCCGCGGCACCGGAGCGGTGGCTTTCTCGCGCGGCTTGCCCGGCAGGAAGTGCTGCGGCTGCTCGTTCATCGGCCCTGTGACAATCTGTAAAAACCGGAAATACTCATTCAGATAATCGGATTGTTCGCCTCTGCGCAAGGTCTACCCTTTTGAGGCTGGGACAAGTGGTGGCGGGTTTGGAGGCCTTCCGCCGGGTGCGTGTCGTGCCGGTCTCGAGCCTAGGGAGGAAACATGCGTAAACACCTATTTGCCCTTGGCGGGGCAAGCCTTCTGCTCGGCGTGTCGCTGCTCGCGGCGCAGGCCCAGACAGTGGCGCCGACCACGCCGCCCGATCCGCCGAAATTCGATGCTCAGGGTACGCCCAACTTCGTCGGCATCGGCGACATCTACGAGTACAAGGCGCTCCCGGCTTACAACGAGCCCGAGTACGTGAAGGCATTCGAGGCTGCCGGCAAGCTGCCGCCGCTGGTCGATCGCCTGCCCAAGGAGCCGATGGTCTTCAAGTCGGCCAACATGCCCGACGGCATCGGCGTCTATGGTGACGTCATGCGCCACGTGATCGGCGGCCGGCCGGAAGGCTGGAACTACATGGCCGGCCAGTCGCAGGGCTGGGGCGGCATCGATATCGGCACCATGGAATGCCTGACGCGTACGGCGCTGCTGTATGAGGTCAAGGCCGAAGACCTGGCGCCCATGCCCAACCTCGCCAAGAGCTGGGAATGGAGCGAAGACGGCCACAAGCTGACCATGCACCTCGTCGAAGGTGCCAAGTGGTCGGACGGCGTCGAGTTCACCTCGGAAGACGCCATGTTCTATTGGGAAGACAACGTCGTCGACCCGAACGTGACGCCGCTCAACGGCGCATCGCCGGAAATGTTCGGCGAGGGCACCACGCTCGAGGCCCCCGACAAGTACACGCTGGTCTGGACCTTCAAGGAAGCGTTCCCGCGCCAGTACCTGTACCAGATGGCCTACGGCAACTTCTGCCCCGGCCCGGCGCACATCTTCAAGCCGCTGCATCCCAAGTACAAGGCCGGCGCCACGTACGACGAGTACAAGAACGCCATCAAGCCCGAGTACATGAACATCCCGGTGATGGGCGCCTGGGTCCCTGTCGAGTACCGTCCCGACGACATCGTCGTGCTGCGCCGCAACCCGTACTACTGGAAGGTCGACGATCAGGGCAATCAGCTGCCCTACCTCAACGAAGTCCAGTATCGCCTCTCCACCTGGGCCGACCGTGACGTGCAGGCCGTGGCCGGCACCGGCGACTTCTCCAACCTCGAACAGGCCGAAAGCTATGTCGAGGCGCTGAAGCGCTCCGCCGATCCCAACGCTCCGGCCCGTCTCGCCTTCGGTGCCCGCACCATCGGCTACACGCTCTACCCGAACCTCTCTGGCAATGGCTGGGGCGAACCGGATGAGCGTCAGCAGGCGGTTCGCGAACTGAACCGCAACGAGGACTTCCGCAAGGCCGTCACCTACGCGCTGGATCGTCAGCGTCTCGGCGAGGCCCTGGTGAAGGGTCCGTTCACCGCCATCTATCCGGGCGGTCTGTACGCCGGCACCACCTACTACGACAAGGACTCGACCGTGTACTATCCGTACTCGCTCGAGGACGCGAAGGCGCTGCTGGACAAGGCCGGTCTCAAGGACACGGACGGCAACGGCGTGGTCAACTTCCCGGCTGGTACCGCCGGCGGTGCGGACGTGGAAATCACGCTCCTCGCCAACGCCGACTACCAGACCGACAAGAACCTCGCTGAAGGCGTCATCGCGATGATGGAGCCGCTTGGCATCCGCGTCATCGCCAACTTCCTGACCGGTACGCAGCACGATGCGACCTACCAGTCGGGCAAGTTCGACTGGCGTGTTGCCCGTAACGGTTCGGAACTGATCTCCGTGGTCCAGAACACGACCGCGCTCGCGCCGACTGGCCCGCAGGTCAGCGGTTCGCACCGCGCCGGCACCGATGGCACGCTGGATCTGCTGCCGTGGGAGAAGGACCTGGTCGATACCGTCAACGCGTTCATCGCTACCGATGACTCCGCCAAGCGCCTCGACCTGATGAAGACCTACCAGAAGATCTATACCGAGAACCTCTTCGGTATCGGCCTGACCCAGTACCCGGGTGCACTGATCATCAACAAGCGCTTCGCCAATATCCCGGCTGGCGCCCCGATCTTCATGTTCAACTGGGCTGAGGATAATATCATCCGCGAACGCGTGTTCGTACCTGCCGACAAGCAGCAGGCCTACGAACTGCATCCCGACACCCTCCCGGGTGAGCCGGGCTCTGCCGGGCCGGTGAAGCTCTAATCCCCGACCTGACGGAATCCGGGCAAGGGGGCTCCGGCCCCCTTGCTACCTAGCCGGAGGAGATTTTCGATATGCACATGCTGCGCTTTCTGGTGACGCGAATCTTGGCCGCCCTGCCGGTCCTCTTGATCCTCAGCGTCGTGACCTTCGGCATCATCCAGGCCCCTCCGGGTGACTACGGCGACTACATCCGCTCCATGCTCATCAACCAGGGCGGGGCGACGATGGAGGAAGCCGAGAAGCAGGCCAACATCTATCGCGAGCAGAACGGGCTGAACGACCCGCTGCCGGTCCAGTACGTCAACTGGATCACCGGCATCGTCACCCGCTTCGATTTCGGCCACTCGCTCTACTACAACAAGCCCGTCGGCGACGTCGTGGCGGAGCGCCTGCCGCGCACCGTCCTCCTGGCGCTGACCTGTCATTTCTTCGCGTCGGTCATCGGCATCGGCATGGGCATCATTGCCGCCACCCGACAATACAGCTGGATCGACACCACCTTCGGCATCATCTCGTTCCTCGGGATGACCGTGCCCAGGTTCCTCTTGGCGCTGATCATCATCTACATCCTCGCCTTCAAGCTGAACGTGCAGGAGCTCGGGAGTTTCTTCTCCTCGAGATACGGAGGCGCGCCCTGGAGCTGGGACAAGTTCGTCAACCTGGTGCAACACGTCTGGCCGGTCATCTTCATCGCCACCTTCGGCGGCCTCGCCTACAATATGCGTGTCATGCGGGCCAATCTGCTCGACGTGCTCAATAGCCAGTACGTCGAAACCGCCCGCGCCAAGGGCCTCAGCGAGGGCGCTGTCATCATGAAGCACGCCGTGCCCAACGCACTGCATCCGCTCATCGCCTATCAGGGTGTGGCGCTGCCCTACATGCTCACCGGCGAGATCGAAGTCGCCATCGTCTTCGGCCTTGCGACCGTCGGGCCGGCCATCGTCGGCTCCATGGCGGTGGGCGACGTCTACGTCACCGCCACCTTCGTGCTGGTCCTCGCCGCGACGCTGATCATCGGCAACATCATCGCCGATCTGCTGCTCGCCGCCGTCGATCCGCGTGTCCGCCTCGGTGGGGAGAACCGCGAATGAGCACCATCGCTGACAAGCCGACCCTCACGCCCGCCGAGACCGGCGCCGCCAACTCGTCCGAACTCGCCACCCCGACCGGGCACCAGCTGCCGCCAGCCGATCCGGTCGCCGACGGCCAGCCCGTCGTCAACACGCGCTTCGCCCACGGCAACGAGACCTATGCCGCGCTGGTCTGGCGCCGCTTCCGCCGCTCCACCATGGGCATGATCGGGCTGGTCCTCACGGTCGCGCTGCTCACCATGGCCATCTTCGGCGATTTCTTCGCGCCGATGGATCCCAAGCGAGCCGAGATCGCCTTCGCGCCGCCTGACCACGTCGAGTTCAGCGCGCCCGATGGCAGCTTCAGCCCGATCCCGTACATCTATCCGATCGTCGAGACCGGCGAGTTCGATCCCGTGACCTTCCAGCCGATGACCGGGCCGGACAAGGCCAACCCCACCGCGCTCGGCTTCTTCGTTTCGGGGCACCGCTACAACCTGCTCGGCGTCATCCCGGCCAATATCCACTTCTTCGGCTCGGTCGATGGTCGTCCCATCCACTTCCTCGGCACCGACAAGTTCGGCCGCGACATCCTTTCGCGCGGCATCGTCGGCTCGCAAATCTCGCTCACCATCGCGCTCGTCGTGGTGCTGCTCACCACCACCATCGGCACGCTCGTCGGCATTGCCTCGGGCTATATCGGGGGCAGGGTAGATGCCTGGGTGCAGCGCTTCGTCGACCTCGTGCTCGCCTTCCCGCAACTGCCGCTCTACCTGGCGCTCGCCTCGCTGATCCCGGTGACGGCGCCGTCGCCGGTGTTCATCGCCTTCGTCATCGGCGTCATGGCGGTGCTCGGCTGGGCCCAGCTCGCCCGAGAGGTGCGGTCGAAAACCCTGGCGCTGGCCCGCATCGAATATGTGCGCGCTGCGGTCGCGGTCGGCTCGTCCGACTGGCGCATCATCCTGCGCCACATCCTGCCCAACGTCTCCAGCCACCTGATCGTCGCGGTGACCATCGCCATCCCGTCGGTCGTGCTGCTCGAGAGCTTCCTCGGCTATCTCGGCTTCGCCGTGAAGCCGCCGCTGATCTCCTGGGGCCTGATGCTGCAGGATACCGGCACCTTCTCGGTGATCGGCTCCTATCCGTGGATCCTGTCGCCCGTCGTCTTCGTGCTGATCACCGTCTTCGCCTTCAACGCGCTCGGCGATGGCCTGCGCGACGCCATCGACCCCTATTGAGGTGAAGAGATGAGCCCCATCGACACCAACGATCTCTCACCGCCCGAACGCTACGACCTGGGCAGCCACGGCCGAGAACTGATCCTCGATGCCCGCAATATCGCGGTCGACTTCAAGGTCGAGGGCGGCATCGTCAACGCCGTCCGCGATGTCTCGTTCCAGCTCCACAAGGGCGAGACCATCGCGCTGGTGGGGGAAAGCGGCTCCGGCAAGTCGGTCACCGCCCGCACTGTCATGCGCCTCCTCACCAAGCGCGCGACGATCAACAGCAAGTCCCGCATCACACTGGGCGACAAGGACATCCTGAAGCTCCCCGATGCCGGCATGCGCAAGCTCCGCGGCAACGACATCTCGATGATCTTCCAGGAGCCGATGAGCTCGCTGAACCCGATCTACACCGTCGGCGCCCAGCTCTGCGAAATCCTCCACCTCCACAACCGCATCTCGGCCGCCGAAGCGATGAAGCGCGCCCGCCAGCTGCTCGAGGACGTGCAGATCCCCGAGCCCGAGGCGCGGCTCCGCCAGTATCCGCACCAGATGTCGGGCGGCCAGCGCCAGCGCGTCATGATCGCCATGGCCCTCGCCAACCGCCCGGATGTGTTGATCGCCGACGAGCCGACCACTGCGCTCGACGTCACCGTGCAGGCCCAGATCCTCAATCTGATCAAGGACCTGAAGTCCAAGTACGGCATGGCGGTGATCCTGATCACCCACGACCTGACCATCGTCAAACAGTTCTCCGACTACGTCTACGTCATGCAGAACGGCAAGGTACAGGAGCACAACACCACCGCCGCGTTGTTTGCCAATCCGCGCCACAGTTACACCCGGCACCTGCTCGCCTCGGAGCCCAAGGGCTCGGCCAAGCCGATCGAGGCCAACTCCCCGACCGTGCTCGAGGGCAAGGACGTGAAGGTCGCCTTCACCCTGAAGCGCGGCGGCTTCTTCAGCCCCGATTTCTTCGAGCTGGTCGCGGTTGACAAGCTGTCGCTCAACCTCAAAAAGCACGAGACCCTCGGCCTCGTCGGCGAGTCCGGCTCCGGCAAGACCACCTTCGGCCAGGCGCTGATCCGCCTCATCGGCAACCAGGGCGGCGAAATCCTGTTCGATGGCGAGCGCATCGACACCAAGGATCGCAAGGCCATGCGCCCGCTGCGTTCGCGCATGCAGATCGTCTTCCAGGACCCCTTCGCCTCGCTGAACCCGCGCATGAGCGTGCGCCAGATCATCGAGGAGGGCCTGATCGTCAACGGGCTCGGCGCCACCTCCCGCGAACGCGTCGAGCGGGTCCGCCAGGCCTTGCGCGACGCGGGGCTGCCGGACACCATTCTCAACCGCTTCCCGCACGAGTTTTCGGGCGGCCAGCGCCAGCGTCTCGCCATCGCCCGCGCCATCGCGCTCGAGCCGGAGTTCATCCTGCTCGACGAGCCGACCTCGGCGCTCGATCTGTCGGTGCAGGCCCAGATCATCGAACTGCTGCGCAAGCTCCAGGACGAAAAGGGCCTCAGCTACCTCTTCATTTCGCACGACCTCAAGGTCGTCAAAGCCCTCTGCCACCGGGTGATGGTCATGCAATACGGCAAGATCGTCGAACAGGGGCCGGTCAGCGAGGTTCTGGAGAACCCCAAGACCGAATACACATCGCGGCTCGTCCGGGCCGCCTTCGAAATCGCGGCCTAGCCGGCCCGAACGTTCCTACGGAGACACTTATGGCCAACCCCAAGATCACCTTCATCGGCGCCGGCTCGTCCGTGTTCATGAAGAACATCGTCGGCGATATCCTGCAGCGCGAGGCGCTGACCGGCGCCGAGATCCGCCTGATGGACATCAACCCGCAGCGCCTCGAAGAGAGCGCCATCATTGCGGGCAAGCTCGTGAACACCCTCGGCGTCCCCGCCACGGTCAAGACCTTCTCGAACCAGCGCGAGGCCCTCGACGGCACCAACTTCGTCGTCGTCTGCTTCCAGATCGGCGGCTACGAGCCGTCGACCGTCGTCGATTTCGAGGTGCCCAAGAAGTACAACCTGCGCCAGACCATCGCCGACACCCTCGGCGTCGGCGGCATCATGCGCGGCCTGCGCACCGTGCCGCACCTGTGGTCGATCTGCGAGGACATGCTGGAAGTCGCCCCCGAGGCGGTGATGCTGCAGTACGTCAACCCGATGGCCATCAACACCTGGGCCATCGCCGAGAAGTACCCGACCATCAAGCAGGTCGGCCTCTGCCACTCGGTGCAGGGCACTGCGATGGAGTTGGCCCACGATCTCGAGATCCCGTACTCCGAGATCCGCTACCGCTCGGCCGGCATCAACCATATGGCGTTCTACCTGAAGTTCGAGCATCGCCAGCCTGACGGTTCGTACCGCGACCTCTACCCCGACCTGGTCCGCGCCTACCGCGAGGGCAGGGCGCCCAAGCCGACCTGGAACCCGCGCTGCCCCAACAAGGTGCGCTACGAGATGCTGACCCGCCTCGGCTACTTCGTCACCGAGAGCTCCGAGCACTTCGCCGAGTACACCCCGTACTTCATCAAGGAAGGCCGCGAGGACATCATCGAGAAGTTCGGCATTCCGCTGGACGAGTACCCCAAGCGCTGCGTCGAGCAGATCGCCAAGTGGAAGACCACCTCGGAAGAGTACCGCAAGGCCAACACCATCGAGGTCAAGCAGTCCAAGGAATACGCCTCGGAGATCGTCAACTCGGTCTGGACCGGCGAGCCCGGCGTCATCTACGGCAACGTCCGCAACAACGGCGTCATCACCAACCTGCCGTACAACGCCGCCGTCGAAGTGCCGTGCCTCGTCGACGCCTCGGGCATCCAGCCGACCTATATCGGCGACCTGCCGCCGCAGCTGACCGCGCTCATCCGCACCAACATCAACGTGCAGGAACTCACCGTCGCCGCGCTGATGACCGAGAACAAGGAGCACATCTACCACGCCGCGATGATGGATCCGCACACCGCTGCCGAGCTCGACCTCGAGCAGATCTGGAACCTCACCGACGACCTCCTCGCCGCCCACGGCGACTGGATCCCCGCCTGGGCCCGCCCCGCCAAGAAGCAGCGCGTCGCGTAAGGCGCGTACCACCGGCCTCTCGATGATCCTCCCCCGCGCTGCGGGGGAGGGGGACCAGCGAAGCTGGTGGAGGGGGCGGCCAGACTCTCGGCCGCCTGCCTCAGTCTAAACTTCTTCCCTGACCTGACCCCGCGGCATCCCGCGGGGTTTCTTTTTTACCCCTCTCGGCTATGCACACCGCATGGCCACGCTCCTCAATCCCACCCCCGACGCCACCATGCTCAGCCGCGCCCTGGCGCGCTGGTCGCTGACCCGCCCGGCGCTCATCGCCGAGACCGCCACCAGCCTCGTCTACCGCGTCGAGCGCACCGGCCAGCCGCCCGCCGTGCTGAAGCTGCTGAAGCCCGGCTCCGGCGATGACGAGCGCAACGGCGGCAGCCTCCTCGTCTGGTACGCCGGCAACGGCGCCGCGGCGGTCTACGGCCTCGCCCGCGATGCCGTGCTGATGGAACTGGCCGACGGCGAAACCCTCGGCGACGTCGCCCGCGCCGGCCGCGACGCCGAAGCCACCGAAATCCTCTGCGACACCGTCGCAAGGCTGCACGCCCCCCGCGACACCGCCCCACCGGCCGGGCTCACTCCGCTCCGCCAGCGCTTCGAAGCTCTGTTCCGCGTTGGCGCCGCCGCCTGGCCACGCCAGGCCCGCGACCTCGTCGGCCGCGCTACCGGCATCGCCTACAACCTGTTCGATCGCCCGATGGAGACGATCCCGCTCCACGGAGACGTCCACCACGACAACATCGCCATCGGCAGCCGAGGCTGGGTCGCCATCGATCCCAAGGGCCTGCTCGGTGACCCCGCCTACGACTACGCCAACAGCTTCCTCAACCCGGAGCAGGGCGACGATTTCGTCATCAGCGCCGCGCGGGTCGGCAGCCACTCGCGCGCCATTGCCGGCCGCACCGGCATCCCGCGCCGCCACCTTCTCGCCTGGGCCTCGGCCCACGCCGCCCTCAGCGCTGCCTGGGACATCGAGGACGGCAATCCGGTAACCCGGCAGATCTCCATCCTGCCGCTGCTGCTCGGCGCCTACGACACCGCCTGAGAAATCTGTTTCACCTCCCGCGCTGAACTCTCCGGCCGCTCCCGCATTCTACCCCCCGTCAGGGGCGGCGCCCCCGCGCCGTCCCGTAACAGGGAGAACGGCCATGAAAGTCAGCGAAGTGATGAGCACCGACGTCGAGCTTTGCTCGCCCGATGACACCATCCGCTCCGTCGCGCGCACCATGCGCGAGATCGACGCCGGCGCGATGCCGGTCGGCGAGAACGATCGCCTCGTCGGCATGATCACCGACCGCGACATCTGCATCCGCGCCGTGGCGGAGGGCATGGGCCCCGAAACCCGCGTCCGCCAGGTGATGAGCTCCAGCCCGCGCTGGTGCTACGAAGACGAGGAAATCTCCGACGTCTCCGACCACATGGCCGAGTTCAAGATCCGCCGCCTGCCGGTGCTCAACCGCGAAAAACGCCTGATCGGCATGATCTCGCTCGGCGACGTCGCTCTCGCCGACAGCGGCCGCGCCAGCGCCCACGCCCTGCACGAAATCTCCGAACCCGGCGGCATGCACAGCCAGCACTAGCCGCTGGGCTGGTGGGGGCCGCCACCCCCACCCTCATTCCCTCCCCACAAGGGGGAGGGACGCGATAGCTGCGCTGTCTCGGTTCCATCGTCTCCCTCCCCCTTGTGGGGAGGGATCAAGGGTGGGGGTGGCCCCACGCGCCGGCTACTACTTGATCACAGTTTCCAAGCCAGCGTCACCGCTCCCAGCGCAATCAGCCCAACCCCCACCCAGCTCTGCACCGTCAGCTTCTCGCCGAGGAACAGCACCCCGAAGATCGCCACCAGCACCACGCTGAGCTTGTCGATCGGCGCCACCTCTGCCGCCTGCCCAAGCTTCAGCGCCCGGAAATACGCCAGCCACGACGCGCCCGTCGCCAGCCCCGACAGCACCAGGAACAGCCAGGTCTTGCCCGATATCGTCTCGAGCGGCTGGAACTTCCCCAGCGCCAGCACGATCCCCGAGAGCACCACGATGATCACCCCGGTGCGGATCAGCGTCGCGAAGTCGCTGTCGATGTTCTCGATGCCCACCTTGGCGAAGATCGCCGTCAGCGCCGCGAACACTGCCGAGAGCAGCGCCCAGAACAGCCAGCTGTCGAATGGCGAAGTCATGATCATCCTTCCTGTTTGGCGAGGAACGTCCCCGGGGCTGCCCCGGTCAGCTTCTCGAATGCATGGTTGAACGCTGCCTGGTCGAAGTAGCCCAGCCGATGCGCCAGTTCGGTCAGGCTCTCCGGCGCCCCGGCGTTCAGCGTCTCCACCGCTTCCAGCATCCGGTAGCGGTCGATCACCCATTTCGGCGTGACGCCCACATAGTCGTCGAACAGCCGCTGCAGCGCCCTGAGCCCCAGCCCGAACGCCTCTGCCAGCTCACCCGCCGACACCAGCTCGAGGTTTGCCTCGGCGAACTGCACGACCCGCCGCGCCAGCCCGGCTTTCTCGTCGGGCTCCGGCAAACGCGCCCGGATCACCTCCTCCAGCCGCTCGGCCATCCCCAGCGGATCGTTGAGCCCGATGAACTCGTCCTGCAAGTCCGCCGAGCTGCGCGAAAACACCGCCTCAACCGGCACAAAGGTGTCGCTCAGCGCACTCACCGCCCGCCCGAACAACGGCCGGAAGGCGCCGGGCCAGAACTTCGTCGCGAACACCCGGCCCGAGCCAGCGAGCAGCGTCTCGAACACCCCGGTCGCCGCGCCGAAAATCCCGCTGTCGCCGCGCGAGTCGATCACCAGGTGCTGGTTCGGATGACTGAGGTTGCGCTGCCGGTAGGGCGGGCGCTCGCCGAGATCGTAGAGGATCATCCAGTGGTGCTCGACCAGGTCCTTGAGGTCGTCGGACGGCTCGAACCGCGTCAGTTCGAAATGCTCGAAGCTGGTCCGCTTGTGCAGCAACCCGCGCGCCGGTTTCACCGTTGCATCGATTGGCCTCGGATCGCTCTGTCGCATTATTACAATTCCCTGCGTCCGAGGGCGGCTAGCGTCCCTGTCCAACCAAGGAGCACTTCATGACCACCGCCAAAGGCACGATTCTGCACAACAACTGGGACGAGAAGCCCTATCACGAAGCCGCGCCGCTGAAATCGACCGAGGCGAAGATCGATATCGTCATGCACGGCGCCATCGAAGCCACCGGCCCCGGCCGCTACCTGATGCAGTACCCCACCGCCGAAACCTGCCACTACGCCGGCTATCTGGTCATGGACGGCAAGCTCGACGGCAAGTCCGGCCAGTTCATCATCTACGAAGTCGGCGACTGGACCAACGGCATCGTCGCCAGCAAATGGCAGATCGTCGAAGGCTCCGGCACCGGCGACCTGAAGGGCATCACCGGCCAGGGCAGCTACTCGGCCCAGCACGACAAGACCGTCCACTACGAGCTGAACTACAGCCTCTAGCACCGGCCTCTCGGCCATCTCCCCCCATGCGGGGAGAAAGCGAAAACTTGGGCCTAGCCCTTCGCTAAGCCTTAGTTTTCGCAAGAGGGGGGCGCGGTCGGTTACGGTGCGTTCCCCACCCTCGATGTCATCCCAGCGAAAGCTGGGACCCAACTTGCAGCCCATGCCAGCCGATGGATGGGTCCCAGCTTTCGCTGGGATGACGGCCGGCTGAGGAGGACAGGGGAGCGCCTTCCATGATCTCCTTGAGATGGAGATGCGGCTATCCCATCCCCCGAACGACCTCCAGAAACTCCGCATGCCCCAGCGCTTTCTGCGCCGCCTGCTTGTATTCCTTCACCAGCCCGGCATGCGTCTCGCGCGCGAACTTCCGCAGTTTCGGGTCCGCCGCCATCTCCGCCTTCGCCACTGAGGGATCGAGCAGCCCGAGCCCATCCAACACCGGGTAATGCAGCTGCGTCTCCACATGCGGCAGCCCGAACAGATAGTCCGCAAAATGCTCGCGCCGCGGCATCTCGGTCTTCCACCGCGCCAGCCGCTCCTTGGTCTCGGGGTGAATCCGGTTCGCCCGCACCTCGCGCCAGAACGGCGTATCGTCGCGCTCGGTCATGTAGTGCGTATTCACGAAGGTGCGGAAGTCGTCGACCTGCCGCCCGACCCGCTTGTTGTAGTCGTCGCGCAGCGCCTGGCTCATCTTCGCCGGCTCGCGCAAATACTGCCCGGCGAACATCATCATCTGCACGATCGTGCCGTGGATCGAGGTCGATTCCAGCGGCTCGAGGAAGCTCGAGCTCAGCCCCACCGCCACGACGTTGTTGATCCACGCCTTTTCCAGCCGTCCGATCTTGAACTGGATATCGCCGCGCACCTCGATCTTGCGCCCGAGCACCCGCTCCACCTCGGTATGCGCCTCGTCCGGCGTGCGGAACTCGTCCGAGTACACGTAACCGCAGCCATAGCGGTACTGCGTCGGGATCTGCCACATCCAGCCCGCTTCCTGTGCCCAGGCGCGGGTGTAGTTGGCAATCTCTTCGCCCGGCTCCACCGGCAGCCAGAAGGGCAGGGCCCGGTTCACCGGCAGCTCGTGCTGGTACGAAATCCACGGCGCCTGCATCTCGCCGACGATCAGGCGTTTCCGGAACCCGGTCGCATCGATGAAGAAATCGCCCTCGAGCTTCTGTCCATCCTCGAACACCAGCGCCGTGACGTCGCCGCTCTCGCCGTTCCGTTCCACCCCGGTCAGCACGTTGTCGACGATCTCGACGCCCTGCGACTTCTCCTTCAAAAACTTCCCCACCAGCGACTGGTCGAAGTGATAGGCCGGCAGGAACGGCCCGAGCGGGATCAGCGAGCCGTCCGCCTTCTTCGCCCACGGCGCCTTCTTCTGCTTCAGCAGTGGCCCGAACATGTGCATGTCCTGCACCGGCTCGTTCACCGACACCGCATAGACGTTGAGGTAGTCCGACGGCGCTCCCGGCGGCGCCTTCACCACCGCATGCGGATCATCGATCGGGCCGTAGTAGGTAAAACCCTTGCGCCGCCAGTCCTCGTGCCGGATGCCCAGCTTGTAGGTCGCCTCGGTCTTCCTGAAGAACTCGAAGATATCGATGCCGAAATGCGTCAGGAACACATGGAAAGCGGCTGTCGTTGCCTCGCCCACCCCCACCGTCGGGATCTTCGACGACTCCACCACGCTCAGCTTCGCATCGAGCTTCAGCCGCTTGATCGAGTCCTGGATGATGAACGCCGCGATCCAGCCCGCCGTGCCGCCGCCCACGATAACGAAATGCGGTCGCCCCGCCATGATCCCAGTCCTCCCTACGGGCAAGAAACGCGATGTAGGGCAGGGCGGCAAGAGGCGAACGACGACACAAAGTCCGGAAAGCTAAGGCCAAAGTCGTCAGGACGTCCGAGAAAGTCCTTCGATCAGCCCGCTCTCGTCCTCGACCGGCAGCGGCACGCAGAACGACAGCCAGGCGGCCAGCGCGAGCAGACAAACGCCGATCACGATCAGTGCGGCGATGAGTATCGTGCGCCGATATCTGGAGTCGATCCGTATTCGACTGCCGTGCGTCATAGTCCCCTCGACGGGTACTGGACCACACCCCCGAAAGCCCCGTCAAATCACAGTATTTGGCTGAGAACGATTACAGCCGGGCGCGGCAGCCGCCGCTAGGGATAGAGGTTGATCGGCGTCTTGCTGGTCCGCATGCATTTGACGGCAACGACCTTCCGGCCCTTGAAGTCCGGCAGCGCTTTCACCGCCGCGACGATCTTGGCAATGTTGGCGTCGAGCGTCCCCCGGCACATCACCATCTGCACCGGCGTGCCATTCGGCGAGAACACGTGCGCAGTCTGTGGACTGTCCTCGAAGTAGACCGCGACGCCGGTGTCCTCCTTGAGGTCCTCGCTGCCGTACCTGATCGTCTGCGCGCCACTCGCGTTGGAACCGGCGATCACTGCGAACAGCAATGCGCCACCGATAGACCGGATGATCCTCATACCCCGTACACCCGCTCGGCGTTCCGCCAGAACAGCTTCTCCTGCTCCGCCGCGCTCGCCCCGCCGACGATCTCGCGGCTGGCGTTCACCCACTTGGTCAGGTCCGCGAACAGTGTCACCACCGGGTGATCCGAGCCCCACACCACCCTGTCCCAACCGAACGTCTCGATGACGAACTCGACATAGGGCCGGATCGTATCCACCGTCCACGTGTCGTCGACGTTGGCCAGAATCCCCGACACCTTGCACACCACGTTCGGCAGCTCTGCCACCCGCTCCATGCGCGTAGTCCAGCTCTCCCATTCGCGCTCGGCAATCTTGGGGTTGCCGCAGTGATCGAGCACGAACTGCGTCTCCGGACAGGCCGCGATCAGCGGCGGCGCCAGCATCAGCTCATGCGATTTCACGCAGATGTCGAAGCTCATGCCGTAGCGCGGCAGCAGCCGGATGCTGTCGATGAAAGTCTGCGTCTGGCTCAGCTCCGCCGGCTGCCCCTGCAGCAGGCGGCGGATGCCCTTTACCTTGCCGAGCCCCTGCATCTTTTCGAGATGCTGCTCGAAATCCGCATGCTCCGGCCGCCCGTTGGCGATCGCGCCGATCACCCGATCGAGCCCCAGCACGAATTCGGTCTCCGCCGCGATCTGCGGCTCCGTGACATCCACCTCCATGTGCAGCGCCGCCTCGATCCCCAGCGGCGCCGCCTCGGCCCAATAGCTCTCGACATGCCACGCCCGGTTCAGCGGCGGCGCCCCAGCCAGCCACGGATAGGAGAACCGGTCGGGATAGATCAGGTGCAGGTGCGTATCGACAATGCGCATGAAATCAGCCGCTTAGAGTGAAACGTTGCTGACATGTTAGCCTGCCGCACCAGCTTGGGACAGGCCCGCGCGTTAGTCTTTTGGGCCTAAAGCTTCACCGCCAGCCCCGTCCGGATGCTCTCGTCCGCGGCGATGCAGATGCGCAGCGATTGCACCGCGTCGTTCATGTGCCGGCCGAGGTCGATGTCCTCGGTGATCGCGCGATAGACGAAATCCTGCTCGCGGGCGCAGAGCGCATCGTGGTGCGGTTCGCCCTGCATCGAGATCAGCTCGTCCGCCCTGGCGAACGCCCCGTCCGCCCCCAGCCCAGCCCGGTGCACCCGGATCTGGTCGGTCCGGGTGTGCGTATCGAGATCGTCCGAGCGCGCGCCCGGCTCCATCACGATCGATACCGCCCCGTTCGGCGTCATCACGTCCTTGATGAAGAACGCGTTCTCCGAGACCATCGGCCCCCATGCCGCCTCGTACCAGCCGCGCGAGCCGTCCTCGAACAGCACCTGCAGCTGCCCGTAATTGTACATGTCCGGCGCGATCTCGTCGGAAAGCCGAACCCCCATGCCGCGCACCTCCACCGGCCGCGCATCGGTGATCTGGCACATCACATCGACATAGTGCACGCCGCAGTCGACGATCGGCGACGTCGTCTCCATCAGCGTCTTGTGCGTCTGCCAGTTGGCGCCGCTCGACTGCTGGTTGAGGTTCAGCCGGAACGCGTAGGGCCCGCCGAGCTTCCGCGCTTCCTCGATGAAGCGGATCCAGCTGGGGTGGTGGCGCAGGATGTAGCCCACCACCAGTTTTCGCCCGTTGGCCTTGGCCGCCGCGACCACGCGCTCGGCGTCCGTCACGGTCATCGCCAGCGGCTTTTCGACGAACACATGCGCGCCCTGTTCCAGCGCCATCACCGCGTAGTCGGCATGCGTGTCGGTATAGGTGTTGACCGAAACCAGGTCCGGCTTCAACTCCCTGAGCGCCGCCTGATAATCGGCCAGCACGGGGTAACCCTGCAGCTCCGCCTCGAGCTTCGGCACCCGCCGGTTCACCAGCCCGACAATCTCGAACCCCGGATGCCGGTGATAAGCCAGCGCATGGCTACGCCCCATATTGCCGAGCCCGGCGACCAGAACACGAACGCTCATTCAAACTGCTCCAAGCACAAATTTCTCAGCTGATCCTCCCCCGCGTGGCGGGGAAGGGGACCGGCGTAGCCGGTGGAGGGGGCGTCCAGAGTCACAGCATCACTTCGCATCCAGCCCAGCATTCAACGCAATCGCCAACCCCTCGAGCCGCTCCGCCGATCCCTCGGCGAATGCCGCCGGCATCCCATAATACCGGTGCGCCTCCAGCACCTCGTATCCGCCGAACGGATACTCCGCTGCCGGCGGGATATACCCCGGCACGCCATCGGCAAAGCTGTTGACGAAATGCACCCGCCTGCCGTCGCCGCGCACGTTCAGCGCCGATTGCGCGAACATCTCGCCTGGCATGAAGCTCAGCCGTACCCCGGCCCAGTCGAAGACGCTCACCCGCCCGCTCCACGGCGCCGCCGGCTCCAGCGCGATCGTCTCGGCCCAGTCGGCCCAGCAATCGTAGAGCGTTGCCCAGGCCGGGTCCGATTCCCTCGCCTTGGCCCGCCATTCCGCCGCCAGCTGGGGCAGGGGCACCGTCTCGTTGCGCACGACGTCAAGGCTCGCCGCCCCGCTCGCCGCGCGAACCGGCCCGCCGAGGCGCTCGAGCTTCGCCGCGAGCGCACTCTCGGCAATCCGCCGCCCCAGCCGCTCCGCCTCCGCATAGGTGCGGTCCGGCGTCGGCGTCGTACTGATCGAGGAATGCGGCGAGTGCCCGGTGCTGATGTCGCCGGCGCACCCGGTCATGAAAACCGCGACGACACCCGGCTCGGCCGTTTCCAGCGCCTCCCGCACATAGTGCGGAAAGTCCGCCGTGTACTGCCGGTTGTAGGCCGCCAGCACCACCGGGTGGCACGCATGCTGGACCAGGATGGCGATCGGCCGCCCGTCCACCCCATCGATCCGCAGCACCGGCACAGCCGGGTCGATCACCCCGCCATCGTGCCGCCGGTTGAAGGCAACCCCAGGGTTGTCGCCTACTCCGGCCGACAGCACCGCCGGCCGCTGTGTCGCCACGGCGCGGTCGATCGCCTCGACGCAACCGTCTTCCAGCCGCTGCAGGTAGCCGGCATCGAAATCCGTGCCACCCCGGCCGGCCATGCTTACCGGTCCGCCATGCGTATGCGTCGCGATCACCGACACCCGGTCGTCCGGCAGCACGCAGCGGGAGCGAATCCGGGCGCAGCTGTCCTCGTGCAGCCCGATCACGTCGGCCACCACGATCGCCGTATCGCCCACCGCAATGGCCTGCGCCGTCAAGGCGTCGTGGCTGCCCGTCGCCGGCAGCGTTCGCGCCGCATAGCCCGACATCTGCAGCCCCGCCGGCGGCGTGATATCGACGATGGCAGCCCCTGCCAGCAGCGGCGAGATTTCCGGCATTCCGACCACGCTCCCATCGAGGTTCTTCTGCGGTCGGCATTAATGCCAAAAACATACCACTTGTCGAGCGGCGCCGATCCGGAATCGTCTCTGGGACCGATCTCACAGGGAAACCGGCCATGCCGGTCAGAAAGCGCTTGGTAAATGGTCTTTTATTGGTATTATACGACCAACGTGGGACGACACTTGCACCGGGCCGTTTTGCCCGGTGGCTTGGTCCGGGACAGCAATTTGACCAGTAACAGCAACGCCCTTTTCAGCGCCGAAGCCGTCATCCTGCCGCAGGGCGGTCCGCTCTACCTGCAGCTGAAGCGCTGGATCGAGGATGCTGTGGCCCGTGGTCTGGTCAAGCCCGGCGATGCCCTGCCGTCCGAGCGCGATCTCGCCGCCAAGGTCGAAGTCTCCCGCGTCACCGTGCGCAAGGCCGTGCAGCATCTGGTGCGCGATGGCGTGCTGATCCAGCGCCACGGCTCCGGCACCTTTGTCGCCCCGCAGCAGAGCCGCGTCGAGCAGTCGCTGAGCCAGCTCACCTCGTTCACCGAGGATATGGCGCGCCGCGGCATGGCGGTCCGCGCCATCTGGCTCGATCGCGGCATCTACGACCCGTCGCCCGACGAAACCGTGATTCTCGGCCTATCGCCCGGCGAGCGGGTCGCCCGCGTCGCGCGCCTGCGCCTGTCCGGCGACATGCCGCTGGCCATAGAGCGCGCCGCGCTGTCCGCCGAGACGCTGCCCGACCCGGCGTCCGTCGGCTCGTCGCTCTATTCGCATCTCGACAAGTCCGGCAACCGCCCGGTCCGTGCCATTCAGCGCATCCGCGCTGCCAATCTCGAGGAAGACGATGCCCGTCTCCTCGAAATCCCCGTGGGCGCCGCCGCGCTCCACATCGAGCGTATCGCCTACCTTCCCTCAGGAAAGGTTGTAGAACTGACCCGCTCGGTCTATCGCGGCGACACCTATGATTTCGTAGCAGAACTGAGAGTCGGAGAGGGCCCCCGCAAGTGATCAACGCCACCCATATGCGCCAGGAAGTCGAGGAAATCCCCGCCGCCGTTGCCCGTCTGCTCGAAGGCAGCCGCGACAAGCTCGCCGAAGCTGGTGACCTGCTGCGCCGGCGCGACCCGAACACCGTGGTCACCATCGCGCGCGGCTCCTCCGATCACGCCGCGACCTTCCTCAAATACGCCATCGAGCTCAGCGCCGGCGTGCCCGTCGCCTCGATCGGTCCGTCCGTCGCCTCCATCTACGGCCAGCACCTGCGCCTGAAGCACAGCGCGGCGATCTCGATCTCGCAGTCCGGCAAGAGCCCCGACATCGTCGGCATGGCCGAGGCCGCCCGCCGCGACGGGGCCACCACCTTCGCCATCACCAACACCCCGGCCTCGCCGCTCGCCGCCGCCTCCGACGTCACCATCGATCTCCTCGCCGGCGAGGAAAAGAGCGTCGCCGCCACCAAGACCTTCGTCTCCTCGGTGGTCGCCGGCCTCGGCATCGTCGCCCACTGGCAGCAGGACCGGGGCCTGCTCGCGGCGCTCGACGCCCTGCCGCAGCTCTTCACCGAGGCCATCGCCTGCGATTGGTCGCCGCTGCTCGGCGCGCTCGATGGCCACCAGTCGCTGTACGTGCTGGGTCGCGGCCCGGCCTTCGCCATCTCGAACGAGGCGGCGCTCAAGTTCAAGGAAACCTGCGGCATCCACGCCGAGTCCTACAGCGCCGCCGAGGTCATCCACGGCCCGGCCCGTATCGTCGAGCATCACTTCCCGGTGCTGGTGCTGGCTGCCCGCGACGCCGCCGAAGCGTCGGTCGCCGAAGTCGCCGAGCGTCTGGCCAAGCAGGGCGCCCGCGCCTTCATCACCTCGGTGAATGCCCAGAGCGCCGAACGCCTTCCGTTCGCCGCCTCCGGCCACCCGATCACCGACGCCCTGGCCCTGATCGTCAGCTTCTACGGCTTCGTCGAAGCCCTCAGCCGCCGCCGCGGTTTTGATCCGGATCGCCCGCCGCACCTGAAGAAGGTCACGGAAACGATCTAAGCCGTCATCGACCGCCTGCGTTTGAGAACAGATGTCGCCCCAGCGTCCCCTCGCCCCTACGGGGAGAGGGCCAGGGTGAGGGGCAGCCAAGCACTCGGAGCCCAACTATGACCACCAAACAAGCCTTCACCGGAGCCCGCATCTTCGATGGCGCCGAATGGCATGACCGCATGGCGTTGGTTGTCGCCGACGGCAAGGTCGAGGGCCTGATCGCCGCCGACTCGCCCACCGATGCCATCCGCGTCCCGGTCGATGGCGCGATGCTCGTCCCGGGCTTCCTCGACCTGCAGGTCAACGGCGCCGGCGGCGCGCTGCTCAACGACACGCCGACGCTCGATGCCATCCGCACCATCTGCGCGACCCTGACGCAGTTCGGCTGCACCGCGAGCCTGCCGACGCTGATCACCGACACCGTGCCCAAGAACGAGGCGGTCATCGCCGCCGGCACTGCCGCCACCGAGCAGCACGTCCCGGGCTTCCTCGGCCTCCACCTCGAAGGTCCGCACCTGTCAGTGGCGCGCAAGGGCGCCCACGATCCCAACCTGATCCGCCCGATGGACGAGTCGGACCTGCAGCGGCTCATCGCCGCCAAGCGCGCGCTCCCGACTCTTTTGATTACCGTCGCCGCCGAAACCGTTGGCCCGGAACAGATTTCGCGCCTCGCCGCGGCCGGCATCATCGTCAGCATCGGCCACTCGGACGCCAGCTATGTGCAGGTCGCCGCCGCGGTGGCAGCCGGCGCCTCGATGGCGACGCACCTGTTCAATGCCCAGAGCCAGATCGGCAACCGCGAGCCGGGCCTCGTCGGCGCCGTGCTCGACCTGCCGGGGCTCGACGCCGGCATCATCGCCGACGGCATTCACGTGCACCCGACCTCGCTCGGCATCGCGTTGCGCGCCAAGCGCGGCCCGGGCCAGATCTTCCTCGTCTCCGACGCCATGTCGATCACCGGCACCGACTGGACCGAGTTCGAGCTCACCGGCCGCACCGTCTACCGCAAGGACGGCGCCCTCCGCCTCGCCGACGGCACCCTCGCCGGCGCCGACCTCGCGATGAACGACGCCATCCGCTACGTCCACCAGACCATCGGCGTTCCGCTCGAGGAGGCCCTGCGCATGGCCAGCCTCTACCCGGCCCGCGCCATCCGCGCCGAATCCGACCGCGGCCACCTCAAGCAAGGCGCCCGCGCCGACTTCGCCATCCTCACCGACGACATCAAGGTGCGCTCCACCTGGATCGCCGGCGAGAAGGTCTACGGTAGCTGAAGCTGGCGGCGGTGATCCTCCCCCGCGCGGCGGGGGAGGGGGACCAGCGAAGCTGGTGGAGGGGGCGGCCACAGTCTCGATTGGCCGGCCACTGGCAGAAGTTCATGGCCTAACGCCAGCCTATCGCCCCACCATCCCCACCCGAAACGCTGGATTTGCGTTCAGAACCCGTTCATCGCCGTGGCTTACCCACGACCAATATATGGCATCGTCGTCGCCATCACGGTCATGAACTGCACGTTCGCCTCGAGCGGCAGCCCGCTCATATAGAGAATCGCATCCACCACGTGCTGCACGTCGAACGTCGGCTCCGGCTCCATCGTGCCGTTGGCCTGCAGCGACCCGGTGGTCATCCTGGCCGTCATGTCAGTCGCCGTATTGCCGATGTCGATCTGCCCGCAGGCGATGCTAAACGCCCGTCCGTCCAGCGAAATTGCCTTCGTCAGCCCGGTGATCGCGTGCTTGGTCGCGGTGTATGCGGCAGCCCCCGGCCGCGGCACGTAGGCCGAGATCGAGCCGTTGTTGATGATCCGGCCGCCCTGCGGCGTCTGGTCCCGCATCGCCCGGAACGCCTCGCGCGCCACATAGAACGCGCCGTTGAGGTTCACATCCACCATGCCCTGCCAGGTCCCGATATCGAGATCCCCGACGCTCGCCTGCGGCGCAAACCGCCCGGCATTGTTGAACACCACGTCGACGCGGCCCAATTTCGCTTTTAGATCAGTGAAGTAGCGGTGCACGGCGGCCGGATCGGTAACGTCGCAGGTGCCGCTGTAGCTCGCCCCACTGAGCCGCGCCGTCTCGGCCAGCTCGGCCTCGCGCCGCCCCAGAATCGCCACCCGATACCCGGCTTTCCCCAGCCCGATCGCCGTCGCCCGCCCGATTCCCGAGGTCGCGCCGGTCACCACCGCCACCTTGCCGTCTGTCATTTTAGTGTTACCCGCCCTTGTTTGCGATCATATGGGAGACTACTTGCGGCATAGGCAAGGCAGCCATTCGCCTCACACCCGCCACACTATCCAGACGGCCCCAATGTCCCGATCTCGTCAGCCCTCGTCGCAAGGCGGGCAGAATCAGGCGATCTCCGATTTGCTGCAGAAGGGCCTGGCGCTGCACCAGTCGGGCAGGGGCGCGGAGGCGGCAAAACTGTACGAGCAGGTTCTGGCGAAGGACGCCGAGCAGCCCGCCGCCAATCATCTCCTCGGCTTGGTCTATCTGCAGCAGGGGCGCCCTGCCGACGCGGTCGACCGCATTTCACGCGCCGTAAACGCCCGTCCCAGCGACAGCCAGTATCTGGGAAACCTGGGTGTCGCCCTGAACGCTGCCGGTCGCAGCGCCGAAGCGGTGGATGTGCTGCAACGCGCCATCCTCGCCAATCTCGAGTTCGCCGAGGCCTACTCCAACCTCGGCATGGCGTTTCGGAACCTCGGGCGTTTCGACGACGCAGTTGCCGTTTATCGCCGCGCCGTTCGCCTGAAGCCGAACGAGGCCGGCTTTCACTTCAATCTCGCGAATTCGCTACGTGACGCCGGCTACATGTTCGATGCCGAGTCGTCCTATCGCCGCGCCGTTCACCTGCGCCCCAACTACAGTGCCGCGATCAACGGTCTTGCCGTGATGCTGGACGGGCAGGGCCGCGCCAGCGAGGCGCTGAGCCTGGTCGAGGAGGCACTCCGCACGCAGCCGAAGGATGCGCAACTGCACCTGCGGCGCGCCAGAGCCCTCTATCACCAGAACCGGATAGAGGATGCGGTCGAGAGCTTCGACCAGACCATCGCTCTCAAGCCGGGCTTCGGCGAGGCCCACCTTCATCGCTCCTACGTGGTTCGGCACGACAAGCCTGACAGCTCGATCGAGGCAATGCGAGAGCTGTTCCGCTCCACCGATGCGCCGGTAGAGGATCGCGTGTTCGCCGGCTTCGGGCTCGGCAAGGCCCTGACCGATATCGGCGAGCACCGCGAGGCCATCGCGACGTTCACCGAGGCCAACCGGTTGAATCGGCAACAGGTCTCCTTCTCGCTGGAACCGGTTGTCGCCGAACTCCGGCGCGACCTCGGCAGGTTCGAAGGAGTCACTGGTCCGTACGAGAACGGTGGTTTCCGGGAGGCCATGCCGATCTTCGTGGTTGGGCTGCCTCGTGCCGGCAAGACCACGGTCGAGACGATCCTGTCGCGCCACCCCTCTGTCGCCGGCGCCGGTGAGCTGCCGACGATGCAGCGGTTGGTGCGCGAACTGCTGCAGCAGCAGAACACCGCCGTGTCGGACATTCCGGCGGATCGCTTCACCGAAATGGGTCGCGCCTATATGCGCGAAGCCCAGAGTCTGGTGCCGCCGGGCAAGACCGTGGTCGACACCATGCCGTCGAACTACCGCCACATCGGCTTCATCCGCCTTGCCTTGCCCTACGCCAAGATCATCCGTTGCGTCCGGCCCACACCGGATCACTGCGTCGCGGTCTTCGAGAAGCACCTGACCGGCCACGGCTACGAGTACTCCAGTGATATGGACGAACTGCAGGCCTATCACGGCGCATTCCGCGACATGATGGATGGGTGGCATGCACGGTTTCCCGGCGGCATCTACGACATCGACCTCGGCAACCTCGCCCAGGATCGTCAGGGCGAGATCCGCAAGTTGCTGGAATTCTGCGGTCTTCCCTGGAACGACGACTGCATGGCAGAAGCGCGTTCGGAGCCGCAGTATCGCGACTGGTCCCGCGCCCGCATCGCCGCCAACCGCGCCGAGCATATGGCCGCATGGCGCGAAACGCGCCCTGAACTCTGGGCTTAGGCGGTTCCGCGGGGGCGCTCTGGACCTATTCCGTGCGCCGCGGCCGGCGGCAGCCCCCAAGTGTTAAGGGTTGGTTTCCAAACCTGTGCCGAATTTGCAACAGCCGATCCGCAACCACCTTGGCGCTGCCCCAATTCAGCCATTCTGCGATTGCGCCCCTCGAACTCCTGCGTAGAGTGGGTCTTGCGAATCCATGCATGGGATCGTTTGTCGGTCGCAAACGCGACGACAACACACACAAAAGTGTGGTCGCGTTTCGACAAGCCGCCGGGCAACTGGCAAAACGAATGACTGACTTTGGAGGTCAATAATGAAAATCAGGAGCCTTCTTCTGGGTTCTGTGGCGGCAGCGGGTCTCTCGACCGGCGGTGCCTTCGCGGCCGATCTCGGCGTTCTGACGTCGCTCGACGTCTGCGACAACCTCGGCCTGTCGGGTCTGACGATTTCGTCGGAATCGAACTGCCTGCAGATCACCGGTGAAGTGAAGTACAAGTTCACCTGGGGCGACTACCGTCCGTCCGACGTTCAGGTAAATGTCGGCGCTGGTGACGTGTCGTGGATCGCCGGCGACGGCCTGAACGACTGGCAGTCGCGCTTCGACGCCTGGATCAAGTTCGTGGCGACCGCCGACTCCGACTTTGGTCCGGCCAAGGCCGTCCTGAAGCTTAAGGAAGTCAACCATCGTCGCGTCGACGCCGAAGCTCCGGCGATCACTGGTAGCTCGGACACCGGTGGCGTCGTTCTCGACGAAGCTTACGTCTCGATCGGCGACTCGACTGTGATCATGGCGGGCAAGAAGGGCTCGATCATGAACAAGGGCGACGACGAGCCCCTGACGTGGCTCGACCTGTTCAACTCCGAGTCGGTTGACAAGGGCGTGAGCTGGGGCCCGCTCAAGTACGGCGTCGCTCCGAACACCTTGGAGAACGACGGTCTCGGCGACGGCGGCCATGTCATTCAGGTCAAGTCGGACCTTGGCAACGGCTTCACCGTGAGCGCGGGCCTTGAGAACCTCAACGGCGCGAACACCTACGGTGGCGCTGGTACCGCCGTCGGCGTGCTGGCTTATGCTGGCGAAGGCATTTCCGCTCACATCACCGGCGTCGCAGCTGGCGTGCTGGATGGTGACGTCGAAGCTTGGGGCGTGCATGCTGGCTTTGCCGGTACGTTCGACAACTTCAAGGTCGTTCTGGCTGGCGCCTACGGGCACTCTGAAGATCAGCTCGCTCCTATCGTCGCCGACTACGACTACTGGAACGTTCTCGCCTCTGCTTCGGCTACCTTCGACATGTTCACCATCGCTGGTGCAGTCGAGGCCGTCGATCAGAATGGCGTGACCGACTACGGTGCGTCGGGCTCTGTCACCTTCGCCGTGAGCGAGGGCGTGTCGGTCAACGTTGGTGGCCGTTGGTACCAGGCGAACATCAAGGACGCCGGCGCCGACAACTACCAGATCGCTGCTGGCGTTTCGGCTGCGGTCACCGAGTCGATCACCGTTACCGGCGAGATCGGTTACGTGCAGGATCGTTGGGACGACATCTTCTACGGTTCGGCCAAGCTCGCTTGGGCTCCGGTCGGCAGCGGTTACTCCTCGTCGATCAAGGGCACGATCACCTCGGCTACGGACGATCCGGGTGTGGAACTCGGCTACAAGGTCGAGACCGAGTTCAAGAAGACCTTCGAGTAAGCCTTACGGCCCAATCGGATTGGAAAGGCCCGGCGTCAGCCGGGCCTTTCTGCTTTCACGGGGCATTCACGAAGCTGTCAGGCTTCGTTCATTTGGCCTCATTTATCCGTTCACTTTGACATTCTGAAATTGTCAGTGGCGTTGACGCACTTCTCCGATTCAGTGTTTGGCGCTATGGCTCGTCGTCGGCATGGCGCCGGCAGTTTTGTTGGTCCGGGGGCGGCATGAGCGGCATTTTTCTGCGCTGGGGTGTACCAGCCTTCGTCACGGTCATCGGCGGCACCGTCGCCGCGATCGCGACGAGCGGCAGCGCCATCCCGCCGGATCTCGCGAGCCGTGCCAGTGCCGTCATCGCCTCGCCCGAGTTCGACTGGGCGACCCTCAGCTTCGACATGCGCGATGCCACCATCACCGGCACCGCCACGACCCAATCGATGATCGACGACGCTGTCGCGAAAGTGGCGGCGGTGCATGGCGTTCGCAGCGTGACCTCGAACGTGGTCCTCGCCGAATACGTCAGTCCATTCCCGTTCATTGCCACGGTTGAGGGTGGCGTACTCACGCTTTCGGGCGGCCTCCCGGACGAGGCGGCACGAGCCGAGGTCCTTGCGGCCGCCGGGCAGGGGGCGCGCGATGAGACGCGGCTGATGTCGGGTGCGCCGAACCGGGCGAGCTGGCTCACCGCCGTGACCTATGCTCTCGGCTACGCCCGGCAGCTCGACGAGGGCGAGGTTGCTCTCGCCGACCTCGACCTCACGATCTCGGGTCGGGCCAAATCGCCGGAAGCCTACACCACTCTCGCCGCAACCGGTGCTGCGGCCGTTCCCGCCTCAGTGAAGCTCGCCTATCGCGAAGTGCAGCCGGCGTTGCTCTCGCCGTTCGAGTGGCGCGCCGAGTATGACGGGCAGCGGCTGACGCTGTCAGGCGCAACTCCGGACGAGGCTCTCGTCGGCGAGCTTGAGGCCCTGGTGCCCTCGGGCACGAACGTCTCGACGAGCCTCGTCCTGGCCTCCGGAGCACCGACCGAGTTCGCCGCATCTGCCAAGCTGCTGCTGCAAAATCTACTGAAATTGGAGAGCGGTAGCGCAACTATCTCCGACAACACTTCAACTCTGACAGGCTCACCCGCGGACGCCGCGGTGGCAGAATCCGTGCGCGTCGCCATGACCCCGTCGGGCGCCGCCGTCACGCTGGGGCCGCCGCACGTCAACGAGTACTGGCTCAGCGCCGAGCGTGGCGCCAACGGCATTGTCCTCGACGGGTTCGTGCCCGACGCGGCGCTACGGGACCGTCTCGAAGCCCTGGACAACGTCGACGCTGCCGGGCTCGAACTGGGACGGGGCGCGCCCGAGCGCTACGAATCCGGCATCGACTTCATCCTCGAGGCGCTTCGGCGGATGAGCGAAGGTCACGCCACGATCCAGGGCACTGTGATCACCGTCGAGGGCCGGGCTGCCACTGTCGCTGACTTCGAGGCGATCGAGACGCGGCTGGAGCTTGGTGCACCTCAGGGCCTGATCCTTGCCAGTACGACGGTGAAGCCGCCCCTGGCCACGCCGTTCACGTTTGCCGCCGAGAAGACGGCCGCCGGTCAGTTCACATTGTCGGGCTACGTGCCCAGCGCGGCCGCGCGCAAGGCGCTGGTCGCCGGCCTTCCGACCGCAGCGACCGACACGACCGTCATCGCCGATGGCAATCCTGCCGATTTCGAGACCGCCGCGCTCAAGGCGATTGGAGTGCTGCAGCTGCTGGATAGCGGCAAGGTCAGCTATGATGGCGCGAGCTGGAGCCTCAGCGGCGCGGTCGACACCCCGCAGGAAGCCTTCGCCGCTGAGTCTGCATTCGCAGCGACCGGCTTGCGGACCGCAGGCTGGACCTACACCGTCAGCTTGCCTGGTGCGGTCGAAACGGCGGCGCTGCCGGTCGTCGATCCCTATGTGTGGCGGGCCCAGAAATCGGCCAACGGCACGATTGCCTTCGCAGGCTTCGTGCCGACCGAGCAGTTGAAGCGATACCTCGCCGGCCATGCGGGTACGAACGTCGTTGACGGCACCGCCCTCGGTGCCGGTGCGCCGGAAGGGTTCATTCCGGCGACGATCGGCGGCCTCGATGCGCTGCTGGCCCTCGACGAAGGCACCCTGGCGCTCTCTGCCGGGAGCTGGTCGCTGACCGGCAAGCTGCCGACGACCACTGCCCGCCATGAGCTCGAAGCTGCGTTGCGCAGCGCCACGGATACCTCGGCCTGGCACGTCGCCATCCAGGCGGCCGATGCTGCGCCGGTGGTGACACCGTTCGTCTGGTCGGCTGTGAAGGCGGCCGATGGCAGCTTCATGCTCTCAGGCTACGTGCCGACCGAAGAGGTTCGCCGCTTTGCGGCGGTTCGTGCCGGCAAGGTTGCCAGCGATACGACGCTGGTCGGATCGGGTGAACCGCAGGGCTTCATCGCCGATTCGCTGGCCGGTCTTGATGCGCTGCTCAAGCTCGAGAGCGGCGAGGCAAAATACGACGGGATGGCCTGGTCGATTTCCGGCCAGCCGCTGACCGTAAGCGACGCGGACGCCGCACGGGCGGCCATCGCGACGGCGTCGAACGGTGGGGCAGGTTGGACGCAGGCATTCGCTGAGCCCACACAGGCCGCGCCCGAGCCGGTGCCTGCAGTAGCGGAGACAACCGAATCGGTTGAAGCCGAGGTCGCCGCGGCTCCCGCCGAGCAGGTGGCACCCGCACCGGAGCCAGGCGAGGTTGCGGCCGTGCCTGCCGAGGAGCCGACACCGGAGCAGGAAGCAGCTGCGGACGTAGCGGCACCGGCTGCCGAGCCGGTACCAACCGAGGCGGCGCCTGTCGAGCAGGAGGTCGCGGCCGTGGAGCCTGAGGCGGAGGCCGAGCCGACCACGCCGGTGGTGCGCAACTACCTGTTCGACGCCAAGAAGGCGATTGGCGGTCCAATCACCTTCTCGGGCGCCGTGCCGGCCGAGCCGATGCGGCGGCACCTCGCCGTTCTCGCAGGGGTCGAGCCGTCGGAAGCACTGAGCATCAGCCCTGAGCTGCCGGGCGATTTCATTACGAATGCCGACGCCGGCAGCCGCGCGCTGGCCTTGTTGGCGGACGGCGAGTTCGGCCTCGATGGCGACAGGTGGGTCTTCACCGGTCGAGCTGAAACCGAACAAGCAAAACAGGCCGCGCTGACCGCCTTGGCCGTCGTGCCGACCCTCGACCAGTGGGAAACCAGCGTCACGCTTCTGCCGCCGCTGGATATCTGCCGCGACAAGGTAACGGCGTTTGCGGCTCGCAACGCCATTGTCTTCCAGTCGGGCAGCGCCCGGATCGCCGAGGAATCGGTGCCGGCGATCGACGAGCTGGCCGGCTACCTGGCGCTCTGCCCCGAGGCGACGGTCAACGTCGAAGGCCACACCGATGCCGACGGCGAGGATGAGGCCAACCTGGCACTCTCCGTCTCGCGCGCCGAGGCCGTCGTCGATGCGCTGATCCTGCGCGGCATCGGGCCCGAGCGTCTCTACGCTATCGGCTACGGCGAGAGCCTGCCGATCGCCAGCAACGAGACCAGAGCCGGCAAGCAGGCCAACCGCCGCATCGTCTTCACTCTGGCGGACGAGTAACGAACGCACCATGACCCTGGATTCTCTTATCTATCTGCTCGAGGTCTACTGGCCGTTCGTCGTCGGCGCGGCAGCCGTGGGGCTGCTCACCGGCTGGTTCTCCGTCCGCGTCCGGAAAGGGTGAGGCCCGGATGCTGAACCCCGCCCATATTCTAGAGATCGCGCTGCTGTTGCTGGTGGCGTTCCTGTTTGGCGCCGTCGTCGGCTCGCTTGCGCGCCTCGCCATTTCCAGGCTGACGTCGGCCAAGGCGGCTGCACCATCCCCGGTGGTGACAAGCGCCGTGGCCGCCGATGCGCCGGCCGTCGAAGCGGCTCCGGCGCTGGTCGCCGCGCCGGTGATCGGCGAGGTGGTGAAAACCCCGAGGCCCACCGCCCCGGCGGACGTTCCAGCTCCCGATTTCACCGAAGCGCTGCTGGCGCTGGCCGGCGACAAACCCGGCAGCATCGCCAGCAAGATCCGGATGCCGAGCCTTGAGCCGTTGCCCACCGTTGCCGTGACCAAACCTGCCGACGAGATGCGCCCGGCTCGCGTGGCGGGCGAAACCACTTCCGGCCGTGTCGTCGCGCATCCGCGTACTGCCTCCGAGCCCGCCCGGGCCATCCCGCTCGCAGGCGCCGGGGCGGAGGTCATTCCATTCCCGCTCGAGAAAGTTGCTACCGAGGTCCAGGAGCAGCCGGCGGTTGTCGCGGTTGCGACGTCGGAGCCCGAGGCCGAATTCGCGGCGCTCATCGTGGCCATGGCGGAACAGGCTGAGCCCGAGCCCAAGATCGAGCCCGAGGCCGGCACCGCCGTTGCGGTGGAGAAGCAGCCAGAAGCGCCAGTCGAGGTGGAGGCTGCTGCACCCGTCGAGACGGTCTCCGAGGCCGTCGAGTTGGTTGCGGACGTTCCTCTGGTGGCATCTGCGCCAGACGCGCCACCTGTGGCGGAAGCTCCTTTGGAGCCGCAGCCGGCCGAGGTCGAGACTGCCGCTCAACCCGATGCCCTAACGGCATCGCCGCCGAAGGTAGCCGTCCCGGCCGCTGAGCACAGCACCGAGGACGACGAGGGCGCCGCGATGCGAGCCATCGAGGGCAACTGGTCGCCGCGTCGCTCCGCATCACCGCGGACGCGGAAGGCGGCGCTGCCGGAGGTAGCTGCCGAAGCCGCTATTGCTGCGTCGGCCGCTGCCGTGGCATCCGCCGCGCAGGCCGCGAACCAGGCAACCGCCGCCGAGCCCGAGGCTCCGGGCAAACCCGTGGGCATTCCGGGGCCGCGTCTCGGAGTGAAAGACGACCTCACGCATGTCATCGGCATCCTGCCGATCATCGAGACGGCGCTGAATAATCTCGGCCTTTATCATTTCGATCAGATCGCTGAACTGGCCGACGAGAACGCCGGCTGGATCGAGAACCATCTCGGCATCGCCGGACGGATCGGGCGTGAGCACTGGCGCGAGCAGGCGCGGGAACTTGCGTTGGCGATGGCCGGCACCAAGAAGGCGGCGGGCCAGCAGTAGGGTTCGTCAGGCCGCCTTGGCGCGCCGCTTCACCAGCTTGCGCACGAACTCGGCGATCGGCCCGACATCCTCGGGCGTGTTGAGCAGGGCAGGGGATCCCGAGCCCTCGATCACGTAACCCTCGGCGTCGCGGCGCCGGCGCAGCATTTCCTCAAAGGTCTCGCGCCGCACCTGCTCGGTGAGTTGCGTGCGCATCAGCAGCAGCGGAGCGCCGGCAAGGGCATCATAGAGCTGCCACTGCGGCACGAGGATATCGTCGTGCTCGAAGGCTTCGAGCAGCCCGGTGAGGTGCGGGTCGAACAGCGCGCGGACGCGGTTGCGCTTGTCGAGATAGTGGGTGCGGCCAGCGAGGACGTCGAGCAGGCCCTCGGTCGCCGCAGGATAGTCGGGCGCCAGCATACGCCGCGCCATCACCCGGAACCCCGCCTCCGATCGGTTGCCGTCGAGGTCCTTGAGGTTGTTGCGCAGCCGGACCAGCCCGCGCGGGTCGGAAACCGGACCGGCGTCGATCAGCACTGCGCCGGTCACGAGGTTCGGCCGCTCGGCCGCGAGCGCCATCACCACCTGGCCGCCATAGCCCTGGCCGACGAAGATGCCGCCATCGACCGCCAGCGCAGCGAGCACCTGGATCAGCTCGAGTGCATCGACCGTCGAGATGTAGCGCGATTTCTCCGCTCGGTCCGACGAGCGGCCACGGCCCTTGAGGTCGACCAGCACGATCGGCCAGTCGTCGCCGTAGACGCGATGGAAGTGGTTCGCGAAATCCGAGAAGTCGGACATGTTGCGCTGGTAGCCGGGCACGCAGACCAGCGGGATGCGTCCGACTGCGAGGCGTCCGGAAATGTGGACCGCGATCTGCTCGTCCGCCGGGCCGATGGTGTAGCGCGTCACCGGCAGGGCAGCAAAGCTGCGATGATCATCGGGCGGGGTGCGCGGGCGGGACAACATCATCGAGCAATAGCAGAGTTTCCGGCCGCCCCAACTATCGTGCCCCGGACTATCCCGGGATCTTTCTGAGGGCCTCGCCGATACTCAGGTCGTCCTTGCCGAGACGTGCCCGGTAGACGAGATAGTTGCCCAGCACGCGCTTCACATACGTCCGGGTCTCTTGCACGGGGATAAGTTCCACCCACACGACGGGGTCGATGGCATCCGAGCGGGGGTCGCCAAAGGTGTTGACCCACTTGCGGGCGTTGCCGGCGCCGGCGTTGTAGGCCGCCGCAGCCAACAGCAAGGAGCCGTCGAAGCGCTCGAGCTGCGCCTTGAGATAGGTGGAGCCGAGCAGCGCGTTGTACTCGGCGTCGCTGGTGAGGCGGCTCGCCGAGTATTTTACCCCGAGCTTGCCCGCCGTTTCCTTGGCGGTTGCGGGCATCAGCTGCATCAGGCCGCGGGCGCCGGCCGACGAGATGGCGTCAACCTGGAAGCGGCTTTCCTGCCGGGTGATGGCGTAGATCGCGGCATGGTCCATCGAGGCGAGCTTGGTGCTGGGCAGCCCGTCCTTGGGGAAGTTGAACAGGTCGAGCGGGGTGCCGCGCTTCTCCGCCGTGTCGGCGATGGCGATGGCGAGATGGTGCGCGTCGAGCGCCTGGGCGAGCCGAGCGGCGAGCAGCAGGTCAGCGCCGTCCTTGTAGTTGGTGGCGAAGCTGCGGAGCAGGGGCACCGCCATGTCCTTGTGGCCGTTGTCGGCGAGGAGGCGAACGGCACGGACCAGTTCGCTGCTCTCGAAGCCGGGCTCGGCCTCTTTCCATGCCGGCATGTCGCGCAGCTGAGCCGAGGATTTGCCGAGCGCGGAGCGCGCCAGTTGGCCGTAGTAGATCGTGCCGAACTCGGCAGCCTTGCCGAACGCTGCCTTGGCGCCGGCGTCGTCGCCGAGCGTCTGGCGCGCGCGGCCGAGCCAGTAGTTGGCCTGGGTGACGGAGTCGGGGAGCGTCGAGTGCTTCGTCATCTCCTCGAAATGTGCGGCGGCGGCCTTGGCGTCCTTGAGGAAGGCGAGGGCAATCCAGCCGGCATGGAAATGCGCTTCGACCAGCCGGCCATCGGGGCCTTCGCGATAGCCGTCGGCCGCGCGGTAGGCGCGCTTCACTTCGCCCAGCGCCAGCAATTGCCGGGCGAGGGTGCGGCGCTCGTACCAGAACTCCTCGGCATCGGGCGGGACGCCCTTGGCCTTGTCGAGCCAGTTGATCGCGTCGTCCCACAGCTCGAACTGCCGGGCGCGCTGGGCGCGGCTGAACTGGTAGACCGAGTTGCTGCGCATCGACGGGTCGACCGCGTCGAGCAGCTTCTTCGCGTCCTTGGCGTTGCGGGAGACGGCGTTGCGGGCCACCGCGAGCGATTTCTGCGCCGGCGTCATGTACTGCATCAGCCGCTCAACACCGGTGGCGCGGTCGTGCATCATCAGGTGCACGGCGCGGGCCCAGTGCGCGTCACGATCAAGCAGGCTGCCGAGCCGGTCGAGCACCTTGGCTTCGGTCGCCTTGTCGAGGAAGTTGTCAGTCCAGATCGAGCGGGCGATGCGGGCGGCGCGATCCTTCTGGCCGTCGGCGACATAGGCCTCGGCGAGGGCGATCTGCGCGGCCAGCGTGTTGGGCATGGCGCCGCCGAGATCCTTGATCAACGTCGCCTTGTCGGCGTCTTCCTTGATCAGGGCCTGCTCAAGGCGGGTCTTGAGCACTGCGTCGCTCGCAAAATCCGGGGCATCGGCGATGAAGCGCTGCACCGAGGCCGCAGTGACGTCGCCGCGGCTGAAATAGATCGCGGCCCACTGGATGGCGCGGCGCTCGACCGCATCGGTGATGCCACGAGCCAGTTCGTACGCATCGCCGTGCTTGCCGTCGGCGAGCAGCTCGAGCGCCTCCTTGAACTTGGCTGACGCGACTGCCGTCTCGGCCACCGGGGGCTTAGCGGCAATCGAGCCGGTGGTGACAGGGTCGACCAGCGACGCCTGGACGGCGGGCGCCAGCGGCGGACGGGTGACGGGGACCACGACATCGGCAGTCGCGTCGTTGGCGCGCGACAGCAGGATCGGCAGCGTTGCCGCGCCGAGCACCCCTACGGCGACAATCCCAGTAGCGACCAGGCGGCGGGCGCCTCTCGCAACAACCATGGTAACCGTCCTGTTGGTCCGCAATACAAGTCCAACAAGGTGCCCCCACCCTTGCGGAACCAACATTGACACGCGGCGCGTGAACGTTTGGTTAGCCACTCGGTCCTTGTGGGTGTGCGTCGCGCCCTCTATCGACAGCTTGCTTGTCGCGCCGCACGAGAAAAACTATGGTGCGCGATTGTGGCCCCCCGATGATCGGGAAGTGGCCATGTTCTGGCCACACGGCCCATCAACCAAGAGACGCGACCGCCAAGGGGCGGCGCCCATACCGACGAGGAACTGACCCGAAATGTTGCGAGGCTCGATCACAGCGCTCATCACTCCGTTTGCGAACGGGGCGCTGGATGAGAAAGCCTTCAGCAACTTCGTCGATTGGCAAATCAATGAGGGATCGCACGGGCTTGTGCCGGTTGGCACGACCGGCGAGAGCCCGACCGTCAGCCACGAGGAACACCGCCGCGTCATCGAGATCTGCGTCGAGGTGACGGCCAAGCGCGTACCGGTGATTGCCGGCGCCGGCTCGAACTCGACGGCGGAAGCCGTGTCGCTGGCGCGCTTTGCCGAGGAAGTCGGTGCGGACGCCGTGCTGTCGGTCGTGCCCTACTACAACAAGCCGACGCAGGAGGGGATGTTCCAGCATTTCTCCGCCGTGGCCTCGGCGACGGCGCTACCGATCGTGCTCTACTCCGTGCCGGGTCGCACCGTGGTCGACCTCACCGTCGACACCATCGTGCGCCTTCGCGAGGCGCATCCGAACATCATCGGCGTCAAGGACGCGACGGCGAACATGGAGCGGGCCAGCGCTCAGCGAATGCGTCTGGGCGCCGATTTCATCCTGCTCTCGGGCGAGGATGTCACGGCGCTCGGCTTCAACGCTCACGGTGGCCACGGTTGCATCTCCGTGACTTCCAACGTCGCACCGCGCCTCAGCGCGCTGTTCCAGAATGCCTGCCAGCAGGGAAACTACGCCGAGGCGCTGGCGCTGCAGGACAAGCTGTTCCCGCTGCACAAGGCGCTGTTCCTCGAGAACAATCCCGGCGGCGTCAAATACGCGGCGGCCAAGCTCGGGCTTTGCCAGAACGAGTTCCGCCTGCCGGTGGTGCCGGTGTCCAAGGACAACGAAAAGGCCATCGACGCGGCCTTGTCGCACGCGGGCCTGCTGCCCAACTAAGCTCCTATGGCCAAGACACCCAACAAACCGGCGATGATCGTCACCGGCCCGATCGCGGAGAACCGCCGGGCCCGGTACGATTACGAGATCCTCGACACGCTCGAAGCCGGCATCATGCTGACCGGCACCGAGGTGAAGTCGCTGCGCACCGGCAAGGCCCAGATCACCGAGGCCTATGCCTCGCCGGAGCGCGGCGAACTGTGGCTGATCAACGCCTACATTCCCGAGTACCTGCAGGCCAACCGCTTCAACCACGAGGAGAAGCGGCCGCGTAAGCTGCTGGTGAAAAAGAAGGAACTGGCGCGCCTCAGCCAGGACGTCGAACGCGCCGGCAACACCATCGTGCCGATGAAGCTCTACTTCAACGAGCAGGGCCGGGCGAAGCTGTTGATCGGCGTCGGCAAGGGCAAGAAGAGTTTTGACAAGCGCGAGACCGAGCGCAACCGCGACTGGAACCGCGACAAGTCCCGCATCATGAAAGAAGGCGGGCGCGGGTAGGGCGTGCCTTCGCGCCCGACAGCCCTCGGGCTTCGGTAGATTCAAAGAACGAAGCGGGCCGGCGAAGCACTGGCCCCACGCGGGTAGTCCGCAGATGAAAGAGGCTCGCGCCCCGCCGGCCGGCCGGGGTTTTGGGCCTCGCCTGTAGCGGATCCGGGGTTCGTCCCCAACACCGCCTCGCCCGAACCTGGAACCTTATCCCCTCGCCCCCACCCATCCTCCCCCGTCAGAGAGGGAGGGCCGGGCGGTGGGTTTGGCGGACTGTCGAGGCGCCTACTTCAGCGCGTCCGCGAAGAACGTTGCGAACGAGCCCTCAACCAGGGCGCTCACCGCCGGCTGGTCGCTGTAGAAGCCGTAGCCGTGGTCGGCTTCGGGGACGAGGACGATCGAGGCGGAAGGATAGGCGGCGATGACCGCTTCGTTCTCGGCCGGCTTGATCACCACGTCCTTGTCGCCGTGCACCACCAGCATGGCGCCCTTGTAGGCGCTGATGGTCTCGAGCGGCTTGGAGGCGAGCAGCTCGTCGAACCACTGCTTGCTCAGCTTCTGCTGCTGCCCGAACATCGTGGTGTAATCGGCGTAACCCTTGTCGCTGGAGGCCTCGGCATATAGCCGCTCGTACTCGGCTTCCGACTCGCCGGCAAAGAACAGCAGCAGGCTCTTGCCCGGATTGGCGGAGGGAGCAAGGAGGCCCATCGCCTTGTAGGGGTTGCCCGCCGTCTCGCCGATGGTCAGCGCGATGCGGCCGCCCATGCTGTAGCCGAGGATGCCGAGCCGGTTCGGATCGGCCGGGAAGTTCGCCAGCAGATAGGCGAGGCTGGCGTTCGAGTCCGAGATCATGTTGCTGAGGTAGCCCTCGGTGAAAGGCTCCTTGCTGTCGCCGCTGCCGGGAAAGTCCATGCGGATGGTGAGGATGCCGGCATCGGCCAGCGCCTTGGCGAGACGCCCGAAGCCGCCGCCTTCCTGCCGGCCGCCGCCATGGCCGTGGTTCATCACCACTGCGGGGAAGGGACCTTCGCCATCCGGAACGACCACCGTCGCGGGAACGGCACGGGCGCCGTTCATCACGGCGACCTCGCTCACCGTCTCGGCCTGCACCACTGTCGCCGCCGCGAGGGCGAACGAGGCGGCAACCAACATCGTCATTCCGGTCTTCACGACATGCATGGGCACTTCCCCCTTGAAGCTGCTGAGAAATCTCAATGTGACAAGGTTGTCATCCATCGCAAGAAGCTGTCAACGGAGGCTTGCGCGATCGGCCGTGCCTGGGCGTGAGCTGCTAGGCGATCGCTCGCGCCGCGCGCCCCACCACGTCCTCGAACATCGCCGTGGTGAGGACGCCGGTGTTCGTGTTGTAGCGCGAGCAGTGGTAGCTATCGAACAGCGTGGCGCCGCTTGTCAGTTGGTGCTCGGCACCGTGGCCGAAGGCGAATTTCGAGCGCTTTTCGCCCAGCGTGGCGAGCAGGGAATCGTGCGCGATGCGGCCGAGCGCCAGGAAGGCGCGGGGGCGGTGCTGCTCGATGGCGGCGCCGAGGAACGGCCGGCAGGTCTTGATCTCGTCGCCGGTCGGCTTGTTCTGCGGCGGCACGCAGCGCACCGCGTTGGCGATCAGCACGTTCTGCAGTTCGAGCCCGTCATCCGGCCGCTGCTGGTAGTGCCCGGCGGCGAGGCCGAACTTTTCGAGCGTGGCGTAGAGCAGGTCGCCGGCGTAGTCGCCGGTGAACGGCCGGCCAGTGCGGTTGGCGCCCTTGAGGCCAGGGGCGAGGCCGACGATCATCAGCCCCGGATGCACGTCGCCCCAGGTGGGCACCGGCCCGTTGAAGAAATCCGGATAGGCGCGCTGGTTGTCGTGGCGGAACGCCACGAGGCGCGGGCAGCGCGGGCAATCATGCGGCGGGTTGGTCTCAGGCAATGGTAACCGTGGGGCTGGAGCGGCGTTCAGGAAAAGTTGCCGACTTTTCCGGTTCGAACGCGCGACAATCAAGAGATTCCTGCATTACTCGTTTCGATGAACGAGAAATGCAGAAACACTCAGCTGCCCTTAGGGTCCACGGTCGCCATGGTGCGGTCAACCGGCGCGCTCCGCTCGGCCACCGGCGGCGGCGTGCGATCGACGGGCGGGGTGCGGCCGACGATCTTGGCGAGATCGGCGACATCCATGAAGAAATCCGCCTGCCGGCGCAGGTCGTCAGCGATCATCGGGGTCGGCGTGGTAAGCGTCGAAACGACGGTGACGCGCTTGCCCTTGCGCTGCAGTGCCGCAACCAGCGCGGTGAAATCGCCATCGCCCGAAAACAGCACCAGGTGATCGTAGTACTGGCTCATCTCGAGGGCATCGACGGTGAGCTCGATGTCCATGTTTCCTTTGATCTTCCGCCGTCCGGAGGCGTCGGTGAACTCCTTGGCGGGCTTGGTCACGACGGTGAAACCGTTGTAGTCGAGCCAGTCGATCAGCGGCCGGATCGAGGAGTATTCCTGATCCTCGATCAGGGCCGTGTAGTAGTAGGCGCGAAGCAAATAGGATTTGGACTGAAACTCCGCGAGCAGCCGGCGATAGTCGATATCGACGCCGATGGCCTTGCTGGTCGCATAGAGATTCGCGCCGTCGATGAAGAGAACGATCTTCTCGCGCGGATCAATTGACATGCCTGTTCTCCTGACCGGGGCGGCCGGCCTCTCAGGCTGCCCGGCATCAACTATCATTGGCTAACCGCTAGGATCGAAGGGTAGCCTATTTAAGGCGTGGTCCGCTCCCTAAGTTCGGAATACGCGCTTAATCCCGGGAATTTGCAACAGCAATAAAATGGGAGCGATCCGGTCGCATTTTCGGGGGTTTCGGGTAAACCGTTGTTCCGTCATGCGAAACAATCGGTGGCGCCGAGGCACGTACCTCGAACTTGCCTGTGGTAAAAACACGCTGTTGTGTGCGCCAAGCGAAAACCTTGTGCCCTCCCGCGTCGTCGTGTATGAGGGCCGCTTGATCCCACAACAACCTGGAGACGTACGTGGCCCGCGTCACCGTCGAAGACTGCATTGAGAAGGTTGAGAACCGTTTCGACCTCGTGCTGATGTCCGCGCACCGCGCTCGCATGATCTCGGCTGGTTCCTCCATCACCGTCGATCGCGACAACGACAAGAACCCCGTCGTGGCGCTGCGCGAAATCGGTGACGGCACCATCTCTCCCGAGGACCTGCGCGAGGACCTGATCCACTCGCTGCAGAAGTACGTCGAGGTCGACGAGCCCGAAAAGCACGCCGCTCCGCTGCTCGATGCGAACGCCGACGAAGACAGCGACACCTTCGACACGATCTCCGAAGACGAGCTGCTGCGTGGCATCGAATCGTTGGCTCCGCCGGAGCGCCGCGACGACTAAGCTCCGATTGATCGGCGCCTGATCTCGCATATATAGTCTTGAGGCGTCGGGCGTTTCCGCCCGGCGCTTTTTTGTTTGCCTCGCCGCCAGAGCGGGATTTCAGCCGCCGAGGCGGTGCCGCGTAGGAGAGTGCGGCAACCCTATGATGCGTCAGTACGAACTCGTCGAACGGGTGCAGGCCTACAACCCCAATACCGACGAGGCACTGCTCAACAAGGCCTACGTCTACGCCATGCAGAAGCATGGCACGCAGAAGCGCGCCTCGGGCGACCCGTACTTCGCCCACCCGCTCGAAGTCGCCGCCATTCTCACCGACCTCAAGCTCGATGACGCCTCGATCGCGGTGGCGCTGCTGCACGACACCATCGAGGACACCGACGCGACGCGCGCCGAGATCGACCAGCTGTTCGGGCCGGAAATCGGCGCGATCGTCGACGGGCTGACCAAGATCGACCGGTTGCAGCTGGTGACGCGCGAGGAAGCCCAGGCGGAGAACCTCAGGAAGCTCCTCCTCGCCATCTCGGCCGACGTCCGCGTGCTGTTGGTCAAGCTCGCCGACCGGCTGCACAACATGCGCACTCTGGATTTCATGCCGGAGAACAAGCGCAAGCGCATCGCCACCGAGACGATGGACATCTATGCGCCGCTCGCCGGCCGCATGGGCATGCAGGACATGCGCCAGGAGCTCGAGGACCTGGCGTTCCGGGTGCTGCAACCCGACCACTACAAGGCGATCACCGACCGGCTCGACGAGATGAAGTCGGAGTTCGCCGACACCATCAAGACCATCAAGACCGAGCTCAGCGAGAAGCTGAAGGGCGACGGCATCGATGCGCGGGTTTCGGCGCGGGTGAAGTCGCCGTGGTCGATTTTCACCAAGATCGAGCGCAAGCAGATCGCGCTGGAGCAGCTCTCCGACATGATCGGCTTCCGGGTGATCGTGCCGACGGTTGCCGACTGTTACCGGGCGCTGGGCATCGTCCACACCAACTGGAAGGTCGTGCCGGGGCGCTTCAAGGACTACATCTCGGTTCCCAAGCACAACGACTACCGCTCGATCCACACCACCATCGTCGGGGTAGGGCGGCAGCGCGCCGAACTGCAGATCCGCACCGAGGAGATGCACCGCATCGCCGAACTAGGCATCGCCGCGCACGCCCTCTACAAGGAGGGCGCCACCGACATCCACAAGATCGAGAACGAATCCAAGGCCTTCGTCTGGCTGCGCTCGACCATCAGCCACCTGACGGCCGGGTCATCGACCGAGGATTTCCTCGAGTACACCAAGCTCGAGCTGTTCCAGGATCAGGTGTTCTGCTTCACCCCGCGCGGTCGGTTGATTGCACTGCCGCGCGGCGCGACGCCGATCGACTTCGCCTATTCGCTGCATACCGACATCGGCGACACCTGCGTCGGGGCCAAGATCAATGGGCAGATCGTGCCGCTGGTGACGCAGCTCCGTTCCGGCGACGAAGTCGAGATCATCCGCGACCAGAACCACCTGCCGCCCAGCAACTGGGAGACCATTGCCGCGACCGGCAAGGCCCGCGCCGCCATCCGCCGCGCCGTCCGGCTGCAGGCGCAGGCCCGCGCCTATGCGCTGGGCGAGCATATGGTCTCGATCCTGCTCGAACGCGAGGGCTCGGGGCTGGACGAGGGCGAGTTCAAGGTCCTGGCAGAGGGACTGGGGCAGCCCGGCAAGCGCGAGCTGCTGATCGCGCTGGGCGAGGGCAAGATCAGCGGCGAGGACCTCGACACCCAGGTGATGGAGGTCAAGGGCATCAAGCGGCGGCGGAAGAAGATCGACCTGCCGGTGCCCGACAAGGCCGAGGGCTGGTTCGCGCTGAAGGCGACCGAAGAGTTCCGTTTCCGCGTGCCGGGCAACCCGCGCTCCGGCCCGCGGGCCAAGGCGGCGCTGACCCAGCTCGATTTCAACACCCGCGTCGAGGTGTCGCCGGAGGGCGTGGTGCCAGGCGACCGGCTGGTCGGCATCATGACGCCGGACACCCCGATCATCATCTATCCGATCCATTCGGACGCTCTGTCCGAGCTCTATGACAGCGACGTCGCCTGGATCGACGTGCGCTGGGACTTGGCGGGCCGCGAGGATCGTGACCACCCGTGCGTCATCTCGATGCAGGCGCAGAACAAGCCAGGTTCCCTGGCGCAGATCTCCACAGTGATTGCCGCCTGCGAGGCCAACATCCATAATCTGGTGATGCGCATGGAATCGCCCGATTTCCATCGGTTCATTTTCCAGATCGAGGTCCGCGACCTCGCCCAGCTCACTGATGTACTGAACTCGCTGAAGCTGGCGGCCGGGATCTCGGATGTGCAACGCGCGACCGTCGCCGAGGCACGCTCGCTCGACCGGCTGGAATGGACTGCGCCCGAACGGCAAGAGGAGCCCGCGTGACCACCGACGAAGTACTGGACCTGTTCCGCGAGAGCGGCGCGTTGCTCGAGGGGCATTTCATCCTCTCATCCGGCCTCCGCTCGCCGATCTTCCTGCAGAAGGCCAAGGTGTTCATGCATCCGGCCAAGGCAGAAAAGCTCTGTCGCGCGCTGGCCGACAAGATCCGCGCCGAAGGCTACGGTGACGTCAGCCAGATCGTCTCGCCGGCGGTGGGGGGGATCATTCCCGGTTACGAGACGGCGCGGCACCTGGGCGTGCCGGCGATCTACACCGAGCGCGTCGATGGCAAGTTCGAACTGCGCCGCGGCTTCGAACTGAGGCCCGGCGAGAAGGTGATCATCGTCGAGGACATCGTCTCGACCGGCATCTCGATCCGTGAGTGCATCGAGGCGATCCGGAAGACCGGCGCCAATGTGGTCGCAGCAGCGTGCCTGATCGATCGTTCTGCCGGCGACGCGGATGTCGGCGTGCCGCTGGTCTCCTTGGTGCAGTACAAGGTGCCGGCCTATCCGGCCGACGCGCTGCCGCCTGAGCTGGCGGCCATCCCGGCGATCAAGCCGGGGTCGAGGGGGCTCTCATGATCATCGGGCTCGGCAACGACCTGTGCGATATCAAGCGGGTCGAAAAGACCCTCGAACGCTACGGCGATCGCTTCACGCATCGGATCTTCACCGAGCTCGAGCGGCAGAAATCGGACCGCCGGGCGCAGCGCGCAGCCTCGTATGCCAAGCGTTTCGCCGCCAAGGAAGCCTGCTCGAAGGCGCTGGGGACCGGCCTTAGTTTCGGCGTTTATTGGCGCGACATGGGCGTCGTGAACCTCCCCTCGGGCAAGCCGACCATGAAGTTGACCAATGGTGCTGCCCGCATGCTGGAGCGGCTTGTCCCGGCCGGTCACAAGCCACATATCCACCTGACCATTACCGACGACGGCGGCATGGCCCAGGCGTTCGTCATTATCGAGGCGCTGCCGGTTGACCAGGCGGCAGCCCTCCCATAACCACTTGACCCTTAGGGTTAGAGGCGAGAAATGAGCCAGTCCATGTCGAAAGCCGAAGCCAAGGCCGGCAAAAAGAAGAACGAAGTCGTCGAGACGATCGTGGTGATCATCGAGGCGCTGGCGATCGCCCTGATCTTCCGCACCTTCCTCTACCAGCCGTTCTCGATCCCGACCGCTTCGATGCAGCAGACGCTGATGATCGGCGACTATTTCATCGCCAACAAGTGGACCTGGGGTTTCGGCAAATACTCGTTCCCGATCGCGCTGCCGTTCAATGGCCGCATCTTCGGCAGTGAGCCCAAGCGCGGCGACGTCGCGGTATTCCGCAACGAGATCACCAACGAAGACTACATCAAGCGCGTCATCGGCATGCCAGGCGACCGCATCCAGATGAAAGAGGGCCGCCTCTACATCAACGGCACGATGGTCGAGCGCACCCAGACCGGCACCTCGACCGATACCGACAGCTACATGACCACCGTCCCGGTGACCGTCTATACCGAGACGCTGCCCAACGGCGTCACCCACACCATCCAGGAAATCTCCGACAACGAGCAGCTCGACAATACCGCCGAGTACGTCGTTCCCGCCGGCCATTTCTTCATGATGGGCGACAATCGCGACCGCTCGGCCGACAGCCGCGTGCTGAACCAGGTCGGCTACGTGCCGCTCGACAACCTGATCGGCAAGGCCGAGGCGCGGTTCTTCTCGATCAAGAACAACCTGCCGCCGTGGCAGCTGTGGGAATGGCCGGCCAACGTGCGTTGGGACCGGATGTTCCAGTCCGTGAACTGATGGCGAAGGGGCGCTCGCACGAAAAGCTCGAGGCACGTCTGGGATATCGGTTTGCCGACCCGGACCTGCTAGATCGCGCGCTGACCCATTCGAGCGCCGTCTCTCCCGGCAAGCGCATCGAGCGCTCCTACCAGCGGCTCGAATTCCTCGGTGATCGCGTGCTCGGGCTCGTGGTCGCTGACATGCTGTACCGGCGGATGCCCAAGGCGAATGAAGGCGAGCTGTCGCGCTCGCTCAACACGCTGGTGCGCAAGGAAACCTGCGCGGCGATTGCCCGGCAGCTCGACCTCGGCTCTGAGATGAACCTCGGTGACAGCGAAGCCCGCACTGGCGGCGCCAACAAGGACGCCATCCTCGGCGACATCGCCGAAGCGGTGATCGGCGCCATCTATTGCGATGGCGGGCTGGGGCAGGCCTACGAGATCGTCGAGCGGTTGTTCGGCGAACAGCTCGACCAATCCGGCACGGCCCGCGCCGACCCCAAGACGACGCTGCAGGAATGGGCGCAGGGCAGGGGGCTCGAGCCACCGCTCTATGCCGAGATCGAACGCACCGGCCCCGACCATGCGCCGGAATTCACCATTGCCGTGCGGCTGGGCGATTTCCCCGCCATCAACGCCACCGGCCCCTCCAAGAAGCTCGCCGAGCACAAGGCCGCCGAGGCATTTCTCATCCGTGAGAAGGTCTGGCGCGATACCAAATGACCGATAAGAACGAAATGCCCGAGGCCGCCGAACTGCCGGTGGCGGGCGAGAACACCCGCTGCGGCTTTGTCGCGCTGGTTGGCGCCCCGAATGCCGGCAAGTCGACGCTCCTCAACGCGCTGGTGGGCACCAAGGTGTCGATCGTCACCCACAAAGCGCAAACCACCCGCTCGATGATCCGCGGCGTGGTCACCGAGGGCGACGGCCAGATCGTCTTCATCGACACGCCGGGCATTTTTGCGCCCAAGCGCCGGCTCGACCGCGCCATGGTCGAGGCCGCCTGGACCGGCGCGGGTGACGCGGACCTCGTGGCGCTGATCGTCGATGCCGAGCGCGGCGTCACCCCCGAGATCGAGGCGCTGATCGAAGGGCTGGACAAGGTGCCGCACCAAAAGGTGCTGGTGCTGAACAAGGTGGACCTGATCAAGCCGGAAAAGCTGCTGAAGCTGGCCGAGGACCTCAATGGCCGCCTGCGCTTCGAGCAGACGTTCATGATTTCCGCCCTGACCGGCAGCGGCGTGCAGGACTTCCTCAACTGGGCGCTCGAGCGTATCCCGCTCGGCCCCTGGCACTTCCCCGAGGATCAGCTCACAGATCTAACGCTGCAGATCACCGCGACGGAAGTGACGCGCGAGAAGCTGTTTCTGCGCGTCCACGACGAGATCCCCTACAACGCCACGGTCGAGGGCGAGAAGTTCACCATCAACAAGGATGGCTCGTACCGCATCGACCAGGTGATCTACGTCACCCGCGACACCCACAAGAAGATCGTCTTGGGCGCAGGCGGGCAGACCATCAAGGCGATCGGCGCCGAGGCGCGCAAGGAGCTGATGGAGATCTTCGAGGTGCCGGTGCACCTGTTCATCTTCGTCAAGGTCCGCGAGAAATGGGGCGACGACCCCGAGCGCTATCGCGAGATGGGGCTGGAGTACCCGCACCAGAAGTGAGGCGCCAGCCGGCGTGACGGTCCATGCAATGGGACGGTGAAGGCCTGATCATTGGCGTGCGGCGCCACGGCGAGTCGAGCGTCATCGCCGAGGTGATGGTCGAGGGCAGGGGGCGGCATCTCGGGCTGATCCGCGGCGGCCGGTCGTCGAAACTCGCGGCGACACTGCAGCCCGGCAACTCGGTGCAGCTCAGCTGGCGCGCCCGGCTCGAAGAGCACCTCGGGACCTTCACGCTGGAGCTGACCGAAGCACGCGCCGCCGGCCTCATCGCCGAGCGGCTGAAGCTTTATGCCAGCCAGATCGTCTGCGAGCAGCTACGGCTGCTGCCGGAACGCGATCCGCACGACCGGCTGCTCGGCCTCGCCATCCGCATCCTCGACCAGGACGGCTCGCCGCTCGAGCTTGGCGCTTCGGTAGCGCGCTTCGAACAGATATTGCTGGACGAGCTGGGCTTTGGCCTCGATCTCTCGAGCTGTGCTGCAACCGGCGCAACGCGTGACCTCAGCCACGTGTCGCCGAAATCCGGCCGCGCGGTGAGCCGGGCCGCGGCGGAGCCCTACCTGTCGCGGCTGCTGCGGCTGCCGCCATTCCTCATCAGCGCGGCCGAGCCGACGCCCGAGGATGTCGGCGACGCCTTTGCACTGACCGGGCACTTTCTCGATATGCACGTCTGGATGCCGCGCCAGCTGGAACCGCCGGCCATCCGCGAAACGTTCATCGAGCTGGTCTCGGCGCGCGCGGATTGATCGAACGGGCGGCCAAAGGAGAAGCAGCATGACGGACCATCGCCGCATCGACACCGCCTCGCGCATCGTCTCCGCCAGCGCCGAGGCCATCTACGCCGCGCTGGTCGATCGCGACGCGCTGCTCGCCTGGCTGCCGCCAGAGGGGATGACCGGCGAAATCCTCGAGTTCGATCTTCGTCCTGGCGGCGCCTTCCGCATGGCGCTGCGCTATAGCGCGCCCGGCCACGGAAAGACCACTGACGATACCGATCTGGTCGAATCCGAGTTCGCCGAACTGGTGCCCGGTCACCGTGTCGTGCAACTGGTGCGGTTCAGGAGCGACGATCCGGCCTTTGCCGGCATCATGCGCGTGGTCTGGGACCTCGAACCGGCGACCGGCGGCACCCGCGTCATCATCCTGGCCGAAGACGTCCCACCCGGCATCAGCAAGGAAGACCACGACACGGGGCTGCGATCGTCGCTGGAGAACCTGGCGAGGTACGTGGAGGGGAAGTAGGCCTAGGCGTACTTCGCCGGCTTCGGGCCGGGCGGTGGGGGCGGTTCCTCGATGCCGAGCTTGCGGCGGAGCTTGCCGAGCGCCAGCGATTGCATCTGGAAGCGGTTGGCGGTCAGCGGGGTGATGACCACGACTTCGATGCCCGTCGCCTCGTCGATCGCGGCGACGCGCATCTGCTGGCCGAGTTGCGTGAACTCGAAGAAAACGCGGCCGGCCGGACGATTGTCGTCACGTCCGGCCATCGCGATCAGCCTTCCCCGAAGCTGACGATGCCTTGCGCGTCGAACTGATAGACATCGTCGCGGAAGCTCACCGTGCCCTGCCGGTTGGCCCAGGCAGTGATATAGGTGGTGTGGATCGGGATCTGCACGTCGAGCTTGATGTCCTCGCGCATGCCCTGTTCCCAGGCGGCCATGACGCTCTCCGGCGTCCAGCCGCCGCCATTGTCGCGCAGCAGCCACGCGACGAGTTCCTCGATGTTCTCGCAGCGCATGCAGCCCGAGGAATGGAAGCGGGCGTTCTCGCCGAACAGCGCCTTCTGCGGCGTATCGTGCATGTAGACGTCGTACTTGTTGTAGAAGTCGATCTTGCAGTGACCCATCGAGTTTTCGCCGCCCGGATCCTGCCGGAACGTGTACTTCACCGCCTCGGTGGTCTGCCAGTTGATGGCGGTCGGCGGAACTTCGTTGCCCTTGCCATCGAAGATCCGGATGCGGAACTTGGTCAGGTACTCCGGATCCTCGTTCATGTACCGGATCATGTCCTTCTCGATGATGCTCTTGGGCACCGTCCAGTAAGGATTGAACTTCACCTGGAAGATCTTGGAGTTGAGGATCGGCGTGGCGCGATCGACCTTGCCGACCACCGAGTTGTGGCGCTGCACCACCTGCGCGCCCTCGACAGCCTCGACCACTGCGGCCGGGATGTTCACCGCGACATAGCGGTCGGAGAGCGCCGAAGCCCACTGGTCGATGCGCTGCGCATTGAGGCGGAGCTGGTTGAGGCGATAGTCGGCCGGCACCGCGAGCGCATAGAAGGTCGCCTCGTCCACCGCGCCGTTGATGACGAGGCCGTGGCGAGCCTGGAACAGGCGGACGGCGGCGTCGAGCCCGGCATCGAACTCGTCGCTGACGCGCTTTTCGAGCGGCATGTCGCCGTTGATCATCAGGCGGCGCTTGAGCAACGCGGCGGCGCGGCGCGACACGCCCAGCTTCAGCCCGAAGGTTTCGCGTGTCGGCGCTTCCCAGCTGCCGTTGGCGGCGATGAACGCCTCGTAGTTCTGAATGGCGAGCTGCAGGTTGTACGAGGTGTCGTAGCTGAGGATCGGCTCGATCGTATCGACAAGGCTCTTGGCGGTGGCGGTGTTACCTTCCTGGTCGACGTTCTTGATCCGGTTCTCCTTGTTGAGGGCGTCCCAGAAATTGTCTTCCTCCGCCCTGACGATGGCCGGCATCGCCAGGCCGGCGCTCATCGCCGCCATGGAGGTCAGGAGGTTCCGTCGATTCAGCCGCATCAAGTCACCCAAAGTCGCCATACCGAGAGGTTGTCCCTCATAGCATCGCCCCCAGTATGGCTCCAACGCGGTCAAGCAGGTGTGAACTGCCGGCCGTTTGAACGCACAAAACCAAGGGACTTGCAGTGACGAGGGATCAGCCTGCAATTGCTTCGATGCATAGCCGAATTCTGGGCATAAATAAGAAACGCCGGCTTAAGGCCGGCGTTTGCTGAACCTGCTGTGGCAGAGATGCCACACTGGTTGGGATCAGAGCTTGTAGAGGATCTGGTCGACCCAGAACCGCTCCAGGCGGCCGAGCGCCTTGTTGAGGCCCTCAAAAGTCTCGCCGTTGAGGCCGCCGACCTTCTCGATCGACTTGAGGTGGCGATCGTAAAGCTCGTCGATCACCTCGGCCACTTCCTCGCCCTTGGGGGTGAGGCGGATGCGGACCGAACGACGGTCGGAACGCGAACGCTCCTGGAAGATGTAGCCCGTCTCGACCAGCTTCTTGAGATTGTACGAGACGTTCGAGCCGAGATAGTAGCCACGCGAACGGAGCTCGCCGGCGGTCATCTCGGCATCGCCGATGTTGAACATCAGCAGCGCCTGGACGGGGTTGATATCGTCCCAGCCCATCCGGTCGAACTCGTCCTTGATCAGGTCGAGCAGCCGGCGATGGAGCCGTTCGACACGGCTGACGGCTTCTAGGTAGAGCGGCTTCAGCCCAAGAGCTTCTTCCGGAACCATTGCCTCTGCGGCGTTGGATTTGATTGCCATTGTTGCCTCACTGTCCTGTCGTCTTGCGCGATTTCTTCGCGTCTCATAGGCCCCAAACTACGGGGGGCCAAATAAGATCGCCTTAAGCCGTAGACTTAAAACTATCTTACGGAAAAAGTTCAGGAATTTGGCTTTACGAGAGGTAACCGCAGGTCAGAAAATTGTAACCTGAATCGACCGTTACCAGCCCTCAGTCGTGGGCGCGACGCAGCCGGAAGCTGAGGAAGAACAGCACCGCGATACCGCCGACCAGCAGCAGCCGGAGTGCGAAGCCGAAGGCTCCCATCTCCACTCCGGGCACCCCGCCGAGATAGAGCGCGAGCTCGATGATCGTCGCGCCGACGAGCAGCACCGCGCCCCAGCTGGCGCGGATCCAGAGGCCCACCGCGGCGAACAGCCGGGCGAGGCAGAACACGGTGAGGAAAGCGAAGCCGGTTGTGCCCAGCTGGGCGATCGGGCTGACCGCACCCGAGGATACACCGAGCAGCCGCGACGCGTCGGCGAGGCCGAGCAACAGCGCGATGATCGCGATGATCCTGAGATAGCGCCCGGCGAGTTCGCTCTTGAAGTCCATGCGCGTGGATAGCGCGGATGAGCAAGTGCGACAAGCGCAAGCCTTGGCGCGGGATGGCAGCGCCTGATAGAAGCGCGGCACTTAGCGGAGCGCCCGAATGAGCACGAACTGGCCCAAGCACGACATGAGCTTTCTCGGCGGGCGGCGGCAGCGCCGGCTGCGCCGCACCGGCTGGATGCGCAACATGGTGCGCGAGACGGTGCTCACCCCGCATGACCTGATCTGGCCGCTGTTCGTCATCGAGGGGCAGAACGAGCGTACCGCCATCCGGACGCTGCCCGGCGTCGAGCGGCTGAGCGTCGATCTGATCGTGGAAGCCGCCAAGGCCGCGGCTGCCGAGGGCATCCCGGCGCTGGCGCTGTTCCCCAACACCCAGGACGATCGTCGAAACGCCGACGGCAGCGAGGCCTGGAACCCGGACAACCTGACCGGGCAGGCCGTGCGCGCCATCCGCGAGGCCGGCGTCGAGATCGGGCTGATCACCGACGTGGCGCTCGACGAGTACTCGTCAGACGGCCAGGACGGGCTGGTGCGCGACGGCGAGATCCTCAACGACGAGACCGTCGAAGCGATGGTCAAGGCGGCGCTGATGCAGGCGAGGGCAGGGGCCGACATCATTGCACCCTCCGACATGATGGACGGCCGCGTCGCTGCCATCCGTCGGGCGCTCGATATCGAGGGTTTCGACCACGTTGCCATCATGGCCTACTCGGCCAAGTTCGCCTCGGTCTACTACGGCCCGTTCCGCGAGGCGGTGGGCTCGGGCAGCCGGCTGATCGGCGACAAGCGCACCTATCAGCTCGACTACGCCAACTCGGACGAGGCTATGCGCGAGGTGGCGCAGGACATCGCCGAGGGGGCCGACATGGTGATGGTGAAGCCGGGGCTGCCCTATCTCGACATCGTGCAGCGCGTGAGCGACGCCTTCGACGTGCCGCTGTTCGCCTACCAGGTTTCCGGCGAGTACGCGATGATCCAGTTCGCCGCCGCCGCCGGGGCCATCAACGGCGAGGGCGCCATGCTCGAGAGCCTCGTGGCGTTCAAGCGGGCAGGGTGCGACGGCGTGCTCACCTATTTGGCGCTCGACGCGGCGCGGAAGCTGAACGGGTAGCGCGACCCGGGAGGCGTGACGTCATATCAGGCGTCATGTGACGTCACATTTCCGTTGACATGGCGTCGTGATGGCGTCATCGTCGCGGCATGGATCTCACGCCCTACATTGACAGTTTACGCCGCGACCTAGCTGCAGCCGCCGAAGTGGCGGCGCCGGAAGCGCGCGACGGAATCGAGCGTCTGCTGTTCGCCCTGAACCCCGCCGTTCGGCTTGCGCTGATGGAGGCGATCAGTCAGGCGGCGTCCGAGATCACCGCCAAGATGCCGAGTGGCGCGATCGATGTCCGTCTCAATGGTCGCGAACTGGACTTCGTCGTCCAGAACCCAGCGGTTGGTCTTGAGCCGGTCACCGGCAACGCCCCGCTGGCCGGCGAGGGTGACGGGGAGGAGGGGCTCGCCCGTATTTCCCTGCGCATGCCCGAGTCGATGAAGGCCAAGGCCGAGGAATTGGCCGCTCGATCGGGCCAGTCGCTCAACAACTGGCTGGTCAACGTCGTCCGTGCCGCCGCGCGCAGTGAGCCGTCGACCGGGGATAATGCTGCCCCGTCTTCCCCGGACGACCCGTTCGGCGGCAAACGCGGAAACCGCCGGATGAACGGCTGGGTCTAGTCAGCGCGCTCGAACCGTCAATTTCCCTAAGAGGAGATCACATGACCACTCATCGCTTTGAAACACGCCAGCCGGTGCGCCTCGTTACGGAGATCATGAAGGGATCGGTCAGGGTCGTCGCCACCGAAACGGCCGAGACCGTGGTCGAGATAGCCGGCCATGATGCCGATGAGGTTCGCGTCAGCCAGGACGGCGATCAGATCACAGTCATCGGCCCGAGGCAGCACGACAGGTTCTTCGGCGGCGATACGCGGCTCGACGTCGTCATCACGCTGCCGGCTGACAGCCATGTTGCAGTGCGCACGGGGAGCGCTAACATCACGCTGGTCGGCACCATGGCCGTCATCCACCTCAAGAGCGGTTCCGGCGATCTAGCGGTGGACACGGCGACTGGTCCGATGGTTCTGGACACCGGCTCCGGCGACATTCGTGTCGACAACGCGCGTCGCGACGTGAAGGCCACCAGCGGTTCGGGAGACATCCTCGTCGCAAACGCCGACGCGGCTGTTCAGATTTCCAGCGGCTCTGGCGATGTGCAACTGGGCACCACCCACGGCTCGACCACGGTGAAAACCGGATCGGGGGACATCAGCGTGCGCGATGCTGGAACCGACGTGACGCTGAGGACCGCCTCGGGCGATCTCACGGTGGGAACGGCGCGTGGCGGCCGGATAACGGTCGAAGGTGCTTCGGGCAACGCGCATGTCGGCGTGCCCGCCGGTATTCCCGTCTGGACCGATATTTCCACCGTCAGCGGGCGGATCAGCTCGAGTCTGCGGGGCGCCGGCCAGCCGAAAGATGGCGCCAACCACGTCGAGATTCGGGCCAGGGTCGTTAGTGGCGATGTCGTCCTGACCGAAGTCTGATCGACCGAGGGGGGCTTGAGCACTTCCGGTGCGGAATGTTTAGCGCCCTGCCACTTGCACTCTCCCCCCTGGTCCCCATCTTTCCCTCATGAACCAGGGCAACACCATGAGCGACAATCTTCCCGACCCGTCCAACGCGCCGGAACTGTTCGATGGCGTGTTGCTGCGCCGCGCTGCGGCGTGGCTGATCGACTGTGTGATCATCACCTTCATCACCATTGCGGCCCTGCTGGTCGGCGGCGTGTTCGGCATCGTGACGCTCGGCCTGGGCCTGATCGCCCTGCCGATCATCATCCCGGTGGCCATCCTCGGCTACTACGCCGCAACGCTCGGTTCGCCGATGCGGGCGACGGTGGGCATGCAGATGATGGACATTGTGCTGACCCCGGTACGCGGCACGCCGCTCAATGGCTGGAGCATCCTCATCCACCCGATCCTGTTCTGGGTGACGGTGTGGATTTCCTGGCCGTTCTCGATCCTGTTCGCGCTGTTCACGCCGCGCCAGCAGATGCTGCACGACCTCGTGGTGGGCACGCTGATGCTGCGCCGTTCGCCCATGCAGCGCTTCTGGCGCTCCGAGGGCATGCACTCCGCCTGATGGCGGTGCGCTGAGGCATGATGGGCCATTGCCGGCCCATCGGGTCGCGTCTATCCTCTCGGGATCGCTCGAAGGACGACGATGACCGATCAGACGCCTGAGAACACCCAGCTCTTCCTTACGGCGGCGATGCCCTGTCCGTATCTGCCGGGTCGTCAGGAGCGCAAGCTCTTCACTCACCTGACCGGTCGCCGCGCCGCGTCGCTGCATCATCTGCTCAGCGATAACGGCTTCCGCCGCAGCCAGAACCTGATCTATCGGCCCGCCTGCGACGGCTGCTCGGCTTGCCAGTCGGTCCGCATCGTGGCGCAGGAATTCACGCCCTCGGCGCGCTACCGTCGCATCCTCAAGGCCAACGCCGACATTGCGGTGGAGGTCTGCCAGCCGCGTGCGACGGCGGAGCAGTTCGCGCTGTTCAAGCGCTATCTCGATGCTCGCCACGCCGGCGGCGGCATGACGCAGATGAGCTTCGTCGACTACGAGTACATGGTCGAGGACACCCCGGTTCAGACCGTGGTGGTCGAGTACCGCCTCACCTCGCACCCGCAGCGCCCGCTGGTCGCCGTCGCGCTGACCGACGTGATGCCGGACGGCCTGTCGATGGTCTACAGCTTCTACGACCCGCTGCTCGACAAGCGCGGGCTCGGCAACCTGTTGATCCTCGATCACATCGAGCAGGTGAAGCTCGCCGCGCTCACCTACGTCTACCTCGGCTACTGGGTGAAGGACTCGCCCAAGATGGCCTACAAGGGCCAGTTCCGCCCGCTCGAAGTCCAGCGCGGCCCCTTGGGGTGGCGCCGGCTGGAATAGGCCTCAGGACTTGCCGCGCAGTCGGCGGCCGAGCTGCCTGAGCCTCTGCCGTTGCGCGCTCCACCAGTGCTTTCGCCGCTCTTCCAATGGCATGCCCACCTTGATCGGGTGGTAGATCTGGTTGGGCCGGCGAAACCGTTGCGGCGCCGCGGCAAAATACTGGTATCCGCGCGGCGGCCGAAAGCCGTGTGTCGAGCGTTCGAGCCCGCGATCTTCGAGCGCGCCCTCGTAGTAGAGATTGATGCGTTCGGGCGGCACGAACGGGCCGTTACCGCCGAGGTCGGCGACAACGAAACCGCCCGCCGCGGCGATCGACGGCAGCAGCATCTCGAAATGCCCCGCCCAGCCGGGTTGTTGGACGGTGTCGCGGTAGTGCTCGATCAGCGGACGAGACAGCCGGGAAATCGGCATGAAGGCAATCAGCGGGTCGGCAATAGCGGTTCCCGGCTGCTGAAAGCTGGAGGCGAACCAGAAATCGGGGTCGAGGCTGAGCGGCCTGACTCGCGCCGACAGCAGGTCGCCGTCATAGCCTGAAGTGGCGGCGAAGAAGTCCGTCCAGTCGCCGCTGAAATCGACGTCGTACTCGACCAGCCAGAAGCGCTGGTAGGCAGCGAACTCATCGGACAGAAACGCGGTGAGCCAGACGAGGTCGACATAGCCCCACAGCGTGCGCGGCTCGCGATCTGCATGCTGAGCGAAGCGGCGCGGGAAGTGCCGTGCGCTGTCCTCCACCCGAACCACCAGGTCGGCCGCCATGCCGGGCGGAAGCGGCTGATCCGCGTCGCCCTGCTGGTAGACGAGCACCACGTCCAGCACACGCCCCGCCTCGCGCTTCAGCCGGGCGTAGTGCGCGGCGACTTCCGGTGTCCAGACGTGCGTCACAAACACGGCGCAGTCGCGCCGCGCGATCTCGGTCTCGGGTCTCGTCTCAGTCAACTCCAGTACTATCCGCTGCTACCCGACAAACCTGTTGTTGCGCGGGAAGCCCGTTGGCGGCTGGCGGCCGGCGGAGGCGCGTTCGCCCAGCCATTCGGTCAGCTCAGGCATGGTCTTGGTGTAGGTGCGGCCCGAGGAGTCGGTCCAGGTGAGGCCGACGCCCGACGGGAACGTCTTGAGGTCCGACAGCCCGCCGTCCTTGTACTTCTGCAGCCGCACGCCCTTGCCGCGGCCCATTTCGGGCAGCTGGTCGAGCGGGAACACCACCATCTTGCGGTTCTCGCCGATCACCGCGAGCATATCACCCTCGACCGGCGCGATCAGCCGCGCTTCCTCGGTATCGCTGACGTTGAGCACCTGCTTGCCCTTGCGGGTGTTGGCGATCAGTTCGTCCTCGGCGACGATGAAACCGTCGCCCTTGCGCGAGGCGATGACCCGCTTGCGGCCGGGGCGGTAGACGAACAGGTCGACCAGGTCCTGGCCTTCCTCGATATCGACCATCAGCCGCACCGGCTCGCCCTGGCTGCGGCCGCCTGGCAGGCGATCGCCCGAAAGCGTGAACACCTTGCCGCCGGTAGAGAGCAGCAGCAGCTTGTCCGTCGTCTGGGCGTGGATGAACAGCTTCAGCCGGTCGCCGGTCTTGAAGCCCTTCTCGTCGATCTCAGTGGTGTGGCCACGCATCGAGCGGATCCAGCCCTTCTCGGAGAGGATCACGGTGATCGGCTCGCGCTCGATCATCTGCGTCGCCACCTCCTCGTGGTCGATGTCCATCGCCTCGGAGAAGTCGGTCTTTCGGCCCCACTGCGGATGCCGCGTCGTGCCGTCCTTCTCGAACTTGGGATAGGCCTTCTTGAGCTCGGCGATCTGGCTGGCGATCTCGCCCCACTGCTTCTTGTCCGATGCGATGAGGGCGTTGAGGTGTGCCTGCTCCTCGCTGAGGTTCTTGTGCTCGGTGCGGAGCTCGATTTCCTCGAGCTTGCGCAGCGAACGGAGCCGCATGTTGAGGATCGCTTCGGCCTGCACGTCGGTCAGGCTGAAGGTCGCCATCAGCGAGGCCTTGGCATCGTCCTCCTCGCGGATGATGCGGATCACCTCGTCGAGGTTGAGATAGGCGACGATGTAGCCGTCGAGCACCTCGAGCCGGCGGGCGATGTCGGCCAGCCGGTTGTTGGTGCGGCGCACCAGCACGTCCTTGCGGTGCTCGAGCCAGGCGACGATCGCCTCCTTGAGGCTCATCACCCGCGGCACGACGCCCCGGTCGAGGACGTTCATGTTGAGCGAGATGCGCTGCTCGAGGTCCGAGAGCTTGAACAGCTGCTCCATCAGGATGGCTGGATCGACCGTGCCGGCGCGCGGCTCGATGACGAGACGGATATCGTCGGCGCTTTCGTCGCGGATGTCCTTGAGCAGCGGCAGCTTCTTGTTGAGCAGCAGCTCGGCGATCTTCTCGACCAGCTTGGACTTCTGCACCCCGTAGGGGATCTCGGTGACGACGATCTGGTAGACGCCGCGTCCCTTGTCCTCGCGCTCCCAGCGGGCGCGCAACCGGAAAGAGCCGCGGCCGGTCTCGTAGGAATTGTGGATCGAAGCCTGGCTCTCGACGAGGATGCCGCCGGTCGGGAAGTCAGGACCGGGGATGTAGTGCATCAGGTCGGCGGTGGTGGTGGCGTTACGTCCGTTGTTGATCAGGTGCAGCGCCGCGTCGCAGATCTCGTGGACGTTGTGCGGCGGGATCGAGGTCGCCATGCCCACGGCGATGCCGGTCGAGCCGTTGGCGAGCAGGTTCGGAAAGTTCGCCGGCAGTACCGAGGGTTCCTCGGTGGCGCCGTCATACGTCGGCTTGAAGTCGACCGCGTTCTCGCCGATGCCCTCGAGCAGTCGCGAGGCCACCTCGGTCATGCGCGCTTCGGTGTAGCGGTAGGCTGCCGCGCCGTCGCCGTCGATGTTGCCGAAGTTCCCCTGGCCGTCGACCAGCGGGTAGCGCATGGCGAAATCCTGCGCCAGGCGGACCATGGCGTCATAGATCGACTGGTCGCCATGCGGGTGGAAGCTACCGATCACGTCGCCGACGACCTTGGCCGACTTCTTGTACGCGCCGCCCGGATCGAGCCGGAGCAGCCGCATGGCGTGGAGGATCCGGCGATGCACCGGCTTCAGGCCGTCGCGGGCATCGGGCAGGGCGCGCTGGGTGATGGTGGACAGGGCGTAGGAGAGGTAGCGCTCCTCGAGCGCCTCGCGGAGATCTACGACCCGCTTGTCCTCGCCATCGGGCGGAACGGTATCCGGATCGTCGCTCATCGGGTGGTCTCAGTCATGCGAATCATTTTCGCACTATAGCGACTCAGCCTCGAACCGGGGGTGCAGCAAGGCCGCATCCCCGGAGTTTAGCTTGCGCGGCCGGGCATCCGGGCTACCATCGGCTCATTCCAGACGGATGATGATATGCTTCGCCTCATTCTCGTTCGCCACGCCAAATCCGCATGGGACGATCCGGGGCTGAGTGACTTCGATCGCCCGCTGGCGCCGCGCGGCACCGCGGCCGCCACATGGATCGGCGAGACGCTGACCAAGCACGGCTGGCTGCCCGACCGCATCGTCTGCTCGACGGCGCGGCGTACCCGCGAGACGCTGGAACTGGCGCTGACCCGCCTGCCGGCCAACGGCCCAAAACCGGAAACCGTCTGGAGCGACGGCGTGTACGATCGTCGCGACCACGATTATCTGGGCCTGATCGCGGAGGAGGGGGGAGATGCGAGGGTGCTGATGCTGGTGGGGCACAACAGTGCCACCGAGGAGACCGCGCTCACTGTCGGCACCGGCGGCGAGGCGATCGGCAACTTCGCGACGGCCGGCATCGCGGTGATGGACTGCGAGATTTCCGGGTGGAGCGAGATCGTGCCGCGCTGTGGGCGGCTGCTGCACTACCTGCTGCCGCCAAAGGGATAACGGTAGGCGGGGCACGATACGGGGCCAGGGGCTTTCAACGCCCGTCCAACTCTGCGATAACGAGGCGTTCGCGCGACTGGCGAGATCAGATGGGGCACCATCGGGGAACGCGAACGAACTGCCGCCGCTCGCCTGGGCACCCAACCGAAACCACATGGGAGCCCGCATGAACCGGACGATCCACACCTCTGTCCAGGCTGTCCTCAGCTTGGAATCGCTTGTGCCAGCGTGCTACACGCACGCCAGCCGAAACCCCAATCCTTCTGCCCCGGGAGACGCCAAATGAGCGCCGCCACGTCCCTTCCGCTCTTTCCCCGCTTCTTCACCAACACGCTGGCCGAAACCGATCCCGAGATCGCCGAAGCCATCAAGCTGGAACTCGGTCGTCAGCAGCACGAGATCGAGCTGATCGCGTCCGAGAACATCGTGTCCAAGGCCGTGCTCGAAGCCCAGGGCTCGATCATGACCAACAAGTACGCCGAGGGATATCCTGGCAAGCGCTATTACGGCGGCTGCCAGTACGTCGACATCGCCGAAAACCTGGCGATCGAGCGCGCCAAGCAGCTGTTTGGCGCCAACTTCGCCAACGTGCAGCCCAACTCGGGCTCGCAGATGAACCAGGCAGTGTTCCTGGCGCTGCTCGAGCCCGGCGACACCTTCATGGGTCTCGACCTCAACTCGGGCGGTCACCTGACGCACGGTTCGCCCGTCAACATGAGCGGCAAGTGGTTCAAGGTGGTGTCCTACGGCGTCCGCCAGGAAGACCACCTGCTCGATATGGACGAGGTCGCGAGGAAAGCTCGCGAGCACAAGCCCAAGCTGATCCTCGCCGGCGGCACCGCCTATTCCCGCGTCTGGGACTGGGCCCGCTTCCGCGAGATCGCTGATGAAGTCGGCGCCTACCTGATGGTCGACATGGCCCACATCGCCGGCCTCGTCGCCGGTGGCGTGCACCCCTCGCCGGTGCCGCATGCCCACGTGACCACCACCACCACGCACAAGTCGCTCCGCGGCCCGCGTGGCGGCATGATCCTCTCCAACGACGAGGCGATCGCCAAGAAGATCAACTCGGCGGTGTTCCCGGGCCTGCAGGGCGGGCCGCTGATGCATGTCATCGCCGCGAAGGCCGTAGCCTTCAAGGAAGCGCTGCAGCCCGAGTTCAAGGCCTACGCCCGCCAGGTCGTCGCCAATGCCCGTACGCTCGCCGCGACGCTGATCGAGAACGGTCTCGACGTGGTTTCGGGCGGCACCGACAACCACCTGATGCTGGTCGATCTGCGCAAGAAGAACGCCACCGGCAAGCGGGCGGAAGCCGGCCTCGGCCGCGCCTACATTACCTGCAACAAGAACGGTATCCCGTTCGATCCGGAAAAGCCGTTCGTCACCTCGGGTGTCCGTCTCGGCACCCCGGCGGCGACCAGCCGCGGCTTCGGCGAGGCTGAGTTCCGCGAGATCGGCAAGCTGATCGTCGAGGTGCTGGACGGCTTGCGCGAAGCCAATTCCGACGAGGGCAATGCCGCCGTCGAAGCGGCGGTGCGCGACAAGGTCGTGGCGCTCACCTCGCGCTTCCCGATCTACGCCGACTAAGCATAGCTTCGCGACCCGCGAAGCGTCCCTGGAGAAAACGGCATGCGCTGTCCCTATTGCGGAAACGACGATACGCAGGTCAAGGACAGCCGGCCGACCGAGGACTCCAATGCGATCCGCCGCCGCCGGATCTGTCCGAGCTGCGGCGGACGCTTCACCACCTTCGAGCGCGTGCAGCTGCGCGAGCTGCTGGTGGTGAAGAAATCCGGCCGCAAGGTGCCGTTCGATCGCGACAAGCTGGCGCGCTCGGTCGGCACCGCCTTGCGCAAGCGAGACGTCGAGCCGGAGCGGGTGGACCGCATGATTTCGGGCGTGGTGCGCCAGCTCGAAAGCCTCGGTGGCGACGAGGTGACGTCCGATCAAATCGGCGAGTTTGTCATGGAGGGGCTGAAGGGCCTCGACGACGTCGCATTCGTGCGCTTTGCCTCGGTTTACAAGAACTTCTCCGCCGCCGACGACTTCCGCTCGTTCCTGACCGAGCTCGGCGACGACGAGCGCCGCAAACCGAACCACGACGATTGAGATTGCGGTTCCTCCGCCCAGTGGCTAAGCCAGCGTGAAGAACATTGCGTGCTCCGGCCCGCACAACGAAATGACTTTCTAGATATGGCCCAGCCCAAGCCACGTGATCCCAATGCACCCCGCACCGCCAACCAGCGTGGTGCGGCGCGTCTCGCCGCCGTCCAGGCGCTCTACCAGATGGATGTCGGTCGCCAGACGCTCGAGGACACGCTCAGCCAGTTCAGCACGATCCATGCCGGTCGCGAGATCGAGGGCGAGGACTATCTGCCGGCCGATGCCGACTTCTTCCGCCAGATCGTCACCGGCGTGATCAAGGCGCAACTGCAGATCGACCCGGCGGTCGACAATGCGCTGGTCGACGGCTGGCCGATGCCCCGCATCGACGCCACGCTCCGCGCCATCCTCCGCGCCGCGACGTTCGAGCTGCTGCGGAGGAAGGACATCCCGGCGCGCGTGGTGATCACCGAGTACGTCGACGTCGCGAAGGCCTTCTACGAGGACGACGCGCCCAAGATGGTCAATGCCGTGCTCGACGGAGTGGCCCGCGCCGCGGGCCGCGACGACGAAGCAGCCAAGGCGAGGTAGGGCGCCATGGACGAGCGCGCCACAGCTGTAGGCTCGCCGCTCCGCAATATCGGCCTGCTCGCCGTGGCCCAGGCGATCCTGGGTTCGAACCAGGCGATCATCATGTCGATCGCCTCGCTCACCGCCGCGACCATGGTCGCGGACAAGGGCTTTGCCACCGTCCCGGTCACGCTGATGGTCATCGGCACCGCGCTCGCCACCGGGCCGGCGGCGTTGCTGATCCACTCGCTCGGCCGGCGCAATGGCTTGATGCTCGGCGCGTCGATCGCCATCCCTGCCGGGATAATCGCCGCACTGGCCGCCTGGCTCGACCAGTTCTGGCTGTTCTGCCTGGCGCTGGCGGTGTTCGGCATTCCGTCCGCCTTCGCCAACCAATACCGCTTCGCCGCTGCCGACAGTGTGCCGGCCAATCTCAAGTCGCGCGCCATCTCCTGGGTGCTGTTCGGCGGCGTGGTCGCGGGTTTCCTCGGCCCGCAGATCAGCGCCCACACCAAGGGCTGGATCCCCGGGCACGAGTTCGCCGCCACCTATCTGGTGATGGGAGGGCTGGCGCTGGTCGCCATCACGGTGATCGGCTTTACCCGTCTCGCGCCGACCGTGAAGCGGGCGGAAGACCGCAAGGCCGGCCGGCCATTGCCGGTGCTGCTGCGCGATTCCTCGATCTGGGTGCCGATGGCGGTGGCCGCTGCGAGCTATTCGCTGATGGTGCTGGTGATGATCGCGGCGCCGCTGGCCATGGTCTATGTCTGCGGGCACACCACCGAGGAGGCGGCGTTCGCCATCCAGTGGCACATCATCGCGATGTTCGCGCCGAGCTTCGTCACCGGCGCGATCATCCACCGCATCGGCGCCAAGCTGACCGCGGCGATCGGCCTGCTGCTGATCCTCTTCGCCGCCGGCACCAATCTCCACGGTACCAGCGTGCTGCACTTCGACATTGCGCTGATCCTGCTGGGTGTTGGCTGGAATTTCGGATTCATCGCCTCAACCTCCATGCTGGCCGCGGCCTATCGGCCGGAAGAGGCGGCCAAGGTGCAGGCGCTGAACGAGCAGGTGGTGTTCGGCGTGATGGCGCTGGCCTCGATCGCCTCGGGCCTGCTGCTGCAGCTGATTGGCTGGGAAGCCTTCAACTTCCTGGCGATCCCGATCGCCGCGGTGGCAATCCTGGCGCTGGCCTGGGTGAGTTTTCGGCCGGGGACGACGCAGGGGCAGGCGAGCTAGCCGCCCCAGCCGTGGATTGGTTAGGTCGAGGTCAGGCCGAAATCAGATCGAGCTGATGATCGACTCGAGGAACGTGCGGTCCTGGCCGTAGGACGGGGTGCGGCGGCTGTCGATCTGGAAGGTCTTGCCGTCCTTGACGCCCAGACGCTCGGTGTCGACCACCTTGTTCTTCTTGTCGAAGTAGACGACGAGCAGGGTGCGCTCCTTGCTCAGTTCCATGCCGAACGCGGTCTGCTGCACCTTTTCGCCCAGATAGTACCAGGCGGTCTCGGTGGCGAAGGAATTGGTGACCTGCGGCGAGCCCAGCACGGCTGTGACCAGCGCAGCGCTCTGGCCGACGCGAATCTGCGCCACCGCGTCTTCCGAAATCTCGTAGCCGCGCGCCTTTGACTGCGTGAGGCTCATGCCGCTGCCGCAGGCGGCGAGCGACAGGCTGACGAGCACGGCGGCGGTCATCGGGAGCAGGCGGCTAGTGACGGTGCGCAAAGGCATCAATTTGACTTTCCCGATCGCTG
>JAESFN010000099.1_pt1 | contig 166571 bp, 164 predicted proteins | sample 9269411 | NCBI WGS metagenome assembly JAESFN01 (sample SAMN14505399, study PRJNA617100) | algae metagenome | isolation source: Iphinoe sp. HA4291-MV1 and co-occurring heterotrophs from trail next to... | place: USA: Maunawili Falls, Hawaii | collected 2009-07-25
CACTGCGCTCGTCGCGGTGATGGGCGGCAGCGTCTATGCCAAGCAGCTCGTGTTCTGCTCGGAAGCCTCGCCGGCGCACTTCGACCCCGGTCCGACCACCGGTGGTAACGACTTCGATGCCAGCTCGCGCACCATCTATGATCGCCTCGTCGAGTTCGAGCATGGCGGCACCGCCGTGCAGCCGGGCCTCGCCGAGAAGTGGGAAATTTCCGCTGACGGCCTGGAGTATACCTTCCACCTCCGTCCGGGCGTGAAGTTCCACACCACCTCGTACTTCACCCCGACCCGCGACCTGAATGCGGACGACGTGATCTTCTCGTTCGAGCGCCAGTGGAAGCAGGACAACCCGTGGTTCGCCTACCTCGAGGGCCTGAGCTGGGACTACTTCCAGGGCATGGACATGCCCAAGTTCCTCAAGTCGATCGACAAGGTCGATGACCTGACCGTCAAGATCACGCTGAACGAGCCCAACGCTCCGATGCTTGCCAACCTCGGCATGGACTTCGCGTCGATCGTTTCGAAGGAATACGCCGACCAGCTCGCCGCTTCGGGCAACCTGGCCGACTTCTCGAACAAGCCGATCGGTACCGGCGCGTTCGTGTTCGTCGACTACCAGACCGACGCCGTGATCCGTTACCAGGCCTTCGCCGACTACTGGCGCGGCAAGGTGGCGATCGACGACCTGATCTTCGCCATCACGACCGATCCGGCCGTCCGTGCGCAGAAGCTGAAGGCCGGCGAATGCGATATCATGTCGTATCCCGCCCCGGCTGACATCGAAGGCCTGAAGGCCGATGCAAACCTGCAGGTGCAGGAGCAGGAAGGCCTGAACATCGGCTACCTGTCCTACAACACCACCGTCGCCCCGATGGATAACGTGAACGTCCGCAAGGCGCTCTCGATGGCCATCAACAAGCAGGCGCTGGTCGATGCGGTCTACCAGGGCGCTGGCCAGCCGGCCAAGAACCTGATCCCGCCGACCATGTGGTCCTATGACGACAAGATCGTCGACACCGCCTACGATCCGGAAGGCGCCAAGAAGCTCCTCGCCGATGCTGGTGTCACGGGCCTGACCCTCGACCTCTGGGCCATGCCGGTCAGCCGTCCGTACAACCCGAACGCGCAGCGCGCCGCCGAAATGATCCAGGCCGACTGGGCCGCGGTCGGCGTCACCGCCAACATCGTCACCTACGAGTGGACCGAATACCGCGAGCGCGGCAAGCAGAAGGACCGCCCGGGTGCGTTCCAGATTGGCTGGACCGGCGACAACGGTGATCCGGATAACTTCTTCGCGACGCTGTTCTCCTGCTCGGCCATTGGCGTGTCCAACTACTCGAGCTGGTGCAACGACGACTTCGAGAAGGTCATCCAGGACGCCAAGAAGGTCTCCGATCCGGCCGAGCGTACCGCGCTCTACACCAAGGCCCAGGAAATCTTCAAAGCCCAGGAGCCAGCCCTGACCATGGCCCACTCCAAGGTCTTCATGCCGATGAGCAAGCGCGTCCTCGGCTACACTATGGATCCCCTCGGGATTCACCGCTTCGACAATGTCGACGTAACCGAATAATAAGAGATAGAGTTCGAGGGGCGGCGCCATCACCGGCGCCGCCCCTTGGCGTACCCAATGCTGCGATTCATCCTTCAGAAACTCGCCCTGATCGTGCCGACCGTTATCGGCATCACGATCGCGTCGTTTGCCTTCATCCGCCTGCTTCCTGGCGACCCCATCCTTGCGATGGCCGGCCAGCACGGCGTCACCCCCGAACGCTACGAAATCCTGAAGGAACAGTTCGGCTACAACCTGCCGATCTGGCAGCAGTACTTCAACTACGTGGCCGGTATCCTGCAGGGCAATTTCGGCATCTCGCTGGCCACCAAGCGGCCGGTGATCGATGAGTTCCTGACCCTGTTCCCCGCGACCGTCGAGCTGGCCCTGTTCGCCATGCTGATCGCCGTTGCGCTGGGCATCCCTGCCGGCATCTTCGCCGCCATCAAGCGCGGCTCGTGGTTCGACCAGATCACCATGGGCGTGGCGCTCACCGGCTATTCGATGCCGATCTTCTGGTGGGGCCTGCTCCTCATCATCTTCTTTTCCGGCTATCTCGGCTGGACCCCGGTGTCCGGGCGAATAGCCCTCACCTACTTCTTCCCGCGCGTCACCGGCTTCATGCTGATCGACAGCCTGATCGCCGGCAAACCCGATGCCTTCATTTCGGCGCTGCGCCACCTGATCCTGCCGGCGGTGGTGCTCGGTACCATTCCGCTTGCCGTCATCGCGCGACAAACCCGCTCCGCCATGCTCGAAGTTCTGGGCGAGGACTATGTCCGCACCGCCCGCGCCAAGGGCCTCGAGCCCAACCGTGTCGTTGGTGTCCACGCCTTCCGCAACGCGCTGATCCCGGTGGTCACCACCATCGGCCTGCAGGTCGGCCTGCTCATGGCCGGCGCCATCCTCACCGAGACGATCTTTTCCTGGCCGGGCATTGGCAAATGGATGATCGACTCGATTTCCAAGCGCGACTACGTCTCGGTGCAGTCGGGCCTGCTGCTCATCGCGTTGATCGTCATGGCGGTGAACCTCATCGTCGACATCCTCTACGCCGTCATCAATCCGCGCATCAGGGTGCAGTGATGGCCGCAGAAACCACGACCAACACAACGACCTCGCCCGCGCCGGGCCGCTTCAGCGGCCTGCGCGAGTTCTGGTACTATTTCTCGATGAACCACGGGGCCGTGCTCGGCCTCACCGTGTTCCTGCTGCTGATCCTCGTCGCGCTGTTTGCGCCGGTGCTGGCGCCGTTCTCGCCCGATCAGCAGTTCCGCGAGTTCATCCGCATGGCGCCGCCCTGGGCCGGCGGCACGCAGCCACAGTTCTTCCTCGGCACCGACGAAGTCGGCCGCGATATCCTCTCGCGCCTGATCCACGGCTCGCGCTACTCCCTGATGATCGGCTTCATCGTCGTCACCGGCGCGCTGATCGTCGGCGTCACTCTCGGCCTTGTCGCCGGCTATTTCCGCGGCTGGGTCGATGCGCTGATCATGCGCGTCATGGACATCATCCTCGCGTTCCCGTCGCTGCTGCTGGCGCTGGTGCTCGTCGCCATCCTCGGCCCCGGCCTGTTCAACGCCATGCTGGCCATCGCGCTGGTGCTGCAGCCGCACTTTGCCCGCCTGACCCGCGCCGCGGTGCTCAGCGAGAAGAGCCGCGAGTACGTGACTTCGGCCAAGGTAGCGGGCGCCAGCCACATCCGGCTGATGTTCGTCACCATCCTGCCAAACTGCTTGGGACCGCTGATCGTCCAGGCGACGCTCAGCTTCTCCAACGCCATCCTCGAGGCGGCGGCGCTCGGCTTCCTCGGTATGGGCGCCCAGCCGCCGACGCCGGAGTGGGGCACCATGCTGGCCCGCGCCCGCGAGTTCATCACCTCGGCCTGGTGGATCGTCACCATGCCCGGCCTCGCCATCCTGATCACGGTTCTCGCCATCAACCTCGTCGGCGACGGCCTGCGCGATGCGCTCGATCCCAAGCTCAAGCGGAGCTGAGGCGATGCACCTGCTCGAAGTCAAAAACCTCACCGTCAGCTTCGATACCTCGGTCGGCGTGTTCAACGCCGTCAAAGGCATCGATATCCATGTCGACGCCCGCGAAGTGCTGGCCATCGTCGGCGAATCCGGCTCGGGCAAGTCCGTCGCCATGCTCGCCGTCATGGGCCTTCTGCCGCCCACCGCTACGGTCAGCGCCGACAGGATGAGCTTCGACGGGAAGGACCTCCTCGCTATGTCGCCGGCCGACAAGCGCAAGATCATCGGCAAGGACGTCGCCATGATCTTCCAGGAGCCGATGACCAGCCTGAACCCCTGCTTCACGGTAGGCTTCCAGATCGAGGAAGTGCTTCGCTTCCACCTCGGCATGGACAAGCAGAGGCGCCGCGCCCGCGCCGTCGAACTGCTCGAGCAGGTCGGCATCCCCAACCCGGCGGAACGCCTGAAGTCCTATCCGCACCAGATGTCGGGCGGCCAGAACCAGCGTGTCATGATCGCCATGGCCATCGCCTGTAACCCCAAGCTCCTGATCGCTGACGAGCCGACCACCGCGCTCGACGTCACAATCCAGAAGCAGATCCTCGACCTCCTGGTCCGGCTGCAGTCCGAGCACGGCATGGGCCTGATCATGATCACCCACAATATCGGCGTCGTCGCCGAGACCGCCGACCGCGTCGTGGTTCAGTACAAGGGCCGCAAGATGGAGGAGGCGGGCGTGCTCGAGCTCTTCACCGCGCCCAAGAGCAACTACACCCGCGCGCTGCTCGCGGCGTTGCCCGACAACGCCACCGGCGACCGGTTGCCCACCATCACCGGCACCAATTTCGAGGAGGCCGTGTGATGTCGACCGTCCTCGAAGCCAAGAACCTCGTTCGCGACTACCACATCGGGGGCACCTTGCTGGGCGGCGGCCGCACCGTCCATGCCGTGAAGGGCGTCAGCTTCAAGCTCGAGCAAGGCAAGACCCTCGCCATCGTCGGCGAGTCCGGCTCCGGCAAGTCGACGCTGGCCCGCATCCTGACGCTCATCGACCGGCAGACCGACGGCGAGCTGCTGATCGATGGCGAGACCATCGACATCAAGAAGACCGGCGTCACCGCCGCCATGCGCCGCAAGGTGCAGATCGTCTTCCAGAACCCCTATGGCTCGCTGAACCCGCGCCAGAAGATCGGCAACGTGCTTATGGAGCCCTTGCTCCTCAACACCGATATGTCGGCCGCCGAACGGCGCGACCGCGCTCTCGATATGCTGGTGAAGGTCGGGCTGCAGCCCGAGCACTTCAACCGCTATCCGCACATGTTCTCGGGCGGCCAGCGCCAGCGCATCGCCATCGCCCGCGCGATCATTTTGAAGCCCTCGCTGCTGGTGCTCGACGAGCCGGTTTCGGCGCTCGATCTCTCCGTGCAGGCGCAGATCCTCAACCTTCTCGCCGACCTGCAGGATGAATTCGGCCTCACCTACGTGTTCATCAGCCACGATCTGAGCGTGGTGAAGTACATCGCCGACGAGGTGATGGTGATGTACCTGGGCGAGGCGGTGGAGCAGGGGACCCGCGACAAGCTGTTTTCCAACCCCGAGCACCCCTACACCCGCTCGCTGTTCGCCGCGACGCCTCGCGCCGACGTCGACAGCATCAAGGCCAGGTTGGCCAAAAAGGCCGCCCTGGCCTCGGTCTGAGCTGCTCGGTCAGTGCATGGTGGGCATCATGCCCATCTGCATCATCATGCCGGCGACGTCGGGATGGGTGCGGAATTCGACGATCTTGCCGTTGCGCACCCGGGCGAAGTAGTCGCCGTGCCCGACGACCTTCTTCTGTGTCGGCGGAATCGATTGCCCACCCATATTCATCGGGCCGCTATTGGTGCCGGTGAACTCGAGCTCGGTCGCTACCGCATCCTCGCCGACGATCTGGCTGATGCGTCGCGTGTGCATGTCGGGAAACGCGGTCATCCAGGAGTCGAAATAGGCCCTCGCGGCCTTCTTGTCGCGGATCGGTTGCGGCGTCGTCCAGTCGTACCAGACGAAGTCGTCTGCGAGGAGGTTCACGAAGGCGGCGCCATCGTGCTTGTCCCAGGCGGCCAGGCCCTGGTCGTCGATCCGTTTCAGTTCGTCCTTGGTCATGGTGTCCTCCCCTTTCTGGGGTGAACGCCACGCGCCCCCTCACGTGGCGATGCAGGCCGGAGCGTAGCACCGCGCTGGCGGCATCGCCAGTTGCTGCACGGCTTTGCCTCACACTTTAAGCCGGTGTTAAGCCGCGGCCCGTAGCGTTCGGCGATGCTTCCTACGCCGGTGTCTCTACTTGCCCAAAGCTGCCAAAAGGACGTCGGCTCCGGCCGCTAGCGCCCGCAGCGCGCGCAAGCCGGCGCGCCGATCAGCATTGCTGAACTTCGCCCTCTGGATCGCCATACCCGCGGTCGCGGTGTATTTCGGCGTCTGCGCGCTGGTGTTCGTCGCCATGCACCTGATGAGCGCCGAGATGAACGCCATCGACTCCGATCGCGGCAAAAGCGCCATTGCCGCCGCCGTCGAGTCGCTGGTCGTCGGCCTCGCCGAGAGCACCGCCGACGAGGCGACCTGGACCGAGGCCTACATCAATACCTACATCGAGCCCAATCCGGCCTGGCTCGACTCCGCCTGGGGCGCCACCGCCCGCATCTCCGACACCTATGACACCGCCATCCTCACCGACGTGAACGGCAACATCATCTTCGGCGAAACCAGCCGCGGACCGGTGAAGGGCACGCTCGGCGAACTGTTCAGCGGCGTGCCGCAGCTGCTCGAACGGCTGGAGAGCGGCATCGCCAGGATCGGCGACGATGCCACCGTCGCCAACCTGTCGCGCAACGCACGCGGTGCCGCGGCGCTGGCCGGCGCAGTGGTCCACGGCAATTCCGGCCAGGCCAGCATTCCCCGCGAGCAACGGCGCGTGCTCTGGCTCGCCCGCCAGCTCGACGACGTCATGCTGCGCGATGTCGCCACCCGCTTCCAGCTGCCGCTGCCGCGGCTCGTCGAGGTGCCCAAACCGGACCACGACTCGATGGCGCTCACCGACGCGGCGGGAGCAGCCATCGCTACCATCGACTGGCCGCCGCGCCGTCCGGGCGATCCGGCCTTCGCCCACACCGCCACCGTCGCCGTGCTGGTGATGCTGATCATCGGCGTCTTGATCTTCGTCGTCCTCGCCGCCTTCCGCCACTCGATCAAGCTGCGCACCGCGTCGGAAGAGCGCGACTGGTACAATGCCCGGTACGACGACACGACCGGGCTGCTGAGCCGCTTTGGCCTCGAGGAGCACATCGCCCAGTCGATCCCCAAAAAGCGCGGCGAGCTTCCCGTCGCCGTCAGCCAGATCAATGTCGATGGCCTGCAGGACATCGTCGGTCTCTATGGCCGTGAGGCCGCCAACGAACTGCTGGTCGCGCTTTCCGAACGCTTCGAGGACATCACCGACGGGCAGGCGGTCCTCGCCCGCACCAGCCCAACCGAGCTGTCGCTCGCCCGCCTCGGCGATGACGCCGCCGAAAAGATCCGCAGCTTCTCCGACCGCATCCTCGCCGGCGCCAGCGAGCCGGTACCAGTCGGCAACCTCAAGCTGAAGATCGGGCTCAGCATCGGCGTGGTCGACGCTCCGACGCGCCGTGATAACGTTGGCAACCTCATCCGCATGGCCGAGACTGCCGTGGCTCGGGCCCGCGAGACCGGTGGCAATCACACCGTCGCCTACGACCCTGCCATCGAGGATGAGCGCCGTCGTCGCATCGAGCTGCAGGCCGATATCCGGCGCGGGCTGGAAGCAGGCGAGTTCGATCTCGAGTACCAACCGATCATCGATTTCCGCACCCAGGCCATTCTCGGCGTCGAAGCGCTGATGCGCTGGAACCGCCGTGCCGCGGGCCCGATGGGCCCCGGCGAGTTCATCCCCGCCGCCGAAGCCTCCGGCCTGATCGACGACCTCGGCATGTTCGCGCTGCGCCGCGCCATTGAGGAGATCGGCCCGCTGGGTGACCTGAAGATCTCGGTCAACGTCTCGCCGGCCCAACTCCGCAACCCGACCCTGCCGCAGACCGTCTTCGCCACTCTCGATGAATGGGGCGTCGCCGCCGGCCGGCTGCAGCTCGAAGTGACCGAGTCCTTCCTCGTCTCGCACCCGGATCGCGCCATCCGCCTGATCGAGCAGTTGCGCCAGTCCGGCATCATCATCGCGCTCGACGATTTCGGCACCGGCTACTCGTCGATCGGCTACCTGAAGCAGTTCCAGTTCGACCGGGTGAAGCTCGATCGCTCGCTGGTGGCCGAGATCGACAGCGACCCGGTGCAGGCCGCGCTGGTCGAATCCACCATGATCTACGCCTTCGCCATGGGCCTCGCGGTCACGGCCGAAGGCGTCGAGCGGCGCGAGGAAGCAGCGCTGCTCTCCCGTCTCGGTTGCCGCGAATTCCAGGGCTACCTGTTCGCTCGCCCTCTCCGCCTCGCCCAGCTCGAGCGCCTGCTGCAGGGCGAGCAGGCGCTCCGCCAGGCCAGCTAGCTAAGCCGCCGCCTTCTGGCACTCGGCGCAACGCCCGCGCAGCTCGATCGTCGTCCGCTCCAGGGCAAACCCCGTCTCTCCCGCCCACGCCGCGAGCCGCTTCGTCACCTCGGGATCGGCGAACTCGTCCACCCGCCCGCAGCCCGAGCAGATCGCGAACGCCGCCGTACCGCTGGCGCGACCGTGGCAGTTAGCGTCGGCGCAGCAGACGAAGGCGTTGAGCGATTCCAGCCGGTGCGCCAGCCCGTGTTCGATCAGCTTCTCGAGCGCCCGGTACACCTGCAGCGGTGCCCGCAAGCCTTCGTCCCGCAGTCGGTCGAGGATATCGTAGGCCGAGAGTGGCGCGTCGGCATTGTTAAGCGTCGTCAGCACCAGTTCCTGGTTGCGCGTCAGGTCGCGCGGCCGCTCGTGATGGTGGGCTTCGTGGCTATGGGCCATGGCTCAGGCCTCCCGTCTGGCGCGCCAGAGATGCACCGGCAGCGCGATGGAAATGAGAAACAGCGCAAGCGCCGCAACGACGATCGACGGCCCGCTCGGCGTATCGAAGCGCAGCGAGCCGAACAGCCCGCCCGCCACCGCCAGCGCCCCGACCCCGGCCGAAATCAGCGCCATCTGCTCGGGTGTCGTGCTCAGTCGGCGCGCCGTCGCGGCCGGGATGATCAGCAGCGCCGTGATCAGCAGCACGCCGACGATCTTCATAGCGATGGCGATCACCGAAGCGAGCAGCAGCATGAAGACGATCCGCGTCACCTCGGGCCGCATCCCCTCGGCTTCCGCCACCTCGGCGTTGACCGTTGCCGCCAAAAGCGGCCGCCACATCAGTGCGAGTACCGCGAGGATCACCAGCCCACCCAGGTAGATCACCACGATGTCGGTGACCGATACCGCGAGGATGTCGCCGAACAGGAAGCCCATCAGGTCGACCCGGATGCCGCTGAGGAACGCCACCACGAGGCCGATCGCCAGCGCCGAATGGCTGAGGATGCCGAGCAGTGCATCGGTCGAGAGCGTCTGCCGCCGCTGCAGCAGCAACAGCGCCCCGGCGACGGCCGCCGCGATGATGAACACCCCCAGCGTCATGTTCACCTGCAGCACCAGGCTGAGCGCCACGCCCAGCAGCGCCGAGTGCGCCATGGTGTCGCCGAAATAGGCCATCCGCCGCCACACGATGAAGCAGCCGAGCGGCCCGGTCACCAGCGCCAGCCCGATCCCGGCGATAACCGCGCGGGTGAAGAAGTCCTCAAGCATGGTCGCGCCCCGCGTGGTCGTGTTCGTGCACGTGTTCATGCGCCTCGACGATCCGCCCATCCGCCTCCTGCACCCGCCCGTCGGGCAGGTGGGTGTGGTCGTGATGGTGCTGGTACACCGCCAGCGCACTGGCGGCGCGCGCGCCGAACAGGCTGAGATATTCCGGACTCCGCGCCACCGATTCCGGCGTGCCGCGGCAGCACACATGGCCGTTGAGGCAGATCACCGTATCGGTCGCCGCCATCACCACATGCAGGTCGTGGCTGATCAGCAGGATGCCGCAGCCGGTCTCGTCGCGGATCTTGCCGATGAGATCATAGAGCGCCACTTCGCCGGAGAAATCGACGCCCTGCACCGGCTCGTCGAGCACCAGAAGATCAGGCTTCCGGATCATCGCCCGCGCCAGCAGCGCCCGCTGGAACTCGCCGCCGGAGAGGTGCTGCACCTCGGCATTGGCGAGGTGCGCGACACCCGTCGCCTCGAGCGCCGCATCGATCTCCGCCTTGGCAAAGCTGCCGGTCAGCGACATCAGCCGCCGCACCGTCAGCGGCATCGTCCAGTCGATCGACAGCTTCTGCGGCACGTAGCCGATCCGCAAGCCGGCCTTCCGCGACACCGTACCCGCGTCGGGCTTCAGCACCCCCGTGACCAGCTTCGCCGTGGTCGATTTGCCCGAGCCGTTCGGCCCGATCAACGTGACGATCTCGCGTTTGCGGATTGTTAGGTCGACGCCTTCAACCAGCCAGCGGCCATCGCGCCGCACCCCGGCGCCGGCCACATCCACCAGCACCTCGTGCCCGCTATGCGCATCCATGAAATTCACGATTCCGTCTCTTGCTGACGTTCTACCATTACGTTATAGCGTAACACGCCGATAGCGTTATGTCATAACATATCGTTCAGTCGGGCTGCGTTTCAAACAGAGGTCTTCCCAATGCAGAAACCGTTCTTCCTCGCGCTCGCTGCGGCGCTCAGCTGGTCCACCCTCGCGCTCGCCGAGGTGCCCAGCGTCGTCGCGACCGTCAAGCCGCTGCATGCGCTGGTCGCCGCCGTGATGGGGGATCTCGGTACGCCTGCGCTGATCGTCAAGGGCGCGGCCTCGCCCCATAGCTACAGCCTCAAGCCGTCGGACGCCCAGGCGCTGCAGTCGGCCAACCTGGTGTTCTGGACCGGCCACGGCCTCGAGCTGTTCCTGCAGGATTCCATCAACACCCTCGCTCCCAACGCCACCATCGTCGAGCTGAGCAAATCTCCGGGCATCGAGCTGCTGCCACCGCGCGAAACCGGCACCTTCGAGCAGCACAACGACGGCGACGAAGCGCATGACGAGCATGGGCACGAACACGGCGAAGAGCAGGACCTGCACTTCTTCCTCGATCCGGCGAACGCCAAGGTGATGGTCGCGACCATTGCCGACAGCCTCGTGGCCGCCGACCCCGAGCACGCCGACACCTACCGCGCCAATGCTGCCAAGGAGACCGCCGACCTCGACGCGCTGATCACCGAGACCGAGGCCAGCCTCGCCCCGATCAAGGATCGTCCCTTCGTCGTCTTCCACGACGCCTACCAGTATTTCGAGAAGCGCTTTGGCCTGAACGTCGCGGGCTCGGTCACCCTCAGCCCGGAGATCGCCCCCGGCGCCGATCGCATCAACGAGATCCGCGCCAAGCTCAAGACCCTCGATGCCGCCTGCGTTTTCGCCGAGCCGGTGTTCGATCCCCGCATCGTCACCGTGCTCACCGAGGGCACAACCGCCAAGCAGGGCGTGCTCGACCCCGAAGGCGCCAATCTCGATGAAGGCCCGGGCCTCTACCGGCAGCTGATCGAGAACCTGGCGACCAGCCTCAAGGCGTGCCTCGCGCCCCAATAAGCAGGCACGTCTGCCGGGACGCGGCCCACCGTCCCGGCACCTCTCCTGGCCACCGCCAGCCTCACGTTCATTGCCATCACCCGAGGGAACTCCGTCATTCCCTCGGTCCGAATTGTTACGTGCTAACATACCAAGGAGCTCATGATGAGACTTGCCCCCTGGCAACTTGCCCCACTTCTCGCGCTCGCCCTCACCGCTACGGCTCTAGCCGACGAGCACACCGCCTGGCGCCTGTTCGTCGCCGATCACGCCAAGCCTGAGGTGACCGCCATCGACCTCGGCACCGACAAACTCGTCGGCAGCTTCGCCCTCACGTCTCCGGCGACCCTCTACACCACCGCCAGCAAGGCCGCTGTCTACGCCGTGCAGCGCGATGGCGACCAGGTCTCCGCCATCGCCTCCGGCATCGCCATCAGCGACCACGGCGATCACGGCGACCTCGAAGTCACCCCGCCGGCGCTCCTCGCGGCCGCAGTCGCCGGCGACAAGCCGGTGCATTTCGTCGACCATGACGGCCGCATCGCGCTGTTCTTCGACGACGTGGGCGTCGCCCGGGTGCTCGATGAAGCGAGCTGGCTGGCCGGCAACGCCGCGACCCGCGACCTCAAGCTCGCCGCTCCCCATCACGGTGTCGCCGCCCCGGTCGGTGACTACATGCTCGCCACCCGTCCGAACGCCGAAGACCCGAAAGCCCTGCCGGTGGGCGTCGACGTCTACGATGCCGATGGCAAGCCGGTTGGCGATCTCCACGCCTGCCCGGACCTGCACGGCGAAGCCAGCTCCGGTGACACCCTCGCCATTGCCTGCGCCACCGGTCTGCTGCTGGTGAAGGAGGGCCGCGACGGCCCCGAGATCACCCACCTGCCGTATTCCGCCGGTCTCCCCGCCGGAAAATCCACCACGCTGCTCGGCGGCGTCGGCATGCAGTACTGGCTCGGCAACTACGGCGCCGACAAGGTGGCGATCATCGATCCCTCTGCCACAGAACCCTTCCGCCTGGTCGATCTGCGCAGCCGCCGCGTTCACTTCGCCCTCGATCCGCAGCAGGTGAAGTACGCCTACATCTTCACCGAGGATGGCACGCTGAACCGCCTCGATGTGGTGAGCGGCATCATCGACAAGAGCCTCGACCTGACCGAGCCCTATTCGATGGATGGCGAGTGGAGCCTGCCGCGCCCACGCCTCGCCGTTGCCGGCAACGAGATCGCCGTCACCGATCCGCTCGAGGGCCGCATCCGCATCGTCGACGCCACCAGTTTCGAGCTCAGCCGCGACATCGCGACCGGCGGCACGCCCTACAACGTCGTCGCCGTCGGCGGCGCTGGCGAGAGCCACGACTGATCCATCGGCCCCGCCCCAGCGCGGGGCCTCCTCCCCACGGAGCGATCGCACAATGAAACGCCTCCCCGTCACCGTGCTCTCCGGCTTTCTCGGCGCCGGCAAGACCACGCTGCTCAATCACATCCTCAACAATCGCGAGGGCCGCCGTGTCGCGGTCATCGTCAACGACATGAGTGAGGTGAACATCGATGCCACCCTCGTTCGCGAGGGCGGCGCCGAGCTGTCGCGCGCCGACGAGCACCTGGTCGAAATGTCGAACGGCTGCATCTGTTGCACCCTGCGCGGCGACCTGCTGCGCGAGGTGCGCACCCTGGCCGAGGCCGGGCGCTTCGACTACCTGCTGATCGAGTCGACCGGCATCTCCGAGCCGTTGCCCGTCGCCGCCACTTTCGAGTTCCGCGACGTAGCCGGCGAAAGCCTGAGCGATATCACCGACCTCGACACCATGGTCACCGTGGTCGATGCCGCCAATCTCGCCGCCCAGTTCGGCTCCACCGATCCGCTCTCCGCCCATGGCGAAGCGCTCGGTCCGGACGACGAACGCAGCCTCGTCCATCTGCTGGTCGACCAGATCGAGTTCGCCGATGTCATCGTGCTGAACAAGGTTTCGACCGCTACGCCGGAAGCGGTCGCCGCCGCCCGCCGCATCATCCGTTCGCTGAACGCCGGCGCCTATGTCGTCGAGACCGACCACAGCCGCGTCGCCATCGACGAGGTCCTCGGCACGGGGCGCTTCAACTTCGACAGCGCCGAACAGCATCCGCTATGGTTCAAGGAGCTGAACGGCTTCGCCGATCACGTGCCGGAAAGTCTCGAGTACGGCATCCGCACCTTCGTCTACCGGGCCCGTCGCCCGTTCAATCCGCTGCTGTTCAACAACTTCGTCGCCCAGGCTCATCCCGGTGTTATCCGCGCCAAGGGCTTCTTCTGGCTCGCCACCCGGCCGCACTATGTCGGCGAACTGAGCCAGGCCGGCCAACTGGTCACGACCAGCCGCCGCGGTCTCTGGTGGGCAGCCGTGCCGCCGAGCCGCTGGCCCGACGATCCGCAATGGGAGGCGGCAATGGGCGCCTATCTCGATCCCATCTGGGGTGATCGGCGGCAGGAGATCGTCTTCATCGGCACCGACCCGATGGATGAGGCTGCGCTGCGCCGCGAACTCGACAACTGCCTCATCCCGGCCCGCAGTTTCACGCCTTCGGCCTGGGAGCGTCTCCCCGACCCATTCCCCGCCTGGGCCCCGGCCTGACGCAATCCCAACGCCGGCGCCATTCTTCGCGCGCATAGGACAATCGAAATGTATGACGTCATCATCATCGGTGGGGGCTTCGCCGGCCTCGCCGCCGCCACGCAACTCGGTCGCGCCCGCCGCAAGGTGCTGGTGCTCGATACCGGCAAGCCGCGCAACCGCTTCGCGGCCCACTCGCACGGCTTCCTCAGCCGCGACGGCTCACCGCCCGCCTACCTGCTCGCCGAAGCTCGCCGCCAGCTCGAGAGCTACGGCACGGTCGAACTCCGCAACGCCGAGGCCATCGCCGCCTCGGGTCAGCTCGACGGCTTCAGCATCGAGCTCGCGTCGCACCAGCACCTCGCTGCCCGCCGCCTGATCATTGCCCACGGCGTCACCGACGACACCAGCGGCATTCCCGGCATGGCCGAATGCTGGGGCAAGACGGTGCTGCACTGCCCCTACTGTCACGGCTACGAGGTTGCCGACTGTCGCCTCGGCCTGATGCTGCGCGAGGGCGACATCCCCCACCTCGCCCGCTTCTTCTCGGAATGGACCAGCGACCTGACGTTGTTCGCCAATGGCGCGCCGGTCGATCCGCTCGTCCGCGCTGCGCTGTCCGACATGCGGGTCAAGCTGGTCGACGAGGCGTTGGTGCGTTTCGATCACGATCGCGGCCGGCTGAAATCCGTCGTCACTACTGCCGGCTCGGTCCAGCTCGACGCCGTCTTCGCGCACGCCCCGATCCAGCTCGCGAGCAATCTCGGAATCCAGCTCGGCTGCGAGACCAAGGCGGGGATGGCCGGCGACTTCTTCGTCGTCGACCACCTGCAGCAGACCACCATCCCTGGTGTCTACGCCGCCGGTGATGCGGCACGGCCGATGCACAACATCAGCTTCGCCGTCGCCGACGGGGCAGGGGCGGGCGTCTTCGCCCACCAGTCGCTGGTCGCTACTTCAGCGGCCCCCGGAAAATGAAGAACGCCCCGGCAAAGATCAGCCCGAAGCCGATGGCGTGGTTCCATGTCAGCTTCTCACCGAGGACGAACACCGCAAAGCCCGCGAACACCGTGAGGCTGATCACCTCTTGGATGGTCTTGAGCTCCGCCGCCGTGTAGGCCCCATAGCCGATGCGGTTGGCGGGCACCGCCAGCCAGTACTCGACCAGCGCGATGCCCCAGCTGGCCATCACCGCCACCCACATCGCCATGCTCGGGAACTTCAGGTGCCCGTACCAGGCAACGGTCATGAACACGTTGGAGCCGATCAGCAACAGGATCGGCATCACCGTCTGGAAGGTGAAGGGCATCGGGGCACCAGGCTCGAATCAGATGATCTCGCCATTGATCGCCCCGCCCGGTGTCGGCCGCAAGGCTCAGGAGGGACGCACCAGTGGCGTATCGTCGGCGCGGAAGGCGAACAGGTGCTCCTGCCCCTTCTGCCCCAGCGGCACGAACAGCGGTAGCACCAGGTCGCGTACCCGGCGGGCGAACCAGCCCTGCGCCTTCTTGGGCGCACCGCCCTGTCGGCCGAGCCGCACCGCTGCCTCCACCCGGTCGCGTCGCAGCGCCTCGAACCGCTCAAATGCGGCTGTCGGATTGGGTTCCGCCTCGATACAGGCCGCCAGCACCAGCGCATCCTCCAGCGCCATCGATGCGCCCTGCCCCGAATGCGGGGTCACCGCATGTGCCGCGTCGCCGATCAGGATCACCCGGCCCTTCGACCAGTAGGGCAGGCTCGGCACGTCGAAATCTGGGTAGATGCGGCTGATCTGCGAGGCCGCCGCCGCTATGATCCGCCGGTTCACCGCCGGGTCGCTGCGGTGCAGCGCCTCGAAATACGCCGCGCCCGGCGTGCGGTCCGCCAGCCGCGCCTGCTGCTCGTCGGCCGGAAAACTGTTGAACCAGTAGACCGGACCACCCGGATCCTTGATGTAGCCGAAGAACGCCCGCCGCCCGAAGGTCATCAGCAGCTGCCCATTCGTCGGCGCCACATCCGGCACATCGACGATGCCACCACTGCCCAGCAGCCCGTTGTAGGCCGGTTGCGGTAGTCCAGGCATGGCCAGTTGCCGGATGGTCGAGCGCAGGCCATCCGCACCGACGAGGATGTCGAAGCTGTGCGTCACGCCATCCTCGGTGGTCATCGCCACCCCGCTTTCGAGGTTGGCGACCGCGTTCACGGGCATCTCGAAGTGGACCGGCACCCCCGCCTCGCGGACGGCCTTGAGCAGGATCTCGCCGAGCACCCCGCGCCGGATCGTCACCGAGGGCGCACCGAACTGTGCCGTGTGTCGGGCATAGTCGACGGTGCCGAGCGCCTTGCCGTCTTCGTTGTGCAGCACGATCGCCCGCGTCTCGACGCCACGCCGCAAGGCCTCCGCCGCAAGGCCGAACGCCCGCAGCGCATTGATGCCATTGGGCGCCAGCGTCAGGAAGATGCCCTCGTCGATCACCTGTTGCTCTGTGCGTTTCTCGAACACCACAGGAGCAAACCCCCGCCTGACCAGTGCCAGCGCCAATCCGAGCCCGGCCGACCCTGCGCCGACGATGCCGATACGTGCTTTCATTCTTGCCTCGCGTGCTCGACGATGCATATCATGCGATCGTCGTATTGTTCGATGGACAGATAATTAGATGATCGAAGTAAATTCGTCAAGGGATGTCAGGGAGGAACTCGTTGAGCAGCTCGGCACGCTCATTGTCCGCTGGCAGGAGGCGACGCAGCGTTTCGATGAGGAGGTGGGGGCAATCTTCCAGCTCGGTCCAGCCGAGCGACTGTGCCTGAGCTTCCTCACCAGCGGCCCGCAGACCGCCAGTGCCATCGCACGTGCCACGCGGCTCACCCCGGCAGCCGTCACTTCGCTGATCGACCGGCTCGAGGCGCGAAATTTCGTCCGCCGCCGCCCCGATCCGCACGATCGGCGGAAGGTGCTGGTCGAAGCCGCCGAGGCCACCGGCGCCGTCATTGCAAAGGCCTACGCCCCGATGGCCGCGGCCGGCGCCAAGGCCCTCGGCAAGCGCAGCGTCGAGGAACTCAAGCTCCTCACCGAGGTGATCGAGGAGATCATCGCCATCCAGAGCCGGATGATGGAACAGCTCCAGTCGGGCAAGTGACCCACGCCGCGGTTCCGCCGCAAGGCCTGCCCAGACTCACCGGGGTCCGCTAGAATCGGCGGATCAACGGAGGTCGACGATGCGCGCGCTGGTCCTGTTTCCCTTGTTGCTGCTGGCGGCTCCGGCCGTGGCCGCCGACCTCACCTGCGACGGCCCGTTCGCCGCCGACAGCTCGGAAGCGCGGCTGATCGAGGTCTTCGGCAAGGACAACGTGGTGACCGGCGATGTCCCGGGTCCCGAGGGCTCCACCGTGCTCGCCACGACCATCTTCCCCAATGACCCCGCCAAAACCATCGAGTTCGGCTGGTGGGACGAGGAAACGCACGAGCGCGTCGCCTATTTCACCGTCCCGCCGGGTGACACGGCGCCGGGCGGCCTGAAGAAGGGCCTCACCGTCAAGGAAGTGGAAGCGCTCAACGGCGGGCCGTTCCAGCTCTATGGTTTCTTCTGGGATTACGGGGGCGCCGCCATCTTTGACGGCGGTGCCCTCGAGGCCTCGCCCGACACGTGTTCGGTCAGCGTCCGCTTCGCCGTTGGCGACTACCCGGCCGACCTCAATGTCGATGCCATCTCCGGCGACATGCAGATCTCCTCGAGCGAGCCACTGCTCGAAAAGGTCGATGCGCGCGTCGACAGCGTCACTGTCGGCTACCCCGATTCCACCTCGGCGGAAGATTGACCGCGACCCCTCGCACGGCGTAACGATAGCCCCACGTTGGTTCCTCGGACCCGTTCGGGCGAGGGGATCAAAAGGGAACACGGTGCGGCGTACCCATCAGGGACCAAATCCGTGGCTGCCCCCGCAACTGTAAGCGGCGAGTGCCCTCCGAATGCCACTGGCGATGCCGGGAAGGTGGGGGGACACGACGACCCGTGAGCCAGGAGACCTGCCAGCGTGCAACCGGGCGTAGAGCCCATTTCATCCGCACGGAGGGTGCAGGCATATGAACACTCAGGTCCAGACGGCGTCTGTCGCCCGTCTTTCTGTCTCGCAGCGGCTCATCGCAGGTGTGCTGGCACTGTTTCTTGGCTTCGTCCTCGTCGGCGGCGTCGGTTTTGCCAGCGACATGGCCATCCACAATGGCGCGCACGATACGCGCCATGCGCTTGGCTTCCCCTGCCACTAAGTATCCCGCGAGACATCGATGAAACTCTTCCAGCGAATCTTCTTCGCTGCGGTCCTCTCAGGGCTCGCAGCCGGCTTGGCCATGAGCGCCGTGCAGCAGTGGCGCGTCGCCCCGCTGATCCTTGCCGCCGAGGTGTTTGAGAACGCCGCTCCGGCCGAGGCCGCCGTCGCCGAGCACAGCCACGAAGCCGGCACGCCCGAGCATTCGCACGAGGCAGCCGCACCTGCGCACGAGCATGACGAAGACGCCTGGGCGCCGCAGGATGGCGCCGAGCGCATCTTCTACACCGTGCTCGCCAACCTCCTCGGCTGCATCGGCTTCGCCTTCGTCCTCGCGGCCGTCTCCGTACTCTCGGGCATCGAGATCACCGCCCGCAACGGCGTGATCTGGGGCATTAGCGGCTTCGTAGCGCTGCAGCTCGCCCCGGCCTTCGGCCTGCCGCCCGAACTCCCCGGTATGCCCGCCGCCGATCTCGTCGCCCGCCAGGTCTGGTGGCTCGGCACGGCGGTCGCCACCGGCGCCGGCATGCTGGCCATCGCTAAGCTCCGCAACTGGACCGGCATCGTAATCGCCGCCGTCCTGATCCTCGCGCCACACGTCATCGGCGCGCCGCAGCTTGTCGGCGACCATGCCAGCGCCGTCCCCGCCAACCTCGCGACGCAGTTCGCCGCCGCCACCCTCGCCACCGGCGCGTTGTTTTGGCTGATCGTCGGCCCGCTGTTCGGCTGGCTCAACGAGCGCCTCGCCCGATTCTCCGCCTTCGCCCTGAAAGGTGCCCACGCATGAGCACGACCGAACTCGCCAGTTCAAAGATCCCCGTCACCGTCATCACCGGCTTCCTCGGCGCCGGCAAGACCACGCTGGTCCGGCACCTGCTCGCCCACGTCAAGGGCAAGCGCATCGCACTGATCATCAACGAGTTCGGCGAACTCGGCGTCGACAAGGAAATCCTCGCCGGCTGCGGCGACGAAACCTGCCGCGAGGAGGACATGATCGAACTCAGCAATGGCTGCATCTGCTGCACCGTCGCCGACGAGTTCATCCCCACCATGCAGGCGCTGCTCGAGCGGCCAGATCGCCCTGACCACATCGTCATCGAGACTTCCGGCCTCGCCCTGCCGCAGCCGCTGATCCGCGCCTTCAACTGGCCCGAGATCAAGTCCGAGGTCACCATCGACGGCGTCGTCACCGTCGCCGATGCGGCCGCGCTGAGCGAAGGCCGCTTCGCCAACGACGAGTCCGCCGTCGACGCGCTTCGCTCCGCCGATGCCATGCTCGATCACGAGACGCCGCTCGGCGAGCTGTTCGAGGATCAACTGATCGCCGCCGACATGGTCATTCTCAACAAGGCCGACCTCGTCACCGACGCCCAGCTCGATACCATCGAGGGACACCTCAAGGCCGAGATGCGCCCGGGCACCGGCGTCGTCCGCGCCCGCAACGGCCACGTCGATGTCGCGGCGCTGCTCGGCATGGGCCTCTCGACCGAGGACAACCTCGCCGGGCGCGAGAGCCATCACGAACTCGAGCATGGCGGCGAAGGCCACGAGCACGACGACTTCGACTCGTTCTCGGTCACCCTCGACGGCGTCTCCAGCAAGGACCACCTGCTCCAGACCATCGAGCAGACCATCCGCACCCATGACGTGCTCCGTTTGAAGGGGTTTGCCGCACTCCCGGGGGCCCCGGCCCGCCTCGCCATCCAGGCCGTCGGCCCGCGCGTCACCGCCTATTTCGACCGCCCATGGAAGCCCGGCGAGGCCCGGCAGACTGCCCTCGTGGTGATCGGGGAATCGCCGCTCGACCATGCGGCGATCACCGAGAGCCTGAAGGGCGCCATCGCGGCCGCGGCCTAACTCGCAGCCACCACCCGTCGCGCGGGCCGGATCGTTTCGGCCCGCAGCGGCAGCCCGAACAGCGGGCGCAGCGGCGGCACGCGCTTGATCGCCTCGGTCAGCAGCACGCAGCCGCCCACCGTCGCGACGACGATGCTGCCGGCCTCCAGCCACACCGGGAGCCGCAGGCCGCCCACCCAGAACCCTACGGCCACGATGAGGGTCTGATGCAGGATGTAGTACGGGAACACCGCCTCGGTGAGAAACCGCAGCACCGGACCGCTGCGGTTGAGGTAGCGCTGCGCCAGCCCCAGCATCGCAACGATCGCCGCCCACATGAACAAGGTGCGCACCACCGCGATCGCCGCGGCAAGATCTTGGTCCGCCCGAACCGCAGCCCAGTTCAGCCGTGCCACTGCCAGCACCAGCAGCAGCCCGAGCGCCACGACGATCGCCGACCTCAGATGCCGCTGCACCGCACCCCAGAACCCCGGACTCTTGGCTGCAAACCAGCCGATCAGCACGATGCTCAGCAGTTCCGCATGGTTGGCCCAGTCGTTGTAGAACGCGTGCGTCGAGGGGAAATGCGGTGCCAGCGCCCACTCGTAGATGAGGAACGGCAGGGTCGGCACCAGCAGCAACCGCCAGCCCAGCGCGCCGCGCCCGAGCCAGTCGAACAGGGCCTCCGCCGCCCCGTCGAGCCGCCGCAATACCGGCAGCAGCGCCACCACGACCAGCGTGTAGGCGAGGATGTAGACCACGTACCACAGGTGGTTCCAGGTCGGCGTCAGGATCGAGAACTCCATGTCGAAGTCGAGATACTGGCCGTAGAACGCCCAGACGTCCGGGCCCGTCTCGCCCTTGGTGAGCAACTCGAAATAGGCCTGCGGCGCGCACACCACCAGCATGCCGAACACGATCGGCACGAGCAGCCGCATAAAGCGCCGCGGCACGAACTGGCGCAGCCGGCTCTTGTCGATGGCGAAGCGCAGCGCGATGCCCGAAATCAGGAACAGCAGCGGCAGTCGCCACGGGTTGATCAGCGCCATCACCGGTTCCAGCCACGGCCCGGCATGTGGGCTTTTCACATGCCAGCCCCACGTCACGTAGAACATGCCGATGTGGTAGAAGATCAGGAAACCGAAGGCGATGACGCGCAGCCAGTCGAGATCGTAGCGGCGTTCCGAACCGATGGCGGGAAGGGTCTCTGCTGACATGATGGCTCCAACCTCTGAGCGATTTGCGACGCCTCGAGAGCTAGGGCAGGGCGTCGCCTCGCCCAATCGCGCTGGTGCGAGCGGCAGCCCGGCGGGACGAGCGGCGACGCTCGCCGCGCGGCGCGTGACCAGCGGCGGCCATCGGGTGACCAATGGCGACTGACCTCACCGCCGAAGCCGCGCTGGAGCGCCGCGTCTTCCTCATCATGACGCTGTTCCTCTTGGCCATCGGCCTGCTCAACACCATGAGCATCCTCACCGAGGCGCAGCGCGACGGCCGGATCCTCGATCCCCGCATGCCCTTTATCCTCGAGTTCAGCAGCGTCCTCGCCATGGCGGCGCTGGCCCCGCTGGTCATCCTGTTCGAGCGTCGCGTGCCGTTCACCGCCGAGACCTGGCGCTCGGCGCTGCTCTGGCATGCGCTGGGTAGCGTCGCCTTCTCGCTGCTTCACGTCGCGCTGTTCATCGTGCTGCGTACTGCCGCCTTCGCGCTGATCCTCGGCACCAGCTACAGCTTCTTCACCGATGTCCCGACCGACCTGCTCTACGAGTATCGCAAGGACCTCTTTCCCTATTCGGTCCTCATCCTGATGCTCGGCCTGCAGCGCAGCCTCGAAGAGCATCGCCGCGAAGCCGAAGCCGCGCGCGCCGACGCCCGCCAGACCGGCAAGCTCACCCTCAAGGCCGGCGGCCGCACGATCTTCCTCGATGCTTCATCGCTCGATTGGGCCAGCGCCGCCGGCAACTACGTCGAAATCCGCGCCAACGGCGCCACCCACCTCGCCCGCATCAGTCTCTCGGCCCTCGAACAGCTGCTCAGCGATGCTGGTGTCGACGTCGCCCGCGTGCACCGCTCCCATCTGGTCAACCGATCGAAAGTGCAGCAGATCGCCCCTGCCGGTGACGGCGACTTTAAGATCCGCATGGCCGACGGCTCCGAACTCCGCGGCTCCCGCCGCTACCGCACCTCGTTACCCGCATGATGCATCTGCTCTCCGCCCAGGCCGGCGCCCTGCAACAGGAAGGCGAGGCTATCGACCTCGCCCAGTCCCCGGCGCCGATCATCTTCGCGTCGGCCGCCGACAGCGAACTCGCCCTGCTCGCCGGCGCCGCCGATCGGGCCGGTGCCGATGACCTGCGTCTCGCCAACCTGCTGCGGTTGAGCCACAATCTCTCGGTCGACCTCTGGCTCGACCAGACCGTGCAGCATGCCCGGCTCGTCGTCGTCCGCCTGCTCGGTGGCCCGGCCTACTGGCAATACGGCGTCGACGAACTCACCGCGCTGGCGCTGAGCGGCAAGATCCAACTCGCCCTCCTCCCCGGCGACGCCAACCCCGACCCGATCCTGCAGCAACGCTCCACCATCCACCCCGACGACTGGACGCGCCTCCACACGCTCTTCACCGCCGGCGGCCCCGAAAACGCCGACACCCTCCTCGCCGCCTTCGCACTGCTGGCGCAGTCGTCTCCCTCCCCCTCGCGGGGAGGGATCAAGGGTGGGGTGAGCCCCGCGCTGGATACCGACATCACCCCAAAACCCTTCCACCGCTTCGGCCTCTGGCACCCCGCCCACGGCATGCTCGACGAGCTCCCCGCCTCGCCCAACCCGAACGTCCCTATCCTGTTCTACCGCGCCGCCCTCGAAGGCGCCGGCACCGCAACGCTCGAAGCCCTGATCGCCGAACTCGAGGCCCAATCCCTCAACCCCGTCCCCATCGTCGTCTCGACGCTGAAAGAGGGCGCCTGCATCCGCTACGTGCAGTCCGCCTTCGCCGCCTACCCGCCGAGCGTCATCCTCAACCTCACCGGCTTCGCCCTTGGGCTCGATGGCCTCGACGACAGGCAGAACCCGTTCGCCGGCACCGATGCCCCGGTGATCCAGCTGCTGCAGGGCGGCCGCCCGGAATCCCAGTGGGCCGCCGACATCCAGGGCCTCACGGCCAAAGACCTCGCCATGCAGGTCGTGCTCCCGGAGCTCGACGGCCGCATCGGCATGCTGCTGGTCGGTCACAAGCACGACGCCGTCTGGCACGAGCGCACCCAGTGCCCGCTCTCCGCCTACGCCCCCGACCCCGACGGCATCCGTCGCGCCGTCACGCTGGCCAGGAACTGGACCGCCCTCCGCGCCACTCCGCGCGAACATCGCCGCGTCGCCCTCGTCCTAGCCAACTACCCCATCCGCGACGGTCGCCTCGCCAACGGCGTCGGCTACGACGCCCCCCAGTCGACGGTCGAAATTCTGAAGGCTCTGCAGGCTGCGGCGTACGCAGTCGGGTCTCCCTCCCCCTCCGTGTGGGGAGGGGACAAGGGTGAGAGGCAACCCGCACCAGCTGAGCTGCCGGCCACCGGCAACGCTCTGATCGAACTCCTCCAGTCCGGCCCCACCAACGCCGACCCCGCCCGCGGCACCGGCATCCCGTTTCCCGTGCATCGCTATCGCGAACTCTTCGCCACCCTCCCGGCCAAGGTCCAGTCCGAAGTCACCGCCCGCTGGGGCGATCCCGCCACCGATCCCTTCGCGCGTGGCGAGAACTTCCGCCTCCCAGCCCTCCGCCTCGGCAACGTCGCGATCCTCATCCAGCCCGCCCGCGGCTATCACCTCGACGAGACCGCCAGCTACCACGACCCCGACCTCGTCCCACCGCACGGCTACCTCGCCGCCTATCTCTGGCTGCGCCACGAGTTCGCCGCCCACGCGGTGATCCACAACGGCAAGCACGGCAACCTCGAATGGCTCCCCGGCAAGGCCACCGCGCTCGACGCCGCCTCCTATCCTGCCGCACTCTGGGCGGAGCTGCCGCAGCTCTACCCCTTCATCGTCAACGACCCCGGCGAGGGCACGCAGGCCAAGCGCCGCACCGGCGCGGTGATCATCGATCACCTCGTCCCGCCGCTCACCCGCGCCGAAACCTACGGCCCGCTCAAGGACCTCGAGGCGCTGCTCGACGAGTACTACGCCGCCTCCGGCATGGACCGCCGCCGCCTCGCCGGCCTGCGCAAACGCATCCTCGATTTCACCCGCGACGCGCGCCTCGACCGCGATATCGGCCTCGTCCGAGGAACTGACGACAGCGAGTTCGAGACCCTGAAGCGCATCGACACCTTCCTCTGCGACCTCAAGGAAGCGCAGATCCGCGACGGCCTCCACATCTTCGGCCAGTCGCCCACCGGCCGCCTCGAACGCGACCTCATCGTCGCCCTCGCCCGCGTCCCGAGGGGTGATGCGCCGGGGGACGCCTCCCTCATCCGCGCCCTGGCCGACGACCTCAAACTCGCCTTCGACCCCCTGACCGCCGATCTTGGGAACCCCTGGACCGGCCCCATCGCCCCCTCGCCCCTCTGGGGAGAGGGTCGGGGTGAGGGGCCCCTGCGCACCGTCGGCGACGTCGTCGAGCACTTGGAGAATCTCGCCGCCGCCCTCGTCGACGGCCGCGCCCCCGATCCCGGTTGGCACGCTACCGCTGCCGTCCTCGCCACTATCCAAGATACCATCCGTCCCCGCCTCGCCGCCTCCGGCCCGAGCGAACTCGCCTCCCTCCTCCTCGGCCTCGACGGCAAATTCATCCCCCCGGGCCCCTCCGGCGCGCCCTCGCGTGGCCGTCTCGACGTGCTCCCCACCGGGCGCAACTTCTACTCCGTCGATATCCGCGCCGTGCCCACCCCCACGGCTTGGGAACTTGGCAAGAAGTCCGCCGAGAACCTGCTCGTCCGCCATTTCCAGGATCACGGAACGCCGCTGCGCTCCCTCGCCCTCTCGGTCTGGGGCACCGCCAACATGCGTACCGGCGGCGACGATATCGCCCAGGCCCTCGCCTTCATCGGCGCCAAGCCGGTTTGGGACCCATCCTCGCTCCGCATCTCCGGCTACGAGATCATCCCGCTGGCAAAGCTCGGCCGCCCCCGCGTCGACGTCACCCTCCGCATCTCGGGCTTCTTCCGCGATGCCTTCCCGGCCCAGATCGCACTGTTCGACAAGGCCGTCCGCGCCATCGGCGCCCTCGATGAACCGGAAGACCAGAATCCCATCGCCGCCCGCATGCGCACCGATGCCCTCGACCTCATGCGCAACGGCGCCGACGATCGCACCGCGGCGCTCGGTGCCGGCCACCGCATCTTCGGCTCAAAGCCCGGCGCCTACGGTGCAGGCCTGCAAGGCCTGATGGACTCGGGCAACTGGGAGACCAAGGCCAACCTCGCCGAAGCCTTCCTCAACTGGGGCCAATACGCCTACGGCGCCAATGCCGACGGCACCCCCGAGCGCGATCGCTTCGCGGCCCGCCTCTCCGACATCGAAGCCGTGGTCCACAACCAGGACAATCGCGAGCACGACCTGCTCGACAGCGACGACTACTACCAGTTCGAGGGCGGCCTCGCCGTCACCGCCGAAGCCCTGACCGGTCGCGCTCCGGCCGCCTACCACAACGACCACTCTCGCCCCGAGCTCCCGCTGACCCGCACCCTCGCCGAGGAAATCTCGAAGGTCGTCCGCTCTCGCGTCGTGAACCCGAAATGGATCGATGGCGTGAAGCGCCACGGCTACAAGGGCGCGTTCGAGATCATCGCCACGGTCGACTACATGTTCGCCTTCGCCGCCACCACCGGCGCGGTACAGACCCACCATTTCGACCTCGCCTTCGAGGCCTTCGTCGAGGACGATGCGACGCGCCGGTTCATCGAGACCAATAACCGCTTCGGTTATGACGAACTGATCGCCAAATTCAGCGAAGCCCGCCGCCGCGGCTTCTGGACACCCAGGTCCAATTCCGCCTACGCCTTCCTCGAGGAGTCCAAATGACCGACCGCGCCCCCAAGAAGACCGACCTGATGAGCGAAGCCGAGCGCGACGCCTATCACGCCGAAAAGATGCGGAAGAAGAAGGAGGCGCGGAACAAGATCCTCGCCACCAAGACCGAGGAGCGCGGCCTGCTCATCGTCCACACCGGCAAGGGCAAGGGCAAATCCACCGCCGCCTTCGGCATGGTGTTCCGCGCCATCGGCCACGGTTTCAAGGTCGGGGTGGTGCAATTCGTCAAGGGCGCCTGGTCGACCGGCGAGCGCGACGTGCTCGACAAATTCCCCGATCAGGTGACCATCAAGGCGATGGGCGAAGGCTTCACCTGGGACACCCAGGACCGCCAGCGCGACCTCGCCGCCGCCCGCGGCGCCTGGGAGATGGCGAAGGAACTGATCGCCGACCCGAGCTACAAGCTCATCCTGCTCGACGAACTCAACATCGTGCTGCGCTACGACTACCTGCCGCTCGACGAGGTGCTCGAGGTGCTCCGCAACAAGCCGCGCGACACCCACGTCATCGTCACCGGCCGCAACGCCAAGGACGAAGTCATCGAATTAGCTGACCTTGTCACCGAAATGACCGAAATCAAGCACCCGTTCCGTTCCGGCGTGAAGGCCCAGGCCGGTATCGAGTTCTAGGCTCTACTCCAGCCACCGCGTATCGAACTTCGGGTTCGCATGGATGTGGATGCTCTTCATCGGCCCGAGCGTTTTGAATTTGTGCGGCGTGTTCGCCGGCACCACGAGAATCTGCCCAGGCCCGGCTTCGATCTCTTCGTCGCCCACCGTGAACACGGCGCGCCCTTCCTCGATGATGAACGTCTCGGGGTAGGGGTGTGTATGCAGCCGCGGTCCGGCTCCGGCTTCGACGCTGTCGTGCAGGATCACCGTGACGTTCGCCTCGCCACCCTCCCACTCGCCCGATTGCCGAGTCGGGTGCATCGCCCAGTCTTCGCGCTGGAACACTCGCGCCATCAGCACCCTCCCTTGAGGCTTCGCACCAGCCGCTCGACCACCGGCTCCATCTCGCCGAGATCGACCGCTGAATACTCCAGCCGGAACGCCGCATAGGCGCCATCGCACAGCGCGATCATCCGCTGGTAGAGGATGCGCTTGCCCTGCGCGCCCGAAAAGCTCGCCCAGCTTGGCGTCACCGCCTCGTAGCTGATGCCCCAGCCATCCGCCGCCGCATAATCTTTCGCCGCCGCGACTGCGGCTTCAAAACTGTCCTCGACGATGTTGCCGCCCCATACCAGGAGCTTGGTCGCTCCGCCGCGGAACGCCCGGCCATCGCCGTTGTCGGCCTCCTTGCTCCATTCGAAACCCGGCGGCACGTCGACCGTGTAGCCGAACCGGGCATTGTCGTATTGCCCCCAGTCGCTGGCGAGCGCCGGGGCGGCAAGGACGATGAGCAGGAAACAAATCAGAGCGCGCATGGCAGCGAGGATCGCCCGCCATGCGCGAGCCTGCAACCCGAAAGGCTTCAGGCCCCCTTCATCATCACCGCTGCGGCGAGCACGATGAACGCGACGATCAGGATCCAGAACGCATACGCACTGACGAACGGTATCGAGACGATCGCGCCAAGCAGCGCGATCACTGCAATGACGACGGCGACGATGAACATGGTCTGGCTAGGCGCATTGAGAGTCATGGAAGATCTCCTGGGTCATGCACACCAAAGAGCTTAGGCGCACCGCTGAATCGCGGCCATGCCGTGCCCCCTGCTTTGCACAGCTTGTGCGGCGCGCAGCCGCGATAGGGTTGCGCGCCGTTGCATCAAGGTTTCAGGCCGCCTTGAACAACACCGAGAGGGCGAGCACGACGAACGCGATCGCCATCAGCCAGAACGCCCAGCCGATCATTCCGCCGAGCACGCCGAAATAGGCGAGCAGGCCGACGATCGCGACCAGCAGCGCCACCAGATACATCACCATGTTGGGAGCATTGAGAGCCATCTTAGCCTCCATGTGCCAAGACGCGGGCCCGCGGATCGAGCCCGCATCGGCCACCCATATGTGGTGATCCCTGGTTTCCGTCGCAAGAACTTGAACCCGTTGGGCTTTTCACGGTTGCGAGAGCCTGCGACCAAGTAGGCCGACTACGTGCAAATTCAGAGGCATCACCAAATTATCTTGTCGGGATAACAATTTAGCGACAATGCTTGGCTACGGTTCGCGCTTTCTCCTGAAGCTTGGGGGCTTCAGCACATGTTCAAACCGTTTTCGAAGCGGCCCAGCCGCGCCACGACACTATTGATCCGGGCCTGCCTTGTCGCGCTGCTGGCGCTTCTTGCGCCGCTCTCCGCCTATGCTCAGGCCCCCGATACGTCGGCCATCGCCCGCATCCAGGCCGCCGGCAAGCTCACCGTCGCGGTGTTCTTCGAGGATGTGGTGCCGTTCTTTTACGCCGGCCCCGATGGCAAGCTGATCGGCGTCGATCCCGCCATCGCCGCCGACATTGCCGAAAAGCTCGGCGTGACGCTCGAGTACAACCGCGCCGCCACCACCTTCGATGGCCTGATCGACGAGGTCGTCGAGGGCCGCGCCGACATGGCGATCAGCCTCCTCAGCGACACGCTGGATCGTGCCGCGCGCGTCAGCTTCTCCGAAAGCTATGTCAGCGTCCGCCAGTTCCTCCTGATCAACCGCCTGCAGCTCGGCCGCCTCGTTGCCGCCGATCCCGAGCGCGCCAACGACATTCCGGCGCTGCTTAACAACCCGCGGTCGCGCATCGGCGTCATCGGCGGCACCTCGTATGTCGGCTTCGTCGCCGAGGACTTTCCCGAGGCGCAGAACATCGCCTTCGACGCCTGGCCCGAAATGCTCGCCGCGGTGAAATCCGGCGATCTGGTGGCGCTGATGTACGACGAGATCGAGATCGGCAACTGGCGCCTCGCCGATTCCGCCGGCGCGGTTGAGCTGCGGCCCTACCACCTCGCCGGCCATCCCGACACCATCGCCATCGCCATGCCGCCCGGCGATACCGACCTCAAGGCCTGGGTCGATCTCTATCTCACCAAAGCCAAGACCAATGGCTTCCTGGATGGCGTGCTCAACACCTACCTCTACTCGAAAGACAGGGCGCTGATCGATGGTTGAGGTCATGAAGGGCCGCCTCGGGCGCCTGCTGCTCCACCCGGTCGCCATCTTCGCCGGCCTGATCGCTGGCGGCGTGCTCGGCTGGCTCGACAAGGGCCAGATGCCGGTCATCGGCACCTTGGGCGATATCTACATCCGCCTCCTGCAGATGTGCGTCATCCCGCTGCTGTTCACCGCGGTCGCCACCAGTCTCAGCCGCCTGTTCCTCGATGGCGCCGCCAATCGCTACTTCACCCGCCTGGTGCTGCTGGTCATCGGCGGTCTCGCCATCGCCGGCATCCTGGGCGTGGCCATGGGCTACTGGGGCCAGCCCGGCGCGGAGCTGCAACTGGCCGCCCGCGAGGTCATCGGCAAGGTGATCTTCACCGCCGAGGCCGCCGGCACGGCCGTCGATCCTGCGCACGCCCAGGGCGGCTTCGCCGATCTGGTCGTCGGCATGTTCCCCGAGAACATTTTTGGCGCGCTGACCACCGGCAACAAGATCGCCATCCTGATGTTCGCCGTGCTGTTCGGCGTGGCCCTCGGCTCCATCGCGCGGGAGAAATCCGAGCGCGCCACGGCGCTGCTCGAGGCGTTCTACGACACCTTCATCAAGATCATCGAATGGCTGATGTACGTCCTGCCGTTCGGCCTGTTCTGCCTCGCCTACAGCCAGGTCTCATCGGTCGGCATCGATGTGTTGTTCGCCATGACCAAACTGGTCGTGCTGATCTATGCCGGCGCGATCCTGCTCATCGCCTTCTACTCGGTGCTGATCTGGCTGCGCGTCGGCGGCAGCTATCTCGCAACTCTTGGCGCCATGCGCGAAACGGTGGTTGTCGCCTTCGGCACCTCCAGCAGCTACGCCTCCATTCCCTCGGCCCTCCGCGGCCTCAAGGAGGGACTGCGGCTCGATCGGCGCGTCGTCGACCTGGCGCTGCCGCTCGGCATCACCCTCAACCCGCCCGGCTCCACCTTCCATTTCGCGCTGGCAACGCTGTTTCTCGCCAACCTCTATGGGCTGGCGCTCGATCCCGGGCAGATGGTGTTCGTGCTGTTCGGCGCCATGCTGGCCGGCGTCGCCGCCACCGGCGCGCCGGGTGTAGCGGCATTGTCGATGATCTCGATCATCCTCGTGCCGCTGGGCCTGCCGGTCGAAGTCGCGATCATCCTGCTGGTCGCCATCGACCCGATCGTCGACCCCATCCTCACCGTCGTGAACGTCCAGGGCAACGCGGCAACAACCGCGTTGCTGGCGGGCAAACCGGAGCCCGACGCGGCAGAGCCTGCCCAATCACCGACGGTTGTGTAAGCGTCTCCCTCCCGCGCCGGCCTTAGCAGCGCTGGGGCCTCAAACCACCACGATGCCCGAATGCTTCGCCTTGTTCTCGGGCTCGACATGGATAGTGATCTGCGCCCGCTCCACCGCTTCCTTGAGCTTCGCCTCGATCCCGTCGCAGATCGCGTGCGCCGCCTCGACGCTCATCGTCCCGGGCACCACCAGGTGGAAATCGATGAACGTCATCGCCCCCGCCTGCCGCGTCCGGATGTCGTGGGCCTCGATCGCGCCCTCGGCGTTGGCCGAGATGATCTCGCGGATCTGGCCGAGGAGCTTGGGCTCCACTGCCACGTCCATCAGTCCGATGACGCTCTGCCGGATCAGTTCCCAGCCCGACCACAGGATGGCGATGCCGACCAGCGCCGCGAGCACCGCGTCGAGCTGCACCCAGCCGGTCGCCGCCGCCAGCCCCACGCCCACCAGCACGCCCAGCGTCGACACCACGTCGGTCCACAGGTGCTTGCCGTCCGCCACCAGCGCCGGCGATTGCTCGGCGCGGCCGAGCCGCGACAGCCACCAGGCCCAGGTCGCATTGATCGCGGTCGCGAGGACGCTGACACCGATGCCCACCGGGTCGAGAGTGAAGCCACGCGGCTCGACGAAGCCGAAATACGCTTCGCGGAAAATCAGCAGCGCCGCCACCGCGATGAAGATGCCGATCACCACGGCCGAAAAATACTCGGCCTTGTAGTAGCCATAGGGCAGGGTGGCATCGGCGGGTTTTGCCGCGAGCCGCACCGCGATCAGCGCCACGATCGCCGTCACCACGTTGACCACGCTCTCCAGCGCATCCGAGTAGAGTGCGATCGAGCCGGTCGCCCAGGCGGCGAAACCTTTGAGGCACAGCACCAGGATGCCGATGGCTAGGCTGCCATAGGCGACGCGCACCGCGATGTTGGAAGAGCTGCTGGCCATCTGCGGCCAATAGCCGAGCCCTCTCGTGCTGGCAAGCCACTGAATTTGCTTGTGATTTTGAGAAGCGTTCGCATCTGGGCCGGGAATCGTTTGACCCGATATGGCCCCCTCACTACAACCCATTGATAGCGCAGCGTTCCTTGATGGACTGAAACTCACGCTCGGTGCGGTCGACCCAAATCGGGGACCAAATCCGGGGCTGCTGGTTGGTCGAAAAGCGAACTCTGCCTTTGTGCAAAACAGAGGCGAGAATGAACAAATCCCTGATTCTGCCGGCGGACACCGCCGTGATGCTGTGTGGCCATGGCAGCCGCAACCAGCTGGCTGTCGGCGAGTTCGCCGTGCTGGCCGAGCGGCTGCGCGAGCGCCTGCCGGGCGTCCCCGTCGAGTACGGCTATCTCGAATTCGCCAACCCGGTGATCCACCAGGGCCTCGACAAGCTCAGGGCCGGGGGAGCCAGGCGCGTCCTCGCCGTCCCCGGCATGCTGTTCGCCGCCGGCCACGCCAAGAACGACATCCCCTCAGTGCTCAACACCTATGCCGCCGGCAAGGACGTCGAGATCACCTATGGCCGCGAGCTCGGCGTCGACCTGAAGATGCTGCGCGCCGCCGGCGACCGCATCCAGGAAGCCATCGACGCTTCCCCCAACGACGTGCCGCGCCATGAGACCCTGCTGGTCGTCGTCGGTCGCGGTGCGTCCGATCCCGATGCCAATTCCAACGTGGCCAAGGTCATGCGTCTCCTTTGGGAGGGCATGGGTTTTGGCTGGGGTGAGGTCGCCTATTCCGGCGTCACCTTCCCGCTCGTCGCCCCGGCGCTCGATCATGCGGTCAAGCTCGGCTACCGCCGCATCATCGTCTTCCCCTACTTCCTGTTCACCGGCGTGCTGGTCAAACGCATCTACGACGCCGCCGACGAGGCCGCCGCGAAGTACCCACACATCGAGTTCCTCAACGCCCCCTATCTCAACGATCACCCTCTGGTCGTCGACACCTTCGTCGATCGCATCCAGGAAATGCTGGTCGGGCAAAACCTGATGAACTGCGCCATGTGCAAGTACCGCGAGCAGGTACTGGGCTTCGAGGCCGAGGTCGGTTTGAAGCAGGAGAGCCACCACCACCATGTCGAAGGCATCGGCGGCGGGCTCGAGAACTGCCCCTGCAAGGGCGATTGCGACTCATCCTGCCGCGACGAGGCCTTCTGCCTGAAGCACGGCCTGCCCTGGACGCCCCTTCATTCGCACGATCACGGCCATGACCATGGCCACGACCACGCCCACCCGCACGTGCATCCGCATACCCATGCTCCAGCGAAGCACGCGCTCGTCGCCAACCCGCCCTTCCCGGTGATCCGCCTCGGCGGCAGCCACGATCACGGCTACCCCGAGGATCACGGCCACCACCACGGCGACAGCCCGCACCACCATCACGATCACGCCGATCACCACCATCACCCCTATCCGCACGCCGATCACCCGCTCGGGCCCGTGACCCTCCCCAAGATCCCCGGCCGCCTCGCCCGCGAGGATAGCGAGAGCTGATGCCGCTCTTCGATCGCTACATCGCGGCGGATTGGTCGGCGGCGAACAGCCCCAAGCGCGGCAAGGATTCGATCTGGATCGGCGAACTCGGCCCCGAAGGCCGCGTCCCCAGCGAGAACCCGCCCACCCGCCACCAAGCAATGCAGCACATCACGGCCCGCCTGGTCGCCGCCCGCGAGCGCCACGAGCGCATTATGCTCGGCTTCGACTTCGTCTTCGGCTACCCCCGCGGCGCTGCCAGGGCGATCTCTACCGCGATCTCCGATCTAGCCCACGCACGGGCGGGCACCTCCCCCCTTGTGGGGGAGGTTGGGAGGGGGGGCGGTGAGCCCGGATGGAAGCGGCTTTGGTCGACGTTCCACAGTCTGGTGCTGGATGGAGCCGACAACACCTCCAACCGCTTCCACCTCGCCGAAGCCATCAACCTCCGCCTCGCCGACGGCCCGCACTTCTGGGGCCACCCGCACCAGCACAGCTATCCCGGCCTCACCCCGAAGCGCCCCGCCACCGCCTACGTCACCATCCCCGAACGCCGCCTCGCCGAGCGCTACGTCCGCAGTGCCCAGCCGGTCTGGAAGCTGACCGGCGTCGGCTCGGTCGGCAGCCAGGCCATGCTCGGCATCGCCCGCCTCGCGGCCCTGCACGCCGACCCGCGCCTCGCCACGGACATCGCCGTCTGGCCCTTCGAAACCGCCTTCGCCGACGACCTGACCAAGCCCATCACCATCACCGAAATCTACCCCTCGCTGTTCCCGGTCACCGATGCCGACGGCCTCCCGCGCGACCGCGCGCAGGTCGAAGTCACCACCACCCGCTTTGCCGAACTCGATCGCGCCGGCCGTCTCGCCACCATCCTCAGCCCGCCCCCCGGCCTCAGTGCCGCCGAGCGCGAAATCCTCATCGCCGAGGAAGGCTGGATCGCCGGCGCCGGTCACGAAGCGCTGCTCGCCGAGCTGCAGGCCGCCGCATGAGCTACCTCCGCGATCCCTATGCCATCTACGCCGAGAGCTTCGCCACCATCGAAGCCGAAGCAGACCTGTCGTCCCTCGCCCCCGAGCTCCACCCCGCCGCCATCCGCATGATCCACGCCTGCGGCATGGTCGACCTCGCCGCCGACATCATCGGCGATCCCTTGCTTCCCGCCGCTGCCGCCGCCGCCCTCCGCGCCGGCGCGCCCGTCCTCTGCGATTGCGAAATGGTCCGCTCCGGCATCATCCGCCGCCACCTCCCCGCATCCACCGAACTCATCCTCACCCTCAACGACCCCGCGGTTCCGGCGCTGGCGGCCACCCTCGCCACCACTCGCTCCGCCGCCGCCGTTGAACTCTGGCGCCCCCGCCTCGCCGGCGCCGTCGTCCTCATCGGCAACGCCCCGACCGCCCTGTTCCACCTCATCGAACTGATCAAGGCCGGCGGCCCGCGCCCCGCTGCCATCATCGCCGCGCCGGTCGGTTTCGTGGGGGCGGCCGAAAGCAAGGCCTTGCTCGCGTCCAACGCGCTTTCTATTCCATTCCTCACGGTGCGCGGTCGCCGCGGTGGCTCGGCCATCGCCAGCGCCGCCTTCAACGCCATTTCGAAAGACCTCGCATGACCGCCTGGTTGCACATCATCGGGGTAGGGGAGCGCGGGCCCAGCGAGCTGCCGGCCTCCTACAAGCTGCTGCTCAACTACGCCGATACCGTCATAGGCCCGGCCCGCTTCCTCGCCGATCTCGAGCCGATCGCCCGGCCCAACGCCGGTGCCGACCTGTTCAACCCGGAGTTCGTCACCAAGCGCAGCTTCGAGGCCGTGGCCCGCGCCCTCTCCGGCGAGGAGCCCGATCACTCGCCGGCCGCGACCTATGCCGATGGCCGCACCCTGATCGAGTGGGAGTCGTCGCTCGACAGCATGATCGAGCAGGTGATGGCGGTGCGCGAAACCCCCACCGTCATCCTCGCCTCGGGCGATCCAATGTGGTTCGGCATCGGTGCCACGCTGACCCGCTACCTGCTGCCGTCCGAGTTCGTCATCCACGCCCACCCCTCGGCCTTCCAGCTCGCCGCCGCGCGGCTGCATTGGCCGCTGCAGTCGGTGGCCACCCTGTCGCTGCATGGCCGAGCAGTGGAATCGCTCCACCCGCACCTGCTCCCCGGCAACCGCATCCTTGCGCTCACCGCCGATCACACTACCGTCGATCTCGCCATCGAGCTGCTGGTCGATCGCGGCTATGCCCGCAGCCTCGTCACCACGCTCGAAAATCTCGGCGGCCCGGAGGAGAAGATCACCTCCGACGAAGCCGAGAGCTTCAACAGCCGCGAGGTCGAGGATTTCTACGTCCTTGCCATCGATTGCGTCCCCGATTTCACTGCCCCGCTGCTGCCGCCGGTTCCCGGCCTGCCGGACGAAGCCTTCGTCACCGATGGCCAGCTGACCAAGCGCGAAGTGCGCGCCGCCACCCTCGCCAAGCTCGCGCCGTTTCCCGGTGCATTGCTCTGGGATGTCGGTGCCGGCTCGGGCTCCATCGCCATCGAGTGGATGCGCGCTGCCCGCGACGCCAAGGCCATCGCCTTCGAACGTGAGGGCGAGCGCCTGCAGATGATCGCGCTGAACGCCGCCGCCCTTGGCGCGCCCAGCCTCGAAATCGTCAGCGGCGAGGCGCCCGGCACCTTCGGCCGCAAGACCCCGCCCGATGCCATCTTCATGGGCGGCGACGTTGGCAACGACGACCTGTTCGATGCCTGCTGGAGCGCGCTGAAACCCGGCGGCCGCCTGGTCGCCAACGCCGTCACCCTCGATGCCGAGCACGCCCTCTACTCGCGCCACCTGCAGCTGGGCGGCGAACTCACGCGCATCGAGATCTCCTCGCTCGATCGTGTCGGCGGCCATCGCGCCTTCAAGCCGCGCATGGCGGTGACCCAATGGGTCGTCACCAAGGCCCTGCATGGCCTCGTGGTGACGCCGTGACCGGCACCCTGCACCTCATCGGCGTCGGCCCCGGGGATCCCGAACTCATGACCCTCAAGGCCGTCCGCCTGCTCGCTAAAGTGCCCGTCATCGCCTACCCGACCACCGGCGAGGACGCCGCGCTCGCCCTCGAAATCGCCAGCCCGCACCTCAACCCCACCGCCGAGCGCCTGCCCATCAGCATCCCGATGGCCGTCGAGCGCGGCCCGGCGCAAGCCGCCTACGATGGCGCGGCCGAAGCTATCCTTGCTCACCTCCACGCCGGCCGCGATGTCGCCTGGCTCTGCGAGGGCGATCCGCTGTTCTACGGCTCCGCCATGTACCTCGTCGCCCGCGTCGGCCCGCATGCCCCGGTGGCCATCGTCCCCGGCATCACCTCGCTCACCGCCGCCGCCGCGGTCGCCGGCCGCCCGCTCGCTGCCCGCAACGAAATGCTCAAAATCCTGCCCGCTCCGCTCGACGACGCCACGCTCCGCACTGAGCTAGCCGCCACTCCGGTCGCCGCCATCATCAAGGTCGGCCGCCATTTTGATCGCATCCGCGCGCTGCTCACCGAAACCGGCCATGCCGACGGCGCCGTGGTCGTCGAGCACGCCACCACTTCGCGTCAGCGCATCACCCGCCTCGCCGATTTCGCCCACGATGAGCGGCCGTACTTCTCCACCATCCTCTGCTATCGCGGCGCCGAGGCCTGGGGCAGCGGGGAGAACGCGGCATGACCACCCCCGCCATCATCATCTTCGCTGACACGGGTCTCGATACCGCCACCCGCATCGCCGAGGCGACCGGCGGCGAGATTTACACCTGCGGGCAGGGCGGAGCCGATGCGGTGAAGCTGCTGCCGCGCCTGTTCGCCGAGGGCCGCCCCATCATCGGTATCTGTGCCGCCGGCATCCTGATCCGCCTGCTGGCCCCGAGCCTCGAGAACAAGCAGAAGGAGCCGCCAGTCCTCGCCGTCTCGCTCGGCGGTGCCAGCATCGTGCCGCTGCTCGGTGGTCATCGCGGTGCCAACCGGCTGGCCCGCGAGCTCGCCGACGAACTCGGTGGCCACCCCGCCATCACCACGGCGTCAGACAGCAAGTTCCTCCACAGCCTCGACGAGCCACCTCCGGGCTGGGTCCTCGGCACTCCGCAGGATGCCAAGCCCGCCATGATGGCCCTGCTTCTCGGCGCCAAGCTGCAGATCGAGGGCGAAGCGCCGTTCCTCGCCGAAGCCGGCTACCCGGTCTCCTCGATGGGCGCGGTCAAGGTGCTGGTCACCGAGCAGAAGCTGCGCATCGAGCGTGGCGTCGTCTATCACCCGAAAACCCTTGTCGCCGGTGTCGGCTGCGAGCGAGGTGCCGACGCCGAGGAGGTCATCGGCCTCATTGATTTCGCCCTGCGCCAGCAGAACCTCGCGCCCGAAAGCCTTGCGGCCCTCGCTTCCATCGACATCAAGGCCGACGAGCCGGCGCTGCTCGAGGCCGCCCGCCACTTCAGGGTGCCGCTCCGCCTGTTCTCGGCCGCCGAACTGCTGCAGGAGCGCTACCGCCTCAAGTCCCCGTCCGACTACGTCGAGGAAACCGTCGGTACCCCCAGCGTCGCCGAAGCCTCGGCCCTGAAGGCCGGCCCGCTGGTGGTCGAAAAGCTGAAATCCGACCGCGCCACCTGCGCTATCGGCAAGGCCCTCCACCCGATCGATCCCAACGAATTTGGCCGCCGCCCGGGCGTGCTGCATCTCGTCGGTATCGGTCCGGGCGAAGCCATTTCGCGCACCGCCGCCGCCGTCAGCGCGCTGGAGCAGAGCACCGATTGGGTCGGCTACGAGCTCTATCTCGATCTCGTTGCCGACCTCCGCCGCGGCCAGGTCGAGCATCGCTACGGGCTCGGCGAGGAAGAATCCCGCGTCCGCCACGCCCTCGAACTTGCCGCCGAAGGTAAGGTCGTGTCGCTGGTCTGCTCGGGCGACGCGCAGATCTATGCCATGGCCGCGCTCGCCTACGAGTTGCTCGACGCCACCGGCCCGCGCGCCGTCTCCGATGTTGCCCGCCGCGTCAACCTCGAGACCCACCCGGGCGTCTCCGCCTTCCAGGCCGCCTCGGCCGCCGCCGGCGCGCTGATTGGCCACGATTTCTGCTGCATCTCGCTCTCGGACCTGCTGACCCCTCGCGAAGACATCCTGAAGCGCCTCGACGCCGCCGCCCGCGCCGATTTCGTCACAGCGCTCTACAACCCGCGCTCGCAGCGCCGCACCGACCTGATCGAGGAGACCAAGCGCATCTTCCTCGAGCATCGCCCGCCCTCGACCCCGGTGATCATCGGCTCCAATCTCGGCCGCCCCACCGAAAAGGTGCGCGTCGTCACCCTCGCCGATTTCGATCCCACCGAGATCGACATGCTGACCATCGTCATGATCGGCTCCAGCACCTCCCGCACCTTCCAGCGCGGCTCCGGCACCGTCGCCTACACCCCCCGCGGCTACGCGGCCAAATCCGCCGAGACCACCAGCAAATGACCGTCTACTTCATCGGCGCCGGCCCCGGCGCACCCGACCTCATCACGCTGCGCGGCCAGCGCCTGATCGAGCGCTGCGAGGTCTGCCTCTATGCCGGCTCGCTCGTCCCCGCCGAAATCGTCGCCGCCGCCCCGGCGGACGCATTGGTGCGCGACACCGCGCCAATGCATCTCGACGAGATCATTGACGAAATCATCAAAGCCAATGACGCCGGCAAGGATGTGTCGCGCGTCCACTCCGGCGACCCCTCAATCTACGGCGCCGTCGCCGAACAAATGCGCCGCCTCGATGCGCTCGGCATCCCCTACGAGGTCGTCCCCGGCGTCCCTGCTTTCGCCGGCGCCGCCGCCCGCATCGCGGCCGAGCTGACCCTGCCGGAGATTTCGCAGACCATCATCCTCACCCGCACCTCCGGCAAGGCCTCCGCCATGCCGGAATCCGAGAGCCTCGAAATCCTCGGGCAATCGAAGGCGACGCTCTGCATCCACCTTTCGATCCGCAACCTCGGCTACGTCGAAACCGCGCTCACGCCGAACTACGGCGCCGATTGCCCGGTGGTGATCATCTACCGCGCCACCTGGCCGGACGAGGAAGTGATCTTCACCACCCTCAGCGAGATGAAGGCCCGCGTCCGTGAGGAAAAGATCACCCGCACCGCCCTCATCCTCGTCGGCCGCGTCCTCGGCGAAACCCGCTTCCGCGAGTCCAAACTCTACGACGAAAGCTTCGCCCACGTGCTCAGGAATGCCGGAAAAAAGAAGTTGAGGGCAGGGGGATGACGGCCGAGAGGGCCGCGCTGAAACGGCCACCGAACTCTCCGTGGTCCTCCACCGCGCAGCGGGGGAGGGGGACCAGCGAAGCTGGTGGAGGGGGCGACCCCAAAAGTCGGCGCGCCGGCCTACGCGCTAGCCTAAGTCAGCTTCAGCGCCGCAATCGCCTGGCCAACCGTCGGCACCTCGTGCGCTGGCGGCAGCTGCGGCCGGGCGATCATGAACACCGGCAGTCGCAGCCGCAGCGCCGCCTGCAGCTTCGCCTCGGTCTGCGCCCCGCCGGAGTTCTTGCAGATCAGGTGGGTGATTCCCTGTTCCTGCATCATCTGGAACTCGCCGTTGAAGAAGAACGGCGGTCGCGCCAGGAGCGATGTGGCGTTGACCGGCAGCTCCTTTTCGGGCGGCTCGATCGAACGCACCACGAAGCTGCAATCGGTCCGCTTGAGGTAGGTGTCGAGCTGGGTGTGCCCCACCGTCAGCAGCGCCCGCGCCCCCTTGGGCAGGCTGGCCGCCGCCTCTTCGGCATTGGCGACATGCTTCCAGAACGCGTACTGCGGCTCGCTCCAGGCCGGCCGGGTCAGCCGCACCAGTCGCATCTCGGCGAGCTCCGCCGCCCGCACCGCGTTGCGCTTGATCTCCTCGGCATAGGGGTGCGTGGCGTCCACCAGCCGGTCGAACCGCTCGGTCAGGATGTAGTTGCCCATCCCGTCGCCGCCGCCAAAACCGCCGACCCGTACCTCGCCCGCCGGCAGCATCGGGTCGCTGGTCCGGCCCGCCAGCGACGTGGTCACAGCATGGCCCATCTTGGTCAGTTGCGCCGCGAGCTGGCGTGCTTCTTCGGTCCCGCCGAGGATCAGGATCTTCATCTATTCGTTTTCCCCAAGTCCGGCGCCCATCAGGGTCGCAGCGCCGCCAGTACCCCCCGGTCTGGTCGCGATAACACTATCTTAACCGCTAGTCCCAAGATTTTGCAGCATAATCTTCGGGTGCCCGGATGAACGGCCTCGTCATCGCCGCACCCCGCTCCGGCTCGGGCAAGACCACCCTCACCCTCGGCCTCCTCGCTGCCCTCAAGCGACGCGGGCTGGCGGTCGCCCCGGCCAAGACCGGCCCCGACTACATCGACACCACCATCCTCGCCCGCGCCGCCGGCCGCGCTGCGATCAACCTCGATCCCTGGGCCATGTCCCCGGCCCGGCTGCAAAGCCTCGCGACCGCCCACGCGACCGGCGCCGATCTGCTGCTCGTCGAAGGCGTCATGGGCCTGTTCGACGGCGCTGCCGACGGCCGTGGCTCGACCGCCGACTTGGCCGCCACCCTCGGCCTGCCAATCATCCTCGTCCTCGATGCCGAGCGCCAGTCCCAGTCGATCGCTGCGCTCGCCCACGGCTTCGCCACCTGGCGGCCGGACGTGAAAGTCGCCGGCCTCATCGTCAACCGCGCCGCCTCCACCCGCCACGAAGCGATGCTCCGCGCCGCGCTTATCGCGGTGGACATCCCGCTCCTCGGCGTCATCCCCAAACGTGAAGCCCTCGGCCTCCCCGACCGCCACCTCGGCCTCGTCCTCCCCGACGAGATCGCGAACTTCGACAAGGTCGTCGCCACAGCGGCGGAAGGCGTCGAAGACTACCTCGACCTCAACCAGTTGCTGTCCCTGTCCTCTCCCCTCACGCGGGCCCGCACCTCCCCCCTTGTGGGGGAGGCCGGGAGGGGGGCAGCCACAAGCTCGAACTCCACCTTCCCACCCCTCGGCCAACACATCGCCATCGCCCGAGACGACGCCTTCGCCTTCCTCTACCCGCACTGGCTCCATGACTGGCGGGCCGCCGGCGCCACGCTCAGCTTCTTCTCCCCGCTCGCCGACGAAGCGCCAGACGCATCAGCCGATGCCGTCTTCCTCCCCGGCGGCTACCCCGAGCTCCACGCCTCACGCCTCGCCGCCGCAGGCAATTTCATGCGCGGCCTGCGGGCTTCTGCTGAAAGCTCAGCGCTGGTCTATGGAGAATGCGGGGGCTTCATGGTCCTCGGCACGACCCTCACCGACAAGGCTGGCGTCACCAACCCGATGTCCGGCCTGCTGCCGCACGAGACCCGCATCGATCGCCCCAAGCGCGTCCTCGGCTACCGTCGCCTCGCCCACCAGAGCCCGCTGCCCTTCCCGCGAGCCCTCACCGGCCACGAGTTCCACTATTCGTCCGCCCGAAAAACCCATGGCACACCGCTGTTTCAGGCCACCGACGCCCTCGGCGAGGTCCTGCCACCGATGGGACTTATCCAGGGCCGTATCATGGGCTCCTACGCCCACGTCATAGACGCCGATCAGTCCGCCTGAGGCTTGCGGATCATGTACGTGTCCATGATCCAGCCGTTTCGCGCCTGGGCTTCGCGGCGCTTCGCGTCGATCTCGTCCATCACCTCCGACACCTTGCCGGCGACGAGGATTTCGTCCGCCGTCCCGAGATAGGCGCCCCAGAAAATCTCGGCTTCGTCCCCGGCAAACCGCCGGAAAACCTGGTGATTGTCGAGCATCACCACGGCACTGCTGAGCCCGTCGACCTCGCCTTCGCCCATCCGCCGGCCGGTGGTGATGGTCACCGCTTCGCCCACCCGGTTCAGCGTCACCTGGTGCTGCGCCGCCAGCGCCTGCGGCGCCGAAATGCCGGGGATCACCTCGATGGCGATCTCCCATCCGGCCGCCTGCATGTCCCTGAGAATCCTCAGTGTTCCGTCATAGAGCGCCGGATCGCCCCAGACGAGGAACGCCCCGACGCCATCCTCCGGCAGTTCCGAGAACATCCGCTGGTAGGCCGCCTCGAGCTTGTCGCGCCACTCCTGCACACTGTCGCGATAGTCCGGCGTCTCGGCCTTTCGCCGCGACGGGATGGCGAAATCGACCAGCCGGTAGCGCGGCGCGGTGACGAATTTCTGCAGCATATCCAGTCGGATAGCGTTGAGACCGGCCTTCTCCTCGCCCTTGTCGGGCATGAAGAATACCTCGGCGCGGTTCATCGCCTTGATCGCCTGGAGCGTGAGGTAGTCCGGGTTGCCGGCGCCGATGCCGATGACGAGGATGGTGCGCATCCATCCTCCCTATCGGATCGCGGCGTCAGCGGCTAGAACGGCGGGCATGGCGAGATCGATCATGTTCATGGGCACCGGGTCCGATGTCGGTAAGTCGCTGCTGGTCGCAGGCCTTTGTCGCGCCTACACAAATCGCGGGTATCGAGTCGCGCCGTTCAAGCCGCAGAACATGTCCAACAATGCCGCCGTCACCGCCGATGGCGGCGAAATCGGACGAGCCCAGGCGCTGCAGGCCCGTGCTGCACGGCGTGATCCGGTGACTGCGATGAACCCGGTTCTGTTGAAGCCGGAGGGCGAAACCGGGTCGCAACTGGTGGTGCGTGGAACACGCGTAGGCTCATACAAAGCCATAGACTATTGGTCGAAAAGACATGAACTTCTGCCAGTGGTGCGCGTCGCCCATGCGGAACTCGCTGCCGATGCCGACTTGGTCCTCGTCGAGGGAGCGGGCAGCGCGTCCGAGGTCAATCTCCGCGCCAACGACATCGCCAATTTCGGCTTCGCCCGCGCGGCCGATATTCCTGTCATCCTCGCCGGCGACATCCAGCGCGGCGGCGTCATCGCGGCGCTGGTTGGCACCTTCGCGGTGATCGACCCTGATGATGCCGCGCTGATCGTCGCGACGCTGGTGAACAAGTTCCAGGGCGATCCGCGATTGTTTGACTCCGGCAGGCAATTCATTGCCGATCGCACCAATGTCCCGTGCCTCGGCCCGATCCCGTACTTCGCCAATGCGCGAAAGCTGCCTGCCGAGGATGCGCTGGCGCTGGAGGAACAGCAGACACCGGGGCAGGGTGCTTGCCGCATCGTCGTGCCACGCCTGCCGCGCATCTCCAACTTCGACGACCTCGATCCGCTGCGGCTGGAGCCTGGCGTCAGCCTCGAGATCATCCAGCCTGGCCGGCCGCTGCCCCATGGCGACCTGATCATCCTTCCGGGTTCGAAAGCCACCCGCAACGACCTAGCGGCGCTGCGCGAGTACGGCTGGGACATCGATATCCTCGCCCACCACCGGGCCGGTGCCCGTGTGCTCGGCCTTTGCGGCGGCTTCCAGATGCTGGGCCACACGGTGTTCGACCCCGAGGGCATCGAAGGCAGCGTTGGCACCTCTGCCGGGCTCAACCTGCTCGACATCGATACCGTCCTCGGCCCGACCAAGGAACTGCGGGTCGAGCAGGCCACCTCGGCTCTCACCGGCGACCCGCTCACCGGCTACCACATGCACATGGGTGTCACCCGCGGACGGGGCCTCGATCGGCCCTTCGCCCGCATCGGCAATGCGGCCGACGGAGCCGTAAGCGCCGATGGCACGGTGATGGGTACATACCTCCACGGCGTCTTCGCCGCCGACGCCTTCCGCCGCAACTTCCTCGGCGCCGCTGCCGCCACCTCGACCCTCGCCTATGAAGCCACCATCGACGCCACGCTCGACGCGCTCGCCGCGCACCTCGAACAGCACCTCGATCTCGATACGCTGCTGGAGCTCGCCCGCTGATGCAGGCCCTGCTCGCCCCCCTCGCGCTGCTGCTGGAGCGCCTCGTCGGCTACCCCAACAGCCTCGTCGCGCGCATCGGCCACCCGGTGATCTGGATCGGCCGGCTGATCTCATTGCTCGATCGCACCCTCAACCGCGACGCCAGCCGCCGCGCCAAGGGTGTACTAGCGCTGCTCATCCTGCTCGCTGTCACTGGCATAGCCGCCGGCCTTGTTGCCTGGCTCTGCCGCCTCATTCCCTATGGCTTTGTCCTCGAAGCCATCCTCGCCTCCACCTTCCTCGCGCAGAAGGCGCTGGGCGATGCCGTTCGCTTCGTCGCCACCGCGCTGCGCCGCAGCCTCCCGGAGGGACGCACAGCCGTCAGCCACATCGTCGGCCGCGACCCGCAGGCGCTCGATGAGCCCGGTGTCGCCCGCGCAGCTATAGAGTCGCTGGCCGAATCCACCTCGGATGCCGTGGTGGCGCCGCTGTTCTGGCTGCTGCTGCTCGGCCTGCCGGGCATCGCAGTCTACAAGGCGGTGAACACTGCGGATTCGATGATCGGCCACAAGACTGAACGGCACCTCGAGTTCGGCTGGGCCAGCGCCCGCTTCGACGACCTGCTGAACCTGATCCCGGCCCGTCTCACCGCGCTGCTGATCGCCGGCGGTGCCTTCTTCGTCAAAGGCGCGCATCCCGAGGTGGCGTGGTCGACGGCGCTGCGCGACGCCAGGAAGCACGAGAGCCCGAATGCCGGCTGGCCCGAAGCCGCCATGGCCGGTGCTTTGGGTTTCCGCTTGGGCGGGCCGCGAAGCTACGATGGCGAAGTGGTGGATCTGCCGAGTTTTGGCGATGGCCGGGCGGAGCTTGGGGCCGAGGACATCGATCGGTCGCTGAAGCTCTATGCGATTACGTTGAACGTGACGCTGGCGGTTACGGTGGTGATTGCCTTGATCCTGTGGCGGTTAGCTTAGATTTCGCTCCAACCCCGATTGTCATCCCAGCGAAAGCTGGGACCCAACTATCCACTGGCGCGGGCTGCGAAATGGGTCCCAGCTTTCGCTGGGATGACATCGAGTTCTGGATAGCGTCTCGGACAGAACCTCGGGCCTCAGCCCCTAGGCCTCATGCACCCGCCGCTGCACCACCTCGGCCTCCGGCGCACGCCCCTTCAGCACCATCGGCAGCCCGGCCACCACGAAATACGCGTCGTCGCAGATCTCGGCGATCCGCTGGTGCGCTGATCCCGCGAGGTCGCGGAACATCCGGGCCATCGCGTTGTCCGGCACGATCCCGAGGCCCACCTCGTTCGAAACGAGGATCACCCGGGCCGTGGTCGTCGCCGCCAGCGTCGCCAGCAGTTCGTCAACCGCCACCGCCACGTTCTCATTGGCGACGATCAGGTTGGTGATCCACAGCGTCAGGCAATCGACGAGGATCGCGTCATGCGATTTGGCCGCCTGCACAATCGCCGCGCTCAGCCGCAGCGGCTCCTCGATGGTGGCGAAAGCCTGCGCCCGCTGCTGCTTGTGGCTCTCCACCCGCTCGCGCATTTCCGCGTCCAGCGCCTGCGCCGTCGCGAGGTAGGCCGGCCGCACTCCCGCCCGCATCGCCAGCCGTTCGGCGAAACCGGTCTTGCCCGAACGCGCCCCGCCCAGCACCAGAACATGACCCATTTTCAGCCTCCTCGCCGTCCTTTGCTGCCCTGAAGCAATGCGCCCGCTGGCACTTCGATCCATCGGCGACGGACTTTGTCCGCATGCGAGCCATGCGGCAAGCGACCTTTCCAGCCGCTTTCCTTTGCTTATTCTACTTTCGTCTAGAAACCTTTGGCATTAAGGTCCGCGCCGGACTCGGGGGGCTCCTGGGTCGGCAAGCCAACAATTGTCGCAAGGAGTGCGCGTTCGGTGCCTAGGTACTATCTCGGGGTGGATGGTGGCGGCACCAACTGCCGCATCCGCCTCGCCAACGAGAACCTCGAGACCCTGGCCGACGCCGCCGGTGGTCGCTCCAACCTGCAGATCGAAGCTGGCGAGCCGGCTTTCCGCTCCATCACCGAAGGCACCAAAGAGGTGTTCAGGAAGGCCGGCATCGATATCGCCGAGGCCGCGAACACCTATGCCTGCTTCGGCATGGCGGGTGGCCGCCTGCCGTCGGCGCGCGAGGCCTTCGAGCAGCGCCCCTGGCCCTTTGCCAAGGTCCGCGTCTACGACGACATCGACATCGCCCGTGCCGGCGCCCATGGCGGCGAGGATGGCGCGGTGATCATCGTCGGTACCGGTTCGGCCGCCATGGCGCTGGTCAATGGCCAGCGTCACCAGTGCGGCGGCTGGGGCTTCCAGATCGGCGACCAGATGAGTGGCGCGATTCTCGGCCGCGAGCTGGTGCGCCGCTCGGTCGAGGCCGCCGATGGCCTGCTGCCCGCTTCGCCCCTCACCCAGGCGGTGATCGACAAGCTCGGCGGCTCGATCGACACTGTGATGGATTGGTCGTTCCCCCGGGATCCGCGCGGGCCGATGCCGGCCGGCGACGGTGCCCCGTCGACTCTCCTCGGCCGGGCTCCCGCAGAATTCGGCGCGCTGATCCCGCTGTTCTTCGACTATTACGAGCAGGGCGATCCGGTGGCCAAAGAGCTGATGGAGCTCGAGCTGAGCTACATCGACACCTATGTGCGTTGGTTCAAGGCGCGCGGCGTCAGCCGCATGGCCGCCGTGGGCGGCTTCGGTACCCGCCTCTATCCGCTGATGATCGAACGCCACGGCGATTTCATCGTCCGCCCCGTCGACGAGCCACTGCACGGCGCCGTCATCCTCGCCAAGCAGAACTTCGCCTGACAAAATCGACTGAAATGAGTTGCCATGAACTACCTCGATAGGAGCTTGAACAGCGTGTCCAGCCGTATCATCCCGGTCCAGCCCTTCGATTACGTGGTGTTCGGCGCGACCGGCGACCTGACCAAGCGCAAGCTCATCCCCGCGCTCTACCACCGCTTCAAGGATGGCCAGTTCGACGAGCATAGCCGTGTCATCGGCGTCTCGCGCACCAAGCTGACCGATGCCGAGTTCCAGAAGCTCGCCCGCGAGTCGATCGAGACCTTTGTCGAGAAGTCCTACCAGGACAAGAAGACCATCGACCGCTTCATCGGCACCTTCTCGTACGTCCCCAACGACGTCACCGACGAGGCGCACTGGGGCGATCTGTCGAATAACCTGCGCGACGACCCCAAGGTGGTCCGCGCCTTCTACCTCGCCATCGCGCCCGATCTGTTCGGGCCGACCTGCGAGTACATCCTGAAGAAGGGCTATTACCGGCGCGACGCCCGCGTGGTGATCGAAAAGCCGCTCGGCCACGACCTCGCCTCGTCGATCGAGATCAACGACGAAGTGTCGAAGATCTTCAAGGAAGATCAGGTCTACCGTATCGATCACTACCTCGGCAAAGAGACGGTGCAGAACCTCCTGGCGCTGCGCTTTGCCAACATCCTGTTCGAGCCGATCTGGAACTCCGCCCATATCGACCACGTGCAGATCACCGTGGCGGAATCGGTCGGCGCCGGCACCCGCGGCTACTACGACGAATCCGGCGCGCTGCGTGACATGGTGCAGAACCACATCATCCAGCTGCTCTGCCTCGTCGCCATGGAGCCCCCGGCGTCGGACGGCGCCAACGCGCTGCGCGACGAAAAGCTCAAGGTGCTGCGGTCCCTCAAGGCCATCACCGGCGCCGATGTCGGCCGCGTCACCGTGCGCGGCCAGTATCGCGGCGGCAGCGTCGACGGCTCGCCCGTCGCCAGCTACCAGGACGAGCTGCCCGAGGAGAAGAAGGGCTCGCGCACCGAGACCTTTGTCGCCATCAAGGCCGAGATCGAGAACTGGCGCTGGTCCGGCGTGCCGTTCTACATCCGCACCGGCAAGCGGCTGGTGTCGCGCGCTTCCGAAATCGTCATCCAGTTCCGCAACATCCCGCACTCGATGTTCGGCCACGCCCAGGGCGCACCCAAGCCCAACCGGCTGGTCATCCGCATCCAGCCCGATGAAGGCGTAAAGCTGTTCCTGATGATCAAGGACCCCGGCCCGGGCGGCATGCGCCTGCGTGAGGTGCCGTTGAACCTCTCGTTCGCTGAGACCTTCGCCGAGCGTACTCCGGAGGCATACGAGCGCCTGCTGCTCGACGTCATCCGCGGCCAGCAGACCCTGTTCATGCGTCGCGACGAGCTCGAGGCGGCGTGGGAGTGGGTCGATCCGATCCGCAACGGCTGGGATCTCGCCAGCGACGCCCCGCAGACCTATACGGCCGGCACCTGGGGCCCGACCGGCGCCATTGCGCTGATCGAACGCGACGGCCGTACCTGGCACGAGGAAGGGCATTGAACGTGACCCGGCGCAACTTCGGCACCAAGGAAGACCTGGCGCTGGCGCTTGCCGAGACCGTAGCCGAACACCTCAACGACGGCATCGAGGCCCGCGGCCGCGCGGTCCTCGCCGTCTCCGGCGGCTCCACCCCGGCGCGGTTCTTCTCGGTGCTGGGCCGCCGCAAGGATATCGACTGGTCGAAGGTCACCGTGACGCTGGTCGATGAGCGCTGGGTGGACGAGACCAACGACCGCTCCAACGCATTGCTCGTCAACGAGAAGCTGCTGCAGGGCCCGGCGGCCTCGGCGCATTTCGTGCCGCTTTACTCGGGCGGCGACCAGCCGACCGATGCCGCCATCGCCCGCACCAACATCGCGGTCAACGCGCTGCCGACACCGTTCGATGTGGTGATCCTCGGCATGGGCAATGACGGCCACACCGCATCGTTCTTTCCCGGCGGCGACAACCTCGCCGCGGCGCTGACCGGCGAGGGGCCGGCCCTCGCCATTCGGGCGCCGGGGGCAGGGGAGCCCCGGGTGACGCTGGTCCTGAAGCGCCTTCTCGACGCGTCGGGGCTCTATCTGCATATCGAGGGGGAGGAGAAGCTGGCGACGCTCGAGCGGGCTGCGTCGGAAGGTCCTGTTGAGGACATGCCGATCAGGTCTATTCTGCGTCAAAGCCAGACACCGCTGACTATCTTCTGGAGCCCCTGAGCCACAATCTCGGGTGCTCCCCCAAGGAGCATGAAATGTCCGTCGTCAAGATCGTCCAGGAAGTCACCGACCGCATCGCGGCCCGGAGTGCCGGTTCACGTCGCGAGTATCTCGATCGCATCGAGGGCGCGCGGGTGCAGGGCGTGCACCGCGCCGCGCTCGCCTGTGGCAACCTGGCCCACGGCTTCGCCGCCTGCTCCCCATCCGACAAGGCCAAGCTCGCCGGTTCCAAGGCGCTGAACCTTGGCATCGTCACCTCGTACAACGACATGCTGAGCGCCCATCAACCCTACGAGACCTACCCCGAGATCATCAAGGATGCGGCCCGCCAGATCGGCGCCACGGCGCAGGTGGCAGGCGGCGTGCCGGCCATGTGCGATGGCGTCACCCAGGGCCAGCCGGGCATGGACCTCAGCCTGTTCAGCCGCGACGTCATCGCCATGGCGACAGCAATTGCGCTCAGCCACAACATGTTCGATGCGGCGGTCTATCTCGGCATCTGCGACAAGATCGTCCCCGGCCTGATGATCGGCGCGCTGACCTTCGGGCACCTGCCGGCGGTGTTCGTCCCCGCCGGGCCGATGCCCACGGGCATCTCCAACGACGAGAAGGCCAAGGTTCGCCAGCTCTATGCCGAAGGCAAGGTCGGCCGCGCCGAACTGCTCGAGTCGGAGGCCAAGTCCTACCACTCGCCCGGCACCTGCACCTTCTACGGCACGGCCAACTCCAACCAGATGCTGATGGAGATCATGGGCCTGCACCTGCCGGGCGCTAGCTTCGTCAACCCCAACACCCCGCTGCGCGAAGCGCTGACCCGCGAAGCCGCCAAGCGCGCCCTGTCGCTCACTGCCGAGGGCAACGACTACACGCCGATCGGCCACATCGTCGACGAAAAGGCCATCGTCAACGGCCTCGTCGGGCTCTTGGCCACCGGCGGCTCGACCAACCACACCATGCACCTCGTGGCGATCGCCGCCGCTGCCGGCCTCAAGGTCACCTGGGAGGACATGTCGGACCTCTCCGGCGGCGTGCCGCTGCTGGCCCGCGTCTATCCCAACGGCATCGCCGACGTGAACCACTTCCACGCCGCCGGCGGCATGGGCTTCATGATCCGCGAGCTGCTCGAAGCGGGGTACCTGCACGAAGACGTCAAGACCGTCTGGGGCGCCGGTCTCTCGGGCTACGCCGTCGAGGCGAGGCTGATGGAAGACAAGCTCAGCTTCACCCCCTCGCCGGCCGTCTCCGGCAACCCCAAGGTGCTGGCGCCGGTGAAGGACGCCTTCTCGCAGAATGGCGGCCTGAAGCTGCTCACCGGCAATATCGGCAAGTCAGTGATCAAGGTCTCGGCCGTGAAGCCCGAGAACCGCGTCGTCGAGGCGAAGGCCCGCGTCTTTCACACCCAGGAAGGCCTGCAGGCCGCGTTCAAGAACGGCGAGCTCAACGGCGACGTCATCGCCGTGGTCCGCTTCCAGGGCCCCAAGTCGGTGGGCATGCCCGAACTGCACAAGCTCACCCCGCAGCTCGGCATCCTGCAGGACCGCGGCCACAAGGTCGCGCTGGTCACCGACGGCCGCATGTCCGGCGCCTCAGGCAAGATCCCCGCCGCCATCCACATGACGCCGGAAGCCAGTGACGGCGGCGCCATCGCCAAGATCCGCGACGGCGACCTGATCCGCCTCGATGCCAACGAAGGCACACTCACCTTCATCGGCGACGAGAAGGAGTTCTTCTCCCGCACCCCCGCCACCGAAGACCTCCGCCGCGAACACTACGGCATGGGCCGCGAACTCTTCGCCGGCTTCCGCGCACTGGTGGGCACGGCTGACCGCGGCGCCAGCGTGTTCGGGTAAGCCGTCGCCTTTTGTGATCCTCCCCCGCGCAGCGGGGGAGCCCGCGCACTAGTCTGCTCACCCTGTAAGAAACTCCGCGGGGCGGCGACTATTGGGTCATGAGCACTTCACTTAGCCCGCCCGACGACCTCCCATCGATCCTCTCCGCCAGCCCGGACGAGCGCTATGCGCTGGCAGCTGGCCGGTTCGGCGCCGCCTTGGGGCGGCTTGCTTCCGGCTATGAGCTGCGGGCGGTCGAGCGGCAGGATCTGTTGCAGGATATTCACCTGCAGCTGTGGCGCAGCATGGTCCGGTTCGATGGCCGCTGTTCGCTGAAGACCTGGGTCTATCGTGTCGCCCACAACGTTGCCGCCGATCACGTCCGCCGGGCGCTGCGCGGCGGTGGGGCGGTCAGTCTTGAGGCGCTGGAGCAGACCGGAGAACAACTGCCGGTGCCCTCGCACGAAGGCGAGGTCGCTGACCGGCTGGCGCTCGCCCGCATGTACGAGGTGTTGCACCGGCTGGAGCCGCTCGATCGGCAGGTGATGCTGCTCTACCTCGAAGGCGAGGACGCGGCTGCCATCGCCGAGGTCTCTGGCCTCTCAGGCGGCGCCGTCGCCACCCGCATCCACCGCATCAAGCGCCTATTGGCCAACCACTTCGATAGCAAGGCATCGCAATGAACACCCTCGGCAATTCCTGGCTGCAGCAGCCCGCCCTCGCCACGCCCTCGCTCGAGGACCTGCGCCGCCGCGACCGCGAACTCAAGCGCCTCACCAGCCGCCGCAACATCCTGGAGCTTGCTGCCGGCGGCGTCGCGTCGCTGTTCCTGCTGGCCATGTCCATCCTCGCCCTGCAGCACATCGACAGCCTCGCCGACCTGCTGCGGGCGCTGGGCTTCGCGGCGCTGCCGCTCGGTCTGCTGTTGTCGGCGAGCTACTTCCTGCTCAGCGGCCGCAGGCCCGCGCCAGACCCGGCAGAGACCGGGCTCGAACACCTGATCGGGCGGCTGCGGCGCGAGCACCAGCTGCTGCGCTTCGCCGGGCTCTGGTACGTCGGCCCCATGCTCCCGGGCTTCGTCATGATCTACGCCGGCACGTTCCTGGCGCAGCCGGACATGGAGCTCTTCGCCCTCGTCGCCGGCGGCCTCACCGCCCTGTTCCTCGCCTGGGTCGTGCTGATCAACCGGCGCGCAGCCCGCCGCATTGCGGCGGAGCTGGCTGGCCTCGAGCGGGTGCGACGGGGCTAGAGCTTGCCCCTGATCCCCGCCGTCACCCCGAGGCTGTAGCTGTCGCCCAAATGGTTGAGGCTGGTGCCGACATTGGCTTCGCCGTAGAGCGAGAGCGCGTCGCCGGCCCAGTTGAACGAGCCGCCGAACCCGACGCTGCCCCAGAGCGGGTCCGCCTTGTTGACCAGCGTATCTGCCCCGACACTGGTCGCCATGCCCTGAAGGAACTCGTAGCTGAGGTTGGCGATGCCGTAGAGGTGGGTGCGGCCTGCCTCGCCGGTGGTGTCCTGCCACTCGGTCTCGTAGTCGGCCGAGATGCCGAGGCGGGCGAGCAGGCTGTCGCCGCTCTTGAGCGCCACGGTCGAGCCGTAGGAGTCGAAGCTCTCGAAGTCGACGTCGGAGTAGCTCAGTTGCGCCTGCGGCGTGACCGACCAGCCATCGCCGAGCGTCAGCCGCTGGCCGGCCTCGAAGCTGAGCGCGTAGCCGAAGCCCGCATTGCCGGACACCAGCGCACCGTCGAGCCGATTGGCGACGAGAGTGCTGTCGAACCAGTTCAGCTTGCCCTGGGCATCGAGGTAGAAGCCATTCTCGGCGTACCAGGTGAGGGTGGCGCCGAGGCCGAGCGCGGTGCCATCGATGCTGCCATCGCCCGAGGCGGAGCTGATATCGGCCGAGATGGTCCCGGCCTGGAGGTTCACGCCGGCGATGACGGTGCCGGCTTCGGACTGGCTGAGCACGCCATCTACGCCCGCCTGCAGCCGCCAGGTGTCGACCGCGTAGCTGGCGCTGGTGGTGGAACCGTCGGGACCGAGTGAGGTGTGGCGGGCCTCGATGCGGCCCCAGATGCCGGCGCCTTCCGTGTCGTCCGACCAGGAGCGGTTGCCGACGCGCTGCTGCAAGCTCTCGGAAGCGTTGAAGGCCTGGAGCGCCGCTGCGGCGTAGGTCTCGATGACTGGGGCGGCCGGCTGGAACACCGGTGTGTCGTCGTCGGGGTTGAGGATCGACCGCAGGTACCAATCGCCATCAGCGTCGGTGATGGTGCCCTGGTGCAGGCCGTAGAGATAGGCGCCGCCGATCACCGCCTGCTGGCCTTCATACTCGGTGTCGCCGAGCAGGCTGAAGGTGCCGGTCGACGTGCCGACGACATCGATGATCTTGATGCCGTTGACCGTCTGGCCGCCGGCGCCACCGAGATTGGTGACCCGGACATTGGTGGTACCGGTGCTGTTGCCGTTGATAACGAGGAGGTCGGTGGCGGAGGTGTCGTCGCCGAGCGCGGTCTGGATCTGCAGCAGGCCATCGGTGCTGGTGTAGTCGCCAGCAATGGTCAGCGTGCCGATGCCGTTGCTGCCGGGTGCGATGGCGCCGGCGGCGGCGAGCGTGGTGGCGCCGACCGTGCCGGTGCCGGCGAGCGTGCCGCCGGTGATGTTGACGGTGCCGCCGAGCAGGTTGTTCACCTCGAGCATGCCGCCAGAGATGCTGGTGAGGCCGGTGAAGCCGGCTTGCGAGGCGTTGAAGATGGTGCGGCCGGCGACCTGGTTGATCGCCCCGGCGCCGTTGATCGGGATATCGAAGACGTAGCCGGTTTCTGTGTGGTTGAAGTTGATGTCGGCACTGACGGCGAGGGTGATCGCAGAGGCCTCGAGCGTGCCGGCGGCAGTGGCGGCCTCGCCGACCGCGCCGCCGATGTTGAGCGTGGCATTGCTGTCGACATGCGAGCCGCCCAACACCAGCGCGCTGGTGCCGTCGCCGATGCTGACCTTGCCGTCATTGGCGAGGGTGAGGGTGCCGCGCCCACGGGCGCCGAGGGCAAAGCTGTTGGTGTCGATCAGCGAGCCGGCGCCGGAAACGATGACGTCGAAATCGCGGATCACGGTTCCGCTCGTCGCGGCTGCAACTGCAACGGCGTTGGCTTCGACCACGCCGCCATCGAGCACCGAGAGCTTGCCACGCTGCAGGTAAAGCGTCGTCCCAGTGGTCAGCTTCGAGCCGGCGCCGGAGACGACGCCGGTGACTGGGGAGACCTGGACGATGTTGCCGATGCCGCCGAACGTCACGGCGCTGGTGCTGTTCAGCACGCCACCCGCGGTGATGTTGATGGTGCCTGTTACTGCACCGGCCTGATTGATACTCGTCACGTTGAGGATCGAGCCTGCACCGCTGACGTTGATATTGGACTTGCCGTACTGCCTGACGCCGGAAGTGGTGTTGAGCACGGCGCCGGCCAGAACGTTGAGGGTGCCCTCGCCGGTGGAGTTGCCGATATCGAGGGCATCCGTGCCGCTGCCGTTGACCACCGTTCCCGCGCCCGAGATGGTGAGAGTGGCGACATTGCCGGCGTTCCTCGCGATCGCGATCAGCGGTGTCGTACTCGTTGTCGCGTGATAGACGGCGACGTTGCTGCCGCCGTTGATCACCATGGTCCCGCCGATGACGCCGAGATTGGTGATGCCGGACGCGGTGACGCCGTTGATCTCGAGGATGCCGGTGCCCGTCTTGTTGAGCACTGCCTGGTTGAGCACGCCGTTGCCGAGCACGTTGCCCCGGATGGTCAGCGAGGCGCCGCTGGCCACATCGAACCCGGCGCCGGAAGCGAGCGTGAGCGTGTTGGCGGCACCGGTGACCACGGTGATGGTCTTGCCTGCAATCGACGGCGGCGCTGCGGTGAGGCTGAAGCTGCCGGTCAGCGTGATGGTGGACGACGCATCGCCGTGCGCCTGGGCATCGGTGATCGCCTGGTAGAGCTCGGCCTGGTTTGCGGCGGTGAAGGTGGCCGCGCTGGCCGGGGTCACCATCGCCGTGGCGAGGAGCGCCAGGAGCGAGACGCCCGAGAGGAGGAGGGGAGCCCTCCGGTTGAACAGGGCAGTACGATGCCCGGTGTCCGCAACACCGGCAGTCGAGTTCGGGTCTGTCATTTCATCTCTCGTAGTTGGCGAGTGGCCGCGCCGGTGGTCGATAGTCGGACGGCCCGCCGCGTTGGGCGGCGGGCCGTGGGTGTCGTCGTTAGAGCTTGCCTTTGATCCCGGCGGTGACGCCGAAGCTATAGCTGTCGCCGAGGTGGTTGAGGCTGGTGCCGAGGTTGGCCTCGCCGTAGAGCGACAGCGCGTCGCCGGCCCAGTCGATGGAGCCGCCGAGGCCGATGCCGCCCCAGAGCGGGTCGGCCTTGCTGGTCAGCGTGTCGCCGCCGATGCTGGTCGCCGTGCCCTCACGGAACTCGTAACTGACGTTGGCGATGCCGTAGAGCCGGATGGAGCCCGTTGCGCCGGCGTCATCCTGCCACTCGGTTTCGTGATCGACCGACAGGCCGAGCCGGCCGAGCAGGCTGTCGCCGTCCGCGAGGGCGACGCTGGCGCCGTACGAGTCGAACGCATCGAAATCGACGGAGGAGTAAGCGAGCTGCGCCTGCGGGGTGACCGACCAGTTGTCGCCGAGTGCAACCTCTTGGCCCGCCTCGAGGCTCAGCGCATAGCCGAAGCCGCCATTACCCGAGACGATGGTGCCGAGCGCGTCCGAGGTCAGCGTGCTGTCGAACCAGGTGAGTTTGCCCTGTGCGTCGACGTAGAAGCCCTCGCTGCCGTACCAGGTGAGCGTGGCGCCGAGGCCGTAGCCGGTGCTCTGCACGTTGCCGGCGCCGGAGGCCGAACTGATCTCGGCGGAGATGAGGCCAAGCTGCGCATTGACGCCGCCGACCAGTGTGCCGGCGTCCGACCGGCTGAGGACGCCGTCAAGGCCGGCCTGCAGCTGCCAGGTGGTGACGTCGTAGCCGGCGCCGGTGGTCGAGTCGGGGGCGATCGAGACACGTCCGGCCTCGATGCGGCCCCAGAGCCCGTTGCCATCGCTGAGGGTGCGGTTGCCGATGCGCTGGACGAGGCTCTCGGTGGTGTTGAACGCCTGCAGCGCCGCGCCGACATAGGCTTCGATCACCGGGGCAGCCGGCTGGAACACCGGCTCATCGTCGATGATGGTCCTGAGGTACCAGTCGCCGTCGCCGGCCTCCTGGTAGAGGCCATAGAGATAGGCGCCGCCGATCACCGCCTGCTCGCCGTCATGCACCGTGTCGCCGAGAAGGCTGAAGATGCCGGCCGAGGTGCCGCCGACATCGACGATCTTGATGCCGCCACCGTCGCTGGTCACCCCACCGACACCGCCCAGGTTCGTCACCTTGACGTTGGTGGTGCCGCTGGTGTTGCCGGTGATGATGAGGCGGTCGGTGTCGGACGTGTCGTCGCCGAGCACGGTGTCGATCAGTAGCGTGTTGCCGGTGCCGGCATAGTCGCCGCTCAGCGTCAGGGTGCCGGTGCTGCCGTCGCCGCCGGGAGAGATCACCGCCGCAGTCAGCGACTTCGTGCCCAGCACCACGGTGCCGTTGCCTGCGAGGCGGGCTGTGCTGATGTCACCGGCGGTGATCGCCGAAATGTCGAACGTGCCGTCGACCACGACGCCGCTGCTGCCGGCGATGGAGCCGAGGCCGCTGAGGTTCAGCGTGCTGCCGGTGGCGACGCGGGTTTCGCCGGCATAGGTGCTGGCCTGGGTGAGGGTCAGCGCGCCGGTGCCGGTAACGGTGAGGCCGCCGACGCCGCTGAAGCCTTCGGCGCCGATGACGAAACCGTTGGTGTCGACGGTGAGGCCGCCGGCGGCGATGTTGAACTGGTTCACGTTCACGCCGGCCTGGCTGTAGACGAACGTGGCGTTGTTGCCGGTGGCGCGCAGCGTGGCGTTGTCGAAATTGACCTGCGCCGTGCCGGCCTGCGTGTAGAGGCTGCCGGTCTCGAGCACGCCGCCGCTGCGGATGTTGAGCGTACCGTTGCCGGTGGCGGAGAGGGCGAGGCGAGTCAGCAACGCCCGCACGACGGCGCCATTCTCGATGGTGAGCGTGCCGTGGCTGTTGGTGCCGCCGCCGATCGAGAGCTGGCTGCCGACGGACCACTGCGACCCGGTTCCAGCTACGGTGACCGTGACCGTGCTGCCGGTGCCCGAGCCGACGCCGCCCAGCCCGGTGCTGGTCAGCGTGCTGCCGTTCTGAATGGTCAGGTTGGCGGTCCCCCCCAGGGTCAGCCCGTTGGTGGAGCCGGCGGCAGGCCCCGTAACCCCCAGGACTACCGGGTTGCCGCTGTTAATGACTGCATTGCCGCCGGTTGGCGGCGTCCCGCTCGACCAGTTCGAACCGGTCGTCCAGTCGGTGCTGGTGTTGCCGTTCCAGGTCTGCGCCGCCGCCGGCCCGGCGAGGAGAGCGAGCGCGGCAAAGGCCGTCCCGGCGAAAACGACCGCACGCCAGCGGCCTCCGCGATGGCGCACGGAGTCGGCTGCACGCTCGCCCGGAGCGCTCACGTCAAAGGTCATATTATCTCTCTAGTTGGCGAGTGGCCTCGCCGGTGGTCCGCCCGTCTGCATCGGCAAGATCAGATGCGCTTAATCGCTCAATCCAGACAATGACTTAATTCGCAACGCTGACAACGTTAGCTGACGGATCGTGTCTTGGAAATGACACCATTGATCACAATTTAGTCGACTTTCGACTAAGCTGAGGCGTTGCATGCGCGGCCCTGATCAGGGTGCCGGCAGCGGCCTGCTGTGGATGCCGCGCCACGCCCTGCATCAAATGTGTTCGCCGGCCCCGAAAATATTCTTGTCCCTATTTTAATGCGCGTGCACTCTCGCGCTATGGGGGCCGGTGCTTCGCGCTGGCTGTGACGGTTGCTTCGGCAGCCGATCGACAGGAGGGAAGCGTGCTTGCAAAACTAGCCGTCGCGGCATTGGCATCGGTTTCAATGGCTTCCAGCGCGCTCGCCTGGGACGGCGCGCGGGCCTATCACCTGCGTCCGGGCGGCGCGAGCGACATCAGCTTGGCGCTGAACGTGATCAATGCCGAGGGCGTGACCAATTTCGGCCTCGGCGATGAAGACACTTCCCTCAATATCGGCGTGCTGACCCCGACCTATCGCAAGACCTTCGACATCGGGGGCAATGTCGGCCTCGTGCTGATCGGCCTGCCAGTGGGCGGCATGACGTTCGAGTCCTCCGCCGGCACCGTCGACATCGACACCGGCATCGCCCAGGGCGACCTGGTGGTCGGCGCGGCTTACGGGCTGGCGGGGATGCCGGCTCTCGCACCGATGGACTATGCCATGCACAAGCCCGGCTTCCAGGCCATGGTCGAGGGCAAGCTGTTCCTCCCCACCGGCGACTACGATCCGAACCGCATGGTGAACCTCGGGCAGAACCGCTGGTCGTTCCAGGGCAGCCTCCCCATCAGCTTCGCGCTTGGCGACAACATGATCGACCCCGAGCTGACCACCTTCGAACTCCGGCCGGTGGTGCAGATCTTCGGCGACAACGAGGACCCGTTCGTCTTGACCGGCGCCAACGTGATGAGCCAGGCTCCGATCTTCGGCGTCGAGGGCCACATCACCCGCAACTTCGGCAACAGCATCTGGGCCGCCATCGACGGCTACTACGAAACCGGCGGCGAGACCTCCCTCGATGGCGTCGCGCAGGGCGATGGCCTCGACACCCTGTCGCTCGGCGCCACCCTCGGCCTTGTGCTCAGCCCGAACGTCGCGACCCGCGTGACCTACCGGCACCTGGTCTATTCCAGCGACCCGGACCTCGCAGGGCACACGCTCGAGGTCACCGCGGCCTACCTGTTCTGAGGCCCGAAGCGGCTAGCTACTCGGCGGCGGCCAGGTAAGCCGCCTCCATCTTGGCGAACGCCGATACGGCCGGTTGCGGCGCGCCCAGGTGGATGTGCCGCAGCTCGTCCATGAACTCTTCCCAGAGCTGCGGGCCGCCGTCTTCGAGCACCTGCGCGCCGGTTGCGAGGTCGGCTGCCGGCAGGGTATGGCGCAGCCCCCAGCTGCCCATCACCGCCATCAGCGGCACCAGCTCGATCGCCTTCTCGGTCAGCGAGTAGACCACCCGCTGCTTGTGACTGGGGTCGCGGCCGCGCGTCAGCAGCCCGTTGGCGGTGAGTCGCCTCAGCCGGTCGGTGAGGATGTTCGACGCGATCCCCTCGATGCTTTCGGTGAGGTAGGACCGGAACGAGCGCGGCCGTCCGCCGAACATCGAGTCGCGCAGGATGATCAGGCTCCAGCGGTCGCCGAAGGTCTCTAGCGTGTTGTTGATCGGGCATCCGGCGCGTCGGTAGCTCATCGGATCCATCCGCAAAACTGGTTGCAAAATAGAGGTGGTTTCTGACCGAGCCCCACTGTTAGCACAGTGCCCGGCGCAATTGAACGCGGCCCCCGTGGGCCGCGGCGATCCAGGGAAACAGTCCATGGCCAAGCTCGTCTTCGGAATGATGCAGTCGCTTGACGGTTATGTCGCCGGCCTCGAGGGCCAACCGGGGCTGCCGATGCCTGACGATGCGCTGCACCTGCACTTCAGCACTCAGCTCAGCGGTTTCTCGGGCAGCCTTCTGGGCCGCCGCATGTACGAGATCATGCGTTACTGGGACGAAGACGAGGCCGAACAGGGCGAGGCCGGCCTCGCGTTCGCGACCGCCTGGCGCGCGAAGCCGAAGTGGGTCGTTTCGCGCACCCTGAAATCGGTCGGCCCGAACGCCACGCTGGTGAACGGCGATCTCGAAACGGCCATCAGGGCACTGAAGGCCGAGCAGCACGGCATCATCGATGTCGCCGGCCCGGAACTGGCGGGAGGCCTGAGCGAGCTTGGCCTTATCGATGAGTACCAGCTCTACCTCCGGCCCTTCGTGCTGGGTGCCGGCAAGCCATTCTTCCACGGCGGCCGGTCGCCGCTCCGCCTCAAGTCCAGCGAACAGATCGGCGACACGATGCGGCTCGTCTACGTTCCGGCCTGAGGAGCACCCCGATGCTGAGCTGGCAGATTGGCCGGGTGAAGATCACCCGCATCGTCGAGATGGACCTGCCGATCCCGGCCGAGTTCGTCAAAGGCGCGACGCCCGAGGCGCTGCGCCAGCTGCCCTGGCTCTACCCGCACTTCGTCAGCGCCGACGACGCGACGCTCAACCTCAGCGTCCACGCGCTGCTGGTCGAGGCGCCCGGCCTGCGGCTGGTGGTCGATACCTGCGTCGGCAACGACCGGCCGCGCGAGTTCACCGGCGGCGAGGCGCTGTCGACGCGCTTCCTCGAGGAGCTCGGCGAGGTCGGCTGGTCGCGTGACAGTGTCGATGCGGTGGTCTGCACCCATCTCGATGTCGACCACATCGGCTGGAACACCATGCTCGAGCAGGGCGGGTGGGTGCCGACCTTCCCGCGGGCAAAATACCTGATCGGCCGGCAGGAATACGACTTCTGGAAGGGCGTCGACGAAGCCGAGCAGGTCGCCGCGATGGCCGACAGCATCAAGCCGGTCTTCGATGCCGGGCTGGTACAGCTGGTCGAGCAGGATCACGTGCTATCGCCCGAGATCCGGCTCACCCCGTCCAACGGCCACACCCCGGGCCATGTCAGCGTGCTGATCGAGTCCGACGGCGCCCGCGCGGTGATCACCGGCGACATGACCCACCACCCCTGCCAGATGGCTCATCCGGACTGGACCCTCGCCGACATCGACCCAGAAGTCGCCATCCGCACCCGCTCGCGCCTCTTCGCCGAATGGGCCGACCAGCCGATCCTTGTCATCGGTACCCACTACGCCGCACCCACTGCCGGTCACATCCACCGCGACGGCGACGCGTTCCGGTTCGAGGTGTAGGCGGCGGGCTCAGGCGTGCTTCAGCCGGTACTCCAGCCGCGGCCAGTCAGGGCCGGAAAGCCACGCCAGCAGGCGCTCGCGGAACGCCTGGTTGGAGACCATTGCGCCGGTGCGCCACCACCACGCGACATCGGCCGCCTGTTCGCCTGCAATCGAGGGGTAGACGTAGAGGCATCCCAGATACGCGCCGTCGCCGCCTTCGATCACCCACGCGAAGCTGCGGCGTGCCTCGAACTCCCGCTGGTGCCAGGCGAGATCAATGAGGTTCTTCTCACGCGTCAGGCCATCCGGCCAGCTCGACCCGGGGTTCGCGGCCTTGATGCCCGCGGCGCTTTCCATCACGGCGCTGAAGTCCCGCTCGAGATCACTGACCGACAGCGCCCTGAGCGTGAAATCGCCGAGCGCATGCACAGCCGGGATCGAGCGGTCCTTGAACTGTGGGTGCGGCCTCATTCCGCCCTCACTTCAACCGCCCGCACCTCAGCCAGCCGCCTGACGGCGTAGTCGTCCTTCCAGCACACCGCCGCTTCCCAGGCGGCCGAGGCCTGGGCCACAATGTCTCGCTCCCTGGGCTCAAAACCCGCGGCGTTGTCGGGCAGGTCGAGATCGAGCTCGGACACATCGACATGCGCCTCGTCCCAGTCGATCAGCGCCACCCGATCACCGGCCATGCGAATATTGCCGGGGTTGGGGTCGCCGTGCACCACCGAAGTCGGCCGCCCGGCGAGCCGCGCCCACGCCGCCCGACAGCGCACAACAGCCTCCGCCGGCATGGCGTTGAGGTTGATCCGCGTCCCTGTGTCCGCCACCAGCAGGTCGGTCGAGGAGCGCCAGCCCGGCCGCTGCGGCCAGCCCGCCGTCAGCCGGTGCAGCTCGCGCAGCGTCCCGGCCACCAGGCGCCAATCGGCCGCCGATTGCGGCGGCCCGCCCTCCATGTACTTCATCACCACCAGCCCATCGACGAACAGCCGCCCATCTGTCGTCGCGATCGGCGTCGGTACGGTCAAACCATTCTGCTCGAGATGCTGCAGCAGTCCCGCCTCCCAGGCGAGATCGGCGTCGCCCCGCTTGCCGAGCCGCGCCACGGCCAGTTCGCCGCCGATGCGCACGCTCCAGATATCATTGGCCACCCCACCCTTGAGCCGCTCGACGCGCACCGCATCCGGTCCCCACAACCCAAGCGCTTCCCAACCCACTGCGATCCTCCCAGATCCGAACCGGGCTTGAGTAGATCATGCATCGGGGCGCGACAACCTCGGGCGTCCGGGACGCCCGTCATTGTCACGCCGCCGTCTCAGATGCAGGGTAGGCGACAGGCCTAACTCAGCCATCAGGTCCGCCATGCCGTTTGCTTCGCTTTCCCGCCGCCGTCTCCTGCTGCTGCTCGGTTCCACCGCGGTCCTGCCGATGCTGCCGACGTCCGTGTTCGCCCAGTCGGCGCCCGCGGCGCGGCTGATCATCCTGTCCGACCTCCACTCGGCCTATGAGCGCAGCGCCCAGCTGCTCGCTGCCGTCGCGGCCGAGGTCGCGGGCAGCCCGGCTCCCGCGGCGATCCTGATCAACGGCGATGTGTTCGAGCTCGGCAATGTCGTCGCCACCCGCTCGGAGGGCGCAGTCGACTGGAAGCTGCTGGATCGGCTTTCCCGGCTGGCGCCGACCGTGCTGAACATCGGCAACCACGAGCCCGACCTGATCAACGACCTGGCGCAGCTGATCGCGCGGGCCCGCCGCGCCGGCGTCACCGTCGTCAGCAACATCACCGACAAGCGCACCGGCTCGCTCTTCACCCAGCCCGGCTTCCAGCTCGATCTCGGCCCGGTCCCGGTGGCGCTGGTCGGCATCGCCACGGCTGCGATCAACACCTATCCCAAGGCGTCGCGCGACCAACTCGGCATCCCCGATCCGGTCGAGTGGGCCACCGCCGAGCTCAAGAACAACCTGCCAGAGGGCAGCCTGCACGTCGTCCTCAGCCATGCCGGCGTCGTCGCCGACCGGGGCATCCTGCCGCTGCTGGCCGATGGTTCCCTGCTGGTCGGCGGCCACGACCACCTGGTGCTCGAACACGCCGAAGGCAAGACGCGCTACGTCCACACCGGCTCGTGGAGCAGCCTCATCACCGTGGTCGACATCGGCGCCGATCGCTCCCTGTCGCTGCGCCAGGTCCAGGTCGATCGCAACGGCGCCGCCGACGCGGAATTGACGGCCCTGATCGGCGCCGCCTTCGCTGAGCATCTCACCGAGGAAGAGCTGGCCATCGTCGGCATCAGCGAGAAGGCCCAGACCCTGGGCGAGAGCGCTCGCTTCGCCGCGGCGTCGCTGGCCGCTGCCGGCGCCGGCGATGTCGGCTTCATCGGCCACACCACCTTCGGCACCGGCCTGCCCTCGGGCGAGGTGACCAAGTACGCCTTCGACTCCGTCGTCCGCTTCGACGGCAAGCTGATGCGGGCCGAGGTCGACCGTCCCACCCTCGACGCGCTGATCGCCCGCTGCAACCAGGATGGCGACATCCCGCTCAGTGCCCGCACCGGCGATTTCCTCTACGCCGCGCCGGTCGCGCTCGGCGACAAGCCCAGCTACACCATCGTCTGCAACGATTGGTCGGCCACCAACCAGAAGTCCTATTTCGGCCGCGAGGACCTCGCCTTCACCGAAATCCCCGACCTCAAGGTCAAGGCGACAGTGCTCAAGGCGCTGAACGCGTAGGGCTATGTCGCGTCGTTCCCGTCTTCATGATACCTAGCTTTCTCAGGAGCGATGCTGACGGTTGCGCCACTGGTACTGCGACTGGCCGTATTGTACCGGTGGCAGAATGTGGTCGTGCCGCCGTCCGTAAACCCGTCGTGATAGAAGACCGCTCCCCACACATACAGATATCGTCGTACTCGAGGCCGAGCCTTCAAGTTGGAGATGGGCTCCGTCGTTTCCGATCCTTGGCGCACCTGAGCCGTCGAATGAATTGCGCGGGAACCTTCAGCTTGTGATCGCTCCACAACTGGCGGAACGAAGTGTCGATCCTCGCTAAGCGAAAGCTGGACAAAGATGGAAACTTTGCGGGCAGGAAGGTGCCCAACGTTGCGGACTATGATGTGACCTATCACCGAAGGTGGCGTCTTTTTGAATGGGTTGATTCCAGCCGGTTCGACACTCAGATAGGCACGTTGCGTGATCTCGGTTTCTCTCGATTGCCGTGCGCTATCGCGTGCCGCTGTGACCCAGAGTCCGATAGTCGCGACACCGAGCACCGCGGTGAATAGGGTAAGCCAAAGCGTATATGTTTCTATGGCACCGTCCGAATGCTGAGGCGCTATTGGGACATGTCCTATGCCTATCCCCACTGCCAGGATGGCAATCGTAATTAGCGAGCCGACAAGTACTTCTGGAATTCGCACGGAGCCCCCCGACCTCGAAGCGACGGTGACTTGCGTAGCATGCTCACCTGGCCCCGCCCAGCTTCTCCCGCACGCTGTCGCGCATCTTCGCCATGCGCTGCTGCATCTCGATCACGCCGTCGAGGTTCTCGCCGCTCGCCAGCGCCAGCTCGACCGCCGCCATCTGGCCGTCGGCCTTGAGCGCGAGGCCCTTGTCGGTGATCTCGACGTCGAGCACCCGTTCGTCGTCCTTGTTGCGCGTGCGCTTCACGAGGCCCGCCGCCTCGAGCTTTTTCAGCAGCGGCGTCAGCGTGTTCGATTCCAGCATCACCAGGTCGGTGAGGGCCTTCATCGTGATCTTGCCGTTTTCCCACAGCACCATCATCACCACGAACTGCGGATAGGTGAGGCCGAGCTTGTCCAGCATCGGCCGGTAGAACCGGCTGAAGGCGTGGCTCAGCGAATAGGCCGAAAAGCACAGCAGCACGTCGAGCTTGAGCTGTTCGGCGATTTCCTTCTTGTCCATCTCGGGTCTCCAGTCGTGTCTTCTATATAGAGCGCATGCGATTTAATCGCAAGCGACTGATGCATGACAGCCATGCATTCGCGTACGTTGCGGCTAATTCAATCGCATGCGATCTAATCGTCATCGCAATGACGCGACGCACACTTTCAACGGGAGATTGAAATGACCACGAACCTCGAAACCTCGGCCGCCTTCGCCGCCGCCAACCTTGGCAAGTCGAAGACTGCCCTGTTCATCACCGGCGCCTGGATGCACACCTCGAGCTGGGACAAAGTCCGCTCGGTGTTCGAAGCCGCTGGCTACAAGACGCTGGCTCCGGCCTGGCCGTATCTCGAAGGGAATCCGGCCGACCTCCGCGCCAACCCCGACAAGCGGCTCGGCACGCTGACCTTCAAGAAGATCGTCGACCACTATGCGGCGATCATCGATGGCCTCGACGAACAGCCGGTGATCATCGGCCACTCGATGGGCGGCCTCATCACCCAACTGCTGCTCGATCGCGGTTACGGTGCTGCCGGTATCGCCATGGACCCCGGCCCGATCGCCGGTGCGCTGCCCGGCCCGGTGTCGCTGCTCGCCGCCCTGCCGCCGATCTTCGCCGGCCCTGGCACCAGCCAGACCATCAGCCGCGAGGGGTTCGCAAGGAACTTCGCCAACACGCTGAACGCCGGCGAACAGCAGGTCGCCTATGACGACTACGTCGTGCCCACCCCGACCAACATCTTCTACCAGGCCGCCGGCATGATCGGCACCGCGGTGAAGGTGAAGGCCCGCAAGCAGCCGCTGCTGGTGATCTCGGCCGAGCACGACCGCACCGTCACCCCGTATCTGGCCAAGGCCATCTTCAACATCCAGAAGAAGTCCCCGGCCCGCACCGATTTCCACCAGTTCGCCGATCGCTCGCACTTCCTCGCCGGCGAGAAGGGCTGGGAAGAAGTCGCGAACTACGCCCTCGACTGGGCCAACGACGTCACCCAGTCGCCCTCGATCCACTGATGCTCAGTGGTCTCCCGGAAAGGCCCTCCCGGTGCAGCCGAGGGGGCCTTTTCGCATTCCCCCACGCCCGGGAATCTCGTACCCATCGAGGTGTGCCCAGGGGAGGGGAAGTTGATCCGCCGGACCACCCGCATCATCGCAGCTGCAGCAATACTCGCCGCGCTCACCGCCTGTTCCTCGATCCCCATCGGCACCGCCTCAAAACTCCGCGGCCTCGATTACCTCAACGACGACGTGGCGAGCCTTTTGCTCGCCTTCGACCTGCCGCCCTCGCTCGAACCGGCGCAGGGGGCGTCTACCATCAGCTTCGACATCACCACTCCAGCGAGCGGCGAGCGCCACATCAAGGCGACGCTGGTCCCCGCCGACGCCGAGGATCTCGCCGGCACGCTCCCGCCGCCTACCGGCGAGCGCAACTACTACCTGTTCGGCTTCTCCGATCCCGACAAGCAGGCGATCCGCGAGGCCCAGGCCTGGGCGAAAACCCTGCCGACCGGCAACAATGCCCTCTCCATCTCGCTCAGCCCAAAGCTCTGCCGCACCGAGCCGATCGATCCGACGAAGACCACCGTCTCCGCGCTCGTCGCACTGCCGGGCACCCCCGGTCTCGCCCCGCTACTCAGCAACCAGCCGCTCTCAACGGTGCTCGCCAGCGCCCCGATCAAGGATGTGCCGCCCTGCGCCGGTCACTCCGGCTAGGCGCGATAGCGCAGCGCCTCGACGAACGCCGTGAACGCCGGCGAGGGCTGCCGCCGGTTGGGATAGTAGAGGTGGAACCCCTGCCAGATCGGAGACCAGTCGGCCAGCACCTCCACCAGTTCGCCGCTCTCGATGTAAGGGCGCGCCATGAACTCGGGCACGTTGCCCAGCCCGTGCCCGTCGAGCGCCGCATCCAGCACCGGCAGGATCGAGTTGAAGATCAGCTGCCCCTCGACCCGCACGTTGAGCTCGCGCCCGTCCTTGTTGAACTCCCAGGCGTAGAGGCTCCCCGCGGTGGTCAACCTGAGGTTGATGCACTGGTGGTTGGTGAGCTCGTGCGGGGTCAGTGGCGGCGCGCGTCGCTCGAAATACTCAGGTGTCCCCACCACGCTGAACCGCCAGTCCGGCCCGATCCGCACCGCGATCATGTCCTTGGACAGTGCCTCGCCCAGCCGCACCCCGGCATCGAGCCGCTGCTCGACGATGTCGACGAAGCCATTGTTGATCGCCAGCTCCACCGTGATGTCCGGATAGGCGCGGAGGAACGTCTTCAGCATCGGCCGGAACACCGCTGCGACCACCGAATCCCCGCACGACACCCGGATGGTACCGGCCGGCCGGTCGCGCAGCGCGCTGAGCGCCGCGATCTCCGCTTCGATCTGCTCGAAATGCGGTCCCACCGCATCCACCAGCCGCTGCCCCGCCTCGGTCGGCGCCACGCTGCGCGTCGTCCGCGACAATAGCCGCAGCCCCAGTCGCTCCTCGAGCCCCTTGATCGAGTGGCTCAGCGCCGACGGCGTCACCCCCATCCGCGCCGCCGCCCGGGTAAAACTCTGCTCCCGCGCCACCGCGAGAAAGGCCTGCATATCGTCGATCGGGGTGCGTGCCATTGCTGAGCGTTGCTCACAACTTCATGGAGATTATCCATCCTAATGCGCAGGCGCGCGCGTGGCTACATTGGCACTCGACCATCCGCAGGGAGTGCATCGCCATGGAAATCAATCGCGCCGGCAGCCGGCCCTCGGGCAAGGGACCGACCGACTGGTTCACCGGCACCGTGCGGGTCGATCCGCTGTTCAACGCGGGCGCGCCCGACCGCGTGCAGGGTGCCGCCGTCACCTTCGAACCCGGCGCCCGCACCAACTGGCACACCCATCCGCTCGGCCAGACCCTCGTCGTCACCCAGGGCGCCGGACACGTCCAGCGCTGGGGCGGCTCCATCGAGGACATCCGCCCCGGCGATGTCGTCTGCTTCGCCCCCGGCGAAAAGCACTGGCACGGCGCCGCCGCTCAGACCGCCATGACCCACCTCGCCATCCAGGAGGTGGCGAACGGCAAGACCGTCGACTGGCTCGAGCCGGTCACCGACACCCAATACGCCGCACAGGCGAAGTGACGCCGCGCGCCCCGACCACCCAGGAATACTGCCCATGCTTGCCACCATTCTCCATGCCCCCGGTGACGTCCGTGTCGAGGAGCGCGACGAACCGCAAATCCTCAAGCCTACCGATGCCATCATCCGGCTCTCGGCCACCTGCATCTGCGGCTCCGACCTCTGGCCGTTCCGCGGCGCCAACCCGGTGACCGCGCCGATGGCCATGGGCCACGAATATTGCGGCGTCGTCGTCGAGGTCGGCAGCGAGGTGAAGACCGTCCGCCCCGGCCAGTTCGTCGTCGGCTCGTTCGTCCTCTCCGACAACACCTGTCCGCATTGCCGCCACGGCTTCCAGTCGTCCTGCGAGCAGCGCGAATTCATGACCGGCGGCCAGGCGCAGCTGGCCCGCGTGCCGCTCGCCGACGGCACCCTGATCGCCACCAGCGAGCTGCCGCCCGACGACCTGATCCCAAGCCTCCTCGCCGCGTCCGACGTGCTTGGGACCGGCTGGTATGCCGCCGATGCCGCCCGGGTGCAGCCCGGCTCCAGCGTGGTCGTCGTCGGCGACGGTGCGGTCGGGCTGATGGGCGTCCTCGCCGCCAAACAGCTCGGCGCCACCCGCATCATCGCCATGAGCCGGCACAAGTCGCGGCAGGATCTGGCGCTCGACTACGGCGCCACCGACATCGTCGCCGAACGCGGCGAAGCCGGCGTCGCGCGGGTCCGCGAACTGACCCAGCGCATCGGCGCCGATGCCGTGCTCGAATGCGTCGGCACGCAGGAATCGATGCAGACCGCCATCGATTGTGCGCGACCCGGGTCGATGATCGGCTATGTCGGCGTGCCGCATGGCGTTACCTTCGACGGCCAGCAGCTGTTCTTTGCGCAGCGCGGCATGATCGGTGGCCCGGCGCCGGTGCGCCGCTTCCTGCCGCATTTGATGGACCTGATCCTTACCCGGAAAATCAACCCGGGCCGGGTCTTCGATCTCGAACTGCCCCTCCGCGATGCCGCTGAAGGCTATCGCGCCATGGACGAGCGCCGCGCCATCAAGACGCTGCTCCGTGTGTAACCGAAAAGGGAGATGAAAATGCAGAAGCGCAAACTCGGCCAGGGTCTCGAAGTCTCAGCCATCGGCCTCGGCTGCATGGGGATGAGCCAGTCCTACGCCCCGTTCCCGGAGAAATCGGCCTCCATCGCGCTGATCCGCTCGGCGGTCGAGCGTGGCCTCACCTTCTTCGATACTGCCGAGGTCTACGGTCCCTTCGGCAACGAGGAGATCGTCGGTGAGGCGCTGGCGCCGCTGCGCGACCAGGTGGTGATCGCCACCAAGTTCGGCTTCCAGTACGAGGACGGCAAGTCGACCGGCGTCAATAGCCGGCCCGAGCATATCCGCGCCGCGCTGGAGGGCTCGCTGAAGCGGCTCCGCACCGACCACATCGATCTCTACTACCAGCACCGGGTCGATCCGAACGTCCCCATCGAGGACGTCGCCGGCACCGTCCGCGACCTCATCGCCGAGGGCAAGGTCAGGCATTTCGGCATGTCCGAAGCCGGGCTCAACACCATCCGCCGCGCCCACGCGGTGCAGCCTGTCACCGCGTTGCAGAACGAGTACTCGCTGTGGTTCCAGCGTCCGCCTGTGCTCGAGCTGCTCGACGAACTCGGCATCGGCCTCGTCGCCTACAGCCCGCTCGGCAAGGGGTTCCTCGCCGGCAAGATCGACGAGACCACCACCTTCGAGAGCAACGATATCCGCAACACCATCCCGCGCTTCGCCGCCGAGGCCCGCAAGGTCAACCAGGCGATGGTCGACCTGTTGACCCGCACCGGTGCAACGCTCAACGCCACGCCGGCCCAGGTGGCGCTGGCCTGGCTGCTGGCCCAGCGCCCGTGGATCGTCCCGATTCCCGGCACCACCAAACTGCACCGCCTCGACGAGAACATCGGCGCCGCCGCCCTGGAGCTGTCGCCCGCCACCCTCGCCGAAATCGACGCCGCGGCCGCCGCCATCGAAGTGCAGGGCGCCCGCTACAACGAGCACCAGGAGCGCGCCACGGGACTGTGATGGGGCAGGGGGTTACGGCACGATGATCTCGGCCCCCGTCTTCACCCGGTCGAGCGCCACCAGCGTGCGGAAGCTCGCGACCGCGTCGTTCTGGGCGAACAGGCGGCGGGTTGTCGCCTCGTAGCTCACCATGTCGGGCGAGACGATGATCAGCACGAAACTGGTGCCGCCGGTGACGTAGTAGCATTGCTGCACTTCCGGGGCGTCGCGGAACAGCGCCTTGGCCGCGTCGACCGTCTGCAGCCGCTCGTTGGCAAGGTGCACCTCGACGATCGCGGTGATCGCCATCTGCACCGCGCGGGTGTCGAGCACCGCGACGTTCTTCTCGATCACCCCCGCCGCTTCCATCGCCGCGATCCGTCGCTGCACGGCAGCGGCGGAGAGGTTGACCGCCTCGGCGATCTGCCGCTGCGGCGTCTTGTTGTCCCGCTGGATGATCCTGAGGATGGCGCGATCGAAGCTGTCCAGCTTGCGGGCAGGGGCTCTGTTCTGGGTCATGAGGTGAGTTTTTGTTGCATTCGCGGCCGCAATCAAGAGCGCAACGCTCGCCGCCGTGGTGATACGCCTCGCTCCGATCCCTCGTGAGGCCGTCTTGAGCACCACCGTCGCCGCCCCATCCAGCGCCTACCGCACCACCCTCGGCCTCGCCTTCGGCGTCGGCGCCGGGGCGCTCTGGGGTCTCGTCTTCCTCGCGCCCGAGCTGGTGCGCAGCTTCAGCCCGCTCGAACTCGCCGCCGGCCGCTACCTTGCCTATGGCGTCATCTCCGCAGTGCTGATCGTGCCACGCTGGCGCACCCTCCGCACGGCCCTGACCCGGCGCGACTGGCTGTCGCTGCTCTGGCTCGCGCTCGCCGGCAACACGCTCTACTACGTGCTCGTCGCCTCGGCAGTTCAGTTGGGCAGTGTCGCCATGGCCTCGTTGGTCGTCGGCTTCCTGCCGGTCACCGTCACCATCATCGGCAGCCGCGATCGCGGCGCCGTGCCGCTTCGTGCGCTCCTCCCCTCGCTGCTGCTCTGCGCCGCCGGCGCCATCGCCATCGGCTGGCAGGCCATTGTGACAACCGCTGGCGGCACCGAGCTCATCGGCCTCGTTTGCGCGTTCGGCGCGCTGGCCTCGTGGACCGCCTATGCGGTTGGCAACGCCCGCTGCCTCGCCCGCCTGCCGCACCTGTCGGCGCATGACTGGAGCCTTCTCACCGGCGTCGTCACCGGCGCCCAGGCCCTCCTGCTGGTGCCGGTCATCGCCCTCACCCAGCCGTTGCAGCACGCTCCAGAACAGTGGCTGCAGTTCGCCGGCGTCTCGATCGGCGTGGCGGTCTGCGCCTCGATCTTCGGCAATGCACTGTGGAACCGCATGAGCCGGCTGCTGCCGCTCACGCTCGTCGGGCAGATGATCGTCTTCGAAACCGTGTTCGCGCTGCTCTACGGCTTCCTGTGGGAACAGCGCTGGCCGCAGCTGTCCGAAGTCCTCGCCTTCGGATTGGCGCTGGCCGGCGTCATCTCGTGCCTCCGCGCGCATCGTGGCCACGCCGCCCCGGCCACCCATCCGGAGGCCGGGGACGACGAGCGGGCGGCCGGTTAGTCCAGCACGACGATCGCTTCGACCTCGAACAGCATCGGGTCGACCGCCAGCTTGGGCACCGGCACCAGCGTCTGCGCCGGCAGCTTGTCGCCGAACATCGCCGTCACGGTCTCGGTCAGCACCCCGAGCTTCGACATATCGTGGTCGACCACGTAGATCGTCAGCTTCGCCACCTGGTCCGGCTTCGCGCCGATCCCTTCGAGTGCCGCACCCAGATTGGCATAGGCCTGCTTCACCTGCGCGGCGAAGTCGGTCGATAGCCCGCCGGTGCGGTCCTGCCCGCCCTGGCCCGAGATGTAGGCGATCCGCGCGCCCGCCGGCACGATCACCGCTGTGCTGTAGCCGTTCGGCGTGGGGTCGAAGAGGTTGGGCGGGTTGACGATGCTGAGCTTGGTCTCGTCCGCCATCGTTGCGGTGAATGCGCCTGCGGTCATGATGAATAGCCCTCCGATGAGCAGTTGCTTGAGCGTGTGCGACATGATTGTCCTCGTCTCTCGTACGGTGTACGATAACTGCCATCGTACGATGTACGAGTCAATCGGGCAGGGTCGACATTTGTGATCGGGCCGGCCTAGATCGGCGAGTTGACAGCGAGGACCAGATGCCAGCCAAACCCAGCGGCGCCCCAGCCAGGCGCTCCCGAAGCACCGGCGCGGCCACTGCGTCGGGCGGCCCGCCGCTGTCGCTGGAGCGCATCGTCGCCACCGCCGTCGAACTGCTCGACGCCGAAGGGCTCGATGGCCTCTCGATGCGCCGGCTGGCCGACCGGCTCGGCGCCGGCGCGATGAGCCTCTACTGGCACGTCGGCAACAAGGAGGAGGTGTTCGACCTCGCCCTCGACGCGGTCCTCGCCTACCACGCGCCCGCAACCGAACCCGGCGACTGGCGCGCCGCCGTCGTCCACCTGCTCGAGGATTGGCGCGCCGCCATGCTGCGCCATCCGTGGTCGGCGGCTCTGCTGCCGCGCCGGGCGCTCGGCCCCAGCATGCTCGCCCGCCTCGAACTCCTGAGCCAGACCCTCTCGACGGCCGGCGTCGCCGACGCCGATCTCAACGTCGCCATCTGGTCGGTGTGGAACTACGTGATGGGCGCCACCATCACCCGCGGCAGCTTCGATCGTTCCGACGAGGACCTCGCCGCTGCCCAGCTCCGCCTCACCGAACTCGGCGAGCACTACCCCACCATCAACCGCTCCCGCCTGCTGCTCGACAACGACTGGGACGGGGCCTTCAAGCAGGGCCTCGATCTGCTGCTCGATGGCCTCACGCCGGGGCGGTGAGTCTCGTGCCTTGACTTCATTTCGACGATTAGCTAATCATCGAATTATGAGCCAGGTGTTCAAAGCCCTCGCAGATCCGACCCGCCGCCGCGTGCTGCAGCTGCTGAAGAACGGACCGCTGAGCGCCGGCGACCTCTGCAAGCATTTCGACGTTTCGAAGCCCACCATGTCGGCGCACTTTGCCGTGCTGAAGGACGCCGACCTGGTGCATGCCGAGAAGGCCGGCAAGTCCGTCATCTATCATCTGAAGCTGTCGGTGCTCGAAGAGGCGCTGCTGGGTTTCGCGCACTCCTTCGGCATCGGTTCCGAGCCAACGCCGACAACGCTGGAGACCGTACGATGAAGAAGGAAATCCTCGTGGGGCTGGCCTGGGCTGCCGCCATCATGCTCGTGGCGCTGGTCGCGCGGTTCGCGCGCGAGCACGGCTATATCGATGCGGAGACCACGCAGCGGGTCGTTGCGATGAACGGGCTGGTGATCGCCTATTACGGCAACCGCGCCCCCAAGGCGATCGCCCCAAGTGCACTGGCACGGCAGGTCGCGCGGTTCTCCGGTTGGGTCCTGGCGCTCACCGGCCTCGTCTACGCCGCCTTCTGGGCCTTCGCCCCGCTTCCCCTGGCCATGACCATCGGCACCGGCAGCCTCGCCGCCGGCGTCATCATGATCATTGGCTACTGTGTCGGGTTGCGAACGAAGCTCGGCAGCGACGGGCGCGCGGTCTGAACCGCGCTCACTTCAAAGCACCGGCCAAGCCACACCGCCCCCGCCCCTCTGGAGAGAGGGGCGCCAAGCGCCCGCAAGTCAGCCACGGCTGATCTAGCACGGTCGCTCGAAGCGTGGGGCTACCCCTCACCCTAACCCTCTCCCCAAAGGGGCGAGGGGACAAGAGACCGCCCGCCCGTGACTAGAACCCGCCGCCGGTCTTGAAGCCGCCGCTGGTGCGGTTGCCGCTGGAGCCGGTGCGGGGGCGGGAGAAGCCGCCGCCGGTGCCGCCTGAACTGCCGCCGCTGAAGCCGCCACCGCCGCTGCCCGGGAGCCGACCCCAGCTGCCGCCGAAGCCGCTGTCGCGACGTCCGCCGCCCGAGGCGCCGCCGCCAAAGCTCGAGTCCGGCCAACTGAAGCCGCCGCCCGAGTTGCCACCCGAATTGCCGCCCCACGGCGAATCCTGCCGCTGCTGCTGCGGCTGCACGCCGCCCTGCCAGTTCTGGCTGCGCCGCCACTGGCCCCAGTAGTCAGCCGCCGTGATGCCGCCGCGCAGAAAATCGTTGAGCAGGTCGCCGACCAGCTTGTCCTCGCGGAAGGTCGAGCGTGGGTTGTCGAAGTTCTGCTTCTTGAACTCGTACTGGATGTCTTCGAGCTCGCGCCGCCGTGCCGCCAGCGTCTTCAGCCGGCTCTTCTGGTCGCGGCTGTCGCCGTCTTCCTCCGCCGCCCGCTGGCGGGACTCGTCGATCTGTTTGACGATGGTGTCGTCCTGCCCGGTCTCGGTGGCGCGCGCCTCGGCCAGGAGCGTCTTGATGTCCTCGCGCCCCAGCGCCTCGGCCAGCCCGCTCACCGCCGCGCTGAACGCCGGGTCGCTCCCTTGTGCCAGCTCGCGCTGCGCCCGAGCCCGCTCGTCGCGCTTGTCCTCGGCGCCGACCATTTCCTGGTCGATGGCGACGATGCGCGCCCCGGCCCGCTCCAGCAGCTCGCGCGTCGGCCGGCCGCCGGCCGCGTCCACCGCCGCCTTCTCGAGCTTGGTGACTTCCTCGCCCGCCGCTTCGGCAACCTGCTGCTGCCGCTCGGCATGCTCGCGCAGCCGCATCGGGATCTCGTTGAGCATGGCGAAGTTCGCACGCGCCTCGGGGAAACCGACCAGCCCGGCGATCAGGCCGTCAAAATACTGGATGAGGTTGTTCTCGCGGTAATTCTTGGTGCCGAAGCCGCGCTCCCACAGGTACATGAACAGCGGGTCGTCACGGTAGGGCTTGCCCTTCTGCTCGCGGTCGGACTCGGCCTGCTGGGTCTTGCGCAGGCTTTCCTCGGCGATGTGCGCCAGCTGCTCGGCGGCCCGTCGCTTGTCCGCGTATTCGGGGTTCTTCACCGCTTCCACGGCCACCCGGTCGGCCAGCTGCTTCAGCTCGGCCTGCGCCTTGTCTGCGGCGGCGGCCTGCTCGGTGCGCTCCTTGGCCAGCGCCGCGATCTGCTTGTCGAGCCCCTGCAGCTCGCCTTCGGCCGCGCTGAGTTCGGCGCCGTGCCGGCTCAGCATTTCGCGCGCCTTGATCTCGGCCTGGCTCAACCGGCCGGCCAGCGCCGCCTGCGTTGCCGGGTCGAGCCGCACCTCGGCCAGTTGCCGCAGCAGCTCGCTCTCGGTTTCCTTGAACTTGGTGACGAGCTCGGCCGAACGCGCCAGGCGCTTGGCGATCTCATCCTCCTCGCGGCGGATGTCGCGCAGCGCCTCGTCGAGCGAACGCAGGGCTTCCGGGCCGGACAGGCTCATGCTGCTACCACCGCGTTACCGCCCCACCCAAAACCGGCATCACATAGGCCGGCTCGAGATAGCCGAACTCCTTCACCGCCAGCGTTCCGCGCTCCACGATGCCGTCGTCCTTCTTGTCGCTTTCCACCGCGCGATAGGTGCTTTCCGGCACCCGCACGCCCCAGATCGCCACGTTCTCGGTCTGGCCGTTTTCTTCGTTGGTGATCGGCAGCGTCAGCGGCTTGCCGTCGCTGCCAATCGCCTCCACCACCACGTAGTAGTTGGTCGCCGCGGTGTTGATCTCGGGGAAGGTCCAGAACCCGGTCTTCTGCCCCTCGCGGTTGACGATCTTGAGCTGGTATTCCTGCCGCAGCTGGTCGCGGAGCCCCGTGAGCGAGGCGATTGCCTGCTCGGCCCCGCTGCGGTTGCCTTCGGTGGCAGCGGTCTTGCCGCGCGTGCGCATCTGCTCGGCCTCGGTGACGGCCTGCTGCACCTTGGTCTCTTCGAAGATCGTCTGGTACAGCGCGTCCATCTGCGCCGGCAGCTTTTCGCTGAGCTCGACCCGCGCACCTTCGACCTGCGCCTGCTGGTACGGCCGGTAGGCGAAGAAATAGCCGCCGAGCCCCACCACCAGGATCAGCGCGATGGCCAGCGCCGCCGGGCCCCACTTCTTGCGCCCGACATAGAGCTTGGCGAGGTTTACCCCGAAACTCGGCTTGGGCGGCGTGTAGACGAAGCGGCTCTCGTCGAGCGCCTTCACGCCCTCCATCAGCACCGCATCGGTCACCTCGATGCCCTGCTGGTGATAGATCTCGCGCAGCTTCTCGATCAGCTGCTTCTCGCGGGCATCGCCCGCGAGTTCGCGTTCCACCAGGTCCTGCCGGTGACGGAGCGTGTCGACCACGTCCATCGCCAGCATGACTTCGTCGAGCGGGGCCTTCTCGGCAGTCGCCGTCGTCGTGCTCATGGTCGAGCCCGTTCGCGCTCCAACTTAGGCCTTCTTTTCTTCCAAAATCAGCGCGTTGCCGTCCGCAGCGAGCTGGGCCAGGCGCCGCTTGCCGTCCTCGACGGCGTCGCGGATCTCGGCCGAGTTCTTGGTCGCCGCATCGCGCATCTCGTTGATGATGACGCGGGACTTCTCCTGGAACGTCACCACCGAGTCGACCAGCTTCTTGACCGCATCGGCGCGGATCGTCGGGCCGTAGCCGGCGCGCACCGCCGCCTCGCCCACCCGGTCGCCGATCTCCGAGAGCGTCTCGAGGCTCTTGGACATGCCTTCCTTCATGGCGTTCAGCGTCTCGGTCGATTCATGCAGCCCAAACAGGCCGGTGAACGACGCGCTGAGCGCGGTGAACACCGTCTCGTTGGTCGAAAAGAACGAAATCGCCTGCTGGTACACACGCTCCTTGGCCTGCGTCGTCTGCATCAGCCGCGCCATCACCACTTCCGAGGTGGAATAGGAGATCGTCAGGTTGTCCGAGAGGTCCTTGGCGATCTGGTAGCGGCGCTCCTCGTTCTGCAGGTCGCGCAGCTTCTCGTCACGATCCATCTCGAGCTTGGCGCGGTCCGCCGGCGTACCCGTGGTGAACGCCGCGAGCGCATCGCCCGCGGTCTTGAGAATGGTCTTCTTGTCGTCGAGCTTCTTGGTCGCGACGTCGAGCAGCTCCAGCGCCATCACTTCGGACTGCTTCAGTGCGCCGCGGAAATCGCGATAGGCCTCGAGGATGGTGTGCTCGCGGTCGACCTGGTTCTTGGTCTCCTTGGAGACGTCGAGATAGATGTTGCGGATCTTGTCGAAGCGCGAGGCGATGTCGCCGCGGCTGACCTTCATCCAGACGTTGGAAACCCGTTCCATCAGGTCGAGCTTGCCGTCGTCGAGCTGGTCGACCATGCCCTTGGCATCGTCGCGGATCGAGTTGAAGCCGTTGGTGATGTCTTCGTAGCGCTCGCCGACATTCATCGCGGCGACCTGGCTGCGCACCACCTCGTTGAAGGCGCTCGCCTGCGTCAGGGTGCGGCCGATCAGGATGACCTTGTTCTCGTCGAGGCCGGTGATCTCGTTCAGCAGCCCGGTGATCGGCTGCTCGCCCGTCTGCTCAGGCCAAATGCCGAGCTGCTTGATCGCCCCCATCGCCTTGTCGAGATACTGCAGGGGCTTTTCCATCACTTCAGTGGCCATTTGGATACGTTTCCCTCTATCGGTCACCTTGGGGTGACATGATTCACGTTCTCGGCGTCAGTTGCCAATGTTGCTTATATCGGCCACGCCTGTTTTGCGCGATATGGTGCTTAAAAGCCTCACGAAAAGAGCATCCGCACAAGTTTGCGACAACCGTTGCAGCCCTGCCGCGGTTGTCGATCGGCACCGCGCGCACTAGCTTGGCTTCACACCGCACAAACACGGGGAAATGACGGCATGGAATTCGGCGGCAGGTACCTCGTTTCGGCGCCACGTCAACAGGTGTGGAAGGCGCTCAACGACACCCAGGTGCTGAAAGCCATCATCCCCGGCTGTCGCCGCATCGACTGGACCGGCGAGACCACGCTGGAGCTCGAGATCGAGGTCAACCTCGGCCTGATGCAGCCGGTGTTCGCCGGCGACCTAGAGCTGCGCGACATCGTCCCGGCCGAGAGCTACACCCTCGCCGGCAAGGGTCGCGGCGGCCTCCTCGGCAAGGCCGAAGCCGCCGCCGACATCGTCCTCACCGACGCCGGCCAACATACCCGGCTGGTCTTCACCGCCAATGGCGGCGCCGACGGCGGCATCATGAAGCTCGGCAAATCCCTCATCGGCAACTCCGCCCAGAAGATCATCGACGGCTTCTTCGAACGCTTCGGCGAAGCCATGGGCGTCGAGGTCAAGCCGCTCGCGGAGTGATCTTCCCCTGCGCGTAAACCTTCGCCGCACGAATTTTGCCCACTTGGTCAAAATTTGCGCAGCTCCCTCTTGCAGAGCGCCGGTTTGCAGGATTGTATTCCTTCCCAACGCGCCGGGCTGTCAGGGCGGCATGTGCCGTTGCCGGACGCGATACAGGGAGACTGATCCATGAACTATTTTTCGAAGCGCATTTCTGCGCTCGCGGCTGGCGTGGCGCTGTCGGTGCTCGCCGCCGGTGCTGCCTTCGCCGACCCGGCCGTCATTTACGACCTGGGCGGCAAGTTCGATAAGTCCTTCAACGAGGCGGCCTATAACGGCGCCGAGGCCTGGAAGAAGGAAACCGGTGGCACCTTCACCGATCTCGAGCTGCAGAACGACGCCCAGCGCGAGCAGGCGCTCCGCCGCTTCGCTTCGCAGGGTGCCAACCCGATCGTGATGGCCGGCTTCTCGTGGGGCACTGCGCTCGGCACCGTCGCAGCCGAGTTCCCGGATACCCACTTCGTCGTGATCGACGCCGTCGTCGATGCGCCGAACGTGCAGTCGATCATCTTCGACGAGCACACCGGTTCGTTCCTCGTCGGCGCCATTGCGGCGCTGAAGTCGACCACCGGCACCGTGGGCTTCGTGGGCGGCATGGACGTGCCGATCATCCACAAGTTCTACTGCGGCTACCTGCAGGGCGCGAAGGCCGCCAAGGCCGACGTGAAGGTCATCGAGAACTACACCGGCACCACCCCGGCCGCCTGGAACGATCCGGTCACCGCCGGTGAGCTGACCAAGGCGCAGTTCGATGCTGGTGCCGACGTGGTCTTTGCCGCCGCCGGCGGTTCGGGCCTCGGCGTGCTGCAGGCCGCTGCTGACGCGGGCAAGTTCTCGATCGGCGTCGACAGCAACCAGAACTACCTGCACCCCGGCTCGGTCCTGACCTCGATGCTGAAGCGCGTCGACGTCGCCGTGCACGGCGCCCTCACCGATTCCAACTTCAAGCCGGGCCTCACCGTCCTCGGCCTCAAGGAAAACGGCGTCGGCTATGCCCTCGACGACAACAACAAGGCGCTGATCGACGACGCCACCAAGGCAGCCGTCGACAAGTTCTCGGCTGACATCCAGTCGGGCGCGATCACCGTCCACGACTACACCGCCGACAACACCTGCCCGTAAGGTCCACGCGTGACCTCACCCGTGCAGAACGGCGACAATCAGCAGCGGCCCTCCGGGGCCGCTGCATCTGATTTGGCCATCGAGCTGATCGGCATCAACAAGCGCTTCGGCGCCGTGCATGCCAACAAGGACATCGACCTCAAGGTTCGCCGCGGCACGGTGCATGGCATCGTCGGCGAGAACGGCGCCGGCAAGTCGACGCTGATGTCCATCCTCTATGGCTTCTACACCGCTGACTCGGGCGAGATCCGCGTCAACGGCACCCCCCATGCCATCACCGACAGCCGCCACGCGCTGGCGCTCGGCATCGGCATGGTCCACCAGCACTTCATGCTGGTTGATAATTTCTCCATCCTCGAGAACGTCGTGCTCGGCGCCGAGGACAGCGCCATGCTGGGCCCGAGCCTCGATCGCGCCCGCAAGGAACTGACCCGCCTCGCCAAGGAATACCGCCTCGACGTCAACCCCGATGCGATCATCGAGGACGTCTCGGTCGGCACACAGCAGCGCGTCGAAATCCTCAAGGCGCTCTATCGCGGCGCGGACGTCTTGATCCTCGACGAGCCGACTGGCGTCCTCACCCCGGCCGAGGCCGACGACCTGTTCCGCGTCCTCCGCACCCTGCGCGACCAGGGCAAGACCATCATCCTGATCACCCACAAGTTGCGCGAAATCATGGCGATTACCGACTACGTGTCGGTGATGCGCCAGGGCGCCATGGTGGATACGCTCAAGACCTCTGACACCAATCCCGAGCAGCTCGCCGAGCTGATGGTCGGCCGCCGCGTGCTGCTGCGGGTCGAAAAGACCGCCGCCAAGCCGGGCGACACCTTCCTCTCGGTCGAGAACCTCGTGGTGAAGGATGATCTCGGCGTCACCCGCGTCAAGGACGTGAGGTTCACCGTGCGCGCCGGCGAAATCGTCGGCATCGCCGGGGTCGCCGGCAACGGCCAATCCGAACTGCTCGAATCCATTTCCGGCATGCGCGACCAGGCAAGCGGCATCGTCCGTCTCAAGGGCACGCCGCTGTCGCTCGAGGGCGACGACGGCGCCCACCGCGCCCGCAAGGCCGGCCTCGCTCACGTGCCCGAAGACCGCCAGCGCATGGGCCTCGTCACCAGCTTCGAGGAGTGGGAAAACGCCATGCTCGGCTACGAGGACGACCCGGCCTACGGCAAGGGCGTCATCCTCGATATCGCCGCAGCGCGGGCGCAGGCCCGCGAGCGCATCAAGAAGTTCGACATCCGCCCCGCCAACGAGCGGCTGAAGACCGCCAACTTCTCCGGCGGCAACCAGCAGAAGATCGTCCTGGCGCGAGAGATGGAGCGGAACCCGGACGTGTTGATCGTCGGCCAGCCGACCCGCGGCGTCGACATCGGCGCCATCGAGTTCATCCACAACCAGATCATCAAGATGCGCGATGCTGGCAAGGCCATCCTCGTCGTTTCGGTCGAGCTCGACGAAATCCGATCGCTCGCCGACCGCATCCTCGTGATGTTCGACGGCCACATCGTCGGCGAAGCCGATCCAGCCACCGCTACCGAACGCGAGCTCGGCCTGATGATGGCCGGCGTCACCGACAAGAAGGCCGCAGAATGAGTTCCGCGATCCTCAAGCCGCTGCCGCGCTGGGCCGATGTGGTCCTCTTGCCGATCCTCAACCTGGCGCTGGCCTTCATCGTCTCCGGCCTCGTCGTCTTCGCCATCGGGCAGGATCCGCTGGCGGCGCTGAACGCCATCGTCACCGGCGCCTTCGGCAACGGCTACAATTTCGGCTACACGCTCTACTACTCCACCAATTTCATGTTCACCGGCCTCGCCGTGGCGGTCGCCGCGCATGCCGGGCTGTTCAACATCGGTGGCAACGGCCAGGCCTATATCGCCGGCCTCGGTGTCATCGCCGTGGCGCTGCCGCTGCAGTTCCTGCCGTGGTGGATCACCTTCCCGATCGCCATCGTCGCCGGCGCCGCGGTCGGCGGCATCTGGGGCTTCATCCCCGGCTGGCTGCAGGCCAAGCGCGGTTCGCACGTCGTCATTACCACCATCATGTTCAACTTCATCGCCGCAGCGATCATGGTCTACATGGTGGTGAACGTCCTGAAGCCCGCCGGCATTCTCGCGCCCGAATCCGCGATGATCGCCCCTGAGAGACGCATGCCCAAGCTCGGCGCCTTCATCCCGTGGTTCAAGAACACCGACGTCAACTTCACGCTGATCCTGGCGCTGATCTGTCTCGTCGGCGCATACATCCTGATCTGGCACACCCGTTTCGGCTTCGCTATGCGCGCGCTCGGCCAGAACTCGACGGCCACCCGCTATGCCGGCATGTCCAACTCGAAGATCATCATGATCGTCATGACCATGTCCGGCGCGCTCGCCGGCATGGTGGCCGTCAACCAGGTGGTCGGCGTGCAGTACCGGCTGGTGCTCGACTACGTTGCCGACGCCGGCTTCGTCGGCATCGCCGTGGCACTGATGGGCCGCAACCACCCGATCGGCATTCTGCTCGCCGCGGTGCTGTTCGGCGCGCTCTACCAGGGCGGCAACGAGCTGCAATACGTCATTCCGGGGCTGAGCAAGGAAATGGTCGTCGTCATCCAGGCGCTGGTCATCCTGTTCACCGGCGCCATGGAAGGGCTGTTCCGCCCGGGCCTGCAGCGTCTGTTCATGACACTCACGCCGCAGCAGAAGCCTGCTGCCGTCGAAGCCAAGTCGGGGAGCTGAGCCATGGACCTCGGCATCATCCTCTCCACCCTCGACGCCACGCTCCGGCTCTCCACCCCGCTGCTGCTCGCATGTCTCGCCGGCCTCTATTCCGAGCGCGCCGGCGTGTTCGACATCGGCCTCGAGGGCAAGATGCTGGCCTCGGCCTTTGCCGCCGCAGCCGTCGCCGCCATCACCGCCAACGTCTGGCTCGGCCTCCTCGCCGGCCTCGCCGTCTCCATCACCACTGCAGCGCTGCAGGGTGCCGCCGCCATCACGCTGCGCGGCAACCAGCTGATCGCTGGCGTCGCCATCAACATGCTGGCGGCCGGCCTCACCACCTTCCTCGGCATCCAGTGGTTCGGGCAGGGCGGCCGTACTCCGCAGCTCCCGGTCAGCGGCCGCTTCCAGAATATCGACCTGCCGTTCGCCAACGAGCTGGCGGGCGTGCCGGTCATCGGCCAGATCTATTCCGAGCTGATTTCGGGCCACAACATCCTGGTCTACGTCGCCTTCCTCGCCGTGCCGATCACCTGGTGGGTGCTCTATCGCACCCGCTTCGGCCTTCGCCTCCGGGCCGTCGGCGAGAACCCCAAGGCGGTGGATACCGCCGGCATCTCGGTCACCCGCCTCCGGTATCAGGCGGTGCTGATCACCGGGCTGCTCTGCGGCCTCGCCGGGGCGTTCTTCTCGATCGCCCAGGGCTCCGGCTTCGGCAACAACATGACTGCCGGCAAGGGTTTTATCGCGCTCGCCGCGCTGATTTTCGCCAAGTGGAAGCCGGTCCCGGCGATGTTCACCTGCTTGCTGTTCGGCTTCCTCGATGCGCTGCAGATCCGCCTGCAAGGCGCCGAGATCTTCGGCGTCGGCGTGCCGGTGCAGGCCATCCAGGCGCTGCCGTACCTGCTGACGGTGATCCTGCTCGCCGGCTTCATCGGCAAGGCGGTCGGCCCGAAGGCCGGCGGCGTCGCCTATACGAAGGAACGCTAGCATGCGCCCGAAAAGTGGTGACGGTTTTCGGACCAAGCGCATGCGAAAGGAATGACCATGCCGCATCCGCTCGACCCGCAGCTGCTTGCCGCCGCCGAAGCCGTGCGCGCCAAGGCCTATGCACCCTACTCGAACTTCCACGTCGGCACCGCCATCCTCGCCGATGACGGCAAGATCTATGTCGGCTGCAATGTCGAGAACGCCGCCTATCCGGTGGGCAACTGCGCCGAGCCCTCGGCCATCGCCGCGATGCTCGCCGGCGGCGGCAAACGCATCCAGCGCGTCTACACCACCGGTCCCGGCGTGACCCCCGTCACCCCCTGTGGTGGCTGCCGCCAGCGCATCCGCGAGTTCGCCGACCAGGACGTCGTCGTCGTCTCGCACGGCATCGACGGCACCCCGCTCGAACAGACCATCGCACAGCTGCTGCCGCACTCTTTCGGCCCCGAGTTTTTGGGCCGATAATGCCGTTCAACGTACTGCCGCAAAGCCGGGTTAACCGGTAGGCGCAAGGAGGCCATCCATGGAACTTCGCGTCGTCGATCCCGCTGCTGCAAAGCCCGCGAAATCAAAGCCCGTCGAGGCTCCCGCTGCATCGCATCGGCGCAATCCGGGCTTCCCGCTCGACCTCGATTGGGTCGAACGCGTCCGCATGAACCGCTCGGCGCTCGAACGCCGCGCGTCGACGCTGCCCGCCCGCCGCACCGTGAAGAAGGACTGGCAAGCCGCCTGGCTGTTGAAGGCCATCACCCTGATGGACCTGACGACACTGAACTCCGACGACACCCCCGGCCGCGTCGAGCGCCTCTGCGCCAAGGCCCGCCACCCGGTGCGCCAGGATATCCTCGAAGGCCTCGGCGCCACCGATCTCGACATCAAGCCGGCAGCCGTCTGCGTCTACCATTCCTTCGTCAAGACGGCGGTGGATGCGCTGACGGGCACCGGCATCAACGTCGCCGCCGTCTCCACCGCCTTCCCGCACGGCCTCGCGCCGCTCTCGACCCGCCTCGCCGAGATCGAGGCCTCGGTCGCCGACGGCGCCAACGAGATCGACATCGTCATCGAGCGCGGCATGGTGCTGCGCGGTGACTGGCAGGCGCTCTACGACGAAGTCAAAGCCATGCGGAAGGCCTGCGGCGACGCCCACATCAAGACCATCCTGGGCACCGGCGAACTGGCGACCCAGACCAATGTCGCCAAGGCCTCGCTGGTCTGCATGCTGGCTGGTGCCGATTTCATCAAGACCTCGACCGGCAAGGAAAAGGTCAACGCCAACCTCCAGACCTCGCTGTCGATGGTGCGGATGATCCGCTGGTTCCACGAGGAAACCGGCATCGAGATCGGCTACAAGCCCGCCGGCGGCATCGCCACGGCGAAGCTCTCGCTCGACTACATGGCGCTGATGAAGGAAGAGCTCGGCACCCACTGGCTGCAGCCCCACCTGTTCCGCTTCGGCGCCTCGAGCCTGCTCACCGACATCGAGCGCCAGCTCGAGCACACGCTGACCGGGCACTACGCCGCGGACTATCGGATGCCGATGGTTTAGCGTGCGAGATGCGCAGGGGACCTAATGAAAGCCGGCATGCTCGTATTGCTCGCTTCGGCCATTGCGGGAGGTGTCTATCTGCTCCTGCTAACCACCGATCCGATCGACCGTTGTCTGGACAAAGGTGGGCGGTGGCTCGAAGTGCGGGCCGTCTGCGAGGGGCCGGGTGGCGTAGAGATTCCGTTGACTACATCAGAGACGTCGAACGGTGACGTTTGAGACTACTGGCGCTCTGAAGGAGGCCGTCGAATGAACAAGATCGCTGAAATCTTCACCTCCCTCGACTACGGCCCGGCCCCCGAGAGCCCGGATGTTGCGCTAGCCTGGCTCGCCGCCCACGACAACAGCTTCGGCCATTTCATCAACGGCGCCTGGACCAAGCCCGGCAAGACCTTCGCGTCGGAAAACCCGGCCAATGGCAAGGTGCTGGCGCAGGTCACCAACGGCACCGCCGAGGATGTGGATGCGGCGGTGAAGGCCGCCCGCGCCGCCGCCAAGCCCTGGGCAGCCCTCTCGGGCTACCAGCGCAGCAAGTATCTCTATGCCATCGCCCGGCTGATCCAGAAGCACAGCCGCCTGTTCGCCGTGCTCGAGACGCTCGACAACGGCAAACCGATCCGCGAGAGCCGCGACGTCGATGTGCCGCTCGCCGCCCGCCATTTCTACCACCATGCCGGCTGGGCCCAGCACCTCGAGCGCGAGTTCCCCGATCACGTGCCCTATGGCGTCTGCGGCCAGATCATCCCGTGGAACTTCCCGCTGCTGATGCTGGCCTGGAAGATCGCCCCGGCGCTCGCCGCCGGCAATACCGTGGTGCTGAAGCCCGCCGAGTTCACCTCGCTCACCGCGCTGCTGTTCGCCGAGATCTGCGAGAAGGCGAAGCTCCCCAAGGGCGTGGTCAACATCGTCACCGGCGAGGGCGACACCGGCGCCGCCATCACCAACCACCCCGATATCGACAAGATCGCCTTCACCGGCTCGACCGAGGTGGGCAAGATCATCCGCCGCGCCACCGCCGGCACCGGCAAGGGGCTGAGCCTCGAGCTCGGCGGCAAGTCGCCCTACATCGTCTTCGATGATGCCGATATCGACTCGGCCATCGAGGGCCTCGTCGACGCCATCTGGTTCAACCAGGGCCAGGTGTGCTGCGCCGGCTCGCGCCTGCTCGTGCAGGAGTCGATCGAAGAGCGCTTCATCGACAAGCTGAAGAAGCGCATGGCCACCCTCCGCGTCGGTGATCCGCTCGACAAGGCCGTCGATATCGGCGCGCTGGTGGCCCAGGTGCAGGTCGAACGCGTTCGCGATCTGGTCAAGAAAGGCGTCGCCGAAGGCGGCCAGCTCTACGAGCCCGATATCGATCTGCCTCCCGGTGGCGGCTGCTTCCTTCGCCCGGCGCTGATCACCAACGTCTCGCCCGCCAACACCGTCGCCTCCGAAGAAATCTTCGGGCCGGTGCTGGTCGAAATGAGCTTCCGCACCCCCGAGGAAGCGGTCGCGCTCGCCAACAACACCCGCTACGGCCTCGCCGCCACGGTGTGGAGCGAGAACCTCAACCTCGCCCTCGACATCGCGCCCAAGTTGAAGGCCGGCGTGGTGTGGATCAACTCCACCAACAATTTTGACGCCGCCGTCGGCTTCGGCGGCTACAAGGAGAGCGGCTTCGGCCGCGAAGGTGGCAAGGAAGGCATGGCCTCCTATCTGAAGCCGAAGTGGGAGAAGGAGCTGAAGCCCTTCGTCGCCGCGACGCCCAAGGCAGCCAAGCCCGCCAACCCACTCGATGACGCCGGCAGCATCGACCAGACGGCGAAGATGTACATCGGCGGCAAGCAGGCCCGCCCGGATTCCGGCTATTCCCGCCCGGTCCACGGCCCCAATGGTGCCCTCGTCGGCGAAGTCGGCGACGGCAACCGCAAGGACATCCGCAACGCCGTCGAAGCCGCCCGCGCCGCTCTCGGCTGGGCCACCACCTCCGCCCACGCCCGCGCGCAGATCCTCTACTTCCTCGCCGAAAACCTCGAGTACCGCGCCGACGAGTTCGCCGCCCGCATCAAGGCGCAGACCGGCGAGGACGGTGCCGTCGAAGTCGCGGCCTCGGTCGAGCGCCTGTTCGCTTTCGCCGGCTGGGCCGACAAATACGATGGCGCCGTGCACAACCCGCCACAGCGCATGGTGGCGACCGCCATGGTCGAAGCCATCGGCACCATGGCCATCCTCGCCCCGCCGTCGCGTCCGCTGCTCGGCTCGATCGCGCTGGTCGCCCCGGCCCTCGCCATGGGCAACACGGTCGTCCTCGTCCCCAGCGAAAAATCGCCGTTGTCGATGACCGACTTCTACCAGGTCCTCGAAACCTCCGACGTCCCCTCGGGCGTCCTCAACATCGTCACCGGGGAATCGAAGGTGCTGGCGAAAACCCTCGCCGAACACGACGGCATCGACGCCATCTGGTTCGCCGGCGACGCCGAAACCTCGACCATGGTGGAGAAGGCCTCCGCCGGCAACGTCAAGCAAACCTGGACCACCCGCGGCCTCTACTACGACCTCGCCGACAAGGCGAAGTTCGAGGGCGACTACTTCCTCCGCCGCGCGACGCAGGTGAAGAACGTCTGGGTGCCGTACGGGGCCTAGCCCCAGCAGTTGTGTAAGGGTCTCCCTCCCCATTCTTAGGGGGAGGGAGACCGCGAAAGCGCACTGGCCTCAAGGATCTCGCGGCCCGCACCGACGACCCGACCTAACGCTCGCTACCCCCGCCCCCCGTCCAGCTCCTCCCGCATCCACGGCAGGAAGCCGTCGAGGAACCGCGTCGTCGCCGGCATGAAGTGGCCGCCGTGGTGGAAGAACGGGTCGAGGCTGCTGAGGATCATCCGGCCCCGCGTCGTTACCTCGTCGATGTAGAGGATGGCCTTGCCCTCGCCGTTCACCGCCAGCACCTCGGCGCCCTCGGGCGGCTCGAACCAGCCGTGGAGGTGCCAGGTGACATCGGCCTGCCCGATCCGCCTAAACAACGGATGGTCCGGCGCCGCCACCCGCACGCCAAGGTCGGCGCCCGGCGTCAGCCACCACCAGAAATTGGTATCCTGAGGCGTGAAGTCGATGCCTGGCAGGAAGCGGTGGCTCTGGCTTTCGCCCGTCGCGATGATTGTGCCACCGCCGTCGAGATAGGCCCGGAGCTGGCCGGCGTGCTCGACCATCCGCTCGGCCGGCGTGCGGCAGGGTATCAGCACCACGGCATGGTCCTCCAGCCGCTCGGCCGCGAGGTCCTCCGGCCGCACCAGCCGGTCGAAAAAGCTTGCGTAGCGCGGGCTCTCGAAACTCTCGATGTGGTAGTAGGCGCCCGGATGGACAGCGAGGATGCTCATCGTCAGATCTCCCCGCCGCACCAGGCGATGATCCGCGACGCCGGCACGGCGCGCGGACCTTCCGGTGCGCCATCCGGACCGCCCAGGTCGTTGCCGGCGTGCGAGAAGAAGCGACCGCCGCCGGGCAGGGCCCAGTCCCAGTCGATGGCGAACTGCCGCGGGCCGATGCCGTTCACCGCCAGCGCCCCCTCCGGCATCGGGTTGTGACCGCGGCCGTAAAAGCCCGCGACCCCCATCTCTTCCTCCAGCACCCGCTGTTCGATGCCATCGAAGATCGGGTGCGGGTTGAGCCGCGTCAGCACCAGGTCACTCCGCCTCGGCTTCTGTAACGGCTGGTAGTCGCGCAACCCATCGAGCAGCGGGCAGAGGATGTGGCCGTTGAAGAACCAGCGGCCGCCCCGCGCCAGCAGCCGCTCGATCGCCGGGCGGTATGCCATGAGCCCGACCTGGTCGAGATGCATGGTGGTGATCAGCCCCCGCGCAGCATCGAAATCCGCCGCGCCGAGCGCCCGCTCCGCCACCATCCGCACCCGCGGATCAATAGTGAAGTGCTCCAGCGATGGCCCGGCATAGGAGTCGATCAACAACACGGTCATACGAAGCCAGCCCCTGGGCAGGTTTATATGACCGTGCGTGTCACCTTTCAGGCCGCCGCTGTCAACACCGGTGCGGCCTTGCGCGGCAGGAAGATCGCTTCCAGTAGCGACAGCAGGGCGATCGCCGCGACCATGGCGCCCGAAGTCAGCACCACCCGCTGCACCACCACCTCGAACGCGTCGCGCGCCCCGAAGGTCGATGACAGCAGCATCACCAGCGCCACCGAGCAGATGTACTGGTAGTAGAGCGGCCGGCCCGCTCCCGTCGTCATCTTGTCGATGAGGAAGAAGGTGATGATCGCGAGCAGCGCCACCAGCACCGGGAACTGCGGCACCACGTAGTAGATCGCCATCGCCCCGATCGCCACGACCGCACCGACAATGGTGCCGCCGCCCCGGTCGATCAGCTGCTGCAGTCGCCCGCCGCGATCCGGCTCGGCGCAGATGAAGGCCAGCATGATCGGCACGATCAGCATGTTCATGTCGCCGGTCGCGTAGGTGGCGAGCATGATCGGCACGTACACTGCCATGCGGATCAGCAGTTCCGCCGCCGGATTCTCGGTTTCGAACGGCCTGGGCTGCTCGACATGCACCCGCGCCGTCTGCGGCGGGAACAGGATGTTGAGCACCACCGCAGTCACCCCGACGATCAGCCCGCCCGTCGCCATCGAGTCGCGGATCGCCACCAGCGCCTGGTCGCTGTAGAGCACCGACATCGACATCATGGCGGGGAACACCGTCAGCATGATGCCCAGCCGCGAGCCCTTGAACAGCATCAGACCGATGCCGGCCGCCGCCAGCGCCACGTTGACGATGACGAACAGCATCGGCTCGCTCACCGTCGCCGCCGCCAGCCAGCTGAACACGAACGCCATCACCGGCAGCATCACCGGACCGGCAAACGAGCGCACGTTGAGCGCGCCGCGCTGGTTCGACATCAGGCTCATCCCCAGCACCACCGGCATCATCGGCTGCGTGACGCCGAGCGGGTCGGCGAGGATCACGCAGATCGCCACGCTGAGCGCCGTGCGGAGCGCCAGATAGGGATCCTCATTGGGATCGACGCGGGTCAGCTCTTCCATTTTCGCCTCCTCGGCTCAGCGCTTCGGACGAAGCGCGACGCTTGCTTAGTTGAAGCCCGACAGCAGCCCGCTCACGCCCATCAGCCCGCGGGCGATCGCCGGCACGATCCCCTCCTCGGGGATGATCAGCACGCTCGCTTCCGAACCGAGCCGCACGTTCGCCGGCAGCTGGCTCATGTCGTCGATGGTGACGCGCACCGGGATCTTCCGCGCCGGCGGGAACCAGCGGGTGTCGTTCGACGACTGTGCGAGGCCATTGGCCGTGGTGCGGCCGCTGTTGATGCCCCAGGCGATGCTGTCGACGGTCGCCTCGAACTGCTTGCCCGGTGCGGCCTCGAACATCACCACGGCCTTGTCGCCGGGCTGCACGTTGACCAGCTGGTTTTCGCGCAGGTCGGCGATCACCATTTGCGTCTGGGGATTGATGAAGGTCAGCGCCGGGGTCCCGGCGGCGACGAACTGCCCCTCGGCCAGCGACAGGTTGGAGACATAGCCGTCGGCCGGCGCCACCACCGTGGTGTTGGCCAGCGCGAACTCGGCCTTGTCGACCGCCGCCTGCGCTGCCCGCACGTTCGGGTTGTTGGCGTCCGCCGTGCTGGCCGAGGCCTTGATCCGAGCGAGATCGGCCTTCGCCGCCTCGACGTTCAGGGCCGCGGTCTTCTGGTTGGCATCCGCCGTGTTGAACTTCGCGTCCGACAGCAGCCCCTTGTCGTGCAACTGCGTCGCACGATCGAGTTCCTGCTGCGCAATGGTCAGCGCCACCTCGGTCTGGGAGACCTTGGCTTCCGCCGCCGGCACTGCCGCGACGCCCGAGGTCACGCTGTTCATTGCCTGGTCGAGCTGGCCGTGCGCCTGCGCCACATCCATGCGGAACGTCGCGTCGTCGATCTCGAACAGCGGCTGCCCGGCCTTCACCTCGGCATTGTCCGCGATCAGCACATGCTTCACTGGCCCCGCCACGCGCGGCGCCACCTGCGTCACCTGTGCGGTGATCGAGGCGCCCGAGGCGAACGGCGCATAATGGTCGGCCAGCGGATACCAGGCGACCACGCCGCCCAGCGTCACCAGCAGCCCGATCCCGAACAGCTTCGCCTTCTTACGGCTCTTGTTCGGGGTCTCTGCCACCGGCGCCTCCGGCTCGGCAGCGGGCAGGGGAGCCGGCGCGGGTTCCGCCACGCGCTCCACCGGAATGCTCACCACCTTCAACTCGTTCGCCGCGCGCGCCATGGCGGGAAGCCCCGCCTTGTCCGCGTTCACAGCGTCTTTGTGGTCCATCGTCGCCTGTGCCTGTGCCATAGTCCGCTCCATTGGCTGCGTTTCGTTAGACCACTACCTAGTGCGGCTGATTTCACTTTGCAACAAAGATACTATGTTGCATAGCTATATTGCGCGTGAGGAATGAATTCGTGGAACGAACGCCTGAGATGGATGAGCTGCTGCGGGACCTGACCGCCGAGGTGACCCACGTCTACCGCTGGCTCGCCGAGCAAGCCGGCATCAATCACACCGATCTGATGTGCCTGTTCTTCGTGCGCTCGTCCGGCGGCCAGGCGACGCCCAAGGCCATCTCGCAGCACCTCGGGCTCACCACCGGCGCAACCGCCATCATGCTCAATCGCCTCGAGGCCGCCCGCTTCATCGAGCGCCACCCGCACCCCACCGACCGCCGCGGCGTGCTGATCATGCTCGGCCCCGCCACTGAGGAGTCCGGCCTGCTGGCGCTCCGCGACTACGTGCTGCGCATGAACCAGCCGGTGATCGCCACCTACTCCGACGAGGAGCTGGCGATCGTCCGCCGCTTCATCGGCGACATGCTCAGCAACACCCGCGACACCCTGCGCAAGACCCGCCTCGACAAGGGCGCCCCGGTCCCCACCGGCGACTGACGCCGGCTGCCGACCCGCGATTGATGAGCCACGCTCACAGGCTCATGTCGATCCCGCAGCTATTTCGCCGTGCCACAATCTCTATGCTATGGCGATCAAGGAGTGCCCATGGCCGAATCCACCCCTGCTGTCGCTGGCCGTCCGCTCGTCGGCGTGGCGCTGGTGGTCGTCGCCACCCTGGCCTTCGGCTTCGCCGATATCCTGACCAAGCACCTGTCGACGCTCTATCCGGTGCCGGTGGTCATGGCGGTGCGCTATCTCGTCAACCTGCTGCTGCTCCTGGTGTTCCTCTGGCCCAATCTCGGCGCCCGGCTGTGGCAGGCGCAGCGCCTGTGGCTGGTCATCGTGCGCGGGCTCTGCCTCGCCGCCGCCTCGCTCACCCTCGGCTGGGCACTGCGGCTGATGCCGGTGGGCGAAACCGTCGCCATCATCTACCTCGCGCCCTTCGCGGTGATGGCGCTGTCGGTGCCTCTCCTCGGCGAGCGGGTCAGCTCGTTCGGCTGGGCCGGCGCCGCTGTCGGCTTCCTCGGCGTGCTGCTGATCGTCCGGCCCGGCGGCAGCCTCGATCCGGTCGGCGTCGGCCTCGCCCTCGTCAATGCCGGCCTCGCGACCGCCTACCACCTGCTGACCCGCCTGCTCGGCCGCACCGAGACCACCGTCTCGATGCTGTTCCACTCCGCCTGGGTCGGCGCCCTGATCTTCAGCGTCCTCGCGGTTCCCGACCTGCCGCGCTTCGCTCCGGCTGCGCTCGATATCGGCCTGATGCTGCTGCTCGGCGGATTGATGACGCTCGGGCACTTCCTCTTCACCGCCGCATACCGGCAGGCCCCGGCCTCACTGCTGGCGCCGGTCAACTACCTGCATCTGGTGTGGTCGAGCGGCCTCGGCTGGCTCGTGTTCGGCCATGCGCCCGATGGGCTCAGTCTCGTCGGCATCGCGCTGGTCACGCTCGCCGGCGCCGGCATCGCCCTTCACGCCCACCTGCGCCACCGCAAGTCCGCGGCCGAAACCGAGGCTGCCTTGGCCGCCGCCGAAACCGGCTGATCAGACCTCGAGCAGCGACTTCAGTGCCGCGAAATCCGCCCGGATCCACTCGAGCGCCGAGTTGAGCTGCTCGTCGTCCATCCCGGGCCGCCGGTAGAAGGTGAACGTCACCAGCGTCCGGTTGCCGTCGGCGGTGACCCGCAGCGGCATCATCACCGGCTCGTCGCCCGCCTTGTACACCGCATGGTCGAGGATGCCCTCGCCGTTGGGCGGGCTGAACCGGATGATGCGCGGCCCGAACTCGGTCTCGCCGGACCATTCGAGCGGCCCGATCTGCTTGAACGTCAGCGGGTCCACTGCCGCCCAGCGCGGATAGTTCCGCGGCGCGGCCATGAACCGATAGACCTCGGTCACCGGCATTTCGATGATGGTTTCGATGAGGTGGGGCTCGAGCATGGGCGGTCTACCGTTGCCGCCAGTGAGGCGGGTCCCAACCTAACCCGTGCCGCGTGAACGGCGCGTTGATACGAACAATGCAAATCAAAGGCCACCTGCGCCGGAGCGGCAGGCGGCCTGTGCGATCATCCCGGAGGTCAGGCGGCCTGCGCGGCCACCGTCTCCACATAATGCGGGTTGTACATGATCCCCAGCACGTTGCCGAACGGGTCGACCACCGACGCGGTGACGAACCCGGTCTCGCCACGCTTGGTGATCGGGTCGTACTCTTTCGCGCCCAGCGCCTTCAGCCGGGCAAACGCCGCCTCGATGTCGTCGACGTGCCAGAGCAGGATCGCGCCGCCCGGGCCGGCCTGCATCGCCTCGGGGGCGTAGCGGCGGTCGATGATGCCGAACTCGTCCTCGCTGTCGCCGATGCGGAACTCCACATAAGCCGGTTTTTCGCGGCTCGGCATCTGGAAATACGCCTCGGTGCCGAACAGTTCGCTGTACCAGTCGCGAGCCGCGATCATGTCGTCGGCGAAGAAGTTGACGGTGGCCATGCCGCGCAGGAAGTGCTTGTTGCTCATCTGGAATTTCCTTTCATCGTTGAGTTGATGACCCGACAATGACCGATGCTCCGAAGCCTGTATTTCAGAAACCCGCAGCGGCCTATGAGCCGCGCGGAAGGCTCGATCCGGCCGGTTTCGAGCGTCACGTCCAGTTCCGCACCGTCCCGCCGCCGGCCGACCTCGCACGCTTCATCGAGCACTTCTGGATAATCCGCTGGGACAGCGCGCTCGGGCATTACGACTCCGATGAGGTGATGCACCGGCCCTATGTCGATATCTTCCTCTCGGCCCAGGAGTCCGGCATCCAGGGCACCTTCCGCGGCAAACGCACCTACTCGGCTGCTGGCAGCGGCCGCATCATCGGCGTCCGCTTCCGCCCCGGCGCCTTCCACGCGTTCTGGGCCGGCGAAATGGCCGACCTGCAGGACAAGGTAGTGCCCCTGACCGCAGTCTTCCCCTGGGCCGATGCCAAAGGCATCGCCGAGATCCTCAAACACGACGATGACGCGGTGGTCGCGACCCTGCTCGAGCGCATCCGCGCCGCCTCACCTGGCGCTGACGCCACGCTCGAAGAGATCAACGCCATCATCGCCGCAGTAGAAACCGACGAAGACCTCACGACCGTCGCCGCTGTTGGTGAAGCCTTCGGGCGCAGCGAGCGCTGGCTGCAGCAGGCCTTCCGCGATCACCTCGGCATCGGGCTGAAGTGGCTGTTGCAGCGCAAGCGCCTGCTCGCCGCTGCCGCCGAAATCCGCGCGAGCGACGAGCCCGATTGGGTCGGCATCGCCTACGACCTCGGCTACAGCAGCCAGCAGCACTTCATCACCGATTTCCGCACCGTGCTGGGCGCAACGCCGGTGCAGTACCACAAGGGCTTGACCCGGTAGCGATGTGCCTGTCATCGCTTGAGTTTCCGCTGCCGGGAGCGCAAGAAAGCGGCCATGACCCTGCTCCCGCAAGAAACCATCATCCGCAAGCGCGACGGCCTCGCCCTCACCTCGGGCGAAGTCTCCGGCTTCATCGCCGGCCTCACCGATGGCTCGGTCAGCCACGCCCAGGCCGCCGCCTTCGCCATGGCCGTCTACTTCCGCGACATGTCCACCCCTGAGCGCGTGGCGCTGACCGAGGCGATGCGTGACTCGGGCACCGTGCTCGATTGGTCCGATCTCGATGGCCCGGTCGCGGACAAGCACTCGACCGGCGGGGTAGGGGACAACACCTCGCTGATGCTGGCGCCGATCCTCGCTGCCTGTGGCGTCTACGTGCCGATGATCTCCGGCCGCGGCCTCGGCCACACCGGCGGCACGCTCGACAAGTTCGATGCCATCCCCGGCTACACCACCAGCCCGGACAACGCCCTGTTCCGTAAGGTCGTGCGCGAAGCCGGCTGTGCCATCATCGGCCAGACCGCCGACCTCGCCCCGGCCGACAAGGTGCTCTACTCGATCCGCGACGTCACCGGCACGGTCGAATCCATCCCGCTGATCACCGCCTCGATCCTTTCGAAGAAGCTCGCCGCGGGCCTGGGCGCCCTGATCCTCGACGTGAAGACCGGCTCCGGCGCCTTCATGCCGACGCTGGAAAAGTCTCGCGCCCTCGCCGAGAGCCTCGTCTCCGTCGCCAACGGCGCCGGCCTCCGCACCGCCGCGCTGATCACCGACATGAACGAGCCGCTCGCTTCCGCCGCCGGCAATGCGCTGGAGATCCGCAACGCCGTCGATTTCCTCACCGGCAAGCACCAGGACGCCCGCCTTCGCGAAGTGACGCTCGATCTTTGCGCCGCCGCCCTGCAGCTAAGCGGTTTCGACGGAGACGCCGCTGCAGCCGTCGAAACCGCGCTCACCAGTGGCAAAGCGCTGGAACACTTTGCGCGCATGGTCACCGGCCTCGGCGGTCCCGCCGACTTCGTCGAGCGGATGGATAGCCACCTCGCTCCTGCCCCGATCAAGCTGCAGGTCTTCGCGACGGACCCCGGCATGGTGACGGCCATCGACACCCGCGGTGTGGGTATGGGTGTGGTCGCGCTCGGTGGTGGCCGCCGGCTCCCGACGGACAGCATCGATTATTCCGTGGGCTTTAGCGACCTCGCGCCACTCGGGGCCGTCGTCGACACTCATATTCCGCTAGCCACCATCCATGCTCGCGATATGGACAGCTTCGAAGAGGCGCATCGCCGCCTTGTCGCGGCCTACAGCTTCGGAGACGCCGTGGCGCCGCAGCACCCGCTGATCGCCGACTACGTCCCGCCCACGGAGGCCTGATCAATGCCCCGCGCCATCCTCTGCATCCTCGACAGCTTCGGCATCGGCGGCGCCCCTGACGCAGCCGATTATGGCGACGTCGGCTCCAATACGCTCGGCCACATCGCCGCCAACTATCAGATTTCATTGCCGAATATGGACGCGCTCGGCCTCGGCGCCGCGGCAAAGCTCTCCGCCGGTGAGATCCCGCGCGGCCTCACCGACCAGCCGAGGGGCGGCCGCTGGGGCGTCGGCCGGGAGGTTTCGAAGGGCAAGGACACCCCGTCAGGCCACTGGGAGATCGCCGGCGTCCCGGTCCCCTTCGACTGGGGTTACTTCCCCCAGACAGAGCCGACCTTCCCGGCCGATCTCATCGCCCAACTGATTGAAAAATCAGGCATTCCCGGCATCCTCGGCAACAGGCACGCCTCCGGCACCACCGTCATTGCCGAACTCGGCGAGGAGTCGATCCGCACCGGCAAGCCGATCTGCTACACCTCGATCGACAGCGTCTTCCAGATCGCCGCGCACGAAACCCACTTCGGGCTCGATCGCCTCTACGAACTCTGCAAGACCGCCTTCGAACTCACCGAGCCGCTGCGCATCGGCCGCGTCATCGCCCGCCCGTTCGTTGGCGAAAACGCCAGTGATTTCAAGCGCACCGGCAACCGCCGCGACTTCGCTATCGCCCCGCCCGAGCCGACTTTGCTCGATCGCGCCAAGGACGCCGGCCGGCAGGTCTACGCGCTGGGCAAGATTTCCGACATCTACGCGGGCCACGGCGTCACCCACAAGATCAAGGCCACCGGCAACATGGCCCTGTTCGACCGCACCCTCGAGGCCATGCAGATGGCCGCCGACGGGGCCTTCATCATGACCAACTTCGTTGATTTCGATCAGGATTTCGGCCATCGCCGCGACGTGCCCGGCTATGCCCAGGCGCTCGAGGCCTTCGATCGCCGCCTGCCCGAACTGATCGCCGCGCTCCGCCCCGACGATCTCGTCGTCCTCACCGCCGATCACGGCAACGATCCCACCTGGCGCGGCTCCGATCACACCCGCGAACAGGTGCCGATCATGGTCTTTTCCCCAGCCCTCGTGCCCGGAAGCATTGGCATCCGGCCGACCTTTGCGGATATAGGAGAGAGTATCGCCCGCTGGCTCGGCCTCGCGCCCGGACCGCACGGCAAGTCCTTCCTCTGAACCGGGGTTTCCTATGCGTGGCGTAACGGTCGTCGATCACCCGCTGATCCAGCACAAGCTCACGATCATGCGCGACAAGGATACCTCGATCGCGGGGTTCCGGCGCCTGCTGCGCGAGATCGCGCACCTGATGTGCTACGAGGTGACGCGCGATCTCGAACTCGAAATGGTCGAGATCGAAACGCCAATGACCAAGATGGATGCCCCCACCATCAAGGGCAAAAAGCTGGTGTTCGCGTCGATCCTGCGCGCCGGCAACGGCCTGCTCGACGGCATGCTCGACCTCGTGCCCGCCGCCCGAGTCGCCCATATCGGCATCTATCGCGACCACGAGACGCTGCAGCCGGTCGAGTACTACTTCAAAGCGCCGTCCGAGCTCGACAACCGCCTGATCATCGTCGTCGACCCGATGCTGGCGACTGCCAACTCCTCGATCGCCGCCGTCGACAAGCTCAAGGAACGCGGTGCGAACAACATCCGCTTCCTCTGCCTGCTCGCCGCCCCGGAAGGCATCGAGAAATTCTCGACCGCCCACCCCGACGTCGCGATCTTCACCGCCGCCATCGACAGCCATCTCAACGAGAAGGGCTACATCATCCCCGGCCTCGGTGACGCCGGCGACCGCATGTACGGCACGAAATAGTCTGCACCGGCGGTGCTGTGATCCTCCCCCGCATGCGGGGGAGGGGGACCATGCGAAGCATGGTGGAGGGGGCGGCCAAAGGCGCAGTTATCCCCTCGTGCTATCAGTGTAGTAAGATGCTCCCCATCAAAGCCGAGGAGCACAAAACCACCTACTTCTTCAGCGGCAACCCCAGCCCGATCAGCTCCTTACGGAGCGACTTCGGGTCGGTGAAGTGGATCGCGTTCATCCCGAACTTGCGGGCCGAGATCACGTTCGGCTCGCTGTCGTCGATGAACACGCACATCTCCGGCGCCAGCGAGTAGCGCTCGCAGAACACCCGGTAGAGCCGCGGATCGGGCTTCACCAGCCCTTCGAGGCCCGACACCACGACGCCGTCGAACTTTTCGAGGAACGGCCACTCCGGCAGGCAGCTCACCCACTTCTCCCACGAGAAGTTGGTGATGGCGAAGGTAGGAATGTCCTGCGCGATCAATTCGTTATGGATGTCGATCGTGCCGGTGATGAACTCGCCGACGGTCTCTTTCCAGCGCAGATCGAACGCCTGGATCTCGCGCCAGTAGCGCGGGTTGCGGGTGATGAGCTTGGCCACGCCCTCGGCGAAGATGTCGCCGGCGTCGAACTCGAGGTTCCAGTCCTTGGTGCAGATATTGTCCCAGAACCACTGCGCTTCCTCTTCGGTCTCAAAGAGCTTGCGGAACAGGTACATCGGGTTCCAGTCGACGAACACGCCGCCGAGGTCGAAGACTGGGATGAGGGTATCTTGCATCGGGCTGGCCTCGTGGGAGCGCTGTCAGGAAAAGTTGCAGACTTTTCCGGTTCGAAAGCGCGACAAAATCAATGAACGCGGCCCGGCTAATGGCACGGCGGGCGAGCCTCGGCAAGCCGAGGACGCTACTTCAGCTCGATCTTGGCGCCGAAGCGCGGCAAGTAGTACTGGACATGCTTGAGATCGACAGTCCCGGTGATCACGAAGCCGACGATCGGCTTGTGCGGGTAGGTGATTTCGGACACCACGAGCCAGCCGCTCGCCCCGCGCGCCAGCTCGTTGATCTTGGTGGTAGAGGCCAGCGGATAAGTGCTGTCGACCGTGCGAGCGGTCGCAGTACCGTTTTTGACGCTCCACTTTACCTTGGCAACGCCGCTGCTATCGACGCTCAGCAGCGACACAACCTGCCCCAGCCCGGTGGTGGTGTAGGGTTGCATGATCGTCCGGGCTGCGTCGAAATACTTGGTGAGTTCTGCCGAAGTGATTTCGTTCTTCGAGCGGGCCACCAGGTCCGCCATGGTGTTGGCGACCGTGGCCACCTTGTGGTCGGCGGAGTAGAGCGTCGCCACCTCGACCGTGCCCACATAAAGCGTGATCAGCAGCGGCAGGATGAGTGCAAACTCGACCGCCGCGACGGCGCGAACATCTTCACCGAACTGCCGCACCTGAGCCAGCGCCATCGCCAGTCGCTCCCGGATGCGCATCAGAACGGCTCGTTCTCGAATACGCGCGAGGCGCCCAGCAGTCGCGTCCCGTCCGGCAGCGTCTGGAAGTTGAACCCCGGCAGATTCACGATCGTCGGCCACTTATAGTAGGCCTGCACCAGCACCACGTCCCCACCTTTGCCATCGTCGTAGTCTTCGGCGAGGGTCCAGCTGCAATCGTCCTTTTTGCAGTCCGCCCCGGTCTTGAGCGGATAGCCGGTCGTCGCCGCGGTGAAGTCGGTGAGGACCTTCACACTGATGCGTAACTTCCCATGACCAGCGTCGCAGTCGAACATGCCGTAGAGCCCGGCGCAGACGGCCGCCCGGTACTTCGCTGCATCGTAGGTCGGACTGGCATTTTGCGCCTGACCGGTGCGGATCAGCCGCGACGAGTCCTGCAGCGCGCTGTCGAGAATTTGGCCGGCGAGAAAGATCAGCGCCGTTTCGACGATGGCCAGAATGATGGTGAAGAACGGCAGCGCCAGGATGGCGAACTCGACCACCGTCACGCCGCTGTCGTCCCGACCAAAGGCGCGCCCCCGGCGGATGACCGGCAACATCAGCTTTCTCAGCCATAGGCAGCGTGCAGACATGCGGGCCCAAGTTCCGTTCGCCGACGGAAACTAGCGGTTCCTACCTAGTGATTGGTTAGTGTCGGGGCCGCATTTGCATGCGATGCGGCGGCTTGGTTAACCGACGGTTAGTTCGTGGCAGCTGCCGCCGCCGCGACCGCCGCCGCCCCGCCGATGGTCTCGCCCGTGTACGACTGGTCATCGCCCAGCATGATGATCGGCTGGCACACCGGCTCGCAGGCAAGGCTCTGCCGCTTGTCAGCCAGATACATCGTCACCAGCCCCGACTGCTCCTGCACCACTTCGATCATGGTGTCGGCAATCGGGTTACCCTGTGCATCCAGGACGATCAGATTGGTCTGCCCATAGCTCTTGCCGGTCAGGATCAGCGTCTGCGGATCCTGGATCGCCGCGTCGGCGATCCCCGGATTGCCGATGATCACCGTCGAGGCCGGCGCGCTGATCCTCAGGATGCGCGCCATGTTCACCTTCACCGTCACCGGTGCACTTTCGGCCAGCGCCGCGACCGGGGCGACAAGGACCGACACGATGGCAAGGGCAACGAGACTGGGACGAAGCGACATGACAGGCCCTTGGCAGGAGGTACGCTATGGCAAACGGAGTGTTGCGCGGAATGGTGAAAAATTCGCAAATGACCATCTACCTAGCGCCAGCCGGGCCTTGAGGTAGTTCGCTCGCGCCGCCTGCACAGCCCGCTCGCGAATTACTTTGCATGCCTTCATGACAATTGCGCGGGTTGCTTTAACGATCTGCTCAGCATGCCGGAAAGCCTTGCAAACCCGGGGCTTCGGCGCCCAACTATTAACCCAATTTCAAGACGTGCCACCTAGCGTAAGGCCATGTTCGATGTGTGACGTATCGAACGGTGCTGACGCATCACCTGATGCAGTCACAGAATGACGTGTGCAAGGAGCCAACAAATGAACACTGTCGCTCGTTTCGTGAATGACGAGTCCGGCGCTACCGCGATCGAATACGGCCTGATTGCCGCGCTCATCGCCGTCGGTATCATCGTCGCCGCCACCACCCTCGGCACCAGCCTGTCGGGTCTCTTCAACGGTATCTCGACCAAGCTGAAGACGGTCGTCATTCCGTGATCTGACCGCCTAGGGGCTAGGAATTCGAGGGGACCCCCGCGGGGGTCCCCTTTTCATTTCTGCTTTCTTAACCACGTTTCCGCCACACTGGTTCTCGGCCCGGGTGTCCGGCGCTTTTTCGCAAACCGCCGACCGTCGATGCCCTCATTCATCACCTTCCCCGCGATGCTCGTGTTTCCGCTGCTGATGGCCTTCGCGGCCTCATCGGACCTGTTGACCATGCGGATCTCCAACCGGCTGGTGCTGCTGGTGACGGGCTTCTTCTTTGCCATCGCCCTGCTCGCCGGGTTCTCCCTCGAACTGCTGGGTATGCATGTTGCCGCCGCGGCCGTGGTGCTGGCGGTATCGTTCAGCTTCTTCGCGCTCGGTTGGATCGGCGGCGGTGACGCCAAGCTGATCGCCGCGACCACCCTGTGGTTCGGTTTCGAGGACATGCTGATGTACCTGGTCTTCGCCTCCCTGCTTGGGGGAGCGTTGACCCTGTCGTTGCTGGCGGTTCGTCGCTGGCCGCTGCCGCTGCCGCTCAAGCAGGTGGTGTGGATCGACCGGCTGCACGACAGCAAAACCGGTGTCCCCTACGGTATCGCGCTCGCCGCTGCAGGCCTGCTCGTCTATCCCAGCAGCCTGATCTTCCAGCGCCTCGTTGCCTGAAGACTTTGAAACTATTCGTTAACCGTCTTCTGCAAGCAACGATTAACCAAACTTTGACCCTTTGCCGCGATAGTCGACCGCAAGAGTAGCGGGCTCTTTCGGGCCCCGTGCGTGGAGTTTGGGGCGATGGGAGTCTCGCGTATCATCCTGCTGGTAGTCGCGCTTCTGGCGGGCGGGCTTGCAGCCTTCCTGGCCATGCGCGGCACAGCTCCACAGCAGGTCGTGGTCGAAGGACCAACCCAGGTCATCGAAGAAAAGAAGGCCCGCGTGCTGGTCGCCAAGGCGCCGATCGGCGTCGGGCAGCGGATCACCGCCGAGACGATCGAGTGGCAGGACTGGCCGGAATTCGCCGTCCGCCCCGAATACATCAGCGAAGCCGTGCTGCCCGATGCGACGACCAAGATGCTCGACGCCGTTGCGCGCTTCGAGTTTTTCCCGGGCGAGCCGATCATCGACAAGAAGCTGGTGCACTCCGACCAGGGCTATCTCTCGGCGGTTCTCACCAAGGGCATGCGCGGTGTCTCGGTGCCGGTCAGCGCCGATGCGGCGGCTGGCGGCTTCGTGCTCCCCAACGACCGCGTCGATGTCGTCCTCAGCAAGGGCAGTATCAGCCAGACCATCCTTTCCAACGTCAAGGTGCTGGCGATCGGCACCCGTCTCGGCGAAACCGGCACCACCGGCATGAAGGCCAATCCTGAAGATCCCAAGGCGGACGTCTTCCAGGGCGGCACCATCGCCACTCTCGAGCTGACCCCGGCGCAGGGCGAGGTGATCATCAACGCCGCCAAGACCGGTGCGCTCTCCGTGGTCCTGCGCTCGATCGCCGACTTCAAGCCGTCCCCCAGTGACGACGTTCAGAGCAGTCGCGCCGTCCGTATGGTCCGCTTCGGTGTCGGCAGCGACGTGATGCCCGGCACCGGCACGACCGTCACCAAGGCGTCCCTCGACGACGCCAGCTCAGAAGAGCAGGCCCAATGATGCGTGAGGATTACGTGATGTCTCCGGCTCCCACCACTCGTCCGCGTGGTCTCGCAGCCAACACGCTGCGCCTGATGGCGGCTGCCGCCGTGATCGGCGCGGCGCTCGGGCTTGCGCCTCTGGGTCTCAACCCGGCGCACAGCGCCGAGGCCAACCACGTGCGCATCGGCGCCAGCTCATTCGGCTCCACGCAGTCGCTGAGCGTCGATCTCAACAAGTCGGTGATCGTCGACCTGCCGGTTGACGTGCAGGAGGTGATCGTCTCGCAGCCCGCCGTTGCTGGCGCCATCCTCCGCAGCAAGCGCCGCGTCGTCATCCAGGCCGTGAGTTCGGGCGACACCAACATCTTCTTCCTCGACGGCACGGGGCGCACCATCGTCGTCCTCGACGTCAGCGCCACCGGCAACACCGGCGGCTCCAACGTCGCTGCGGTCCTGCGCGACACCTACCGGAAAATCATGCCCAACTCCGACATCCAGGTGGAGGCCGTGGCGCTGACCGACGGGCAGGGCAACACGACCAACCGCATCGTGTTGTCTGGCGATGCCGGCAGCACCGACGAAGCCGACAAGGCGCTGGCCATCGCCGGCCAGTTTGCCGGCGACCCCGCCAACGTCACCAGCGTCATCAACGTCTCGGGCCCGCAGCAGGTCATGCTGAAGGTCACCGTGGCCGAGGTGAACCGCAGCCTTGCCAAGCAGTTCGGTATCGACCTGACCGGCAGCTACACCAATGGCGGACTTACCACCAAGCTGATTAGCACGCAGCCGCTCGGCGGCGCCTCGAACCTGTTCAGCAACAACGGCGTCAAGCTCGGCGTCGATATCGGGCCCGTCAGCATCGACGCGCAGATCCGCGCCATGGAACAGCGCGGCGCTGCCCGCACGCTGGCCGAGCCGATCCTCACCGCGATCTCGGGCCAGACCGCCGACTTCTTCGCCGGCGGTGAATTCCCCGTGCCGGCCAGCGTCAAGGACGGCGAAGTCTCGGTTGCTTACAAGGAGTTCGGCGTCAAGCTCAACTTCACCCCGACCATCAAGGCCAACGGCAGTATCGGGCTCGTGGTCGATACCACCAGCAGCGAGCTCAGCACCGAAGGCAGCATCACCGTCGGCGGCTCGACCCTGCTCGGTATCAAGCGGCGCACCGCCAAGACCTCGGTCGAGATCGGCACCGGCCAGACCCTCGCGATTGGTGGCCTGATCGAGGAAAAGACCCGCACGCAGATCCATCGCCTGCCGGGCCTCGGCGACATCCCGATCCTGGGCACGCTGTTCCGCTCGCGTGACTTCATCCGCTCGCAGAGCGAGCTGGTGATCCTCGTCACCCCCTATCTCGCCCAACCGACCGACAAGAAACCCGAATTGCCAACCGATCGTATGCAGTTTGCTAACGACGCCGAGGCAATCTTCCTCGGTCACATCGAAACGATGTACGGGGTCGGCCCCGCGGGCACCCGCGGCAGCTATGATGGGTCCGTCGGCTTCTTGCTGGATTGATGGAGTGTAGTAGTCATGAGTTTCCTCTCCCGCGACAGCGCCAAGCAGGCTGAAGAACCCGCGATCGAGATCGCCGCCGGGGCGCGGCTGATCCCGCGCATCACCATCCAGGCCTTCTGCGAGCACTCCCAGACGGCGCAACTGGTCGAGTCGGCGGTGCACGACCGCCGCATGTCGAAGGTGGCGCTCACCACGCATGCCGGCGGCCTCGACGGCGCCATCGAGACCTACAAGGCGAACCCGACGCCCAACCTCATCGTCGTCGAGACCTCGCTGCAGCCCGAGGAGATCCCGGGCGCTCTGGAGCGCCTCGCCGAGGTCTGCGATGCCTCGACCCGGCTGATCGTCCTCGGCCACGTCAACGACGTGTTGCTCTATCGCGAGCTGATCCGCTCGGGCGTCTCGGAGTACATCGTGCTGCCGGCCTCGGCCCAGTCGATCGTCTCCGCCATCAGCGAACTGTTCGCCGCCGAAGGCGCCGCGCCGATCGGCCGGACCATCGGCTTCATCTCCGCCAAGGGCGGCGCCGGCGGCTCCACCGTCGCGCATAACGTCGCCTGGGCCGTCAGCCAGGCACTGCGCCAGGATACGCTGATCCTCGACCTCGACTTCGCCTTCGGCACTGCCGGGCTGAACTTCAACCAGGACCCGCCGCACGGCATCGCCGACGCCATCGGCTCGAACGCCAAGCTCGACCAGACCATGCTCGACCGGCTGGCCAGCAAGGCTGCCAACCACGTCAACCTGCTCACCGCTCCCGTGGTGCTCGATCGCACCTTCGATTTCGAGGAGCGCGAGTTCGAGCAGATCGTCGAGCTCAGCCAGAAGTCCACGCCGGTGGTGATCCTCGACATCCCCCACATCTGGAGCGCCTGGGTCCGTCACACCATCGCGACCGTCGACGAGGTGATCATTGTCGCCGAGCCGGACCTGGCCAACCTCAGGAACGCCAAGAACCTCTCCGACACCATCAAGGCGCTGCGCCCCGCCGAGAGCGAGCCGCTGCTGGTGATCAACAAGGTCGGCATGCCGCGCCGCCCCGAGATCGCCGCCAACGAGTTCGCCACCTCGGTCGAGTGCCGGCTGCTGGGCCAGATCGGCTTCGACGCCGCCACCTTCGGCACCGCCGCCAACAATGGCCAGATGATCGCCGAGGTCGCCGCCAGTAACCGCGCCAACGAGGTGTTCCGCCTGATCGGCATGCACGTCACCGGCCGCAACGCCCCCGAGAAAAGTGCCGCCAAGAAGTCGGGTCTCAAGCTCCCGTCCTTCATCAAGAAGCGCGCCTGAAAGGCCAGACCTAGATGTTCGGCAAGCGTACCAGTTTCGGTGGCAACACTCCCGGCGCCGCGCAGCCCGCGCGCCCGGCCGTCGCTCCGCTTGTCCCTGCCGCCGCACCCCGCCAGGAGGTGGCGCGCGCCGTTGACAACAAGCGTCCCGCCGATGACGGCGGCGTGCTCGACGTGCGCAGCCCCGAGGCAGTGCAGCGCGACAAGGAATACTTCCAGACCAAGTCGGCGATCTTCAACGCGCTGATCGACTCGATCGATCTCAGCCAGCTCGCGACCATGGATCAGGAAGCGGCGCGCGAGGAAATCCGCGATATCGTCGCCGAGATCATCGCGCTCAAGTCGATCATCATGTCGATCTCCGAGCAGGAAGACCTGCTCGAGGACATCTGCAACGACGTGCTCGGCTACGGCCCGCTCGAACCGCTGCTGGCCCGCGACGACATCGCCGACATCATGGTGAACGGGTCGCAGAAATGCTACATCGAGGTCGGCGGCAAGGTGAAGCTGACCAACGTCCGCTTCCGCGACGATGCGCACCTGATGAACGTCTGCCAGCGCATCGTCAGCCAGGTCGGCCGCCGCGTCGATGAAAGCTCTCCGATCTGCGACGCCCGCCTCCCCGACGGCTCGCGCGTCAACGTCATCGCCCCGCCGCTCGCCATCGATGGCGCCGCGCTCACCATTCGTAAGTTCAAGAAGGACAAGCTGACCCTCCAGCAGCTGGTCAAGTATGGCTCGATCTCGCCCGAAGGCGCCGAGGTGCTGCGCATCCTCGGCCGCGTCCGCGCCAACATTCTGATCTCCGGCGGTACCGGTTCGGGCAAGACGACACTGCTCAACTGCCTCACCGGCTTCATCGATCGGGACGAGCGCGTCATCACCTGCGAGGACTCGGCCGAGCTGCAGCTGCAGCAGCCGCACGTGGTGCGCCTCGAAACCCGCCCGCCCAACCTCGAGGGTGAGGGCGAGATCACCATGCGCGATCTGGTCAAGAACTGCCTGCGTATGCGCCCCGAGCGCATCATCGTGGGCGAAGTCCGCGGACCCGAGGCGTTCGACCTGCTGCAGGCGATGAACACGGGCCACGACGGCTCGATGGGCACGCTCCACTCCAACAGCCCGCGCGAGGCGCTCTCCCGTCTCGAGTCGATGATCACCATGGGCGGCTACTCTCTCCCCAGCCGCACCATCCGCGAAATGATCGTCTCTTCGATCGACGTGGTCGTGCAGGCCGCCCGTCTCCGCGACGGTTCGCGCCGCATCACCCACATCTCGGAAGTGCTGGGCATGGAAGGCGACGTCATCGTCACCCAGGACGTGTTCCTCTACGACATCCTCGGCGAGGACTCGAACGGCAACCTCGTCGGCCGCCACCGCTCGACCGGTATCACCAAGCCGAATTTCACCGAGCGCGCCCGCTACTTCAACGAAGAAGCCAATCTCGTCGAGGCGCTGGAGAAGTCCAACGTCGAACAGCGCGAGATCCTCGGTGCATAAGGCCCAACGATGACCCCGCTGATCCTCGCGCTGCTCGCTGCCGTCGCCGTCGGGGCCGCCGGCTTCGCGCTGGTGCCGTCCCTTCTGGGCGGTGGTCGCGCCAACAAGCGCATGAAGGCGCTGCAGGGCGATATCCAGGCTAATCGCCGCAACGCCGACGCAACGCGCAACCGCGATACCCGCCGCAAGGAAATCCAGCAGACGCTGCGCATCCAGACCGCGGCGCTCGAGCGCAAGAAGAAGAACATCCCGCTGCAGGAGCGCCTCTACCAGGCGGGCATGAAGATCAAGAAGGGCGCCTTCATCCGCAACTCGGTGATCTTCGGGGTGCTGATCTTCGTACTCTGCTTCGTGCTGCAGCTCGAACTGATCTACTGCGCGGTCTTCGCCGTCGCCGCCGGCTACCTGCTGCCGCGGATGTATGTCGGCCGCCGCCGCAAGAAGTACCAGAACGCCTTCCTCGACGAGCTGCCCAACGCCGTCGAAGCCATCGTCCGCGGCGTGAAATCCGGCCTGCCGCTCAACGATTCGATGCGCCTCGTCGCCAAGGAAGCCAAGGAACCGATCAAGTCGGATTTCCAGCGCGTCCTCGACCAGCAGTCGATCGGCAAGACCATCCAGGAAGCAGTGACCACGCTCTACGACCGTGTGCCGCTGCCCGAGGTCAACTTCTTCATCGTCGTCATCACGGTGCAGGCGCAGGCCGGCGGTAACCTCTCCGAAGCGCTGGGCAACCTGTCGCGCGTGCTGCGTAACCGCAAGAAGATGAAGGCCAAGGTCAAGGCGATGTCGTCTGAAGCCAAGGCGTCGGCCGGCATCATCGGTTCGCTGCCGATCATCGTCGCGTTCCTCGTCTCGCTGACGACGCCTTCCTATCTCTTGCCGCTGATCGAGACGCCGATCGGCAACCTCATGCTCGGCATCGCCGCGATCATGATGTTCCTCGGCGGGTTCATCATGAACCGCATGATCCAGTTCGATATCTAGGGGCCGGCGATGGACAGTCTCGTTGCAACGCTGACCAACACCCAGTTCCTCGTGGCGGTGCTCGCTGCGGTGGCGGCCGCCGCCGTGGTGTTCTCGATCGGCGCGACTTTCTTCTCCGGCGGCTCGCAGATGCGCCAGCGCATCAAGCGTGTGGCGCTCGAGCGCGAGAAGATGCGGGCCGAGGAAATGGCCCGCCTGCGCGGTAGCGGTGGCGCCGGCGCCGACCAGCCTCGGTCGATCCGCCAGGCAGCGGGGCGCGACTACATGAAGAACGTCGTCGAGCGCTTTTCGCTCGAGAAGGCGTTCATGGACGAAAACACGGCAGAGAAGCTGGCTCGCGCCGGCTATCGCGGGCAGGCGGCGATGACCACCTACCTGTTCCTGCGCTTCGTCACCCCGGTCGTGCTGTTCGTGCTCGCCTTCGCCTACCTGAGCTTCGCCGTCTTTGCCGACAAGCCGCTCTGGCTGAACGCGGTCTACGCGCTGGGCATCGGGCTCATCGGCGCCTACCTCCCGAGCCTGCTGCTGAAGAACCAGACGGTGAAGCGCCAGCAGTCGATCAGGCGGTCATGGCCGGATGCGCTCGATCTGGTGCTGCTCTGCGTCGAGGCCGGCATGTCCGTCGAGCACGCGCTGAAGCGCGTCGCCAAGGAGATCGGCGCCCAGAGCATCGAGCTCTCCGAGGAGATGACGCTCACCACCGCCGAGCTCGCCTTCCTCGAAGACCGTACCCGCGCCTACGAGAACCTCGGTCGCCGTACCGGCCTCGACAACGTCAAGTCGGTGATGCAGGCGCTGATCCAGGCCGAACGCCACGGCACCTCGGTCGGCTCGGCCCTCCGCGTCATGGCCGAGGAAGGCCGCGAAGCCCGCATGATGGAGGCCGAAAAGAAGGCCGCCGCACTCCCGCCCAAGCTCACCGTGCCGCTGATCGTGTTCTTCCTGCCGGTGCTGTTCATCGTCATCCTGTCGCCGGCCATGATCCGCGTTTTCGCCAACGGCTTCATCAACGGTAGCGGCGGCTGAGCCCGCCGCGACCACCGGAAACAACAAGGGCGCCGTCGTGGCGCCCTCCTCATTTCTACCGCTGAGCTGAACCGTCAGCCGGAGTTCTTCACCGCATCCCACCGGTTCTGCTGCGTCAGCAGCGCCCGGATGTATTCCATGTTGGCCTCCACCTGGTCGGCCGGCAGCTCCGCCGCGAACAGCGCGCGGCTCTCGTCGAACCGCCCCTGCAGCCCGACGACCAGTGCCAGGTTCTGCCGGATCTGGCTGTTGGCGCCACGCAGCTTCACCGCGATGCGCAACTCGGACTCGGCTTTGTCGAGCTCGTTGGTCATCGAGTAGGAGAGGCCGAGATTGGCGTGCAGCGACGCCTGGTCCGGCGCGATTTTCAGCGCCTGGTTGTAGGCGACGCGCGCTTCCTTGTTGCGGCCGCTCTGGTCGAGGATCGCGCCCTTGACCATCAGCGCATTCCAGTCCGGCGAGGTCGGGTTGATCGCCCGCTCGAGCACGTTGAGCGCCTGATCGAACCGCCCGGCCGCCGCCAGCGCCTTGGCATAGCCGGTGAGCATCTCGGGATCATCGCGGAACTTGGCGACACCGCTTTCCAGCACCGCGACCGCCTGGTCGTTCTGGCCGTTGGCCCTGAGCGCCGCGGCGTAATAGATGATCGTCGCGCGGTCGCCCGGCGATTTCTTGTAGTGCGCGGCGAGCAGCGACAGCGCCTGCTGCTTCTTGTCCAGCGGCTGGCCGGCCTGGTCGCCGTTGCCAATGCTGCCGGTGGTCATCGGGTTAGAGGCGCAGGCAGAGAGCGCGAGGGCCGCCACGCTCACGAGGAGCAGGGTGCGGAACGGCTTCAGGTTGGTCTGGATCAGGCGAAGCGACACGAAAGACTTCCTCTGGGCAATGCAACTGGCAATTCCCGAGCCCACGAGAGAGCAATAATTGATTAACCCTAATAGGGGGTTAAGGTGGGGCTTCCGAGCCGTTGCCAGCCCTGCGGCAGCGGCGCAATCCAATGTCTCCCGCCCTCGTAACGGACCCCGAGAAATGGCCAAGTCGAAGTCGCTGCCGCTCATCGCCGTGGAGCAGGATGCGCTGCCCGCCACCCTGACGCCGGCCGAGTTGCAATGGGCCAAGTCCAACGGCTTTGTCGGCCAGCGCGGCCGTCTGCTCGCTCTGCCGGGGGAGGGCGGCGCCGTCGGCGGCCACCTCTTCGGCCTCGGCAAAGCCGCAGACCGGCCCGCGCTGCTGCTCGGGCAGGCCGCGGCATCCTTGGAGCCGGGCAAGTACAAGCTCGCCGGCAGCTTCGGCGATCCGACCCTCGCCGCACTCGCCTTCCGCCTCGGCGCCTATCGCTACGATCGCTACCGCAAGCCGCGCGAACCTGTGGTGCTGGAGCCGGTGGAAGGCGCCGATGCCGCCGAGGTCGATCGCCTCGCCGATGCCGCCTACCTGGCGCGCGACCTGATCAACACCCCGGCCAACGATCTCGGTCCCGAGGCGTTCGAGAAGGAAATCCGCGCCTTCTGCAAGCGCCACAAGCTCGACGTGAAGGTGATCGCCGGCGACGAGCTGCTGAAGCAGAATTTCCCGATGATCCACGCAGTCGGCCGTGCTGCCGCTGAGGCCCCGCGCCTCGTCGAGTTCACCTGGGGCAAGGCCAAGGACCCCAAGATCACGCTGGTCGGCAAGGGCGTCACCTTCGATACCGGCGGCCTCGACATCAAGCCGTCGGCCGGCATGCTGCTGATGAAGAAGGACATGGGCGGCGCCGCCAACGTCCTCGGCCTCGCCCACGCCATCATCGATGCCGGGCTGCGCGTCCGGCTGCGCGTCCTGATCCCCATCGTCGAGAACGCCATCTCCGGCCCGGCTTTCCGCCCCGGCGATATCCTCCGCGCCCGCAACGGCTCGACCGTCGAGATCGGCAACACCGATGCTGAGGGCCGGCTGATCCTCGGCGACGCGCTGGCGCTGGCCGACGAGGAGAGCCCGGAACTGATCGTCGACATGGCGACCCTCACCGGCGCCGCCCGTTCGGCCCTCGGCCCCGACCTGCCGCCGCTCTATGCTACCGACGACGAGATCGCCCGCGACCTGATGGCAGTGGGCGCCCCTTCCGACGATCCGCTGTGGCAGATGCCGCTCTGGGCACCCTACGACGCGATGATCTCCTCCAAGATCGCCGACGTGAACAACGCCGGAGCCAGCGCCTTCGCCGGCTCGATCACCGCGGCGCTGTTTTTGAAGCGCTTCGTCAAACAGGCCAAGGCCTGGGTGCATCTCGACATCTACGGCTGGGCCCCCGAAGCCAAGCCCGGCCGACCCTTCGGCGGCACCGATCAGGGCATCCGCGCCGTCTATGGCTACCTGAAGCAACGGTATAGTTGACAAAGTCAACGATACCGGCGCCAATGTCATCCATCATGGATGACACGCAGATTGCCGAGATTCGCCGCTTCAACCGCGCCTTCGCGCGCTGGCTGGGGCTGTTCGACGAGCACTACTCGAAAACCGACTACAGCCCGGCCGAGAGCCGGCTGTTCTACGAGCTCGCCGCGGCCGGCCATACCAATGGCGCCAACCTGGCGCGCTCGATGGGCGTCGATCCGGCCTATCTCAGCCGCATGCTGCAGAAGTTCGTCGCCGATGGTCTTGTGGCGGTATCGCCGAGCGTCTCCGACCGTCGGCGCAACCAGCTGGCGCTGACCGCCGACGGCGACAAGGCCGCCGCCAAGGTCGAAGCCGCCGCCGACCACGCCATCGCCGATCTCGTCGCGCCGCTGTCCGAAACCGAGCGCCGCGAACTGGTCTCCGCCATGCAGACCATCGCCCGCATCCTCGACAGTGAGGACGGCGGTGCCTCGATCATCCTCCGCCCGCACCACATCGGCGACGTCGCCCATGTCGTTGCCCGGCAGGCAAAGCTCTATGCCCAGGAGTTCGGCTGGGACGGCAGCTACGAGGCGCTGGCGTCAGCGATCGGCGGCAAGTTCCTCGAGGAGTTCGACTCCGCCACCGACAGCTGCTGGATCGCCGAACGCGACGGCAAGGTCATCGGCTCCGTGTTCGTCGTCGATGCGGGGCAGGGCACCGCCCAACTGCGCCTGCTCTATGTCGAGCCCGACGCCCGTGGCCTTGGCGTCGGCAAGCTGCTGGTCGACCAGGTCGTCCGCTTCGCCCGCGACAAGCGCTATGCGAAGATCCGCCTCTGGACCCAGGCCAACCTCGTCGCCGCCCGAAAACTCTACGCCGCCGCCGGCTTCACCCTCACCGAGAGCAAACCCCACCACAGCTTCGGCAAGGACCTCGTCGGCGAATACTGGGAGCTGAAGCTCTAGTACCCCCGACCAAAATCGATCACGTTGGGCAGCGGAATGCCCGCCTCGTGGTCCTTGATCACCTTGGAGAAATACGCCACGCCCGTCCGCTCGCTCGAGGCGGCGGCGATGTGCGGGGTGATGTAGACGTTGTCCATCTCCCACAGCGGCGAGTCCTGCGGCAGCGGCTCCACCTCGAACACATCGAGGCTCGCAGCCTTCAGCGTGCCGTCGTTCAGCGCCCGGACGATATCGGCTTCCCTTTGGTGCCCGCCGCGCGCTGCGTTGATCACCACCGGCCCCTCGTTGTCGATGCCGCCGCGCTTCAGCTTCGAGAACGTCTCGTAGTTGAGGATGCCCTGCGTCTCCGCCGTCAGCGGCAGCAGATTGACGAGGATGTCGGTGCCGGAGAGGAACGCCTCGAGCTGCTCCGGCCCGGTGAACCCCTCGACGCCGTCGACCTCCTTCGCCGTCCGGCTCCAGCCCCTCAGCTTGTAGCCGAACACCTTGAGATGCCGAATCGCGTCGAGCCCGAGCTGCCCCAGCCCCATGATGCCGACGGTCGCGTCCCAGGCCGGCGCCGGGTAGAGCTGCCGCCACTGCTTATTCGCCTGATCGCGCTTGAAGCGGGTCATCAGCCGCTGGTGCATGGTGACCTGCGAGACGACATAGTCGCTCATCCGCTGCGTCAGGTCCTCGTCCATGAACCGAGCGATCGGCACGTCCTTGGGGCGCGATGGGTTGCGCAGCAGCGCGTCGACGCCGGCGCCCAGCGACAGGATCGCCTTGAGCTTCGTCAGCCCCTCGAACGCGTCCGGCTTCGGTTTCCAGATGAAGATGTACTCGATCTCGTCCGGGTCATAGCTGTCGGCACGCGTCACCACCTTGCGGCCGGGCAGGGCGGCGGCAAAGCCATCGGCCCAGCGCCGCTCGTTGAAATCGGCGAGGTGCAACAGCAAGGTCATCGGTGGTCTCCCCAAAACCAACGAGCCGCACCATGGGGCGCGGCTCGGAAATCAAACTGCCTCAGACGAGGATCAATGGCTGGCGGCCGGAGCTTCGGCAGCCGGGGCCTCGGCGGCCGGGGCTTCAGCAGCGGGAGCAGTCTCCGCCGCGGGAGCAGCGGCACCTTCAGCCGGAGCGGCAGCGCCCTCAGCCGGGGCAGCGCCTTCGGCGGCCGGCGCGGCTTCCGGAGCCGGGAACGGCACCGGGGTCGGCGACAGCGTCTGCAGGTAAGCCAGGATGTTGGCGCGCTCCTGCGGATCCTTGACGCCGGCGAAGCTCATCTTGGTGCCCGGGGTGTAGGTCTTGGGCGAGGTCAGGAACGCGTTGAGGTTCTCATACGTCCAGGTGTCGCCGTTGGTCTTGTGCGCCAGCATGCCGTCCGAGTACGCAAAGCCCTCGTGGCTGCCTTCGACGCGCCCGACCACGCCGTACAGCAGCGGGCCGGTCTTGTTGGATTCGCCGTCGCCGAAGTTGTGGCAGCTCGCGCACTTCTTGGTCGAGGACTGGCCGGCAGCGGCATCGGCGCTGGCGAGCAGCACGCCGAGCGGCACGGCCGGAGCTTCCGGCTCGGCGGCGCCGCCGCCGTGATCGCCCGCGGGTTCGGCTTCGGCGAGCGTCAGGCCCGGCCCGCGACCTTCGATCGGGTGATAGACGGCTTCAGCCAGGAACCCCACGCCCATGACGAACAGGAGGGTACCGAGAACGGCGCCAATGATCTTGTTGAGTTCGAACGAATCCATCGCGGGTATCTTTAGCCTTTGACGCCGGTTTGATGAACGGCGGAACAGCGATAGGCCATAGCTGGCCAACCCCGGCGCTTCAAGCCCTGTCCCGACGCGGGCGGAAGATAGTCTGTCCATATCTGTGGTGCAACGGGGCAGAAGCGCACTGCGACAATAGTGGAAACAGGATGATTTCCCTCAACATTGACTTGCCGCTGTCCGGGTCGCATTAAGGCGCGCATTTCGCTTACGGAGGTCCGGTACATGTCCCGAAAGATCGCGTTCCAGGGTGAGCCCGGCGCTTTCAGCCACGCGGCGGCACATGCGCTGTTTCCGGCCGATGAGGCGCTGCCCTGCACCACCTTCGAGGACACCATCGCCGCGGTGCAGAACGGCGATGCCGAGTTCGGCGTCGTACCGGTGGAGAACTCGCTCTACGGCCGCATCACCGACATCTATCACCTGCTCCCCAAGAGCGGGCTGTTCATCACCGGCGAGCACTTCCTTCGCGTCGAAATGAACCTGCTCGGAGTGCCTGGCGCGACCCTCGCCGACATCAAGTCGGTGCAGTCGCTGTCGGTCGCTCTTGGTCAGTGCCGCAAGTTCATTGCCAAGCACAAGCTCAAGACCATCAACGGCGTCGATACTGCCGGTTCCGCCCGCGAGATCGCCGAAAAGGGCGACAAGTCGGTGGGCGCCATCGCCTCGCTGTTCGCCGCCGAGGTCTATGGCCTGAGCGTCCTCGCCCAGAACATCGAGGATGCGGCGCACAATACCACGCGCTTCCTGGTGATTTCGAAGCAGGCCGAGGAGCCGGCAGCCGGCGCGGGCAAGGTGAAAACCACCTTCGTCTTCCGCGTCCGCAACGTCCCGGCCGCGCTCTACAAGGCGATGGGCGGCTTTGCCACCAACGGCGTCAACATGACCAAGCTGGAGAGCTACATGCTCGACGGCTCGTTCACCGCCACGCAGTTCTATGCCGATATCGAGGGGCATCCATCGGATCGGTCGGTTCAGCTCGCCTTCGAGGAGCTGAAGTTCTTCACTGACCACTTCCACGTGCTGGGCGTCTACAAGGCCGCTTCCGCGACCTGATCGTCTTGTCCTGAGCCTGTCTAAGGATCAGTAGAAGTCGTCGTCCTCGTCCGCACCGATGGTCAGGCCGCCGGCTTCCACACCCCAGTCGAGATCGTCGGCCTTGTCTTCTTCGCGACGGGCCTCGGCCTCGAGGATCTGGTTTTCGAACGCCGGCAGGTAGAGTGGGGCGCCCACTTCGCGGATGCTGGCGCGCTGCATCTGGCTGAGCGCGATGAGTTCGTGGGGAACGCGGACTGACTTCAACATGACAAGCCTCCTTCAGGCTCGTGAAGTCCTTAGAATGCGCCCCAGTTTGTTAACAAGGTCTGAGGGATGCGTTCAGGGTGGGACAGCGGGCTAGGCCCCCAGCCCCGCATCCTGCTTCAGCGCGCTCAGCAGGTACTTGAGCCCGGCGACATCACGGCCGGCCTCGATCCGCGGGCTCATCTGGTCGGCCGAAATCGCGATGCTCGTGCTCAGCGCCTCGAGCGCCCATTCGATCTGGAACAGGTCGCGCCGCATGTCGTGCCCCGGCGCGAGGTTGTCGATCAGCCGGTCGCAGAGTTCGAGGGCTTCGCGTATCCGCCGGCGAGTGCGGTCGGCTTCCCGCTGCATCTGCACGCTTACCTGGGCCCGGCCACGCGCCGCATCGCGATACTCGTCGGCGATGACGTTCCAGTGCCGGATCATCCCCTGCAGCAGCGCGATATGACGCCGCGCCTCGGTTTCGTCACTGCTACCCCTGGCGATCATCACCGCCCTCCACGCCTTACACGTCCGCAGTAACGGCGAGCCGGGCAGGCGGGTTGCATCGGCCCGTCCGATCGGAGGGAGCGACGCTTCCTGCCCTTCGCCATGCTGACCCGGTGCGGGGGGCTCCGCCTCGCTGCGGCGAGCCAGACGAGACCGAGATCGACATGACGATGACCCCACGCTGGCTCGCGGCATGGTGGCGGAAGCAACGCGCCCGAGCCGCTCTCCGTCACATCGCCCGGATGCATCCGCAACTCCGGCATGACCTCGGGCTCGAGGGCGCCACCATCGACGACCTGCTCGACCATCGCCCCAGCGGTGAATTGGCGCTGACGCGGTGGACCGCCGAATCCTGCGCACAAGGTCCCTGCGCGCCGGCCACCAGCCGTTGATGCCGCCGGCCTTGCGTTTGCCGCGATCATCTTCCATATAGCGGACCGGGAGGTTGGTGCGGACGTGTTCCTCGCCAACCGGGTCAGGACCGGAAGGTAGCAGCCCCAACGAGACCTTCACGGGTCGTTGCCAGCCTCCTACTTCCCCACATGAATCTGGTATCGGGTCCCGCTCCGGCGGCATGAAGTTTTGCGATCCGCCGCGCCGCTCGCTATATGCTGTGCATGGCTGACGGAATGTTCCCCGACGATCCCCCTGCGCCCGCCGCCAACCCGGCGAAGTCGCCCTATCTGGTGCTGGCCCGCAAGTACCGGCCGCTGAGCTTTGCCCAGCTGATCGGGCAGGATGCCATGGTACAGACGCTCAGGAACGCCTTCAAGTCGGGCCGCATCCACCACGCCTTCATCCTCACCGGCGTGCGCGGCGTGGGCAAGACCACCACCGCCCGCATCCTCGCCCGCGCCTTCAACTACGAGGATGAGACCGGCCGCCATCCGACCCTCGACTTCGAGAAGGAAGGCATCCACGACCGCGCCATCATCGAAGGCCGGCATGTCGACGTGGTGGAGATGGACGCCGCCTCGAACACCGGCATCAACGACATCCGCGAGATCATCGACTCGGTGAAGTACGGGCCCGTCTCGGCGCCCTACAAGGTCTACATCATCGACGAAGTGCACATGCTCTCTACCGCGGCCTTCAATGGCCTGCTGAAGACGCTCGAAGAGCCGCCGCCGTACGTCAAGTTCATCTTCGCCACCACCGAGATCAGGAAGGTCCCGGTGACCATCCTCTCCCGCTGCATGCGCTTCGACCTGCGCCGCGTGCCGCCCGAGACCATGACCGCCCACCTCATCGACCTCCTCGCCAAGGAGCGCATCGACTACGAGCCCGAGGCGCTGGCAATGATCGTCCGCGCCGGCGAGGGCTCGGTGCGCGACAACCAGTCCCTGCTCGACCAGGCGATCAGCCACGGCGACGGCAAGGTGACCACGGCAACCGTCAAGGCCATGCTCGGGCTCGGCGATCGCGCCCGCACCATCGACCTGTTCGAGGCGCTGATGGCCGGCCGCATCGGCGATGCGCTGACCAACCTGCGCGAACTCTACGACGCCGGCGCCGACCCACAGACCATCGTCGCGGACCTCTGCGATTTCACCCACCTCGTCACCCGCATCAAGGTCGTGCCGGCCGCCGCCGACGACGTGTCGCTGACCCCCGACGAGCGCGTGCGTGGCGCGCAGCTGGCGCAAAAACTCGGCATGCGGGCCCTCAGCCGCACCTGGCAGATCCTGTTCAAGGGCTATGACGAGGTGCAGCAGGCCGGCAACGCGCTGCAGGCCGCCGAAATGGTGCTGGTCCGCCTCGCCTACGCCGCCGACCTGCCGACCCCTGACGAGCTGATCGCCAAACTCGGCAACCTGCCGCCTCCGGCCCAGCCGCAATCCGCCCCGGTGGCGCGCGGCAATGGCGGTGGTGGCGGCGGCCCGTCAGCGGTGCTGCAGTACCAGCCCCAGGTCGCCCCGCGCTTCGATGCCGCCCCGCAGCCTCAGGCCATCCCGCAGTCCACCCCGCAGGCCTTCGCCAACCCGCGCACCTACGCCGAGCTCGTTGCGCTGGCCGGCGAGAAACGCGACGTCATCGTCAAGATCGCGCTCGAGCAATCCTTGCGCCCGGTCTCGATCGGCGACGGCCGGCTCGAGGTGGCGCTGGTCGAAAATGCCGATCCGGGCATTATCCAGACCCTGTCGGCCCGGCTGAAGCTGTGGACCAACCGGCAGTGGCTGATCACCCTCAAGACCGACGCGCAGCACGTGCCGACCATGCGCGAGCAGCGCGAGGAGCGACAGGAGGCAGTGCGCCAGGAGGCTCACCAGGATCCGCTGGTGCAGGCCATCCTCGAAACGTTCCCCGGCGCCACGGTGCGGGTCACCGTCAAGCAGGAACAAGTACCGATCGAAGCCTACGCGGACGCCGTCCGCGACAGCGATGAGGAAGACGACGAATGAAAGACCTGATGGGAATGATGAAAGCCGCCCAGGAGATGAAGGGGCGGATGGAGGAGTTCCAGAACAAGGTCGCCGAGATGACCGTCGAGGGCCGCTCGGGCGGCGGCCTCGTGGTGGTGACGCTCAACGGCAAGGGCGAGATGAAGGGCCTGAAGATCGACCCCAGCCTCGTCTCCGACGACGTCTCGGTGCTCGAAGACCTCATCCTCGCCGCCCACAACGACGCCAAGGGCAAGGCCGAGTACGAAATGAACGCCAAGATGCAGGAAATGACCGCCGGCCTGCCGCTGCCTCCCGGCATGAAGTTCCCGTTCTGAGGTCGCGTTGGCCAACGGTGGACCCGAAATCGAACAGCTGATCCTGCTCCTGGCGCGCTTGCCGGGGCTCGGGCCGCGCTCGGCCCGGCGCGCCGTGCTGCAGCTGATCAAGAAGAAGGAACAGCTGATGATCCCGCTGTCGGCGGCGCTCGATCGCGCCGTGGCGGCGGTGACCGTCTGCGAGACCTGCGGCAACGTCGATACCCGCTCGCCCTGCCACATCTGCGCCGATCCGCGCCGCGACAGCGGCCTCCTGATCGTCGTCGAGGACGTCGCCGACCTCTGGGCGCTGGAGCGTGCCGGGGTGGGGCAGGTGAAGTACCACGTGCTCGGCGGCGTGCTGTCGCCGCTTGACGGCGTCGGCCCCGACGACCTCTCGATCGACGCCCTGCTCCGCCGCGCCCCGGAATTCTCCGAGATCGTGCTGGCGGTCAACGCCACGGTCGAAGGCCAGACCACTGCCCACTACATCACCGACCGCCTGGCGCCGAGCGGCGTCAAGATCACCCGCCTCGCCCACGGCGTCCCTGTCGGCGGCGAACTCGACTACCTCGACGAAGGCACCCTCAGCCAGGCCCTGAAGGCGCGCACGGCGCTCTAGTCTTCGTCCCGGTCCACCCCGTCGCCGTCGATCCACTGGCTCTTGTCGATCGGCCCCTCGGCGCTCTCGTCGGTCAGCGATGCCTCGTCGTCCGCTGCGATGGCGTCCAACTCGTCGGAGTCGGGCGACAGTGTCTCGCGGTGCGCGGCGGGGTCATGGTCGACCGAGGTCGGGTCCATGCCTTCGCCTTCGAGGCCGTTGAGCCGTGCCACCGCTTCGTCGATGGCGCCGATCAGCACGCGCGGGTCGTCGTCGCCGAAATCCGTCGCCTCGAGGTTGACCAACTCGTCGCGGATCGACAGCAGCCGTGCCAGCCGCTCGGCCGCCGGCCACTCGTCGCCGTAGAGCAGCTCCTCGATCTCGGTCTGGCTCACCGGCTGGGCGAAGCCGGGCGTGTCGCCGTCGTTGCCGGCGGGCGTGTCTTCGGCAATCAGCCCACGGAAGTGGTTCGAGATCATCAGCGCCTCCCTGTGTGAGCCCTAACGCACACACCCAGCGACGGGTTCAGCGCATATCTTAAGCCTCCGTTTACGCCATCTCCAGACGTGAGCGCTCTAAGTACAAGTCGCGGTCTGCCGGGCAAGACTCCGTTCACCACTGCCGGGAGAGAGCAGATGGCATTGGCTCCAGAAGGACGCGCCATCTTGCAAACTGTACTGACCACTCTCTTCGAGCAGCACGATCTCCGCCTGGTGGCCCTGGCGGCTTTGGTTTGTGCGCTCTCCGCTTTCGCCGGCATCACCCTGCTCAACCACGCGCGCCGCACCGTCGGCACCATGCAGCGGGTCTGGCTCGCCGTTGCCGCTTTCTCGGTCGGCTTCGGCATCTGGGCGACGCATTTCGTCGCCATGCTGTCGTTTCACGCCGGCATGCCGGTGGGCTACGACCTGCCGCTGACCCTGATCTCGCTCGGCATCGCCATTGTCATCGTCGGCGGCGGCCTCTGGTTCGCCGCGCTCGGCACCCGCCGCTCCGACTCCGTGCTCGGCGGCGCCGTCATCGGCGTCGGCATCGCCTCGATGCACTATACCGGCATGGCCTCGCTGCTGATCGGCGGCGGCATCGTCTGGGCCTCGCCGCTGGTCGCCGCCTCGGTGCTGCTCGGCATCGCCTTCGCCGCGGCTTCGATCTACTTCACGGTGAACGGCCATACGCTGCGCCACCGCATCCGCGCGACCATCCTCCTCACCCTCGCCATCTGCTCCATGCACTTCACCGCCATGGGTGCGGCCGGGCTCGAGAACTGCTTCCCCATCGTCTCCGCCGCCGACCAGACGCCGCAATGGCTGTCGATCGTCGTGGCGCTGGTCTCGGTGATGATCCTGGTGTTCGCGCTCGGCGGTACCTACCTCGATCTGCTCGATCGCCGCCGCACCCTCGCCGAAAGCGACCGCATGCGCGGCCTCGCCGACGCCGCGGTGGAAGGCCTGCTCGTGGTGAATGACGGCGAGATCGTCACGGCCAACCAGAGCTTCCTCTCCATGGTCGATCTGCCGCAGGCCTCGGTCAGCGGCCGGCAGCTGTCGGAGTTCCTCGGCTCGGCCGTTTGCTCCATGCTGGTCGAGCGCCCCAACATCGCGGTCGAGACCGATCTCAAGACCGGCTTCGGCGCGGTCCCCGCCGAGGTCATCCTGCGGCAGGTGGATTTCGCCGGCCAGCCGCACCAGGCCATCGCCATCCGCGATCTCTCGGCCCGCAAGCAGGCCGAGCAGCATATCCGTTTCCTCGCCCACCACGACGCGCTGACCGGCCTGCCCAACCGGGTGAGCTTCTCGCGCAAGCTCGAGGACGAGATCAGCCACGCGCGCCGCCACGAGCAGACCTTCGCCGTGCTCTGCCTCGATCTCGACCGCTTCAAGGAGGTCAACGATCTGTTCGGCCACGCTGCCGGCGATGTCCTGCTGCAGCGCGTTGGCCAGGCCCTGCTCGGCGCCATCGAGGGTGTCGGTGATGCCGCCCGCCTCGGCGGCGACGAGTTCGCGGTGCTCTTGGGTGACATCGGCACGCCGGCTCGCGCCGGTCGCATCGCCGAGCAGATACTCGACGCTTTCCGCCGCAACAACGAGCAATCAGCCGGTGGCGCCCTGATCTCTGCCTCGATCGGCATCGCGCTATTCCCGGACAATGCCGATACCGCCGAGCAGCTGATGACCCATGCCGACACGGCGCTCTATCGCGCCAAGCAGGACGGGCGCGGCATCTACCGCTTCTTCGAGAACGCCATGGGTGCCGAAGTGCGCGACCGCCGCATGCTGGAGCACGACCTGCGCCACGCGGTGTCGCGCAACCAGCTGCGCCTCGTCTACCAGCCGCAGGTCGATATCCAGTCCGGCGAAGTCACCGGCTTCGAGGCGCTGGTCCGCTGGAAGCACCCCGAACGCGGCGAGATTCCGCCGTCGGTGTTCGTACCGGTGGCCGAGGAGAGCGGGCTGATCCTCCAGATCGGCGAATGGGTGCTGCGCACTGCCGCGAGCGAAGCCGCGCGCTGGAAGTCGCCGTTGTCGGTGGCGGTCAACGTCTCAGCCGTGCAGGTGCATTCGCCCACCTTCGCCCAGACCGTGCACGAGGTGCTGATCAGCACCGGCCTGTCGCCGGCCCGGCTCGAGGTGGAAATCACCGAGACCGCGCTGATCCGCGACATGATGCGGGCCGTGACGACGCTCCGGCAGATCCGGGCGCTCGGCGTCCGCATCGCCATGGACGATTTCGGCACCGGCTACTCGTCGCTGGCCAACCTCCGTGCCTTCCCGTTCAGCAAGATCAAAGTCGACCAGTCCTTCATCCGCGCCGTCGACAACAACGACCAGTCCGCTGCCATCGTCCGCGCCGTGCTAGGCCTCGGCAGCGGCCTCAACGTTCCGGTGGTTGCCGAAGGGGTCGAACGGGCCGAGGAGCTGGCGTTTTTGAAGGGCGAAGTCTGCCAGACCGCGCAGGGCTACCTGCTGAGCCGCCCCGAGGACATCCGCACCTTCGCGGCCGTCACCGAAGGCCGCACCAAGCAGCTCGACGGCATCATGCCGACGCCGTTGCAGGCGCTCGCCAGCTGATCATTCCCCGGCGAGGCGCTGCGGTTCCGGCCGCGCCTCGTCGAACTCCATCGCCTCGATCCGCTCGCCGCGCTTCACGATCTTCGACGACGACGTGACGATGTCGCCGATATCCCCGGCGGCCTGGGTGAAATGCGTCTGCAGCTTCCGCACCCGCTCGTCCAGCCGGCCCACATCGGCGAGCAGCGCCCGCACCTCGGTCTGGATGCGATAGGCCTCTTCGCGCATCTTCACGTCGCGCAGCAACGCCTGCACCACCTGGATCGACAGCATCAGGATCGACGGCGAAACGATCACGATCCGCGCCTTCAGCGCCCGCTGCACCACATCCTCGAAATGCTCGTGCAGGTCGGCGAAGATCGATTCGGACGGCACGAACAGGAACGCCGTATCCGCCGTTTCCCCGGCGATCAGGTATTTTTCCGAGATCGCCTTGATGTGGACGCCCATATCGTTGCGGAACCGGCTGGCCGCGAAGCGCGGGTCCTCGCCTTCACCGGCGCCCGAAAAACCCTGCCAGGCCTCGAGCGGAAACTTCGCGTCGATCACCAGCGAGGGCGCGCCGTTCGGCATGTAGACCAGCGCATCCGGCCGGCTGCCGTTCGACAGCGTCGCCTGGAACGCGTAGGCGTTCTGCGCCAGCCCGTCCCCGATGATCGCTTCCATCCGGCCCTGGCCGAACGCGCCGCGCGTCTGTTTGTTGGCAAGGATCGACTGCAGCGACACCACGTTCTGGCTGAGCTGCGTGATGTTGGATTGCGCCCGGTCGATCACCGCCAGCCGCTCCTGCAGCTTGCTGAGGCTCTCGTTGGTCTTCTGGTTGCTCTCCTGCATGGCAGCGCCGATGCGCTGACCCTGGCTGTCGAGCCGCTCGTTGACGAGGCGGGCAAGGTCCGAAGTGCGCGAGCCAAAAATCTCGCTCATCGTCTGCATCCGGCCGGTCATCTCCGACTGCACCCGCAGCATGTCGGCAATGTAGCGCTCGGTCTCCTGCGCCTTCAGCTGCGCCGCCGCAGCCTCTTCCGCCCGCTGCTCGGCTTCCTCCGCGCGTTCGCGCGATTGCCGCACCATCACGACGAGCAACGCCACCAGCAGCGCCGCAACGACGCCTACGGCGGCATAAGCCGCGATTTCCAGGGTGACGGGAAAGTCGGCGATGACGAAAAGCACTCGATCCATCGCAGCAGCCTACACGATTCGAGCTCGTTGTTCTCGCATTGTTCTTCGGCGCCGCAATTGGCGTAAACAGAGCGTAAACCGGCTGGCCGTTGACCGGCGCCCGGGAAATACCATATTCAGCGGCAACCTCCGATGAAGGACTGAACGTTCATGGCCAAGCGCCCCATCCTGATCCTGCCCGACGAGCGCCTGCGCGCCATTGCAGAGCCGATCGAGAAGATCGACGATGGCATCAAGCAACTCGCCAAAGACATGCTCGAGACCATGTACGACGCGCCGGGCATCGGCCTCGCCGCGCCGCAGATTGGCGAGCTGAAACGCATCGTCGTGATGGACCTCGCCCCTGAGGGCGAAACCCCCACCCCGCTGGTGATGGTGAACCCGGAGATCCTCAAGTACTCCGACGAGACCGTCACCACCGAGGAAGGGTGTCTCTCTATTCCGGAGCTCTACTACGACGTCGAGCGCCCGGCCGAGGTCACCGTCCGCTACACCGATCTCGACGGCAAGCAGGTTGAGCTCGACGCCAAGGACCGCCTCGCGGTCTGCGTGCAGCACGAGCTCGATCACCTCGATGGCGTGCTCTACATCGACTACCTGAGCCGCCTGAAGCGCGACCGCGTGCTGAAGAAGTTCCAGAAGGCCGAGCGCCTGGCCAAAAAGGCCGGCTGACCTCGGACTCTCGGTGGTCCTCCCCTGCGTAGCGGGGGAGGGGGACCAGCGAAGCTGGTGGAGGGGGCGACCACCAACACCGCCGTCTCCCGAAATCCCGACTGAGAGGTCGTATGAAAATCATCTTCATGGGCACGCCGGAATTCGCCGTGCCCACCCTCACCGAGATCGTCTCCACCGGCCACGAGGTCGTCGCCGTCTACACCCGCGCGCCTAAGCCCGCCGGCCGTGGCCAGGCCGAGCGCAAGTCGCCGGTGCATGAGGCGGCCGAAAGCTTCGGCATCCCGGTCTTCACCCCGCGCAGCCTCAGGCAGGCGCCCGAGCAGGAGGTGTTCGCCTCGCTCGATGCCGACGTCGCGGTGGTCGTCGCCTATGGCCTGATTCTGCCCAGGCCGATCCTCGAAGCGCCGCGTCTCGGCTGCCTCAATCTTCACGGCTCGTTGTTGCCGCGCTGGCGTGGCGCCGCCCCGATCCAGCGCGCCGTGATGGCGGGCGATGCCCGCACCGGCATCATGGTGATGCAGATGGACGAGGGCCTCGATACTGGCGCTGTCGGCCTGATCGAGGAAATGCCCATCGGCCCGGACATGACCTCGGGCGAGGTGCACGACAGGATGATGCTGGTCGGCGCCGACCTGATGGGCCGCGCCCTCGCCGCGCTCGATCGCGGCAGCCTGCACTTCACCCCGCAGCCCGAAGAGGGCGTCACCTACGCCGCCAAGATCGACAAGGCCGAAGCCCGCATCGACTGGACCAAACCGGCGAGCGAGGTGCACAACCTGATCCGCGGCCTCTCGCCGTTCCCCGGCGCCTGGTTCGAGCTCGAGCTCAACGGCACCCCCACCCGCATCAAGGCGCTCCGCTCGACGTTGGTCGCCGGGCAAGGCGCTCCCGGCACCATCCTCCCCGACCTCACCATCGCCTGCGGCACCGGCGCCATCCGCCTCACCATGGTGCAGCGCGAGGGCAAGGGCGCCATGGACGCCGCCACGTTCCTCCGCGGCGCTGGGGCGTTGCCGGACCGGGCGGGCTGATGCCCCGCTATCGCCTCTCGATCGAGTATGACGGCCGCCCCTTCTGCGGCTGGCAGCGGCAGGCGGGCGATCTTTCCGTGCAGCAACTGCTTGAAGAGGCGATCGAGCGCTTCAGTGGCGAGAGCGTCGTCACCCAGGCCGCCGGCCGCACCGATGCCGGCGTCCACGCCCTCGGCCAGGTGGTGCATTTCGACCTCGAGCGCGACTGGGACCCGTTCAAGGTCCGCGAGGCGCTGAACTACCACACCAAGCCGCACCCGGTGGCGATCCTCACCGCCGACCTGGTGGATGAAGCCTTCGAGGCTCGCTTCTCAGCCATCGCCCGGCACTACGAGTACCGCATCCTCAACCGTCGCGCCCGCCCCGGCCTCGACATGGGCCACGTCTGGCATGTGCCGGTGCCGCTCGATGCCGATGCCATGCACGAGGCGGCGCAGCTGATCCTCGGCAAGCATGACTTCACCACCTTCCGCGCCGCCGAGTGCCAGGCCAAGTCGCCCGATCGCACCCTCGACATCTTCACCGTGTCGCGGCAGGCGGAGATGATCGTCGTCACCGCCAAGGCGCGGAGCTTCCTCCACAGCCAGGTGCGCTCGATGGTCGGCTCATTGAAGCTGGTGGGCGACGGCAAATGGCAGCCACGCGATTTCCGCGCCGCCCTCGATGCCCGCGACCGCAGCCGCTGCGGCCCGCTGGCCCCGCCCGACGGGCTCTACCTCACGAAGGTGGATTACTAGGAGCGTTCGCCGGAAAAGTTGCAGACTTTTCCGGTTCGTGAGCGCGACCAATCAAGGAGCGCTGGCAGCACCCGCCGTCAGCTCGGCCAATTGGTCCGGCGACAGCGGGAACACCGCGCTCACCACGAACAGCGCAATCACCCCGCTGATCAGCTGCACCACCATGAATGAGGCGATCTGCCACGGCGTCAGCGTCAGGATCAGCCGCGCGATGTTGATCATCATCACGATGATCACGATGCCGGTGGCGATGAGCATCAGTTCGCTGCCCACTCCGACGAGGCCAAGCAGCGTGACGACGAGCGTGAGGTAGAACTGCGCCCAGTTGTCGACGATGATATAGGGGACCAGCGCATCGGGCCGCTTCAGCTGCCTGAGCACGAGAGCGGCGGCGCCGATCTGCAGCGCCATGACGATGACGATGCTGGCGACTGCCCGGAACACCGTCCCGCCCGTTCCCGGCACGCCCAGGATGAGCGGTGCCGCGGAGTTGAGCATCGCCACCACGAGGAACGCGATGAAACTGCCGACCAGCCCGCGATCGGAAAAGTCGAAATAGCTGCCGGCCCGGCGGTCACCGATGATCAGCGCCACGACGCCGCGGGCGGCCGAGGCCACCTCGTTCCAGATATCGTTGCCGCGTTCAGGCACTAGCTGATCCCTTGTAGTCCGGAGGTCAGCATGTAGAGCCCGACTCGGGTGGCGACAAGCGCGGCGATCGAAAGAATGGCAAACGCGACGGAAATGCCGAGCCGCAGTTTGCCGACCTCGCGCGCTACCCGGAACAGCATGAAGCCGATCACCCCGAGCGTCGCCGTGACGATGTTCGATCCGCCGACATAGGCGAGCGGCAGCGACAGCCCGAGGACAAACGCCATCGCATAGGTCGCGGGCACTGCCATGGCCACCGCCGGCGCGCGGAACACCCGCGCCGTTACAGCGATCACCACCCACACGGTGCCGAGCTGCACCGCATTGGCGATGAGGCTGAGGACGACCGTCGCCCACCCGGGAAAGCCGCTGAGCGAGCTCTCGATGAGGATCAGCGCCAGCACCACGGCGAAGTAGCAGCCGGTGGCGTTGACGAGGCCGAGCCCGGTGAGGTTGAACTTCTCGGCCGCGCCGGGGCGCGCCGTCAGCAGGTCGAGCCAGCCGACAATGGCGCGCCACAGCTCGCCGAAGGCGTTCATGGCGCCGCCAGCATCGCCTGCCCGGTCGGCAGCGCCAGCAGCAGGAAGCTCGCGGCGAACGTGCCGAGCGCCACCAGCGTGCCGATCAGGATCGCGCCGCCCCAGCCGATGCCGAACAGGCTCTTCGATGCCCGCGCCGAAAAGTAGCCGAGGATGCCGATCATCGCCGTGCCCGCGCCGACCCCGAACGCCCCGAGGATGAGGCCGATCAGCTGGCTCAGCGCCAGCACCAGCGCGAGGAACAGGAACATCGCCGGCAGCCGGTCGCGCCGGTCGAGCAGCATTCCAGCGCCACCCGCCACCACGAACGGCACCGCCGTCATCACGATGGCGAGGAGCGCAAAGTCGATCACCGCCCGCAGCGCCTCCGGCAGGGCGCCGGCGAACGGCACCACCAGCAGCACCGCCTGCAGCAGCGCCATGATTACGATGCCGGTCACCGCATGCGTCCAGGTCACCCCGGCCGCGGTCTCATCGGTTGCCGGCGCCTTGCCGAATGCTGCCTGCATCGAGGCTGACAACGCCGTGAGAAAGCTGTTGGGCGTCATTCGGACACCAGGTAGTCGGCGATGAACTGCGCATAGAGCGCGGTCAGCTCCTCGACATCGGCGACGCGCACGTTCTCGTCCACCTTGTGCATGGTCGGGCCGGGCAGCCCGAACTCCACCACCGGGCAATATTCCGCGATGAACCGTGCGTCCGACGTCCCGCCGCCGGTCGACAGCTCCGGCGGAATGCCGGTGCGCCGCGCGATCGCTTCGATCAGCGTCTCCACCCCGCCACCCAGCGGCGACAGGAACGAGCGCGACGGCCGTCCCGCCACGGTGAACTCGGCGCTGCACTCGCGCAGATCCTGGTTGCCGATCACCTCTTCGATCGCCTCGATCAGGCTCTCCGGCGTCCAGCGGTCGTTGTAGCGCACGTTGAAGCGCAGCAGCACCGATGCCGGGATCACGTTCGTGGTCTCGTTCCCGACATCGGCGGAGGTGAACTCGAGGTTCGATGGCGGGAAGTGCTCGGTGCCGTCGTCCAGCTTGCCGGTCAGCGCCCCGATCAGCAGCGCCGCCGTCGGCAGCGGGTTATTGGCCTTGTCGGGATAGGCGACATGCCCCTGCGTCCCGGTCACCTTGATCTGCCCGTTGAGCGAGCCGCGCCGCCCCACCTTGATGCTGTCGCCCACCCGCGCCGTGGCGCTGGGCTCGCCGACGATGGCGAAATCGAACCGGTGCCCCTGCGCCTCCGCCCAGGCCATCAGCTTGTCGGTGCCGTTCACCGCGTCGGCTTCTTCGTCATTGGTGATGGCGAGCGAAATCCGCCCCGCCTCCGGCGCCCGCGCGATTGCCGCGACAAACGCAGCGATCCCCGACTTCATGTCCGCCGAGCCGCGCCCATAGATCGTCCCATCGACGATTTCCGCCGCAAACGGCCCATGCCGCCACGCCGCGACATCGCCGGGCGGCACCACATCGGTATGCCCGGCAAACAACAGGTGCCTGCCTTCGCTCCCACGCGTCGCGAAAAGGTTATCGACCGGATACGACCCGTCCCCCTCAAACCGCACCCGCTCGCAACTGAACCCCAGCGGCACCAGCGCCGCCTCGAGCACATCGAAAGCGCCATGCAACTCGGGCGTGACGGAAGGCTGGCGGATGAGATCGGCGAGGAGCTGGACGGGATCGACCATCAGTCGCGCAGCAGCTCGTTGATACCGGTCTTCGACCGCGTCTGCGCGTCGACGGTCTTGACGATTACCGCGCAATAGAGGCTTGGGCCGGGGTTGCCGTTCGGCAGCGGCTTGCCAGGCAGGTTACCCGAGACCACCACGGAGTAGGGCGGCACCTTGCCGATGTGGATCTCGCCGGTCGCACGGTCGACGATCTTGGTCGAGGCGCCGATATAGACGCCCATCGACAGCACCGAGCCTTCGCCGACCACCACGCCCTCGACCACCTCGGAGCGGGCGCCGATGAAGCAGTTGTCCTCGATGATGGTCGGGCCGGCCTGCATCGGCTCCAGCACGCCGCCGATGCCGACGCCGCCGCTCAGGTGCACGTTCTTGCCGATCTGCGCGCACGAGCCGACCGTCGCCCAGCCATCGACCATCGAGTTTTCGTCGACGAAGGCACCGATGTTGACGAAGCTCGGCATCAGCACCACGCCGCGCCCGATATGCGAACCACGCCTGACGATCGAGCCGGGCACCGCCCGGAAGCCGGCCTCGCGAAAACGGTTCTCGCCCCAGCCTTCGAACTTCGAGGGCACCTTGTCCCACCATGTGGCACCACCGGGGCCCTGGATCACGCCGTTGTCGTTGAGCCGGAAGCTCAGCAGCACCGCCTTCTTCAGCCACTGGTTCACCGTCCAGCCGTCGCCCGACTTCTCGGCGACGCGAGCCTTGCCGCTGTCGAGCAGGTCCAGCGCCGTCTGCACCGCCTCGCGCACTGCGCCCTGCGTGCTGAAGCTGATCTCGGTGCGCGCCTCCCAGGCGGCATCGATGGTCTTTTCGAGATCGGCGTACGACATGGGAACTGCTTTCGGATCGGGTACAGGAAGGCGCGCCGGACATTATCCGGCCCGGTCCTGCTGTCAACGATCCTTAACCCCGGCCGTGACAAGCTCATGGCCACTATTCGGAGACGCCAGAATGGCCAGACGCGCCGCCCATACCCCGCTTCGCACCTCGGTCGAGGACCTTGATGCGGCAAAACGCGCCCCGTCGACGCCGCAGACCGAGTCGGCCGCCTTCCGCCTCGCCTTCTCCGACGACGAGTTCATGACCTCGGAAGACACCCGCGGCGTCCGCTTCCAGCTCGAATACCTGAAGACCGAGTTCCGCCTGCGCGAGCACGGCATCCGCTCGACCGTCGTGCTGTTCGGCGGCGCCCGCATCCCGGAACCCGGCAAGCCGGCCTGGGCCGCTCGCAACGACACCCAGAAGAAGAACCTCGAGGCCGCCTCGCGCTACTACGACGAGGCCCGCCGCTTCGCCCAGTACGCCTCGCTCACCTCACGCGCGCTGAATTTCCGCGACTATGTGGTGGTCACCGGCGGTGGTCCGGGCGTCATGGAGGCCGGCAATCGCGGCGCTGCCGATGTCGGCGCGCCGACCATCGGGCTCAACATCGTCCTGCCGCACGAGCAGGCGCCCAACCACTACATCACCCCGGACCTCTGCTTCAATTTCCACTATTTCGCCACCCGCAAGATCCACTTCCTGCTGCGCGCCCGCGCCGTCGCCATCTTCCCCGGCGGTTTCGGCACGCTGGACGAGTTCTTCGAGACGCTGACGCTGATCCAGACCGGCCGCATGGAACGCGTGCCTCTGCTGCTGTTCGGCAAGGAGTTCTGGAACAAGGTGATCAACTTCGAAGCGCTGGCCGAATCCGGCACCATCGCCCCCGACGACCCAAAACTCTTCACCGTCGTCGACAGCGCCGAAGACGGCTGGAACGTCATCCGCGAACACTACAACCTGCCGGAAGTGACGCTGGCGAGCTGAGGAGCGGCCGTGCCCTAGAACCGGGCGAACCGCTGCTCGATCCTCCGCGCGAACGTTTCCCGCGCCTCGGGCGAGATGTCGTAGACGGAGTGCTGCGCGAGATACAGGTGCTTCACACGGAGGCCGCCGCAGGTGGCCTTCAACCCGCGCAGCAGCGCCTTGCGCCCGGGATCCTGCGTGAACAGCCGCGTGTACCACCACGGCGAGCCACAGGTCGTCACCACCCCCATCCGCCGGATGTTTCGCAGGGCAGGCTTGATCAGGCCACCGTCCGGAGGCGCTTCGAAGGCCACGCCCGGTCGCCATACGCGATCGAAGTAACCCTTGAGGATCGCGGGCATGCCGCACCACCAGGTGGGAAAGCAGAATACGCAGGCGTCGGCCCATTGCAGCGCGTCGACATAGACCTTCAGGTCCTGCGGCGGCGGCCGGGGCTCCTCGTGCCCATGCCACTCCTCTTCCCCCATGACAGGGTCGAACTTCATCGCGTAGAGGTCGAAATCGATGACCTCGTCGCCCCTGGCGTTGAGCGTCCTGAGGATACGCTGGTGCAGCGATGCCTGGTAACTGTCTGCTGCCGGATGCGCATAGACAACGTTGACCTTCATGGCGAGCACCCCCCTGCGCCCATCCGATTAAGGCAGCTTGCGCAAAAACCCCGCCAGGTCCGCCGTCATGTGGTGCACATGCGCGCCGCCGGTGCGTTCCAGCTCCCACGCTTCCACCTGCTCGTGCGCGAACGCCTCGCCGGCGATCACCTGCACCGTGGTCATGCCGGTATCGTGCGGCACCACCAGGTTCTTTTCGAGATCGTCGAACATCGCGGCGCGCCGCGCATCGATCCCGTGCTTGGTAAAGAACGCCTCGTACGCCTCGGGCAGCGGCTTCGGCTTGTAGCTCATGGCCCGGATATCGAAGATGTCCTCGAACAGCCCGTCGGCATTGCCCAGCCGGTTCAGCACCGATTTCGCGTGCCCGACATCGCCGTTGGTGAGGATGAACTTGCGGCCGGGCAGCGCGCGGATCGCGTCCACCAGGTCGGGGTGCGCCTGTACCGGTGAATAGTCGATGGCGTGCACCGTGTGGAGGAAGTGGTCCGGGTCCACCTCATGCAGTTGCATCAGCCCGTTCAGCGTCGTGCCGTAGTCGCGGTAATACGCCTTCTGCAGCGCCCGCGCCTCGTCGAACGGCAGCTGCGTGACGCCAACCATGTAGTGCGAGATCAGCATGTCGATCTGCGCGAACAGGTTGCACTCGCGCGGGTAGAGCGTGTTGTCGAGGTCGAACACCCAGTCGGTGACGTGGGAGAGCGAGCGGGGCGGGGGAGTAAGATCGTTCATCCCGCCTATATGGCAGATTTCGCCCGAACTTTCACCCCGCGCTCTGCGCAAGGCTGCGCAGCTCCGCCGTCAGCCGCTCGATGCTGGCGAAGCGCTCCCGCCACGCCGCCGTCGACGCATCGCCGCGCCCGAGCAGCGCCGCATCGAGCTCGGCCTGAAATCCCTGAGGCAGCCGCGGCAGCTTTCCCAGCTGCTTGCTCATCTTCTTGTCGCCCGGAAAATACACCTCGTTGATCGCGAACGCCGCGTGCACCAGGTCGTTGACGATCTGCTGCATCATCGATTGCAGGTAGAAGCCGTCGGCCCGGCTCAGCGCCGTCTCCAGGTGAAAGTTGCCGATCCAGAACCCGGCGCTCCTCAGCCCGTCGGCGATCAGCCGCTGCTTGAGTTTTGGCGGATAGCTGCGCACCGCCTCGACCAGCGGTACCATCAGCCCATTCGGATCGCTCAGCACCACGACGTTGGCGACATCGGCCAGCTCGCAATCGCTGTAATAGCCGTTCGGTGTCCACGTCTCGTAGTGCCGCTCCACCTCACCCTCGAGCGCCCGCGCCACCGTCTCCCGCAACGACCCCAGCGCATGCATCGACATCTCGACCTCCTGCGCCCCGACCTTGAAGTCGGTCCCGGCCAACGCCGGCAGCGCCGCCCAGCAGCGCAGTCCCGTCGCTTCCGGCACCGCCTGCTGCGCCAGCGCACGCCGTTTGTCGTTGTCCAGCCAGTCCTCGGCGAACACGTAGATATCGAGGTCGGACTGTGCGTCCGCCACGCCCTTGGCATGCGCTCCGGCCAGCGCGATGGCGCATGGACCTGAGGTGAACGAAGCGGCGAGGGGGAGCAGGCGGTCGATCAGGCGGGAGAGTTCTGGGGTCATCGCTTTCGGGTGCCACGCCGCCCGAATGGCCGGAAGCCCACCCCCGACACAATTCACCGTTTCCGCTCAATCAATCACTTGATTGACAGATGACCCGGGTGTATGTGCCTGCCCTGCCAAGCACCAAACGTCGAAATCACGGCCTTTGGCGCGACATTGTTGGCGAGCCAGGAAACATGACCGTCACCAGTACCGCCCCGAAACGGGAAACCACCGACGATCGTCGCCGCGCCATCGCGTCGGCGGCGCGCGACCTCATTGCCGAAAAGGGTTTTGAGGGCCTGCGCACCCGCGATATCGCCGCCCGCGTCGGCATCAACGTCGCAACGCTGCACTATCACGTCCCCACCAAGGAGGCGCTGATCGGGCTCGTCGCCGGCGCCATGCGCGACGACTTCCGGGCCCAGTCGCTGGTCCGGCCGCGCGCTCACCTGTCGCCGTCGGAGCGGCTCGAGCACGAGTTCTACGACTTCCAGGAAATGTTCTACGAACAACGCGACACCCTCGCCGTCATGTCCGAGCTGATGGAGCGGGCCCGGCGCGACGAGGTCATCCACGCCGCCATGCAGCCGATCCTCCACAAGTGGCACCAGATGGTTGCCGCGATCTTCGTCGACGGCGTCGCCGACGGAACCTTCCGGGCCGACCTCGATCCCGAGGCCGCCTCATCCATGTTCATCGGCGCCTTGGTCGGCTTCGGCCGCGGCCCCGATACCTCACCCCAGTATTTCGAACGCCTGTGCGCCGAGCTGCGCCGCGCCGTTCGCTCACAAACATCGACCAGGAACTAGACCATGTCTTCGCAATTTCACGTGCCTCAGTCCAAGGCGGATGCCGATCCGCGCCGCTGGGTGGCGCTCGCCGTCCTGCTGCTCGCCAGCTTCATGAATCTCATCGACGTCACCATCGTCAACGTCGCCCTCCCCAGCCTGCAGCAGAACCTCGGCGCCGATCCGACCCAGATCGAGTGGGTCATCGCCGCCTATGTGCTGGCCTTCGCCCTCGGCCTCTTGCCGTTCGGCCGCCTCGGCGACATCGTCGGCCGCACCCGCATGTTCCTCATCGGCGTTGCTGCCTTCACGCTGGCCTCCGCCTTCTGCGGCCTTGCGCCGTCGATCGAGTGGCTGATCGTCGCCCGCGTGCTGCAGGGCCTCGCCGGTGCCGCCATGACCCCGCAGGTCCTCGCCATCGCCCAGGTCACCTTCCCGCCCGAGGAAAAGGGCCAGGCCTTCTCGCTCTTCGGCCTCAGCGCCGGCCTCGCTGCCGTCGCTGGCCCGATCGTCGGCGGCCTGTTGATCGGCGCCAATATCGCCGGCCTCGACTGGCGCCCGATCTTCCTCGTCAACATCCCGTTCGGCATCCTGGCCGTCGTCGCCGGCTGGTACCTGATCCCGCGCACCCCCGGCCACCCGACGCTGAAGAACGATTTCGTCGGCATTGGCCTGTTCGCCATCGCCATGGTCGCCATGGTCCTGCCGCTGGTCGAAGGCCACGCCCTCGGCTGGCCGACCTGGCTCTGGGTGCTGATGGCGGTGGGCCTGCTGTTCGCCGGCGTCTTCATCATCTGGGAGCGCCATCGCGCCCGCATCGATCAGCCGCAGCTCTTGAACTTCAGCCTGATCAGCAACCCAAACTACCTGCTCGGCCTGCTCATCACCACCATCTTCGCCTCGGGTGTCCCGGCCATGTTCATGGTCATCTCGCTGCTCTTGCAGTCGGGCTACAACTTCACCCCGCTCGAGTCCGGCCTCACCAACACGCCGTTCTCGGTCGGCGTGCTCGCCGTCTCGTTGTTCATCGGCCGGCTCGGCCAGCGCTACCTGCGCACCCGGCTGGCGCTCGGCGCCGCGATCCTCGTCGTCGGCATCACCTGGCTCGATTTCATCATCCGCGGCCTCGGCGACAGCGTCGATCACTGGACCTTCCTGCCGCCGCTGTTCCTCGCCGGGCTGGGCCTCGGCCTCGGCTTCTCCGGCCTGTTCCAGTCGGTGCTGGCGGGCGTCCCCGCCCGGGATGCTGGTGCCGGTTCGGGCGCGCTGCAGGCCTTCCAGCAGGTTGGCGGTGCCGTCGGCGTGGCGCTGGTGGGGCAGATATTCTTCACCCAGCTCGCCGCGGGCTTTGCCGCGGGCGACGCGCCGCACGTTGCCTTTGCCGAGGCGGCGGCCCCGGCCATCGTCTACCAGATCGTCTCGTTCGGCCTCGTGGTGATCCTCGTGCCGTTCCTCAAGATCAAGGCGCCGGGACAGGGGCAGGGCGCCCCGGCAGCGCCACCGATCCCGGTCGAAGCCTGATGCAAAGGGCGCCTGCGGGCGCCCTTTCTTTTTGCGCCGCAGATGTCGATTCTCTGCTCACCCCCTCGACCACTCCCGCAAGCCGAAGGAGAACGCGATGCGCTATGTCTGCCTCGTCCACGTCGACCCCTCGCTGATCGACGCCGCCACGCCCGAAGAGCTCGCCGCCATGGACCGCGACAACCAGGCCACCAATGCCGCGTTGACCGCGAGCGGCCACCTCATCCTCGACCTCGCCCTCAAGGCACCCGAGACCGCCCGCCTCGTCCGCTCCCGCTCCGGCAAGGTCTCCGCCACCGACGGGCCCTACATCGAGAGCAAGGAGCACCTCGGCGGCTTCTTCGTCATCGAGGCCCGCAACCTCGACGAAGCCACCGAAATCGCCCGCCGCGAACCGATGGCCCGTTTCGGCACCATCGAGGTCCGCGCCGAAATGGGCATCTCCTGGCAGCAGCCCAAGGCCTGACCCAAGCTGTGACCCGTTTGCAATTGGCTAACCATTGCTGGCGAGTTTCCATAAAATGCCACATGTCGGTCGCTGTGCCGGCCAAGTGCGGCTCCATCTCGCGTCTCGTCAAACGCAACAGGAGTCGTCGTGAACAGCCTCGCCATCTTCGGCATCACCGCCGCCGCCATCTTCGGTCTCGCCACCACCCTGGCCGGCAATGTCCAGGCTGCCGACAACTACATCTACACCGGCAACGGCGACCTCGCGGCGGCGCAGCCGATCCTCGAGCGCCCCGATATCAGCGGCGCCCAGGTGGTCTACAACTGGCGCGCCCTCGAGCCGAAAGAGGGCGAGTACGACTTCTCCGCCATCGAGCGTGACCTCGAGCAGACCGGCAAATTGAACAAGAAGCTGTTCATCCAGATCCAGGATCGCTTCTTCTCCCCCGAAGCCCGCAACATTCCCGACTACCTGCTAGACGGCGCCGCGTATGGCGGCGGCCTCGTCCCGCAGCTCGACAACCCTGGCGAGGGCAAGGCTGAGGCCTATGGCTGGACCACCATGCAATGGAACCCCGCCATCCGTGCCCGCTACCAGGCGCTGCTCGAGGCGCTCGCCACCCGCTTCGACGGCAAGGTTGAGGGCGTCAACCTGCCCGAGACCGCCATCGATATCGACATGAAGGGCGACAAGACCGGCTTCAGCTGCGACGCCTATTTCGACGCCGAACTGGAGAACCTCACCGCCGCGCGGGAGGCGTTCAGCACCTCCAAGGTGGTGCAATACGTCAACTTCTGGCCCTGCGAGTGGGAGAACGACCATAACTACATGGGCCGCCTGTTCGAGCGCGCCGCCGCCAGCGGCATCGGCCTCGGCGGTCCCGACATCGTGCCGTACCGCAAGGGCCAGATGAAGAACTCCTACCCGTTCTTCAACCAGTACAAGGGCAAGCTCGATTTCGTCGGCATGGCCGTGCAGGAGCCGACCCTCACCTACAAGAACGACAAGACCGGAAAACCCTTCACCAAGGACGAGTTCACCGCCTTCGCCACCGACTACCTCGGCGTCGACGCCATCTTCTGGAGCGTCGAATCCCCCTGGCTGAAGCAGTGAGCAGGGCCATGCACCACCATCCAACCCCTCGCGGCCTCCCGCACACGAGCCGCCAACCTGGCGAAAGCCGCACCCCGCGTCGCCCCGGTCACGACCTCACGGCCCGCTCCGACAAGCCGAGCGACTGGATGGGGTTAGGCACCGGCGGGCGTTGATCTGCCCCACCCACCGGCCGTCGTCCCGGCGAAAGCCGGGACCCACTGCTCGGACGGTTGGGTAGGCATGAACCGCCCCGCTCCATCACAGATGGGCCGGAGAATCGAGCGCAAGTGGATGAGCCGGTGAACTGGGTCCCGGCTTTCGCCGGGATGACTGCCGGTGGGGTAGGCTAAGCGAGCGCGACAAAGCCGCGCCCACCGCACACCGTTGAGGGCCTGCCAGCCCCGTTCGTCCTACCTTACGATCAGCGTACCCGCACCATGGGCGGTGAACAGCTCGACCAGCACCACGTGCGGAGTCTTGCCGTTGAGGATCACCACGCCCTCGACGCCGTTGTCGAGCGCTTCGAGGCAGGTCTCGACCTTGGGGATCATGCCGCCATTGATCGTGCCGTCGGCGATCAGCGCGCGCGCATCGCGGGCCGAAAGCTCGGGGATCAGCTTCTTGTTCGCATCCAGCACGCCGTCGACGTCCGTCAGGAACAACAGGCGCTTGGCGCCGAGCGAGCCGGCGATGGCGCCGGCGAAGGTGTCGGCGTTGATGTTGTAGGTCTGGCCGTCGCGGCCCGGCGCCACCGGGGCGATCACCGGGATCATTTCCGAACGCGCCAGCAGGTCCAGCAGCGTGCGGTCGACTTCCACCGGCTCGCCGACGAAGCCCAGGTCCAGCACCCGCTCGATGCTCGAGCCCGGGTCCTTGACGGTCTTGGTGGCCTTCTTGGCGAACACCATGTTGCCGTCCTTGCCACACAACCCGATGGCCCATTCGCCTTCGGCATTGATCAGCGCCACGATCTCTTTGTTGATCGAGCCGGCCAGCACCATCTCGACGACTTCCATCGTCCGCTTGTCGGTGACGCGTAAGCCCCCCTCGAACTTCGATTCGATGCCGAGGTTCTTCAGCATCGAGGCGATCTGCGGCCCGCCGCCATGCACGACGATCGGGTTGACCTTCGATTGCTTGAGCAGCGCGATGTCGCGTGCAAAGGCCTGGCCCAGTTCGACGTCGCCCATGGCGTGCCCGCCGTACTTCACGACGACCGTCTTGCCCTCGTAGCGCTGCATATAGGGCAGCGCCTGCGACAGGACGGCGGCGTCGCGGGAAAAGCTCTCGATGTCAGGCATGGCGCGCTGTGTATCCATTGTGTCCCGTCCTATAGCGCATTCCATTGGAGTCGAAAGCGCTTTTGAGCCTCTGGTCGCCGCATGAACAGAACAAACACGAAGATTTCGTGACCGGCTGCCCGCGGGGATAGGCATAGTCACAGCCTTTGGCTAAGTTCGCGCCATGAGCAGCACCGCGAGCCTCGAGATCGCCGACCTCATTGCCCGCACCGCCCTGCGGGATCGCGCGGCATTTCGTGATCTCTACAGCCGCACCAGCGCGAAACTTTTCGGCGTCGTGCTGCGTATCCTCAAAGACAGATCGGAAGCCGAAGAGGCGCTCCAGGAAGTGTACGTCAAGATCTGGCAGCGTGCCGACCGCTACGTCGCGGGGGGCTACAGCCCGATCAGCTGGCTGGTGGCGGTTGCCCGCAACCACTCACTCGACGTCCTCCGGGCGCGGAAGCCGGTGAGCGATGATATCGACCTCGTGCTTGACCTCGCCGATGGCGGGCCTGACCCAGAGCAGGCCACCATCGACAGTTCGGAGCGCACGCGCATCGACGGCTGCCTCGACGAACTCGAGAGCGACAAGGCCGACTGTGTGCGTGGGGCCTATCTCGACGGCTTCAGCTACGAGGAACTGGCGACGCGCCACAGCGTGCCGCTGAACACGATGCGAACCTGGCTGCGGCGCAGCCTGTTGAAACTGAGAGAGTGCCTGTCGGCATGAGCACGGAAGGTCACAGCGGCGGTAGGGAGGACGACCAGGTCCTGGTCGCCGAATATGCGCTCGGCCTGCTCGAAGGCGGCGAACGCGCGGCCCTCGCACGCCGTATCGCTGCCGAGCCGGCGCTCGCTTCCGACCTGCGCCTGTGGCGCTCCCGGCTGTCGACCCTCGACAGCGAGTTCGCCCCCGAAACCGCCCCGGCCCAGACCTGGGGCCGCATCGAGCGCCGTCTGTTCGGTGAGTCCCGTCCGGCCGAAAAGGTCGGCTGGTGGTCGTCGCTGCCGGTGCTGCGTGGCATGGTGGTCGCCGGCCACCTGCTGGCCGCCGTCGCTGTCGGCTACATCCTCGTGCAGCCGCCGCGCCTCGATCCCAAGCTGTTCGCCAACCAGCTGGTGGCGGCGCTCAGCGAGCAGGGCTCCAGCGTCAGCTTCGTGGCGCTCTACAATCCCACCACCGGCAGCGTCCGGCTCACCGCGTTGAGCGGCGCCGCGGTGCCGGAGAAGGACTACGAACTCTGGGCCATCCAGGGGAGCAACGCTCCCATCTCCATGGGCGTGATCCCGATCGACCAGCGCAGCGACGTCAAGACGCCAACCCTGCCCGAGGCGTTCGGCGAAGGCACCGTCCTCGCCATCACGCTCGAGCAGAAGGGCGGCTCGCCCACCGGCGCCCCCCAGGGCCCGATCGTCGCCAAGGGCGCCGCCACGGCGATCTAGGCCCGCCCACCAACCGCATCCCCACGGCCCGCTTCCTCGAAGCGGGCCGTTTCGTTTGCGCCGGGCGCTGCGCGCATACGGGCTAGCCAAAAAATAGTTTCGCCCGACCCTGCGAATAAACCGCTCCAGCTGAAAATGTGATCCGAAACTGACCTGAAGCAGCCTCCGTATCTCCGCCTGTCCCGTCACAAGAACAATGCGGACACTGCCAAAGGAAGGAACCAAACAATGAAGCTCTCCACTCTTCGCGTACTTGCCGTCTCGGCCATGCTGTCGGTCTCCGCTATCTCCGGTGTTGCGTTTGCTGAGAACCCGATGGTCGGCGGCGCGCCGATGCTCGAGACCAAGGACATCATCGACAACGCCGTGAACTCCGCCGACCACACCACGCTGGTCGCTGCCGTGAAGGCCGCCGGCCTCGTCGATACGCTGAAGGGCCCCGGCCCGTTCACCGTGCTGGCCCCGACCAACGAAGCCTTCGCCGCCCTGCCGGCCGGTACCGTCGACAACCTGCTGAAGCCCGAGAACAAGGATCAGCTGGTGAAAATCCTCACCTGCCACGTCATCGCGGCCAAGGCCATGGCGGCCGACATCACCAAGATGGCGATGGATGACGGCGGCACCCATGAAGTGACCACTGTCGGCGGCTGCAAGCTGTGGCTGAAGGCCGATGGCGGCAAGGTCACTATCACCGACGAAGCCGGTGGCGTCGCCAACGTGACGATCGCCGACGTGGTGCAGTCGAACGGCGTGATCCACGTCATCGACAAGGTGCTGCTGCCCAAGATGTAACCTTCGCAGTCCCTCCTGCGAACTACATGTCGTGAACCGCTACGTGTCCCGCGGGCTTGCCTCGTGGGACACGCGCATTTGAGATGCACCCGCCGGCAGGGCGGATAGACTGCCGGTAACCGCTGAAAGGCCTCATCCCATGCAAGTCGATCGCCGCAATTTCCTGCTTGGCGGCACTGCCGTGGCCGCAATAGCTGCCGCCGCTCTGGTGTTCCGGCCGATGAGTTCGAGCCGCGCCGCCGAGGGTACCTTCGAAGTCAGCTTCACCGAAGACGAATGGAAGGCGAAGCTCGATCCCAAGGTGTTCGAGGTGTTGCGCCACGAAGCCACCGAAGCCCCGGGTTCCTCGCCGCTGCTCTACGAGCACCGCGTCGGCATCTTCAACTGCGCCGGCTGCGAGCTGGCCCTGTTCGATTCCAATACCAAGTACGAGAGCGGCACCGGCTGGCCCAGCTTCTACCAGCCGCTCGACAACGCCGTCGGCGAAGCCACCGACAGCACGCTCGGCATGACCCGCACCGAAGTCCACTGCCGCCGCTGCGGCGGCCACCTCGGCCACGTCTTCAACGACGGGCCGCAGCCGACGGGCCTCCGCTACTGCATGAATGGCCTCGCCCTGACCTTTACCCCGGCCTGAGCCGGAACTCCCTCGACCCTCCGACTGGCCCTTCATCCTCACCGGTGGAGGGCCTTCTTCTTCCTGACTGGGATTGTGGCGTGATCCTGCCGCGAACTCGATACGGAAGGGCAGGGCCATGCGGCGAGCCACTGACCGTGCGGTGATCCTCCACCGCGAAGCGGGGGAGGGGGACCAGCGAAGCTGGTGGAGGGGGCGACCACATACACCGGCGCGTCTGTTTCAGCCAGCAACCCAGCCCCGCGTTCCGCCATCTTGCCAAGCCCGCCGAACCGCCCCATCTCTTGGCCGCCATGAAGCTCACCATCATCCAGACCGGCGAAGTCCCCGTACCCCTCCGTCCGCAGTTCGGCGCCTACCCGCCGATGTTCCGGCGCATGTTCGACGAGGCCGGCCAACCGTTCGAGTACGAAACGGTCGCGGTCTACGACGGCGCCGAGTTCCCCGATGCGACGAAACTCGATGGCATCCTGATCACCGGCTCCGCCGCCGGCGTCTACGACGACTACGCCTGGCTCGATCCGCTTCGCGCCTTTATCCGCTCGGCCTATGCCGCCAACACCCCGATGCTCGGCATCTGCTTCGGCCACCAGATCATGGCCGACGCGCTGGGCGGCGATGTGCGAAAATCCGACAAGGGCTGGGGCCTCGGCCGCCATACCTACGAGGTGAAGTCCCGCCCCGGCTTCCTCGCCACCGATCTGCCAGCCCTGTCGATTGCCTGCTCGCACCAGGATCAGGTCATCGTGCCGCCGAAAGAGGCCCGGGTCTTCCTCGGCTCCGAGTTCACCCCGAACGCCGGGCTGGTCTACAACAACGGCAAGGCCCTGAGCCTCCAGCCGCACCCCGAATTCCTCGACGACTACACCGTGGCCCTCGCCGAGCTTCGCCGGGGCAAGGCCCCGGACGCCGTCGTGGACACCGCGGTGGCATCAGTCGCAACGCCGTCGCACAGCACCGACGTTGCCGGCTGGCTGGGCGCCTTCCTCAGCCGCTGATCCGCTTGACTCGCCGCCCGCCCGGGCCTCGAATGCAGCGCGGCTCCCCGAATGGGTGCTCCGGTGTGGGATTGGGTCAAGGCTCACGGTCGGCTGGTGCGATCGCTCGTCTGGGCGACGCTTGGGGCGTTGTGCTTTATCGCCGCCATCGGCCTGACCTGGACCATCGCCCACGTCACCACCGCGCTCTCCGCCAGTGCCGGTGATCGCCTCGAGACCGATCCCGCCGCCTGGTACGCCTTCGCCGTCGTTACCGGCGGTGACGCCGGCGTTCCGGTGCAGGTCAACTACGACTACACCCTGCAAGACGAGCTGGCGGTCCTGTCCTTCGAGCTGCCCGCCGATGCGCTGCAGGTCGTCTTCCAGTCTCGCGACGCCTTCTGCTGGGTCGCTCTTCCGGGCGGTGTACGTGGCGAGGATTTATGGAAGTGGGACCTCGGCGACTACCGGCACATGCGGGTGCCTGCCGCGCTCGTGCCGACCGGCGGCCGCGTCACCTGCAACCTCGCGCCACGCGTCCGCACCGCCTCGTTCACCACCACTGCGACGGTGTTCTACAACGACCCGCGGCCCGACATCGCCACCACCGGCGGCGGCGCCTTCCTGCCCATCGAACTGTCGCTCAATAACCGTGACGGGCCCTACGATATCGCCGCTTCAAACAATGCAGTGCTCGGCGATTCAGTGCTCCTGCGATCCGGCGGCGGCATCACCGTGCGCTTTCACTCCATGCAGATGGGCGAGGTACGTGACTGGATCATCCTCGTCATCGGCGTGCTCGTCGGCTTCGGCGCCGCCATGATCATCGAGGCTGTCCGACCGCTGATCGAACGCGTCGGCCGCTAGGCGCTGCCGGTGCAAAGTGCGTCCCCTCTCCCCTCTGGGGAGAGGGTTAGGGTGAGGGGCGCCAAGCACTCGGAACGAGCCCTCAGTGCTCCATCAACTGCCGGATTTCCGCCCGCAGCTGCTCGAGCCCAACCTTCTCCTCACTGGAAGTCAGGATGATCTCCGGATGTGCCGCCGGCCGCTTGGCGATCGCCGCCCGCGTCTTCGCCAGCGCTGCTTCCAGCTCGGTCTTGTTCGGCTTGTCCGCCTTGGTGACGACGATCTGGTAGCTCACCGCCGCCTTGTCGAGCTCGTTCATCACGCTCGCATCATTGGCGTTCGGGCCATGCCGGCCATCGATCAGCACGTAGACACGACGCAGGTTCGGTCGGCCGGTGAGATACTGGTGGATCAGCCTCGTCCACTGCTTCACCTTGTCCTCGGGCGCCCGCGCATAACCGTAGCCCGGCATGTCGACGATCCGAAGCTCGTCCGATTGGCTCTCGAAGATGTTGAGTTCCTGCGTCCGCCCCGGCGTGTTCGAGGTGCGGGCCAGCCCCGTGGTGCCCGTCAGCGCGTTGATCAGCGACGACTTGCCGACATTGGAGCGCCCCGCAAAGGCGATCTCCATCCGGTCGGCCGGCGGCAGGTCGGCGATGCGCACGCACCCCTTGATGAAGACGAATGGCCGCGCGAACAGCAGGCGGCCCGCCTCGATCTGGTCTGCGCTGAACTTGGATTGTGTCTCGCTCATTGGCGTTCAATAGGGGAGGGCGGCAGAGAAGGGAAGACTCGAGGTTCCGTCGTCGATCGTGCCTGATACGCGATACGGCACCTCCCCCCTTGTGGGGGAGGATGGGAGGGGGCCGTCTCTCTCAGTCGTCTCTCCCTCCCCTTGATGGGGAGGGATCAAGGGTGGGGTGGGGCAACGCTCGCCGGCCCATCGACCTAAACCGGATACCCGAACGCCCGCTTCTCCAACCCCTGCGCCACCATCGCCTTGGAGAACGCCGGCCAGTTGTCGACCTTGTCGGCCGCCGCCTTGATCCGGTCCTGCTTGATCAGCCCCGTCGTCGCGAGCGTCGCCGGCACCCGCAGCGTCACTCCGACCTGTGCAGCGGCGGCCGAGAACCGCCGTAGCGCGCCCTCGGCCGGCAGGTCGATGTCGGTCTCGTAGCGCAGGATCGGACAGGGCAGGCGCCGTCGGTTCAGCCAGTTGCGCCAGCGGTCATACCAGCGCTCCTGCGCATCCATCCACGCGGCAAAGTCGGCGATATCGAGGGTCAGGCGGACGGCGGAGGTGTCCACCTCCTGCCACTTGTGCACGCTGATCGCCTTGCACCAGCTGACATAGGCATCGATCTGCCGCCGCACCACGAAGATCACCCGCACCCCCGGTCGCGACAGCACCATCTGTTCGACGGTGGTCGGCTCGAGCGTATCGTGCCACAGCTTGAAGGCGAGGACCCGTTTCTGTTCCGCCCGGGTTGCGGCGGTGGCCTGGTCGAGCACGTGGTCGGGCTCGATCCGTTCGGCGAGGCTGTTGAACAGCTCTGGGAAAGTCTTCAGCTCGGCGAGGTTGCCGCCGAGCTGCATCAGGTGGTTGGCGCCGGTGCGGGGGCCGGTGATCAGGCAGAGCGTATCCAGCACCTGATCACCCCTTGCCGCGTCAGCTGGCTGTGTTGCGTCAGCTCGCCTTGCCGCCAGCCGGCTTCTCTTCGACCTTGGGCTTGCGCTTGAAGCTGGCCGTGATGTTGCCCAGCAGGTCAACCTCGGCGCCGTGGCGCTTCATGATGAACCACTGCTGCGTCACCGAGAGCAGGTTGTTCCAGGCCCAGTAGATCACGAGGCCGGCGGGGAACGAACCCAGCATGAAGGTGAAGATGATCGGCATCCAGTTGAAGATCATCGCCTGCGTCGGATCCGGCGGCGGCGGGTTGAGCTTCATCTGCACCCACATGGTGATGCCCATGATCACCGGCCACACGCCCAGGTGCAGCAGGCTGCCCACCACCGGCAGGGTGGTCGGGTTCCACGGGATCAGGCCGAACAGCGTGAAGATGTTGGTCGGATCGGGCGCGGCGAGGTCGACGATCCAGCCGAAGAACGGCGCGTGCCGCATCTCCAGCGAGATGAAGATGACGGTGTAGAGCGAGAAGAACACCGGGATCTGGATCAGGATCGGCCAGCAGCCCGAGAGCGGATTGATCTTCTCTTTCTTGTAGAGCTCCATCATCGCCTGCTGCTGCGCAGGCCGGTCTTCCTTGAAGCGCTCCTGGATCGACTTCATCTCCGGCTGCACGCGCCGCATCGCCGCCATCGAGGCATACGAGCGGTTGGCCAGCGGGAAGAACAGGCCCTTCACGATCACCGTCACCGCGAGGATGGCGAGGCCGAAATTGCCGAGGATCCCGTAGAGGAACTGCAACAGGAAGAACATCGGCTTGGTGAGGAAGTGCAGCCAGCCCCAGTCGATCAGCAGTTCCAGCCGGTCGAAGCCGTAGGTCTTCTCATAGCTGGCGATTACGCCTTCGCGCTTGGCGCCGGCGAAGATGTAGGTCTTGTTCTCGGCGGTGCCCCCAGCCGGCACCAGCACCGGCGTCGTCTCGACGAAGCTGGTCTGGAACACGTTCAGCGCGCCCGAGGGGGTCGCCGAGAAGCGCGCGTTGAGCGGGGCGCCCGGCGCCGATAGCACGGCCGTCGCCCAGTACTTGTCGGTGATGCCGACCCAGCCGCCGGTGGTGCTGGTGACGTCGATCTGCTTGTCGTTGACGACGTCGTCGTACTTCTTGGAAACGAGGTTGTTCGAGCCGAGCACGCCCAGCGGGCCTTCGTGCTGCACGAAGAAGTTCTGCACGTGCGGCTTGCCCTGGCGCACGATGCGCGAGAACGGGTAGAGCGCCACGTCGCCCGAGCCGGTGTTCTCCACCGACTGCGCCACGGTGAACAGGTAATTGTCGTCGACGCTGATGGTGCGGCGGAAGATCAGCCCGGCGCCGTTGTCCCACTTCAGCGTCACCGGGGTGGCGGTGGTCAGCGTCTGCACGTCCCCCTCGACCGACCACACGGTGGTTTCGCTCGGCGTCGCGGCGGTACCGCCGGCGGCCGGCACCCAGCCGGTTTCGGCGTAGTAGCCGCCTGGGGCGCCCGAGGGGATCAGGAGCGTGATGATCGGCGAATTGGGGTCGACCGTCTCGGTGTACTGCTTGAGCGACAGGTCATCGAGGCGGGCGCCGGTGAGGTTGATCGTGCCCGACAGCGACGGGGTGTCGATCTTCAGCCGCTGCGGCGACGCCGCCAGCGCGGCAGCGCGATCGGCGAAACTGCCGCTCGTTGCAGCGGCGGTAGTCGCCGCCGGCGTGCTGCCATCGGCCGCGGGGGTCGCGAGCCCGGTGTTCGCCGCCGGCGCCTGTGCGGCCTGCTCGAGCGCGGCGCGCTTCTGCGCCTGCTCCAGTTGTGGCCCGGCAATGAAGAACTGCCATCCGAACAGCACCACGACGCTGAGCACGATCGCAATGATCATGTTGCGGTTGTTATCGGACTGCATCAGCTCTTCTTCTTCAGATGAATCTTGGAAATGGCGGCGGCCAGATCGCTCACGAGCTGGCCGTACGGAATGCTCAGCGCCTCGCGGCGGCCGACGAGCACGTAATCATGTTGGGGTTCGAACCCGCTGGCGCAAGCCTTCGCGGCAGCCCGAAGGCGCCGGCGGATGCGGTTGCGCTGCGGCGAGTTGCCCATCTGCTTGGTGACCGTGAAGCCGATACCCGGCTCGTCGAGGTCACGCGCGTTCGCCTGTAGCGAAAACGCAGCGCGCCCGACGCGCTGGCCTCGGGCGGCTTTCAGAAATTCGGACCGGTTTTTGAGGCGCCGCAAGGCGCCATCCCGTGGCATGGCCGTGTTCACGGCCAAAACCTTAGGCCGAGAGCTTGGCGCGGCCGACAGCGCGGCGGCGGTTCAGGATCTTGCGGCCGTTCTTGGTCGCCATGCGGGCGCGGAAGCCGTGCCGGCGAGTGCGGACGAGCGTGCTCGGCTGGAAAGTGCGTTTCGACATACGATCTGACCACGCCGGCGCGCGGTTCCTCTAATACTGAGAGCAGCAAGGTGCTTGCCGGCCGGGCCCTTGTCTGGGCGCCATCGGCAGATTGGGGCGGCTTATAGGGAATTGGTTCGGGTAAGTCAACGCGAGGACAGTGCGGCAGAACGGCATTGTTCCACCCCGAAATCCGCTGATTTCCACACTGCCTTGATCCCGCCCACTATTGTCGAGCGGCAAGCCGGTGATAATGAGGCGCGGGGCCTTAGTCGAGAGAGCGAGATTGGCCGATATCCTTACGCCCGACCTGTGCGTCATCGGGGCCGGATCAGGCGGCCTGGCCGTTGCCGAGACGGCCTGTGCCTATGGCGCCTCGGTCGTGCTCGTCGAGAAGGCCCGGCTGGGTGGCAACGCCCTCAACACCGGCGCGATTCCGGCCAAGGCGCTGGTCGCCGCCGCGGCCCATGCCCAGGCGCTGCGTGGTGGCGCCGCCTTCGGCATCACCGCCGATGACCCCAAGATCAATTTCCGCAAGGTGCACGACCACGTCGAGCAGGTGATCACCGCGCTCGCCCCGCAGAACGCCGCCGGCCGGCTCGAGGCGCTCGGCGTCGAGATCGTCCGCGGCGCCGCGCACTTCGTCAACCGCAAGGCCCTCGCTGTCGGCGATACCGAAATCCGCGCCCGCCGCTTCGTCATCGCCACCGGCGCCCGGCTGCCCGTGCCGTCCATCCCCGGCCTCGATGCGGTGCCGTACTTCACCAGCGAGACCATCCTCGACAATACCCGCAAGCTCACCCATCTCGTCGTCATCGGCGGCAACGGCGTGGCCATCGAGCTCGCCCAGGCTTATGCCCGCCTCGGCACCGAAGTCACCGTGGTCGAAAATGGCCCCATGCTGCCCGGCTTCGATCCCGAGCTCGCCGCCATCACGCTGAAGCGGGTGGCCGAGGAGGGCGTCAGCCTCCGCCCGCATGCCACCGTCACCGCCATCCAGGCCCGCTCCATGGGCATCGGCATCGCCGTGCAGAACGGCGAGTCCGACCAACTGCTCGATGCCTCGCACATCCTCGTCGCCGCCGAACGCATGCCCAACCTCGCCGGCCTCGGCCTCGACAAGGCCGGCATCCGCATGAACAAGGCCGATCCGCGCCTGCTGCAGCTGTCGCCCGGCCTCCGGACCACCAACCCCCGCATCTACGCCGTCGGCGACGCCGCCGGCGGCCAGTCGGTGCAGGCCGCGGTGCGCCAGGCCCAGGTGGTGGTGCGCCACGTGCTGCTCGGCACCATGGCCAAGCCCGACACGCTGCGCGTCCCTCGCGTCGTCTCCACCGACCCCGAACTCGCCGAGATCGGCCTCAACGAGAGCCTCGCCCGCACCAGGCACGGCGTCGGCTTCCGCGTCACCCGCTGGTCCTACGCCGACAACGACCGCGCCCGGACCTCGCGCGACACCTATGGCCTCGCCAAGCTGATCACCGACCGCTCGGGAAAAATCCTCGGCGCCGGCGTCGTCGGCCCGGGTGCGGCGGAGCTGATTTCGCTGTTCTCGCTCGCCATGTCGGGCGGCCTCAACGCCGGCAGCCTCGCCGATCTGGTGGCGCCCTATCCCTCCTTCGCCGAGATCGCGGTGCGGCTCGGCGAGGAGTTCCGTCGCGGCGAAACCCAGAAGCCGCTCATCCGGCAGTGGATCAGCCTCAACAAGCTGCTCGGCTAGCCTGTATTGTCACGTGTTGACGCTGGAAAGCCGCAGCTTTCCCCGCTAATCATCGCCCAATGGCCAAACAAAACCGCGCGATGCCGGGTCCGTTCTCCGGGCTGTCCGTCAAGATCATCGCCACCATCATCGTGGTGATCCTCGCGGTCGAGGTCGTGATCTACCTGCCGTCGGCCGCGAACTTCCGCCAGAGCTGGCTCGAGGACCGCCTGCGCGTCGGCGTCGTCGCCGCCCGCGTGCTCGATGCCGTGCCCGATGCCATGAACCTACCGCGCATGCTGACCGACCGGCTGCTCACCTCGGCCGGCGCCCTCGCCATCGTCTATCGCCGCGAAGGCCAGAGCCAGCTGATCGAGCTCGAGAACGTCACCATGCCGCGCGAGGCGGTGACGGTGGACCTGCGCCAGCGCGACCCCGCCTCATTGATTCTGGGCGCCCTCGAAACCCTGGTCCTCGGTTCCAACCGCACGCTGCGCATCGTCGGCGAAGAGGATGGCATGCCAGACCGGGTCATCGAGGTGCTGATGCCCGAGGCGCCGTTGCGCAGCGAGCTGCTGCTCTATTCGCGCAACCTGTTCTTCCTGTCGTTGATCCTCGCCATCATCACGTCGGCGGTGCTCTACGTCTTCGTCTCGCGCATCCTGATCGCCCCGATCCGCCGCCTCACCGGCAACATGGTGGAGTTCTCCCAGGCCCCCGAGAACGCCTCCCTGATCGTCACCCCGACCGATCGCCGCGACGAGATCGGCATCATGGAGCGCGAGCTCGCCGACATGGAGTCGGACATCTACTCGATGCTGCGCCAGCGGCGGCACCTCGCCGACCTCGGCCTCGCCGTGGCCAAGATCAACCACGACCTCCGCAACACCCTGACCTCGGCGCAACTGCTGAGCGACCAGGTGGCCAATCTCGACGATCCCAAGGTGCAGCGCCTCGCCCCGCGCCTGGTGCTGTCGATCGACAAGGCCATCGGCTTCGCCCAGTCGGTGCTCGATTACGGCCGCCAGAGCGCCACCCCGCCGCGCCCGGTGCCGGTCGATCTGCACCTCCTGCTCGATGAAGCCGCGTTCGACGCCGGCCTCGTCGGCCATCCCTCGATCCGCTGGACCAACCATATCCCCGACGCCGTCTCGATCTCGGCCGATCCCGATCAGTTCGCCCGCATCTTCGACAACCTGTTCAAGAACGCCCGCGAGGCGCTCGAGGCTGCCGGCAGCAAGATCGAAGCCCCGCTCGTCGAGGTGACACTGACCGAGACGCCGGACTGGCTGACCCTCTCGGTCACCGACAACGGCCCGGGCCTGCCGCCGCGCGCCCGCGAGAACCTGTTCGTCGCCTTCGAGGGCTCCGCCAAGGCCGGCGGCACCGGCCTCGGCCTCGCCATCGCCCGCGAACTCACCGAGGCGCATGGCGGTAAGCTGGCCCATATCGACCAGCCGCTGGGCACCCGCTTCGACGTCACGCTGCCCCATTCCATCCGCATCGGCTGAACTGTCACAGCTGCGTCAAATTCCCCTCGCGTCGATGCTTGCAATGCTGCCAAGGCCCATGTATGGGTCTCGCCGTTCGCCGGAAACACCACCGGCCATGCGCGCCCTTAGCTCAGCTGGATAGAGCACCAGACTACGAATCTGGGGGTCAGGAGTTCGAATCTCTTAGGGCGCGCCAATCTCTCTCCCAGTCAAGCAAGCCAACTCGGCGCGCTGGCTTTGCACCTCGCGGCGCGGCAGCCTGATGTCGGCTGGTCACGCCTCGGCACCGCCAGGTCAGACCGGCGAAATGGTGATCCGGTCAAGCTCGCCGGCTTGCAGCGCGACGACCCGCAGGCCGCGCGGCGTGCGGCTGATGCCCACCGATGCAACGCGGCCGTCTCGATCCAGCGCCCGGATCGTCACTTCCGGGGCCAGTCCCTCCACCTCGTATTCGAGCCAGTCGCCCGGCTGCACCCGGACCCGAATGCGCTCTTCGGCGCGGTACTCCCGGCCGTCGGTCTGGTGGAAATCCGGCTTTGCCGGCATCACGAAGTCCACCTCGTCGGGCGCGCGGAAAGCGGTTCCGGCACTGGCCGGGGCCTGGGTCTGGTATGACTGTCCCCGCCCCCGCGAGCCGAACCCCCACGCCGGAATGACCGATGGACGCTCGGCCGTGATGGCGCGGATGACGTCCTCGCGCCAGGTGCAGTTGTCGAGCTTCATCGCCTCGACCAGCGCGTCGAGCGTCTGCCGCGCCGCCTGGGGTGATGGCTTCGGTCCGCCCACCGCGTAGGCAGCAATCTCGGCCCAGCCGTCCGGCGCCATGATCGAGGCCGGCGAGGTCAGGGTCTCGATCTTCTTCCATGGCCAGAAGTTCCAGCCGATGTCGTGCCCCTCGTAGAGGCGGTGCGCGGCGTACAGCCATTCGAGATTGTTCTCGCCGCCTTCGCCCATGTAGATCGGCAGCCCCAGCCTGTCGCGCGCCGCGAGGTAGGGTGCGATGCTGGCCCGGTCCGGCGCCATCCAGTAGCGGTGGAACTGCAGGACCGAATTCGCGTCCCAGACCTCGGTGAAGATCTCCCAGTTGGTCGCCCAGTGCGAGCCCTCGTACATGATGAGGTGCCGATCATCGATGGCGCGGATCGCCGCCGTCAGCTCCTTGTAGAGCGCCACCAGTTCGTCGCGGTAGACATGCTGCCATTCGTTGGGCAGCGGCTCGTTGAGCAGGTCGTACCCCATCACCACCGGTTCGTCGCGATAGCGGTGGGCCAGCAGTTGCCACAGCCCGATGGTCAGCCGTCGGTTGGCCGGGTCCATGAACAGCTCGGGCTTGTTGTTGGGCGAGTCGTCGATATTGGTGCCGGTTTGCCCACCCGGTGCACCGTGCAGGTCGAGCAACAGCCAGAGCCGGTGCGCGCGACACCATTCGATCGTCTGGTCGATCAGGGCAAGCCCCGCCTCGATAGGCTCACCTTCGGTGGTCTGCACCAGGCGTGCATTGATCGGCAGCCGGATGTGATCGAAGCCCGATTCGGCGATCCGGCGCACGTCGTTCTCGTTGAAGAAGTGCGAGCGGAAGCTGTCCCAGAAGCGACGTGCCGCCTCGGGCCCGACGAGATCGGCAAACAGCGCCTCGATCTGGCGCGGCGACTCCGCGCCCGGGCTCAGCTTCCACATGTAGCCCTCGGGCAGCATCCAGTTGCCAATGCCCATGCCGCGCAGCAGCAGCGGACGGCCGGCGCCGTCGACGACACGGCCCTTGTCGGCATGGACGAAGCCGGAGAAATCGGCGGGGCGGCGGGGCAGGGACACGTTGGGAACTCCTCGGGAAATCACTTGAGGCCGGACAGGGTAAAGCCCTGCACGACGTAGCGCTGGAAGACGGCGAACAGGACAAACATTGGCACCACCATGAAGGCGGCCGCCGCCATCTGCAGCGACGGATTGACGGCGAGCTGCTGGTTGAGCAGTGCCAGGCCGACCGACAGGGTATAGAGCTTCTGGTCGCTGGCGATGATCAGCGGCCACAGGAAGCTGTTCCAGCCGGCAATGAAGGTCAGCACCGCCTGCACCGCGAGGATCGGCCCGGCCATCGGCAGGACGATCGAGGCAAAGATGCGGAACTCTCCGGCGCCATCGAGCCGCGCCGCTTCCAGCAGTTCATCGGGCACGGTGCTCATGAACTGGCGGAACAGGAAGACGTTGAAGCCCGAAACCAGCGTTGGCAGTGCGATGCCGATCAGCGTGTTGGTGAGCTTGAGAGCGCTCAGGATCAGGAAGGTGGGGATCATGGTGATCTGCACCGGGATCATCATGGTGGCGAGCACGAGGAAGAACATCCAGCGCCGGCCGCGGAACTGAAACTTGGCAAAGCCGTAGCCGGCCATCGCCATCAGCAGCAGCCCGACGAAGGAGATGGCGACCACCAGTAGGGTGTTGACCAGGTAGCGGCCGAAATCGAGCTCGTTGAACAGCACTGCGTAGTGCTCGAGCGTGGGGGCCTGCGGCAACAGCGTCGGAGGAAAGCTCAGGCTCTCGCGCTGAGGTTTCAGCGACGACAGCACCATCCAGATGAAGGGGAAGGCGGTGAGCAGAGCGCCCAGCGCCAGGGCCACACCGATCATCAGGGTCAGCCGGCGTTCTGCTCTGGCGTCAGCGCGCATCGCCACGTCTCCCGGCAAGCTGGATCAGCGTCACCACGGCGATGATGACGAACAGCACCAGAGAGCCGGCGCTGGCATAGCCGAACTGGCTGGAGCGGAACCCCTCCTGGTAGAGGAAAAGCGACACGGAGGTGGTCGCTCCCAGCGGTCCGCCATCGGTGAGGACAAACGGCTCGTCGAAGAACTGCAGCCAGCCGATCAGCGTCGTGACGGTGACGAAGAACAGCGCATAGCCGAGCAGCGGGATGGTGATCAGCAGCGTGCGCTGGGTGGCATTGGCGCCGTCGAGCGCCGCGGCCTCGAAATAGTCGCGCGGGATGCCTTTGAGGGCGGCAAGCAGGATGATGATGTTGAGGCCAGTGCCGCGCCAGATTGCCACCAGCGCCACCGAGAACTTGGCCAGCCATGGCTCGGACAGCCACTGCAGCGGCGGTAGCCCCGCCATCGACAGCAGGGAGTTCAGCAGGCCGAACTGCGTGTTGTAGAGATAGGTCCAGACCAGCGAGATGGCGACGATGCCGGTGATTGCCGGCACGAAGTAGAAGGCCCTCAGGGCGCGGAAGAACGGCCCGTCATTGCGGTTGAGCAGCAGCGCAGCGGCGAGCGACAGCAGCACCACCGAGGGCACACCCACACCGACGAAGACCACGGTGTTCCACAGCGCCTGCCAGAAATCGGGATCCTTGAACAACTTCACATAGTTGCCCAGCCCGACGAACTTGACGTTCGACCAGCGCGCCAGGCCGGAAATGTTCATGTTGGTGAGGCTGACCAGTCCCGCCACGAGGATCGGAAAGACACCGAAGGCGCCCAGCAACAGGACCGCGGGCGAGACGAACACGTAGGGAATGAAGCGGTGACGCACGGATGGTCCGAACCAGGGGCGAGGGAAAACGGGTGCCTCTGCCGGGCAGGGAAGCCCGACAGAGGCGGCTCTGGGAGGAGAGCCTACTTGATCGAGATGCCTTCGGTGGCGCCGTACAGACCCTCGAGGGTCGAGGCCCGGTCGGCGCCGGTCAGCACGATCGAGTTGAGTGCCTTGAGCAGGTCGGAACCCACGCCTCCGTCCCAGTTGGACACCATCGGCAGCACCTTGGCGTCGAGCAACTGGGTGGCATAGACCTGCACCAGCGGGTCGGCCGCCAGCGCCGGGTCGGTCAACGCGGCCTTCACCGTCGGCAGTTCGCCGTTGAGCTTGAACCAGTCGACCTGGGTAGCAGGCCGCGACAGGAACTCGAGCAGCTTCAGCGAGTCGTCGGCCTGGTCGGTGTTGAACCACACGCCCATGTTGGACCCGGCGAACAGCGATGTGCCGGCCGCCGCCCTCGGCAGGGTGGTCACACCCCATTTGCCGTCGAGCTCAGGCGCCGACCCCGCGATGGCCTTGGCGAGATAGGGGCCGGAGACCAGCATCGGGGCGATTCCCGAGATGAACCCCTGCGTCTGGTCGAAGTCGCCGTTCTTGGGGACACTGCCGTCGGCATGCAGACCGGTGTAGAGGTCGACCGCTGCGGCGAAGGCCGGCGTGTTGAACTCGACATTGCCTTCGGCGTCGATGATGTCGCCGCCCTGGTCCCAGGTCATGACCACCGGCAAGGCGCTGTCCCACTGCGGGATGTAGTAGCCATATTGTCCCTCGCCACGGCCTGCGAGAGTCTTGGCGTCGGCGCGCAACTGCTCCCAGGTGGCCGGGGGGCTGGCAATGCCGGCGGCCTCGAGTATGTCCTTGCGGTAGAACAGCACGCGGGTGTCGCTGATCCACGGCACGCTGACGATGGAGCCGGCGATCGCGGTCGCCTCACCGGCGACGCCGTCGGCGAAGTTTGCGGCTGCGAGACCCGGATAGGCTCCGAGCTTGTCGTCGAGCGGCAGCAGCGCCCCTGCGTCGGCGAAGGTCCGAAGCTTGGACAGCCCGATCTGCACGAGGTCGGGGCCCTGGCCGGACGCCACCGAAGTGATGAGCTTCTGGTCGATCGCGTCCCACGGGATGGGCACCACCTCGACGGCGACGCCGGTCTCGGCGGTGAACGGGGCGACCAACTGGCTGAAGCTGCTGCCTGAGTCACCCATGATCCAGACGGTCACCGGGTCGGCCGCCAGGCTGGTGCCGGCAAGAAGCATCGTCGTGATGCCGGCCAGCGCCGCGCCTCTCAGCACGGTTGCAGAGTTGCTCCGCATGAATAGTCCTCCACTTTCTTGTTGGTCTTGGGCTCCGGCCTCACAGGGGCCGGTAGGACAGCACGAGCGTCTCGCTGGGCGCGGCGCTGCCGGGGCTTGCCGGAGCCGCACCGGGCGGTACGTCGAAGTTGAAGAATTGCTGGACCACGAGTCCGGCAGCGCCGCGCGCCCAGGCGTCGTCGCCCCAGCTGTGCACGTCGATCCGATGCTTGTGGCCGAAGGCCAGGCGCTCGAATTCGCCCTGCATCGCCTTCTTGAAGTAGGGCAGGAACCGTACGCCCTCGCCCGCCAGAACCACCACTTCGGGGTCGAGCAGGTTGACCAGCGTGGCGAGGCCACGACCGAGGCCGCCGCCGGCGCGGTCGAGCACTGAAAGTGCATCGAAATTGCCGGTCTGAGCCAGCCGCAGCACGTCGTCCGGACCGCAGCTCCGATAGTCGTCGCTGCGTTCGCGCAATTGCTTGACGATCGAAGGCTCGGACACATAAGCCTCGAGACAGCCGTAGCGGCCGCATTCGCACTGCCGTCCGTCGATGGCGATCGGCACGTGACCGAGCTCGCCGGCGCCGCCCCGGTGGCCGCGGAACACTGCGCCGTTGACGACCAGCCCGGCCCCGACGCCGCGGCCGATGGTCATCACCGCTACCGACTGGGCGTGGCGGCCGAGCCCGAACAGGTGCTCGCCGAGCGCGAAGGCGTTGACGTCATTGTCGACCCACACACGGACCCCGGCCTTTTCCGCGATCAGCCGGCCGATCGGCACATAGTGCCAGCCGATCCGTCCGCTCTCGACACAGATGCCCTGTCGGGCATCGATCAGGCCTGGCATGGCGAGGCCGATGCCGGCCACCTTCTCGATTGGCACCCGGTTGGTTTCGATCAGCTCGTTAAAGGCGGAGGCGCAGGCTTCGACCACTGCCGCGACGTCGTGTGCGTCGACCGTCAGGGCGGCCTGGGCGATGACGCGGGTCGAGAGGTCCGTCAGCACCGCGCGGATCTCGCTTTCCATCAGCTTGATGCCGACGGCAAAGCCCGCGGCGTAGTTGAGCAGCAGCGGCCGCTGCCGCTTGCCGGCCGATGCAGGGTCCTCGACGAGCAGGCCGTCGGCGATCAGTTCGGTGGTTATGAAGGTGACGGCGGCGCCGCTGAGCCCGGTCAGCTCGGCAACCTCGCTGCGGGTGATCGACTCGGCTCGGCGGATCTCATTGACGATCAACCGCCGGTTCAGCGCCCGGTTCGTCTCCTGATTTCCTCCGCGCATGATCGCTCCATTCGTTTAATTAAATTAATTAAGGATTGATTGGGATGTTTGTCAACTGGTCCTGTTCGTCGGTCCTCGCGCGCCGGGCAAAGCCTAGGGACCGGCCCCCATGCTAAGCCTGTGCCCTGAGGTCAAGCCAGCAGCGCAACCAGCTCGGCGCGGTGGCGCTGCATGGCCAACTGGATGCGGTAGTCGCGTTCGAGGCTTGCCCGGGTCTCCTCGCGGCGCAGCAGCCTGATGCCGGGCTGGGCCATGCCCGCGCAGGCGGTGGGCAGGTCGGGATACTGGCCGGTCGCCGTGGCCGCCACCATCGCCACACCCAGCAGGGTGGGGTCGGGGGCGGCGGATTCGACCACCGTGCAGCCCGTCACGTCGGCATAGAGTTCCATCAGCAGCGGGTTGTGGCTGTGGCCGCCGGCGACGTGCAGCGTGTCGATGGCGTAGCCGCGTGCGTTGAGCGTGTCGAGGATGTGCCGCACCTGCACGGCGATCGCCACGGCGGCACGCCAGTAGAGGCGGCACAGGCTGTCGAAATCGCTGTCCAGCGACAGGCCCGAGATCACCCCCAGGGCTCGCGGATCGGCCAGCGGCGAGCGGTTGCCGTGGAAATCGGGCAGCACGTGCAGCTGCGGCGCGAGGTCGGGCCCTTCGCTGGTACGGAGCTCGATCACCCGCTCGATCACCCGCCGATGCAGCTCCGGGGTCGGCTCACCCCCGGCGGCATGCATCCGCAGCACGTGGTCGAGCAGCGCGCCCGTCGCCGATTGTCCGGCTTCGTTGAGCCAGGTGCCCGGCAGCACCGCGTCGCTAAACGGCCCCCACACCCCCTGCGTCGGCAACGGATGGTCGGACAGCGCCATCACGCAGCTCGAGGTTCCGGCGATCAGCGCCAGGTGCCGGTGGATGTTCGCCGTATCCCCCGCAAAGCCCGCCAGCGCCCCCAGCGTGCCCGCATGCGCATCGATCACGCCCACCCCGACCACGCAGCGGGTCGACAGCCCCAGCCTCTCCGCCGCCCCCGCCGTCAGCGGTCCCAATGCCTCGCCGATCCGGCTCGCCGCCTCGGGTAGTCCCGCGCGCTCGAACAGGTCATCGAGCCCTACCGACGCGAGGAAATCCCGCTGCCAGCTTGGGCTCTCATGGGCGAGATACGTCCACTTGCAGGTCAGCGTGCACTCCGAGCGCGCATTCGCCCCCGACGCCTTCCAGGTGAGGAAATCGACGAGGTCGAACATCTGCCCGGCCCGCGCCCAGCTCTCGGGCACATGGCGCTTCAGCCACATCAGCTTGGGCACTTCCATCTCCGGCGACATCGTGCCACCGACGAAATCCAGCACCCGATGCCCTCCCGCCGTACACGCTTCCGCCTCGGCCTGCGCCCGGTGATCGAACCACGCGATGGTGTCCCAGCGCGCCGCGCCCCCCGGGCTCACCGGCAGCGGCGCGCCATCGCCATCCCGCACCACCAGCGAGCACGTCGCATCGAAGCTGATCCCCGCCACCTCCTCTGCCCGTACCCCCGCGAGCCGCATCGCCCCGCGCACCGCCGTGGCCACCGCCGCCCAGATCTGCTCGCTGTCGTACTCCGCGATGTCCGAGCCCACCCGGTTGAGCTCCAGCGCCTGCTCCGCCCGCCCGATCAGCCGCCCGCTCGGCGTCACCACGCCCGCCCGCGCGCTCGCCGTCCCCACGTCCACCGCAACCAGCATCGCCGCCTCGCCCGTCTGCCGCGCTGCGTGCAGCTCCAGCAGCCCCGGCAGCGCGCGCATGTCCTCGATGATCGCACCCGGCCGCAGCGCCTCGATCTCGGTCCTCAGCCCGCTCGGCCCGATATGGCCGCCGCCGACATAGGCGAACACCGCCATCCCCGCCGCCCGCGCCGCGAGAATGCCCGCCGGCGAATCCTCGATCACGAGGCAGTGCTCCGCCGCCACCCCCATCTCGCGCGCCGCGTGCAGGAACAGGTCCGGCGCCGGCTTGCCGTTCGCGACCATGCTCGCCGAGTAGATATGCCCCTCGAACCGCGGCAGCAGCCCCGTGAGCTCGAGGCTCAGCCGGATCCGCTCGATCCCGCTCGACGACGCCACGCAGAACGGCAGCTGCAGCCCAGCGATGACCTCGCCGATCCACCCCGTCGGCTTGAGCTCCCGCCGGTACAGTGCATAAAGCCGGTCGCGCATCCCCGTCAGCGACGCATCGCTGAGGTGCGCCCCGTGGCTCTGGTTCAGGCTTTCCGAGATCGAGGCCAGCGATCGCCCCAGATACGAGCGGAACGCCACATCCGGCGCCACCGCGATCCCCTGTTCGGCGATCAGTTCGAGCAGCACGCGCATCGCCAGCGGCTCGCTGTCGACCAGCACGCCGTCGCAATCGAAGATGACGAGCTTGATCGGCGCCATGAAAATCCTCCCGGCCTATCGGTAGCCGGGCGGCATCGTCTCCGACAAGGCGTTCACAGCGCGTTGCCGAGATAGGCGTCGAGCGTCGCCTTGGTGCCGCGCGCCCAGAGGCTGGTGAGCGCCGTGGTGAACGCCGCGACATAGGTCGGGTCGGTGGCGAGCGGCCCGAAGATGTCGCCCATGCTGAGCCACGCGACCGGATTGGCCTTCGCCTCCCGTGCCAGCGCTGTCAGCCGCTCCCAGTTCGGATCGTTCGGCGGAATGAGCTTGCCGCTGTCGCTCTCGCCATAGCAGTAGCGGGCCCATAGCGCCGAAACCAGCGCCAGGCCGGTCACCGATTGCCCCGCCGCCAGCCGGTCCGCTGCCGAAGGCAGGATGAACTTCGGCTGCCGGTTGCTGCCATCGAGGCAGAGCCGCTGGATGGTGTCGCCGATCTTGGGGTTCGAAAACCGCCGCTCGATCAGCCTGTAGTACTCGCCGAGGTCGGTATCCGGCACCGGCGGCACCACCGGCACGATCTCCTCGCGCTCCACCTTCTCGAGAAACGCCCGCACCAGCGGATGCGCCATTGCCTCATGCACGAAGTGGATGTCGAGCAGCCCCGCCGGATAGGCGATCGTCGCGTGCCCGCCGTTGAGAATGCGGATCTTCATGTGCTCATACGGCGCCACATCCGGCACGAACTGCACTCCGACCCGCTCGAGGGCAGGGCGGCCGGCCGGGAAATGATCCTCCAGAACCCACTGCTTGAACTCCTCGCAGAACACCGGCCAGGCATCGACAATGCCGAAATCCGCCTCCAGTGCGTCGCGCTCGCGCGGCCCCGTCGCCGGGGTAATGCGGTCGACCATGCCGTTCGGAAACGCCACGGCCTCGCGCACCCATTGGCCGAGCTCGGGGTTGATCAACTCCGCCAGCCCGGCCACGGCGTTCTGCGTCACGTGGCCGTTGCCCGGAATGTTGTCGCAACTCATCACCGTGAACGGCTGCAGCCCGCGCTCCTTCCGCAACTGCAGGCCGAGGAGGATCAACCCGAACACCGTCTTCGGCGCCTCCGGGTTGACGCTGTCGGCGACGATATCCGGGTGCCCGGCGTCGAACCGCTGCGAGGCCGGATCGATATAGTAGCCGCCCTCGGTCACCGTCAGCGACACGATCCGCACCTTGGGGTCGGCCAGCGCCTCGCCGATCGCCGCCACGTCTCCCACCGGCAGGAAGTCGATCATCGCACCGGTAACGCGCGCGCTGGTCCGCTCTGCCTCCTGCTCCACCACGGTGGTCAGGTAGTCCTGCCCCAAGAGCTTTTCCCGCATCTCGGCGTCGTTGGCGCGCACTCCGGCGCCGACCAGCGCCCAATCATGGTCGAGCCCCAGGTTGAACAGGCTGTCGAGATACACCGCCTGGTGGGCGCGGTGGAAATTGCCCACGCCGAAATGCACGATGCCCGGCGTCAGCGAGCCGCGCGTGTAGTGCGGCACGCTGGCGGTGGCAGCGATCTCCGGCAGGTCGTCGGCGGAGAGTTCTAGCGGCATTTTGGTAATCCTTGGTCTGGCAGTTCACTACTCGAGTGGGACACGGTCCCACCACTGCGTCCTCTTATTTCGCGGTGAGGGCATGACGTTGCCTCACATGACAGCCGGTGAAGATGGCACCAAAGCGCCCTATGGCGCGCTGGTTTGGCTTCTCTCCAGTTTCAGCGGAGCGCCTGGCCGGCGCGGTCGAAGCGGTAGATGCGGCCCGGCTCGGGCGACAGCCACACCTGCTCGCCTGGGGTGAAGTCGTTCTCGCCGCCGGTGCGCACCGTCTGCAGGCCGGCACCATCGACATGCACGTGGAGGAACGTGTCGGAGCCCAGATGCTCGGCCACGCCAACCCGCCCCTGCCATTCGCCCGCCTCGCGCGAGAGCCGGATATGCTCGGGCCGCACGCCGATCGCTTCGGCCTGGTACTTGCCGGCCGCCGCGCCCTCGAGGAAGTTCATCTTGGGCGAGCCGATGAAGCCGGCGACGAACCGGTTGGCCGGTGTCTTGTACAGTTCGAGCGGCGTGCCGAACTGCTCAACCCGTCCGGCGTTCAGCACCACGATGCGGTCGGCCATGGTCATCGCCTCCACCTGGTCGTGCGTCACGTAGACCATGGTGGTCTTCAGCTGCTGGTGCAGTTCGGTGATCTCGATGCGCATGTTGACGCGCAGCGCCGCATCGAGGTTCGACAGCGGCTCGTCGAACAGGAACGCCTTGGGCTGGCGCACGATGGCGCGGCCGATCGCGACGCGCTGCCGCTGCCCGCCCGAGAGCGCCCGGGGCTTGCGGTCGAGGTAGTCGGTGAGGTTCAGCACCCGCGCCGCGTCGTTCACCTTCTGCTCGGCGATCGCCTTGTCGATATTGGCCATCTTCAGCGGAAAGGCGATGTTCTGGCGCACCGTCATGTGCGGATAGAGCGCGTAGGACTGGAACACCATGGCGAGGCCGCGATGCGCCGGACCCTTGTCGGTCACGTCGACACCGTCGAGCTTGATCGCGCCGGAGGTCGTGTCCTCGAGGCCGGCGATCAGTCGGAGGAGAGTCGACTTGCCGCACCCCGAGGGCCCGACGAAGACGACGAACTCGCCGTCCTCGATTTCGAGAGAAACATCGGGGATGACCTGATGGCCACCGAAGGACTTGTTGACGTGTTCGAGTGTGATGGAGCCCATCTGAAATCCCCTATTTCACGGCGCCGAAGGTGAGACCGCGCACCAGCTGCTTCTGGCTGAACCAGCCCAGCAGCAGGATCGGCAGGATCGCCAGCACCGACGCTGCGGAAAGCTTGGCGAGGAACTGGCCCTGCGGCGATGAGAACGACGCGATGAAGGCGGTCAGCGGCGCCGCGTCGTCGGTGGAAAGCCGCAACGTCCAGAATGCCTCGTTCCAGGCGAGGATGACGTTGAGCAGCAGGGTCGAGGCAATGCCGGGCACCGCCATCGGCAGCAGCACGTAGACCAGTTCCTTTCCCAGCGTTGCGCCGTCCATGCGCGCCGCCTCGAGGATGTCGACCGGGATCTCCTTGAAGTAGGTGTAGAGCATCCACACCACGATCGGCAGGTTCACCAGCGTCAGGATGATGGTAAGGCCCAGCAGCGTGTCGAGCAGCCCGGTATTGAGGAAGATCAGGTACATCGGCACCAGCACGCCGGCCGCCGGCATCATCTTGGTACTGAGCATCCACATCAGCACATCGCGGGTCTTGGGCGTCGGCGTAAACGCCATCGCCCAGGCCGCCGGCACCGCCAGTAGCAGCGCCACCAGGGTCGAGCCGATCGAAATGATCACCGAGTTGAAGAACGGCCGGAAATAGTCCTGCTGGTCGAGCACTGCGGCGTAGCTCTCGAAGGTAAAGGACGGGATCATCGAAAACCCCGCCGCCGCCTCACCCTCGGTCTTGAGGCTGGTGATGATGGTGTAGAGGATCGGAAAGAACACGATCAGCGCCACCAGCCAGACGAGCACCGTCATGGTGATCTTGCGGCGCGTGGATACGGCCCGGGCCATTAGAGTTCTCCCCTCAATCCTGTTTCTCGAACCACCGGCCTCTCCGTGATCCTCCCCTGCGAAGCGGGGGAGGGGGACCGCCGCAGGCGGTGGAGGGGGCGGCGGGAGGCGCCGGTGGTTGGGGTCGCCCCCTCCACCAGCTTCGCTGGTCCCCCTCCCCCGTGCTTTGCACAGGGGAGGATCACCGCACCAACGAGCGCAGCCTCAAGCATCCAGATTCCTCCCCACAGCCCGCATCAGGAAGATCGCCACGATGTTGGCCAGCACCACGGCCACCAGCCCGCCCGCCGCGCCGGCGCCGATATTCCCGCCCAACACGCCGGTGTTGTAGATGAGGAACGGCAGGTTGGTGCTGGCGAAGCCCGGGCCGCCGCCGGTGGTGATCTGGATCTCGGCGTAGACCCCGAGCAGGTAGATCGTCTGGATCAGGATCACCACGGTGATCGCCCGCGCCAGGTGCGGCAGGATGATGTACCAGAAGCGCCGGAACACGTTGGCGCCGTCCATCTCGGCCGCCTCCTTCTGTTCCTCGCTCAGCGACTGCATCGCCGTCAGCAGGATCAGCGTCGCGAACGGCAGCCACTGCCAGGCGACGATCACGATGATCGACAGCAGCGGGAAATTGCCGAGCCAGTTGACCGGCTCTTGTCCAAAGAATCTCGATATCGCAGCGAAGACGCCCCAGGTCGGGTTCATCAGCTCGTGCTTCCAGACCACTGCCGCCACCGGCGGCATGACGAAGAAGGGCGAGATCATCAGGATACGGACGATCCCCTGGCCCCAGATCGGCTGGTCGAGCATCAAGGCGAGGCCGATCCCGAGGCCGACCGTGATCACCAGCACGCCGACGACGATCAGCAGCGTGTTGATGATGGCCGGCCAGAAGGCCGGGTCGGTGACGAAGAACTCGAAGTTCGCGAACCCTGCGAAACCCTTGATGTTGGGATTGGTCAGCCGGTAGCGCTGGAAGGCGAACCAGATGGTCAGTGCCAGCGGCACGATCATCCAAACCAGCAGCACGGCGACAGACGGCGTCATCATCCAGCGAGCGAGGCGATGTGACTGCTTGGTTGCCATGGTCGTTTTTCCCCTCATTGCGCCGATGCGCCGGCCTCTCCGTCATCCTCCCCTGCGTAGCGGGGGAGGGGGACCGCCGTAGGCGGTGGAGGGGGCGGCGGGAAGTGCGGTGTCCGGGGTCGCCCCCTCCACCAGCTTCGCTGGTCCCCTCCCCCGTGCTGCGCACAGGGGAGGATGCCGTCCCATCAAGTCCTTGGAAGAAATCCCGGCGGCGTACCGCCGGGCCAGTCACGTCCTCGGGAGGAGGACTCAGTAGTACCCGGCCGACTTCATCTCGCGGTCGACGGACTGCTGCGCCTGGGCCAGCGCGTCATCGACGCTGGTCGAGCCGGCGAGCGCCGCCGAGAACAGCTGGCCAACCGTGGTCGCCATGCCGGCGAACTCGGGAATGGCGACGAACTGCACGCCGGTATAGGGCACCGGCTTCACCGTCGGATGCGTCGGGTCGGCCGCGTTGATCGAGTCGAGCGTCATCTTGGCGAAGGGTGCCGCAGCCTGGTAGTCGGCATTGGCGTAGAGCGAGGTGCGGGTGCCCGGCGGAACGTTGGCCCAGCCGACCTTGGCCGCGACCAGCGCCAGGTAGTCCTTGCTGGTAGCCCACGAGATGAACTTCTGCGCGGCATCGGCCTTCTGCGAGCCGGCCGGGATCGCCAGCGACCACGCCCAGAGCCAGTTGCCGCGCTTGCCCAGCCCCATGTCGGGAGCGAGAGCGAAGCCGACCTTGTCGGCCACCGAGCTTGCCGAGGCGTCGGTCACGAACGAGGCGGCGACGGTGGCGTCGATCCACATGCCGCACTTGCCCTGCTGGAACAGCGTCAGGTTTTCGTTGAAGCCGTTCGAGGAAGCGCCCACCGGGCCGGCATCCTTCATCAGGTCGACATAGAACTGCAGCGTCGACTTCCATTCCGGCTGGTCGAACTGCGGCTTCCAGGCCTCGTCGAACCAGCGGGCGCCGAACGAGTTCGACATCGCGGTCAGGAACGCCATGTTCTCGCCCCAGCCGGCCTTGCCGCGCAGGCAGATGCCGTTGATGTCGGCGGCACGGTCGGTCATCTTGCGGGCGGCGTCGGCCACGAACTCCCAGGTCGGGGCGTCCGGCATGGTCAGCCCGGCCTTCTCCATCAAATCCTTGCGGTACATGATGAAGCTCGACTCGCCGTAGAACGGCGCGGCGAAGAGCTTGCCGTCGGCGCTGAGGCCGCCGCGGATGGCGGGCAGCAGGTCGTCGACGTCATAGGCGTCACCCAGGTTGTCGAGCGGCAGCAGCCAGCTGTTCTTGGCCCAGATCGGCACTTCGTACGTACCGATGGTCATCACGTCGAACTGGCCGCCCTTGGTGGCGATGTCGGTCGTGACGCGCTCGCGCAGGATGTTCTCCTCGAGCGTCACCCACTGCAGCTGGATGTCCGGATTCTTGGCGGTGAAGTCGTCGGTCAGCTCCTGCATGCGGACCATGTCGCCGTTGTTCACGGTGGCGATCGTGAGGGTGGTCTGGGCATAGGCCGTCGAGCCGAGCGCAAGCACGAGCGCGCTCGAGAAAAGCGGAAGCAGTTTCATCAATGTCCTCCCATCGGCGAGCATTTGCCTCGCCGCTGAGCAATTACTCACAAACTTTAGTATGATGTCAAGCGGGTGCCAGCGCGGCCTGTGGGCAAGCGCGCGACCACCAGCGCGCCGGCGCTGGCAGAAGTTCATGGCTTAGGGTTGGACTTTTGCCAGCCTAGGGGCGGTCGTCAGGCTGCCAATATGGCTTCGGCTGTCTGCTCGTCGGTGATCAGCCCGTTGACCAGCCGGCGGGTCAGCGCGGCGCGGATGCCGGGTACTTTCCGGTCGCCGACCGCCGTCGCCACCACCATCGAGTTCTCCCGCGAGGGCAGCGGCGCCGAGGCGACGCGGTCGTTGGTCAGCCCGTCGATGAACTTGCCCTGGCTGTCAAAGGCCCAGCCGACGATCTCGCCGACCGCCCCGGCCTTTTGCAGCAGCTTCAGTTCGGCCGCCGAAATGAAGCCGTCCACCACCAGCGGTGCCTCCGGTCCGAGGTCGCCGATACCGACGAAGGTGACGTTGGCCTGCTGCGCCAGTGCATGCGTTTCGCGGATCATCGGCTGGCTCAGCAGCATGTCGCGCTCCGCCGCCGAAGAGGCGATCACCGGCAGCGGCATCGGGAAGCTCCGCGCCTTAACTGCTTCTGCGATATTGAAAATCACGTTGTAGAAGGCCGCCGAGCCGTCCGGCGCGATCGAGCCGGTCAGCGACACGATCTTGTGTTGCGGCGCCTCCATCGGCGTCAGCTGCTCGATCGCCGCCTTCAGCGTTCGCCCCGTGCCGATTGCCATCACCGTCGGCGCATCGTTCCGCAGCCAGCGCTCGATCTGCGCCGCCGCCGCAATCGCCACCCCATGGATCGCCCCAGGCGCATCCGGGTCCGTCGGCACCACCTCGGCGAAATCGAGCGCATACCGCGCCCTCAACTGCTCCGCCAATTCCATGCACCGCCCGATCGGGTGGTCCAGCCGCACCCGCACCAGCCCCTCGCTCACCGACAGCGAAACCAGCCGCTGCGCCGTCTGCCGCGACACCCCCAGCTTCCGCGCAATCTGCTCCTGGTTATTCCCCGCGACGTAATACAACCACCCCGCCCGCGCCGCATCATCAAGCCGTGTCCCCGCTGTGTCCTGACGCGCCATGAAGCATTGCTCTCCGATCGGGCGGATACTCATCGAACAAGATGACAACCGCAAGGCGAAATTCGCTGCCTCAGGCCAACTTCAGAGCAGCGGCAGGGTTATGCGGAAGCAGGCGCCCTGGCCCGTTCCCGGCAGCAGTTCCAGCTTGCCGTTCATTCGCTCGATCAGCTGCCGCGAAATGGCGAGCCCGAGGCCGGCGCCGGCGGGGGCGGCGATACCGCCCGATTGTCCGCGCGCAAACTTCTCGAAGATCAGCTTGCGCTCCGCCTTCGGGATCCCCGGACCATTGTCGGCCACCTCGATGAGGTAGCGGCCGCGCCCGGTGCGCGAGCGGACCTCGACCATCGGCTCGGTCGCGTCATTGTACTTGATGGCGTTGGAGACGAGGTTGATCAGCACCTGGCACAGTCGGTCCGGTTCACCTGAGATCACCGCGCTCGGGGCCCGGCTGCCGACCGTCAGTTGCATGCGGCGCTGCCGGGCCAGTGCCGAGCAGACTTCGATGGCGCGATCGATCGAGCTTTCAGCATTGATCGGCGCGTTGTCCCAACCACGCTCGCCGCGATCGAGCGCACTCATCCCCAGGATGTCGTCGAGCAGCTTGGTGAGCCTGAGGCTCTCCTGATGGATGGTGCTGACGAAGCGCTGCCGCTCGTCGGCGGTCAGCCGCTGCTCGTCGAGCAGGATTTCGGAGAACGAGCGGATCGAGGTCATCGGGGTGCGCACCTCGTGGCTGACCTGGCTCAGGAACTCGTCCTTTTCCGTGTCGATGGCACGCAGCTGCGCATTGGCTTCCTCGAGCTTCTGCGCCGTCGACCGCAGCTCGGCAGAAGTCCGCTCCAGCTCCTGCGAGTACTCGATCACCTGCCGCGTCTCGCCGGCCATCTCGAACACTTCCTCGAGCGACACGGCGTCGCCCGACACCACCTTGCTGAGCATCACATGCGCCGAAGCCGTGCCGATCGAGCCGGCGAGTTCGCGCTCCAGCCGGTCGATGAACTGCGGTGGCGGCACCCCTGCCACACCGTCGAACAGCGCCTTGGCGCGCGACACACCAAGCACCCGCTCGGCAACGAAGTAGAGATCCTCGACTGTCGCCGAGCCGCGGATCACCGCCGGCGTACCGGCACCGGGGCGGCGGAACAGGTCGGCAAACAACGCTGCCTGCACCCGCTCCAGCGCCGATTGCGAGGTGAACAGCGAGACGACGATCAGCGTCGTGGTGTTGAGGAACAGGCTCCAGAACACCACGTTGACCAGCGGATCGATGCCTTCGACGCCGAACAGCGCCTCAGGCCGCAGCCAGGCGATGCCCCACGGCCCGTTGGCCATGATCTCGGCCACCAGCGGCGACGAACTCTGGAATGACGGCATGAAGCTCGACCACGCCCAGACGACGAAGCCGACCGCCACCGCCGCGGTCGCCGCCTTCAGCGAAGCCTCGCGCCAGAATAGCGCGGCGATGATGGCCGGCAGGAACTGCGCCACGCCGCAGAACGAGATGAGCCCGATCGGCGCCAGCGCGTCGGAATCGCGCGTCAGGTAGAAGTACAAGAACCCGAGCAGCAGGATCAGCGCGATCGAGAACCGCCGGGAGTTCAACAGCAGCCGGCTGACGCCCCGAGCGCTGGCGACGCCGTGCCCCTGTGTAACCCGCAGCACGATCGGCATGACGATATGGTTGGAGACCATGATCGACAGCGCAATCGACTCGACGATGATCATCGAGGTGGCAGACGAAAAACCGCCGATGAAGCTGAACAGCGCCAGCCCTTCCTGGCCCGCCGACAGCGGCAGCGTCAGCACGAACATGTCCGGGTTGGCGCCCGCCGGCATCGAGGTCAGCCCGAACAGCGCGATCGGCAGGGTGAAGAGGCTCATCAGCAGCAGGTAGGCGGGGAAGGCCCAGCCGGCGGTGCGGAGGTGGTTCTCGTTCGAGTTCTCCACCACGGTGATCTGGAACTGCCGCGGCAGGCAGAGGATCGCCGCCGCCGACAGCA